>OMDO01000024.1_pt1 | contig 94692 bp, 71 predicted proteins | sample 1674051 | NCBI WGS metagenome assembly OMDO01 (sample SAMEA103958138, study PRJEB25191) | human gut metagenome | biome: human-associated habitat [ENVO:00009003]; feature: intestine environment [ENVO:2100002]; material: feces | place: Germany | collected 2013/2015 | reverse complement strand
TACGCATTGTCAAACACACGCCAAAGGAAACGCGGCTTTGCCTCAAACTTGATGCGCGAATAATTCCGCTCATTGTCGTCGATATTGCCGGCATCGTAGCCCACACCCCATATCTTCGACGGGAAAGTGTAGAAATAGACCGTATAGTCCAACTTGTAGCGTTCGCGTGGAAACACATTGTTGCCCCTCACGCCGAGCGCCATCATTCCCGACGTGGCCACATTGGCGAATATCGACACGTTTGACAGCGGCAGCGTCACATCGTTGCGGTCTATGCGATAAAGTCCCGATGCCACCAACCCGATGCCGACACCGGTAGCCGAGGCATAGAACGGCCCGCCGATCACACCGAAGTCAATCTTTTTTGAAGGGTTGAAATGATTGGAACGCTTGAAATAAGCGCCAACCTTTTTAAAGAAATTCTGTTTCTTGACAGTGTCGGCGGCCATCGTCACCGAATCGGCGACCGCCGGCTGCGGCTCCTGCTCTGCCACGACCTCGGCCGACGTCTCCACATCGATGTCCGACGCAATGTCGTGCGGCCACACGTTGCCAGCCACAAGACCCAGCGCCACAACCACCGCAAATATTCTTTTTGTACGCATGCTTTTATCCCGGCAGACCGCTTTTAATCACATTATAGCTTTTCTCGAGCAATTCCTCGGTCAAAGCCTTGTTGTCAGCACCCTCCTTGTCAAAATATATTGGTTTATGGATTGTCAGCGATATTTTTCCCGGAGTGATGCGGAATGTGTTTTTAGGCATCACGTCGTAAGAGCCGTCGATTGTCAGCGGCACTATCGGAAGCCCGAATTCAGTGGCAAGTGAGAACGCGCCACGCTTGAATTTCTTCATCTCGCCGTCAGGCGTACGCGACCCTTCGGGAAACACCACAAGCGACATACCGTCCTTCAGAATGCGCTTTGCGCTGTCCATGGTCTGCTGTATCGCCGACGCCGACGAACGGTCCACCATAATATGCTTCGATATGCGGCAGGCTGCGCCGACAAACGGAATTTTCTCCAGACTCTTCTTCATCATCCACTTGAAGTTGTGGTTCAGATAGCCATATACAAGATAAATGTCGTAAGCACCCTGATGGTTTGCCACAAACACATACGACGTCTTTGGGTCGATATTCTCGCGGCCTTTCACCTCAACCTTGACAAACATCAATATGCACCACAGCTTGGCCCAGAAGTGCGCAGGATAATAGCCACCGCGCCTACTCATTCCGAGCAGACTGAAAAAGATGGTCAGCAACGCGGTGATAATAGTCATCACCAACAAAATAGGCATAGCCACACACCACTGATACACGGCAAGAATATGTTTCATAAGAATCCAGTTTTCGTTATCCGCCAATTGCGGACAGTTTTTCAGTTGCAAAATTAGACAAATTCCACGAATTATCTGCCTATTGCCCTAAAAAACCACAAATTCAAGCTCCGCTCCCCCATTTAAAGCCGAAAAGCCATTCCCGCCTGCCCGCAAACCGGCAGCATTCTTGAACAAACAAATCTGCGCGACAGCCCCATGCAATTAAAAACCGGAGCAAAAATCCCGCAATCACGACAATTCCGCTCCGGTTAATCAAACTTAATTGAAAAATTTCTCTGGAAGGGACATTTCTACGATAGCCACGCTTTCAACCTGTGCGCAATTGGAACGTGATAATATCTCATTCCGATTGCAGTCAGGAAGGAAGCGGTATATAGAGAAAGGTGGAAAACTCGGACGCAAGGTAGGTTCTCTAAAAACGGCAGAACAGATGAAAACCGAATATAGGGAAGTAATAAGTTTGCTCCGCAAGGGGTATTCCATTCGGGATGTGGCGAAGTTAAGTGGAAGGGGCGTGAGTACGGTGCAACGAGTTAAGCGGTTAATGAAAGTACAATCATCGCAATAATACTATTGATTTTACGTTCTTTTCAAAGAAAGGGGTTGTGCAATAGTGGCTTAAAGGCTAAAAGCACTACCTTTGCATACAATAATAAGTAACAACACGTCTAAGGTCACAAATTGTTATCTCAAAAATAAAGATAGAAATATGGCAAACAACATAGATAAAAAAGGACCAGTCGCAATTTGCAACCAGTCCAAAATAGATGTTACAAAATGCGATAACCATGAACTCGCAGGTAATATCGAACCTCTAATAAAAGTAATTAGAGGGCAACAAGTTATGCTTGATAAAGATTTAGCCACTTTATATGGTGTAGAAACAAGGGTGCTTAATCAGACCGTTAAGCGTAACATAGAGCGATTTCCCGATGATTTTCGTTTTGAATTGAGTAGAGAAGAATGTTTGAGGTCACAAATTGTGATCTCAAATGGAAGAGGCGGCAACCGCTATTCAACTTATGCTTTTACAGAGCAAGGAGTGGCAATGCTTAGTAGCGTTCTTCGTTCACAAACAGCTATTGAGGTTAATATTCAGATCATGCGAGCATTTGTTTCCATGCGTCACTTTATGGTAAGCAATGCTTCTGTTTTTAGTCGTTTGGAAACTATGGAATATCATCAGTTGGAAATCCTGCAACATCAACAAGATACCGATAAGCACATTGAAGCAACCAATAAGCGCATAGACGAGGTGTTTCGCAGATTGGACGAGGGCAATGCAAAGCCGAAACAAGGTGTGTTCTACAATGGTCAAATTTATGATGCCTATACTTTCGTGTCCGGCTTGATTAAGAGTGCAAAAAGACGTATCATTCTTATCGACAACTATGTTGACGAGACTGTATTGACATTGCTCGATAAAAGAGAAAATAACGTGTCTGCAATCATCTACACTCAGCAGATAAGCCGTCAGTTCCAACTCGACATAGACCGTCATAATGCTCAATATGCACCGATTGATGTTGAAACATTCCGTTTGTCACATGACCGCTTCCTTTGTATAGACGATGATGTGTATCATATAGGAGCATCCATAAAGGACTTGGGCAAGAAGTGGTTTGGTTTCTCCAAGATGGAGATACTTACACCAGACGAATTGGTGGAAAGAATCAACAGGGGATAAGAAAAAAACAGAGTTCTCTATTGAGTATGGAAGAACTTTTCAGATATTATTTGGAGAATATTATTATTATTCGTATCGGTACAGGCTTACGCTATCTATGGCTACGCTTTGTAAGGCATCGCAAGATTTCTTACCGAACCCTTTATGAAGGTAGTAAATTGAAAAAAACAACAGAATTATCTAATTCTGATAATGGACAGTATGGTGTTTTTGGTGGGATTAGGTAAACTTATAAAACGCATTTGGAAGAAGAAAACATACAGATGGTTGTCATATGCCATTTGTATAATTACATTCTCCACGTTATATGATTATATTCACAGTATTATTACACATACCATCATTTGTATCCCAATGTGGATATGGGGTATTATTCCAGTGGTAACAATCCTCATATTCTTTGCTAAATTTGGGATTAAGAAAAAATCTATATTTCTTCAAGTTGTATTGGGATGTTGCTTTGGAATAGTGGTTACTGGTGTTTTGTGTGTCTTGTTCTATACAACAAATTATTGGTTCACCAGTTCCCATACGTACCATCTTGACGCATACGTTGTTGGTAAGAGATATATTCAAAGACGTGGTGGTTATCGTAGTTGGGGACTTTCAAAATACTACGTGAACTTGAAATTTATAGACAACCAAGAAACATTTCGTCTGGATGATTCAAAAGTTTTCAAAAAAATCAATCAAGGTGATTCTGTATGTGTCACCTTTGTTAAAGGTCTTTATGGTATAAACATTATCAAGGATATATCTCCTAAAAACAAATAATTAATGCAATATAAAACAATGAGAATATCAGTCTATAGCTTTATCATTTCAGCCATATTACTTACTGCTTCGTGTTCCAGTATAAATAAAAAATGCAAAGACATAACATTTGGTGAGCTAAGTAAAGATGTGCAAGACACTTTACAATGTGTTAGCCAAAAAGTTATAGAAGAAGACTATTCTCCCCAAGCCATGATTGATTTTTCTGGAAAATGTAAGTTTACTGAAAAAAGCATTGGGCCATGGATTATAGGCATCCAAATAGAAGATACAGTTAATAATGTAAGCGTATCATTACCATCAAATGTCCCTATGCCATATATTGTATATAAAGGTTTCGTATATTATCCATATGAATACAATATAGTCATTATGGGATTCAACAAGAAAACAAAGTTTCAAGCAATCAAGATGAAATAATGATACGAAAACAAAATCCTTCAACACTCAGTTTACGTATTACAAATGAGAGTTGAAGGATTTTATTATTTATCAAAATACGATGCTACAAAATAGACAATCGAGAATATTGTGTACAGCAGACACGGCAAGAATATCCAAAGCCTTTACCCAACCATTCGCCAACCACACGCCTTCATTCCTTGACATCATATTTGACATATCATAGAAATGGCGTGTGAGGATTTACTTATTCGCCTTTCAGTGGTCTTCAAGAAGTTTGGACTCATCGCCAATGAGTTTCTTTCCCGACTTCGTCATTGCGTACCATAAAATCTCCATCGAAAAGTTTAGCTATTTTATGACGCCTTGCCATCAGCATAGTTTGTGTATAAGCTCCTTGTTCAGCGACAGTATGCTTTTCCCTCCATCGCCTATTCCGCATGGATTTCAGAAAGGCGCTACACGTCTAATCGCAGACGGGGAGATCGAGGATGTGGCGCACAACGTCGGTGGCTTCGCGCACAGTCTTGATGCCGTCGATGCGCATCGACCTGCGGCTGTTGTGCTCATTGAGGTTGGCTATGCGCACATTCTGCTGCAGATAAGTCAGGATGCGTCCGAATGCCGGCGACTGATAGTAGGCCGCATTTTCCGACGATACGAAAAACATTGTCATGTGCCCCTGCTTCAACACGATTTTCTCAATGCCGAGACGGCGGGCAAGCCTGCGCAACGTGACCACAAGAATCAACTCGCGCGCTTGGTCGGGAATCGCTCCGAAACGGTCTTCAAGTCGTTTGCAGAAGGAGTCGACATCCTCCTGCCGCTCCATGTTGTCGAGTTCCTGGTACAGGAGTATGCGCTCGCTCTCCTGAGGCACGTAAGATGCCGGAAAGAGGATTTCGAGGTCGCTCTCGATGGTGCAGTCGTTGGCATATTCGGCGTTGGCGGAGTCTTGATGCTCGTCGGCGAAGGTGTCGGCAAATTCCTCCGTCTTCAATTCAAGCACCGCTTCTTTGAGAATTTTCTGATACGTCTCATAGCCGAGGTCGGCGATAAAGCCGCTCTGCTCTGCGCCGAGCAGGTTTCCGGCGCCGCGGATGTCGAGGTCCTGCATGGCGATATGTATGCCGCTGCCAAGGTCGGAGAAGCTCTCAATGGCTTGCAGACGACGACGCGCCACCGGAGTGAGCGCGGCTTCGGGCGGCACAAGCAGATAGCAGAACGCCTTGCGGTTGCTGCGCCCCACCCGTCCACGCAACTGATGCAGTTCCGACAAGCCGAAATTCTGCGCATTGTTGATTATGATGGTGTTGACATTCGGCATATCGATGCCGCTTTCAATGATTGTGGTGGCAAGCAGCACGTCGTACTGATGCGCGGCGAAGTCGATGATTGTCTGCTCCAGCTTGTCGGACGCCATCTGCCCATGCCCCACCACCGTGCGAGCGTCGGGCACCAGACGGCGCACCCGGCTCTCAAGGTCGAACAACTGCTCGATGCGGTTGTTTACAATAAACACTTGTCCGCCCCGCGCCAGCTCAAAATTGATTGCCTCGCGCAGTATTTCGTCATCGAGGGCAGTGACATTGGTTATAATCGGATAGCGGTTGCGCGGCGGCGTGTTGATGGCGCTGAGGTCGCGCGCGCCCATCAATGAGAACTGCAGCGTGCGCGGAATCGGCGTGGCCGACATTGTAAGCGTGTCCACGTTCACCTTCAGCTGTTTCAGTTTTTCCTTCACACCGACGCCGAATTTCTGTTCCTCATCAACCACGAGCAACCCCAAGTCTTTGAACTGCACCGTCTTTCCGATAAGTTTGTGAGTGCCTATGATTATGTCTATTTTACCTTCCTTCAATTCCTCAAGGATGCGCTTCACGTCTTTCGGCTTACGCGCACGGCTGAGATAGTCGACACGCACGGGAAAGTCCTTCAAGCGTTCTGAGAACGTGGTGAAATGCTGATAAGCCAGCACCGTGGTGGGCACAAGCACAGCGGTCTGCTTGCCGTCGGTGGCAGCCTTAAACGCAGCGCGTATCGCCACTTCCGTCTTGCCGAATCCCACATCGCCACACACCAGGCGGTCCATCGGGCGTTCGCTCTCCATGTCGGCCTTCACCGCCTCCGTCGCCTTCAGCTGGTCGGGCGTGTCCTCATAGATAAACGAAGCCTCAAGCTCATGCTGCAGATATCCGTCGGGCGAATATGCGAATCCCTTCTCCTTGCGGCGTGCGGCATAAAGCTGGATAAGGTCGCGCGCGATGTCTTTGAGTTTCGACTTCGTGCGCTCCTTCACCCTGTTCCACGCCCCCGACCCAAGTTTGTTGAGCTTCGGAGGCACACCCTCCTTGCCGCGGTATTTTGCCAGTTTGTGGAGCGAATGAATCGACACAAAAATCTTATCATCGTTGAGATACGTGAGTTTTATCATCTCCTGCATCTTTCCGTTGACGGCAGTGCGCACCAACCCGCCAAAGCGTCCCACTCCGTGGTCGACATGCACAATAAAGTCGCCCACCTCTATCTGCGACAACTCCTTCAGCGACAGTGCCAACTTGCCCGAACGCACACGGTCGCTCTTGAGCGTGTACTTATGGAAGCGTTCAAAAATCTGATGGTCGGTAAACGCGCAAATCTTACGCTCGTTGTCTACAAATCCCTCATGAAGCGTGCGCAGCACCGGCGTGAAGCGGATATCGTCCTTTCGGTCGTCGAAGATAGAGCGCAGACGTTCAAACTGAGGCTCGCTGTCGGAAAGTATGTATATTTTGTAGCCGTCCGACTCAAACTGACGGAACGTGGAACTGATGATGTCGAAATTTTTGTGGAACACGCCCTGCAACGATGTGTCAAAAGTCAAAGCGGCATCGTAGTCGCCACGATTGTTAACCGCATAGTCGGCATAGCGGTGGCTGTCGATGTCGCAGCAGAACTGCTCTGCGTCGACCACATTGTCCATAGCATGCTTGTCGCCCTCTTCGGCTATCAACGCACTCTCCGACAACGTTTCCTCCGCCACGGCACGCACACGCTGCCGCAACCATTCGCGGTCGTGAATCAGCAACACCGTGTCGGCTCCTGCAAACCGCAGCAACGACTCGCCGCCGCCTGCGCCGGTAGACAAATTATTGACCACCGTAATCTCATCGACCGACCGCTCCGACAACTGCGTTTCTATATTGAACGTGCGAATGCTTTCGATGTCGTCGCCCAAAAAGTCGATACGGTAGGGCTGCTCATTGGTGAATGAAAAAATATCAAGGATGGAGCCACGCACGGCAAACTGCCCCGGCTCGTACACGTAATCGACCGTCACAAAGCCAAAGTCGCGCAGACGCTGCGCCGTCGCCGTCAAGTCGGCTGTGCCGCCACGACGGAACGACAATGTGCTGTCGATCAATTGCTGACGCATAGCCACCTTTTCGGCAAGCGCCTCAGGATATGTGACCACAACGCGCAACTGAGGGTCGTCCCATCGGCTAAGCACCTCCGCACGCAGAATCTGCGACGGAGCGTCCTCCTGACCATATTTGATGTCGCGTTTATAGCCCGACGGGAAAAGCAAAGCCGCCTGTTCACCTAAAATCTGGCACAGGTCACTATATAAATATCCCGCCTCATCCATATCGTTGGCAACTGCAAGATAAGGCTGCTTCAATCGAGGCAACTGCGAGAACACGACTGATGGAGCCGAACCAACAAGCCCGTCAAGTTTGATTCTCTTTATCTTTTTATCTTTAAAGCATTTACCCAATGCCGCAACGCGGGCTGCCGGCATCAGCAGTCCGCAAAGTTCGGATATTTCCATATCTCAATATTTTTCAAGGACAAAGATAGTGCAAGGTAAGAGAAGAGCAAAACAAATTTATTTGATTTTGCCCTTCAGAACCGCAGCCTATATTATCAAAAGATAGTGCAAGGTGAGAGAAGAGCAAAACAAATTTATTTGATTTTGCCCTTCCGAACCGCAGCCTATATTATCAAATATTGCTGTCCAGCAAAACTCCAAGTAGCGGCAGCGATTCTAATGAAATAAGCGTGCATAGGATTCATCATAATTTGTTTCTTTAGACTAGGTTTCTTGCAAATCCGCATCTGGCATAAAAACCTTTTTTATAACTTTGCACCGACATTATTCACAAAAACCATTCCTATGAATCGCTTGTTTATATTAGCGTTGTTGATATTGACCCTCAACTCGACGAAGGCCAACGCATTAGTGCGCGGCGCAGACATCAGCTGGTGCACCGAGATGGAAAACGACGGTGTGAAGTTTTACAACACAAACGGCCGTGAAACCGACATCTTCGCTCTAATGAAGGAAATCGGTATGTCTGCCATACGCCTGCGCGTGTGGGTCGACCCTGCCACTATCGGTTATGGCGCCTATTCCGACAAAGCCGATGTGGTGGAAAAAGCCAAAAGGGCGCACGGCAATGGGCTTGACATCATGGTCGACTTCCACTACAGTGACTTTTTCGTGGATCCGGGCGTACAGACGACTCCGGCTCTCTGGAAAAATATGTCGCTCGACGAACTGAAAACGGCTGTTGCCAACCACACCGCCGATGTGCTCCAAGCACTCAAAGATGAGGGCATCGAACCTCGATGGGTGCAGGTGGGCAACGAGACCAACAACGGAATGCTATGGCCTACAGGCAAAATTGATTGGGACAAGAGCGGGACAGAACGATATGCCAATTACGTGGCGCTCAACAATGCCGGATACGACGCTGTCAAAAGCGTATTCCGTAACGCAAAGGTGATTCTGCACATCGCCAACGCCTATAATGCAGGCAGTTGGGACGGCTGGTTTTTCAAAGACATCACCGCCGCCGGAGCGAAATTCGACATCATCGGACTTTCCCACTACCCCGACTATGAGCAGTGGAACAGCAACGTCGACGACGCCGTAAGCAATGCCAACGCAGCCAACAGTGTCGCCACTCTGGGCAAACTCTACAATGTACCCGTGATGATATGCGAGACCGGCTACAGCACCTACGACCCCGAACGGGCGCGCACCGTGATGCAGGATTTACTCAAGCGTATGGAGGCAATCCCGCAATGTGCCGGAATCTTCTATTGGGAGCCGGAAACCGACGGGAAATGGAAACCGGCGTATTACAACAACATAGGATGGGACGCATACTCTATGGGAGCTTTCTCCGAGGGACGTCCTACCGCAGCCCTCGACCCTTTCAGAGACGGCAACGGGGCAGTCTCCGAGATTGCCGCCGACAATGCCGCCGACGAATGGTTTGACCTGCAGGGCAGGAAAGTAATCCATCCGGAAAGAGGCGTCTACATCCGCAAGCAAGGCGCCGACACACAGAAGGTAGTGCTTCGGTAAGCAGCGTCATATGGAGCGTCTGCGCCATGAGCCTCGGCGCATGTACGCCCCGCAAAAGGCAAACATCAGCGACCCGTAGACAATCTCCGCCGTCCATGCCCACATCACGTCGACACGCATGATGTAGACAACCCATGTGTTATATATCATATAGAACACCAGCGCAGCCATCTCAAGCCAGAATGCCATTCGAGTGTCGCCTGTGCCCGACACGCTGCTGAACAGCACGTTTGCAGGCACCAGCACCGTATAGGCGGAACACATCACCCACACCGTAGGCACCGCAGCGTCGATAAGTTGCGGAATGTCGGTGTAGATGCGTATAAACATTTGAGGGAAAGCCGCCACAACCAGCAGCAACGGCACCACGCAAAGATATGCGAGCCATATATGGCGGCGTATGGCAAGCGCCACCTTGTCGGTCTGACCAGCCCCTATCATATTGCTGACAATCGAGCTTGCCGCCGAGGCAAACGCTATCACCATCATAAACGGAAGTCCGCTGATGTTGCGTGCAAGGTTGGCTATGGCAAGCGACTCCTCGCCAAGATGCTCGATATAGACAAAGAAGATAAACCACGTGGACAGCGATACGAAACTCTGCACCATCACCCACATCGACACGCTGAGAATCGAGCGTTGGCGCTTGATGTCGAGAGCCGGGAAACGCGACAATCCGAAATGACGGCAATCGATTTTCGCACGCGTATAGCCGATAAAAAACACCAGCGACACAAGTTCGGCAAGCGACGAGCCTATCGCCGCGCCGGCGATTCCGAGCGCGGGCAAGCCGCATTTGCCAAACACGAGCACATAGTTGAACACCACATTCGACAGCACCATTACAATGGAGTTGAGCGTGAGAGTCTTTGTCTGCGTCGTGCCAACATAGAACGACCTGAACATACCGCCGGCAAAGGCAAAGAAGAAGCCATAGACACGCCAATGGATATAGTCCTCCGCCTTGGCAAGAATGTTGGGCGAGGAAATCATCATCGACAGAATTTCATCGGCATACATCTGGCATACGACAAACAACACCGCGGCAAGCGCCATCAAGAAATACAAGCCCTGGTAGAACACCTGCCCTACCTCACCGTAACGCCGTTCGCCATTGCGTCGCGCAATCAGAATCTGCGTACCCACGCAGAATCCGTGGCCAGCCATAAAGATTACCATATAGAACACGCCGGCGATAGCCGCCGCGCCAAGTTCCACCTCGCCGACAGGTCCCATGAAAGCCGTGTCGGTAAGCACTATCATTTGTTCCATCAAAAGGCTTACCAGAATAGGATAAGCCACTCGCCAAATCTGTTTATAACTATAATCGACCGTTGTTGCCATAGTGTGGTAAAGTTACTACAATTCGGCGAGAATCGGGCAATTCCGTTATAGAGAAATCACCCAGTCGTTAACCGGGGCTTCATTGCATACTAAAAAAGCGATGGAACGCGTCATCACATCCGCATTCCATCGCCACTTCTCTTTCTTTTACCTATTGTCTAATTGTTCTTGTTGGCGCGCTTGCGCTCAAGCTCGTCAAGAATGATTTTGCGCATACGCATGTGGTTAGGTGTAACCTCGACATACTCGTCAGCCTTTATGTATTCAAGCGCCTCCTCGAGGCTGAACACAACCGGCGGGATGATGCGCGCCTTGTCGTCGGCACCCGACGCACGCATATTCGTAAGCTTCTTCGACTTGGTGACGTTCACCACGATATCGTTGTCCTTGGCATTCTCGCCAACCACCTGTCCGGCATACACCTCCTCCTGCGGGAAGATGAAGAAACGTCCGCGATCCTGCAACTTGTCGATGGCATAAGCATAGGCAGTGCCCGACTCCATTGCGATGAGCGAACCGTTGGTGCGGCGTTCGATTTCGCCCTTCCACGGCTGATATTCCAAGAACTGGTGGCTCATGATGGCCTCGCCCGCCGATGCCGTCAGCACGTTTGTGCGCAGACCGATAATGCCACGCGACGGGATGTGGAATTCCATCTGCAGGCGGTCGTTCTGCGTGGTCATCGACACGAGCTCGCCACGACGGCGTGTCACCATATCGATAATCTTGCTTGAGTACTCTTCAGGCACGTTGACAGTCATCAACTCCACCGGCTCGCATTTCTGACCGTCGATTTCCTTGATGATAACCTGAGGCTGTCCCACCTGCAGTTCGTAGCCCTCGCGACGCATTGTCTCGATAAGCACAGACAAGTGGAGCACGCCACGGCCGAACACCGTCCAAACGTCCTCGTGTGGCTCTTTCTTCACCCGGAGAGCGAGGTTCTTGTCGAGCTCGCGCTCCAAACGCTCGGCAATGTGGCGCGACGTCACAAACTTGCCGTCTTTTCCGAAGAATGGAGAGTCGTTGATAGTGAACACCATCGACATTGTAGGCTCGTCGATTGCGATGCGCTCCAATGGTTCAGGGTTGACCGGATCGGTCACAGTGTCGCCGATTTCAAAGCCTTCGATACCGACAAGCGCACAGATGTCGCCACTCTTCACGCTTTCCACCTTGCGGCGTCCCATACCCTCGAATGTGTGAAGCTCCTTGATGCGCTGGCGCACCACCGAGCCGTCCTTCTTGCAAAGGCCAATCTCCATGCCCTCGCGCAGTTCGCCGCGATGCACACGGCCAATTGCGATACGTCCTACATACGACGAGTAGTCGAGCGACGTGATGAGCATTTGCGGAGTGCCCTCGAGCACTTGAGGTCCTGGAATATATTTGATGATGGCGTCGAGCAGCGGGATGATGTTGTCGGTCGGTTTTTTCCAATCGTCGCTCATCCAGTTCTGCTTTGCAGAGCCATAGATTGTCGGGAAGTCGAGTTGTTCTTCGGTTGCATTGAGGTTGAACATCAAGTCAAACACCATCTCGTTGACCTCGTCAGGACGGCAGTTCGGCTTGTCAACCTTATTGATTACGACAATCGGTTTCAGCCCCATCTGGATGGCTTTCTGAAGCACGAAACGCGTCTGCGGCATCGGGCCCTCGAAAGCGTCGACGAGCAGCAAGCATCCGTCAGCCATATTGAGCACGCGCTCCACCTCACCACCGAAGTCGGAGTGTCCCGGAGTGTCGATAATATTGATTTTGTAACCGTTGTAGTTGATTGAAACGTTTTTCGAGAGGATTGTGATGCCGCGCTCGCGTTCAAGGTCGTTGTTGTCGAGCATCAATTCTCCTGTGTTCTGATTGTCGCGGAAAAGGTTTCCCGCAAGCAGCATTTTGTCCACCAATGTCGTCTTTCCGTGGTCCACGTGAGCGATGATGGCAATGTTTCTGATATTCTGCATATAAACTATACCTATTTTGAGCGCAAAATTACGATATTTTTAGCATTCTCCATTATTATTGTCATATTATTTTCGCCGACACGGTTAAAAAATCTGCTTAACAACATATTTTCCACAAGCATTTCTATGATTCTTGCCAACCGCACCGCCTACAATGCGCCTACGGCATACAGCGGGATGTTGCGCATCCAATCCTGCCTACGGTATGGCGACATTGAGAATCTGACTCCCTCCAGACCCTTGTGACTGTCGACAAATGAGCGAAGCGATTTTGACCTCAAATTCTCCTCTGCCTTAACCTCTATCGGCACTATTTCGCCCTTATACTGCACAACAAAATCTATCTCCAGTCTGGAATCATCGCGGCTGTAATAATAACAATGGATGTCATTTAGACACATCAGCTGGCACAGCACATAGTTCTCCGTAAACGCACCTTTGCTTTCCGCCATTGAATTGCCTGGCATAAGCATGTCAATCGGCTCCATCTCGCCCATTGCTCCAAGAAGTCCACTGTCGACAACAAACAGCTTGAATGCATTGAAATCTTCATAAAATTTCAATGGTTTTCCAACTGATTTCACACGCGGCACACGATAAACCAACCCGGCATCCACCAACCATTGTATTGCCAACTCGAAGTCCTTCGCCCTCGCACCGGCCTTGACAGCACCATAAACAAACTTCTTGTTCTCATGGGCGAGCTGCGTCGGAATCGACTGCCATACCATACTTATACGAGTTGCCACAGTTGGCGTCACATGCTTTGACATATCGCTGCGATAAACAAACAAAATGTCGTTTTGCACCTGCCTCACCGCATTTACATCATTTGTGTCGACAAACGTCTTCACAGCCTCTGGCATACCTCCGACAAAATAATATTCCCGGAGTAATTTAGTTAGCCTATCGTGAAGTATGTTAATCGACGCCCAATCTTTTTTGCCAAGCAGTCCACAAACCTGCGATTCTCCCCTTGCCATCAGATATTCTTCAAACGACATTGGAAACATCTGCATAACATTAACCTTCCCCACTGGCGCCGATTCACCTTGCCGCATCGCCACGCCAAGCAACGAGCCAGCCACCACGACATGGTATTCCGGAATTTCCTCACAAAAATATTTTAACGAAGAGAGGCCTCTCGGCAACTCTTGAATTTCATCAAGAATTATCAAGGTTTCGCCAGGGACAATAGGCTGCTTCGTAATCGCACCTATTATCATCAGCACCTTTTTCATATCATAATCCTCATCAAAAAGGCTTCGCACGTCAGGGTTATTGTCGCAGTTTACGTATGCAACATTTTTAAATTCCTTCTTGCCGAATTCTTTCAGCACATACGTCTTCCCAACCTGCCTTGCCCCTGTCAAAATCAAAGGTTTTCTGAACTGACTGTTTTTCCAATTTTTCAATTGCATCATTACCGTTCTTTCCATATCTTTCAGACATTAAGGATTATTTTTCTATATTTTAGACAATTACATTGCAAAGATACACTTTTTTACACGATCTTTTGCCTAAACACTACATTTTTCTGAGCGATCTTTTGCCTAAACACTACATTTTTCTGAGCGATCTTTTGCCCAAACACTACATTTTTCTGAGCGATCTTTTGCCTACACACTACGAATTTTGGCGAATTTGGAGGTTTTTGCTACCTTTGGATTCCCCTTAAATTGCAAAGGTTATGAAACGATTGAATTTATCGACCAAGATGAAGGCTGCCGTGGGATATGCGGCGGTGATAGCGTTGTTTTTGGCGGCGGTGTGGCTGATTGTAGGCGTTCTCGACTCGCTGACACGCTCCGACGGTGCCGAACGCACCATCAACAACCGGCAACGCGCCACAAACGACGTTGTGAGCCAGCTGTATCAGGCGGAGGTGATTGGACAGGCGTTGAGCGCCGGGCAGACCGACCTGTTTCAGTCTTATGTCGATGCTATGATGCTGACAGCACAGGCAGTCGATTCGCTGCGCGCCATCGTCAACGACCGCGCACAGGTGGCGAGGCTCGACTCTGTGAAAATGCTGCTCGGCAGAAAGGTTGACAACATGGACAACCTGCTCGACGCAATGGAGGCCGACAACTCCGACGAACTTTACCAACAATATATCAGCGACCTCATAGCAAACCAGAACCGCGAGATAGCGGCGCCGAAAGTGCAGCATTCGCAAACGGTGCGCACAAGCGAATATGTGGTTCACAAGAAACGGAAAAACTTTTTCGGACGTCTGCGCGATGCTTTCTCAAAGGAAGACAACAATCCACAGCACGTGAGCGAGACGGTCACGGAGCATCACACCGACACGCTCGCCAACACCATCAACCCCGCCGACACGGTGGTGAAAATGCTTTCCGGTGTGCGCAAGCGGGTCGACGGACACCGCATCGGACAAATCGCACAGCTGAAGCGGCAGACTGCGGAACTGCGCATCAACGGACAGATGCTGAGCCGCAAGGTGAGCGAGCTGCTTGCCGTGATTGTCGATGAGAGCTCGCGCACGGCAGAGACAAAGCATCTGCAAGCCGAATCGGTGCGACGCCATGCCGCCCGTGAGATTGCCGCAATAGCATTTGCCGCAGTGGTTCTGGCAATGGCGTTTCTGTTTATGATATGGCGCGACATCACCCGCAGCAACCATTACCGCCACGAGCTGGAAAAAGCCAAGAAACGCGCCGAGGACCTGCTTGACGTGCGCCAAAGGCTGATGCTCACCATCACCCACGACATCAAGGCTCCTGTCGGCTCGATAATCGGCTATGCCGATTTGCTCGACAAGACAGCCGACGGAAAGAAACGCGCGGCATACCTCGGCAATATGCAGACGTCGGCGAAACATCTGCTTGACCTTGTCAACTCGCTGCTCGACTACCACCGTCTGGACGCCGATAAGATGGACATCAACACCGCGGCGTTCAACCCGCAGCAACTACTCAACGCCGTTGCCGACAGCTACCGTCCGGCAGCAGCCGCAAAGGGTCTGCGCCTTGAATACGACTGCGACAGCGCACTCGACGGCTATTTCTCAGGCGATCCTTTCCGCATCCGACAGATTGTCGAGAATCTGATGTCGAATGCACTGAAATTCACCAAGGAAGGCTCTGTGTCAATGTCTGCAAAACTCGACAACGGACGGCTAAGCATCATCGTAGCCGACACCGGATGCGGAATGACCGAAGACGAGCAGAAACGGATATTCCAGGAGTTTACCCGTCTGAAAAGCGCGCAGGGACAGGAAGGTTTCGGACTCGGACTGTCGATAACACAGAAACTCGTGGCTCTGCTCGGAGGCACGATGAGCGTGAGCAGCAAACCAGGAGAAGGCAGCCGGTTCGGCGTCGAGCTGCCGATGCCTAAAGCCGATGCCGACACAACATCTGCCAACGAACGCCCCGCGGCAAACGCCCGGTTCAGCCAGCCATGGAGCCTGCTGCTCATCGACGACGACAATCTGCAACTGCAGCTCACGGAAGCCATGCTGCGCAATCTTAGTGCCAACGTCACCGTATGCCGGCAGCCACAGGAACTGTTTGTCAAAATCGCAGAATGCCACCACGACGCCGTGCTTACCGACATCCAAATGCCAGCCATGAACGGCTTCGACCTGCTGCGCAACCTCCGCTCCCTCGGATGCGACGAGGCAGCGTCGATTCCCGTAATAGCCGTGACCGCACGCAGCGACATGGACGTAGACTCGCTGCGAGGCGAAGGCTTTGCCGGATGTCTGCACAAGCCGTTCCGCCAGCAAGAAATTGTCGACGTGGTTGAGGCTGCCATGGCAAATAACGAGACCGACACATTCGACTTCTCCGCACTGACAGCGTTCAGCGCCGACGACGCCGACGCCTCGCGCGAGATTATGCTCACGTTTGCCGAAGAAACGCGGAAAAACATCCAGCGCATGGAGCGCGCCATAGCCGACGGCAACCTGAAAGAAATGGCTGAGACCGCCCACAAGATGCTGCCGTTGTTCACCATGATAGGCGCCAAACGCGCCGTTGCGCCACTCTCCTGCCTCAACGACAAGCGTGCAGGCGGCGATGCCGGCTCTGCCGACACAGAGATGGCACAAACCATCGTGGATGTAGCTAAAAATGTGGTAAACGAAATAGCGAAAGCGAGTCAGGATTAAAAAACTTTCAAAACGAAAGTAAAAAGTTTCGTTTTGATTTTGTTATAATAAACAAGAATCGTAATTTTGCACCACTATATATAGTTATGGAACAATCGGCTAAAACAAAAGAGCGTTTCTCGGAAACCAACGAAAGTTTCACTATGCTCGAGGCTATCAACGAGGCAAAGCGATGCCTTCACTGCAAGGCACCGCAATGCAGCAAGGGCTGCCCGATCAGTCAGGACATTCCCGACTGGATTCACGAACTGTCGATGGGCAATCTCGGAAACGCCATGCACATAATCAACGGCAAGAGCAACCTGCCTGCCGTGTGCGGACGCGTATGCCCTCACGAGCGTCAGTGCGAGGGGCATTGCGTGCTCGGAAAGAAGGGACGCCCTGTGGCTATAGGCAAACTGGAACGCTTCGTTGCCGACTTCGACGGCGACATGCAGCTCATCCGCGAGCGGCTGCCGCAGAAGACGCGTGGACGCGTGGCGGTGATTGGCAGCGGACCTGCCGGACTTGCCGTCGCCGGCGACCTTGCGCGAAAAGGCTTCGCGGTGGAGGTCTTCGAGATGGAGCCGGAACCGGGAGGCGTGCTGATGTTCGGCATTCCTGAGTATCGACTGCCTAAAGAGGTGGTGCGCCGCGAAATCCGCAAAATCGAGGAACTCGGAGTGGTCTTCCGCTGCAACACGACCATCGGTCAGGACCTGACCGTCGACCAGATGTTCGACCGCGGCTTCGACGCCATCTTCATGGGCACAGGCACAGCCAAGCCCAAGAAACTGCAAATTCCCGGCGGACACCTGCGCGGTGTGCGCCAAGCCATATACTTCCTGCGCCGCGTGAGCCTCTACAACGAGGGCAACCTCGACCGCAACGAAGTGCCTGTGGGCAACGGCGACCGCGTCTTTGTGATAGGATGCGGCAACACGGCTATGGACGCGGCACGCTCGGCAGTGAGACTGGGCGCGGAGAAGGTGACGGTGGTCTACCACCGCACAATCAACGATATGTCGGCGCTGCGCTCCGAATACGACGAGGCGGTTTCCGAAGGAGTGGAGTTTGAATGGCAGTCGAGCATTGTCGACATCCACGACGATGCAGGCGATATAACCGACGTGGTGATTGAGTGCAACGGCGAGCGCCACGAAGAAGACGCCGACGTGGTGATAATGGCTGTCGGCTCACAGCCAGCCAGCCGTATAGTCTCCACAACGGAAGGAATCGACGTTGACGACCGCGGCTATGTGCTGACACGCGACATGCCCTACGGCATGACAACCCGCAAGGGAGTGTTTGCCGGCGGCGACGTGGTCAACCGCCCGTCAACGGTGGTGCTCGCCATGAGCGACGCCAAGAAGGTGGCAGAAGGCATAGCGCAATATGTTGACGCCATCAAACTGCTGGAAGCAATTTCATAGACATAACATATACACAGAGATTGAATTACCATAGTAGCAGACCGCCCCGGATGTCGCGACGACAACCGGGGCGGCAATTTTTCCGCAAGTCAGGATTTATTTTTTTCAGAATTTCACTTTCTTCACACCATCCACAATGTATATGCCTGCCGGCAGACTGTCCCAATCAACGTCGAGCTTCACGCCCTGCATGTTGAACGTGCCCCGGCGCGACTCAGGAATATCGGCCGTAATGTCGTGGATGCCGTCGGCATCAGGCCTGATGACAAGTTTTTCAACAGGCTTGCCTTCAAACACCAATGCCCTCATAGCGGAGTCAAACGCCGCGCCCACCGGCTCCGTGATGTGGCAGCCGTCAAGCTGCACGTCACCGATTGCCGGAACCGCGCCCAGCACCGAGGTTATCTCCACGTCAGCCTTGCGCACCACGAGCCGCTCATCGCCGACGTCGGCATCACCAACTATACACTTCGCTCCGGCAACACCCATTTCAGCATTGATGCTCACCTTGGCGCCGTCGATGACAACAGGCGAGGCAACGGTCATAATGCCGTCGTTTTTTGCTTTGATGTTAAGCGTTCCCGGTCCCAATACGGTAAGCGCACCTATCGTGCATATACCCTTATCGCTCGATATGAAATTGTTTTCGCCAATCAGCATAATCTTCAAGTCGGGAATCATACTATTCACAGCCACATTGCCTGTTATCGTCGCGTTCCCTAAGGAGAGGGTGTTTGTCGCAGGGTCGAACGACGCCATGCCTTCCACTCCAGGTATCACACTGAGGTCGCCGCAATTCTTGCCCGTCAAAGCCACGCCAGCCACATTTACACCATACGTCACAGGACCAATCACAACCTTGCCTTTCACCAACGCCCCGTCGAGAGCCACGCCACGCAGCGCGGCGTCGAATTTCGCGCCGACCGGCTCTGTGACGCCACAGCCTTCGAGCACGAGAGCGTCGATATTGATTATCGCGCCATTCTCTCCCTCAACACGCACCACAGCATCACGCACCGTCAGCGAGTTATTTTGCGCATCACTGCCGCAGATACACCATTTGCTTTTGACCGCCACTTCACAGTCTTCAATAGTCAATGCGGTACCTCTTATAGACACACAATATACATCGCGGCACGATAGGTCAAGCTTGCCCGTTCCGCTGATTGTTGTAGGCTTGTCCATTACAAGCGCCCTTCCATCAGAAGTAATTCTGTTATTGCCCTCCAGCCATATCGTCAATCCTTCGCACGCACTGTTGATGATGCCCGATCCAAACAACTTATTATTTATAATAGTAGCTCCATCAAGGATAAGAACCTTAGTTTTAGGATTGAACGACACTTTTCCTGTCACTCCATCTATCACACTGAGGTCCTTGCAATTACTCGATGTCACATTCACTTCGTTCACCATAATGCCATATTTTTCGTCAGGGGCAATCACAACATTGGTTTTCACCAAAAAGCCATCGACTGCAATGCCCTGCAACACTGGGTCGAATGCAGCATTCTCGGGAGCACTGACGTAGCTGCCATCAAGCACGAGTCCAGAGATTTGACACACTGAGCCGCTTTTCCCGTAAGCCTCCACGTGAGCATTGCGCACGGTAACCACCTGACCGCTTTCGTTTGCCACGCCCTTTATGCCGTAGGTGCCCTCGGCATATACGCTGCAGTTCTCTATCGTCACCGGAGCCTGTTGCAGATGTATGCCGTCCTGCACGTTCGACTTGAGATTGAGTTTGCCGCTTCCGCTTATCGTTGTAGCCTTTTCCGCCCAGATACAAGCGAGAGCGACGCTGATGCTATTTTCGCCAATCACATTAATTGTCAAGTCATTGCAGTCTGCATTAAAGATACCCACAGTGCTTTTTCCAGGCGCAATTGTGGCATTTTCAAGAGTAAGCGTCCTTGTTATGCCGTCATACTTCACTATTCCGCTCACACCGTCAATCACACTGAGGTCGTTGCAGTTGTCCTTCGTGACAGCCACACCAGCCACACTGATGGCATAATTCGGCTTACCAATCACCAATCTGCCCTTCACAATCTCACCGTCAATAGCCAACGACATACATCCTTTATCGAACACCACCCCCTTAGGCTGCACAATTGCACAGTCTTCGAGAACAATCCCTCCGAAATACACAACACAACCATTTTTTGCATTTACATCGACACGGGAATTACGCACAGTGAGCACAGCCTTTTCGCTAATAAAGCCTCCCGATATGCCTGTATTCTCACCATTGATTGTTATCTCACAGTCTTCAATGACAAGAGGAACATATATAAACAGAATAGCTTCTTTTTCCTTTGTCCTAATGTCGAGCGTCCCCGGACCGCAAATAGTGGTAGCACTCCGGAACTCCATTCCCTCTCCTTCATTGTTAACAATCCTGTTTGAACCTTTCAGCACAATTCTAAGGCCTTCACATTCAGAATTAAAAAGACATCTTTCATCTCCGATTCCCGTTATGGTGGCATTTTCGAGTGTCAGAGTTTTTGTTGCAGGATCGTACTTCACGCTTCCTGTCACGCCCTTGATTCCAGAGAGGTCGTTGCAATTTTTTTCCCATACGCTATAGCCATTGATTACAATACCATAATCCGCAGCCTGCATTGTGGCAACGGCAAACACAGCAAGCAGAACGACGAGCGCCATGCGCATCCAAATGCAACGTCTCAGCAAGGGAGGACCAGCTTTTTCACTGGAAAGAGAGTCTGTCAGGTTGAATTGTCTCATAATAATTAGTTTTTGGTTTCGGACAGCCACAATATGCCCGATGGATTTGAAAAAAGGTTTAAATTGTAAAAACACTACAAAGCAGCGCAGATGTGGCACTACGCCAAAAAGCAGTCTAATCAACAACTTATGTTTTTTGCAAAGATAAAGGATAGACAACAAAGCAAATAACAAATCTCAAATATTTTTCAACACAATTCTTTCTTTTTTGTATTTTTCATACATAAAAAACGTTAATAAGTTACAGAAAGGACAACAGCATCCTCTCTGCCGTCGACATGAAAAAGCGGCGCCGGATTCCCCGACGCCGCTTCAAGCATTGCGTTTCTATGTTGTTTTTATTTTATTGCCACCTTACAGCTGTCGTCGCCGTTCACCACAATGTAGTAACCGGCAGGCAACGCGATTGTAGTCGAGCCGCTGACTGTTGTGCAGCAAGCCTCGCGCGCATCGACAGTATAGACGTGGATGTCGGCCTCGTTTGCAGTTTCCACTACCAATTTGCCGTCACGGCAGTAGGCATCCCATTCAGCATCCGCGCCCACAGCAGCCACCGACGACACAAACGCCGTGATTCCAATGTCATCGATGTTCAAACGTCCGCCGCCAACTTGGTTCAGGCGTATGCGCACTGGCTGCGAAGCATTGATTGTTGCCGAGCACTCAACAAGCTGGCTTTTGTCATCTACGCTGAACTCCTTCACTTTAATCCAATTGCTTCCGCGATCCACAGAGTAGCTTAGTTCCACAACCGGAGCTGCATCCGAGCCATAAGGAGCGGCGAAGAACGACACCTCTCCTGCGCCGTCGACCTTGTCCTCAAGCATCGTCAGCGAGCGTTCTCCGCTTTTTCCAGTGCAAAGAGCCTGCGTACCATGCACCTTATCGCCTGGACGGTCTGCAATGCCGGCATTCACAACGCTCCATTTGCAAGCCGAGCCATTATAGTTAAACGTGTTGTACGGTCCGGCGCCAGGTTTCTCAAAATCCTCAAAGAATGTCACAGGCGCGGTCACCACAGCCTTCACATCCACATCGTCGCCCTCGACGGTTGCCGTGCTGGCAGAGAGTGTGCCATCGTATGTGCCGGCGGCAGAAGCAGGTATGCGCACATAGATTTCGGCGCCTATTGTCTCAGCCGTTTTAGTGTCGACAGCGAGGCTGCTGCGCCAGTCGCTCTTGTCAGCGCTCACTTGGAAGCCCTTTGTCACACTCACATCGATTTCATTCTCCTCAACGTTTGAAGCGTAGACAGTCACCTTCACAGGAGCAGAGTCGACACCCGGAGCCGCCGACAACACGAGTCCGCCTTCCGGCAGGTCGAAACTGATTTCGCGGTCAAGGTCGGCAGTGGTCACGCTGACCAAGTTAGACTTCATGCCCTTGACGTTGCTGAGTTGATATTTATATTCTGTCAGATATTCAAGATCAGTCACGGCATATTGCTGAGCCGCAGCCTTCACCGTTTTCGGGAATCCCGGCACGAGTGTAGTGCCGTCGGCAAAATACACATTCAGCGTATAGTCGCCGCCGTTCTTGTCAACGTCGACCCAACGGGCTGTAAAGCCGTCGGCAGTCACGTTTGATGCAGAAAGAGCGGGAATGCCGTCGACAGCCTGAGCCTTCAGCGTCACCACCGACTTAGCCGAGCCGCTTGTCAGCGTAAGCGTTCCGGTGGCAGATGCCTGCACAGCCGAAGAATAGGTCAGATTTATCGATGTGCCCTTGTTGGCATCTGCGGCAGCGATGCTTGCAGCCGAAGCCTTGAATCCAGCTCCAGCCACGCTGACAGCCACACTCTGCGTCAAGCCTTCCGCCTTTACGTTTACAGTATAGGTAAGCGTCGTGTTTACAGCCGTCACACCGAAGTCGACAGTCAAGCCGTTGTAAGGCGACGTAATCTTCGGGTCGACCACACCGCCCGGAGTCCATCCGATGTTCTGCTTGTCGCCCCAGATATACTCCGCGAGCTCAGGATGGTCGATAAACGGGTTTCGGTTGTTCTGATGCTTGTAGACAGCGTTGTTGCGGTCAATCTCCTTCTGGCTCACCGGGTCCTGCTCGTTCCATTTCAGGAGCAGATTTACAGCCCACGTAGTGTAGCAAGGATAACTGTTTCCGGCAAGCATAGGGCTGCTCCACGAAGCGATTTTGTCGTTATAGCAAGCCGCCATATAGAAATAAGAGCGGGCAAAGTCGCCCTTATACTCGTCGACCGGCTCGAAAACCGTACCCGAATAGCCCGGGAATGTCGACTTTCCGAGTTTTCCGAGAGCGTCCACACCATTGCTCGACGGCAACGTTGTTCCGTTGGCACACTCGCCGTAAGGGAAGTTGCTGCGCTGTCCGTTCACCTTACCATCGGTAGGATACACATGGAACGCGTCCGACTTCATCGGCTGTCCCTCTTTGAACCAGCTTTTCGGGAACGAGTGCTCGCGGTTTACGCAGTCGCCCACATGGCTGTAGTTGCCACACTTCTGCTGTCCCTCGCGGAATTTCGAAGTGGAATACATGTCCCAATAGTAATTCGTGCCAGGGCGAATGTCCGAATCCTTGTACACGTTCCACAATCCGTCGTAGCCCACGTTTTTGTGCGGTCCGACGATTTCACACAGCTGTTTCAACAATTCCTTCTGGCATTTGCCTTCCGCCTTCTTGTAGTACCCCGAAGGCTCCTGCGCATACGCCAAGCCCGAGAATAGGCAAATCAGCAGCGCAACCAATGAGAGTTTTGTCAATTGTCTGTTCATATTGAATAGTGATTTATTTATTGTCTTTCAGTTTGCGTCCGGCAAGCATCCCGCAAGCCGCCATAATATCCTCGCCGCGCGAACGGCGGATTGTGCAAGTCACGCCGAGCGAGTTCAGCCTGTCGCGGAAAGCCGTCATCCGCCGCTCGTCGCTCGTTTTCAGTTCCGAACCAGGGATAGCGTGGAAACGGATAAGGTTGACACGCACCTTCTGTCCCTCCAGGAGTTTTGCAAGAGCGTCGGCATGCGCCTCGTCGTCGTTAAGTCCAGCCCACATGATGTATTCCACAGAGAGGCGCCGCTGATGTGCGAAATCGTAGTCGCGCAGCATCGTCATCACCTTCTTTATCGGGAAAGCGTTCTCGACAGGCATCAGGCGTTTGCGCTCCTCATGATAAGGCGAATGCACGCTGATTGCGATATGCACGTCGGTCTGCTCCACAAGCCGTTTCAAATCGCCGAGTTTGCCGATTGACGACACCGTGATGCGCTTCGGGCTCCACGCCAGTCCCCAACGTTCAGTCAGCACGGCGATGGCACGCACCACCTCGCTGTAGTTGTCCATCGGCTCGCCCATGCCCATAAACACAATGTTGGTGAGCGTCAGCGACTCAGGAATGCTGAAAATCTGGTTCAGAATCTCCGCCGCCGTCAAATCGCCGTGATAGCCCTGTTTTCCCGTCATGCAGAAACTGCAGTTCATCTTGCATCCAATCTGCGACGACACGCACAGCGTGGCACGGTCGGCGTCAGGGATGTAGACACTCTCTATCATTTTGCCACCGGCAGTGCGGAACAGATATTTCACCGTACCGTCGACACTGCGCATAGCCTCCGCCGGAGCCTCACGCCCCACGCAGTAGCGCTCACTGAGGCGCGCGCGGTTTGACTTCGACAAGTTGGTCATTTCGTCGACCGTCGTGGCACGCTTCTCATAAAGCCATTGCGCCATCTGCTTCGCCGTGAACCTCGGCATCGCCATCTCTGCCGCCACCGCTTCCAAGTCGGCAAGCGACAATCCTAACAATTTCTTTTTCTCTTCTGCCATATCATCAATAAAGAGGGAACTGCAAAGTTACAAATATCATTTGGAAACAGACTGATTTTTTCAGGCATATTAACGAAATGCCTCTTTGATGTCAGGAATCGACCACGGCAACGACATAAAAGCGACAAAGCCCGGCACTAAGCCAAGCTTTGTCGCTTTTACATATTTTTTCTCAATCAGCCGCCAGCTCAGAGCGACGGATTATCATGCGGTATGTCAACGCACAACCGTCTTGCCCGTTGTTCCGTCGGCGCGGCGCACCACATAGATGCCAGGCGCCGGATTTTCCACCTTGCGGCCGTAGAAATCGAAGTAGCCTACCACCTCCGCCTCACCGGCGGCAATGCTGTCGACAGCGCCTTCCGGCTGCAATACGAAATCGGCAAGCGAACGCGGAGCAACCGTCGCAACCGGAGTGATATAGTAGCAGATGCCCGTCACTGTCCACACCTTGTCGAAATATCCATTAGTGGAACTGTTGTAGATGTCCGTGCCACGGAAATACCAAAGCTCGCCAGAGCGGGTTTTGTCGGAAACAAGGTGGAACGGCACATTGAACTTTCCGTAATAGTCAGGGTCAGGGTAGTTGCCATATTTTTCATCAAACTTCACATCTTTCACCGTCACAAGCTGGAATATCACGTCGCAAGCCTCGGCAGCGTGAATCTGTTCGAACGTGAGCACCTTGGGTTCCACAACGTTTCCTTCAGAAACGACGCGCCATGCGTCGGCAGCCACCGGCACGAAATCGATGCCACCGTCGTCGGAGAAAATCACGTTGCCCACAATGTCGGTGATGTTGTCGCCCTGCTTCACCTTCGTCAAGTCTACCTCATCGTATCCGCAGCCCGACGCCGAACGCACCTCGGCAGCCGATTGGGAATCCTGCGCATAGAAGGTGTAGAAATTAGAGTCGATTGCCGTAACCGTAGCCTCACCCTTGTAGACGTAGAGAGTGGTCATCGAAATGTTGTCCTCGTCAAACAGTTCCTTGAACGAATTGACAGCAATCGTCTCAATCGGACGCCATTCAACAATCTGCGTGCGCGACTGCGCGCCGTCGGCAGCATATACAATCTTGTCGGACGTCATTGCCGTATTGTCGACTGTAAGAGTCAACACCACATCGCAACCGTTCTCGCTCTCAGCGTCGGCCTTTGCCACAGTGGTCGCGGAAACAGTCACCTCGCCCGACACCGGCGAAGACAACGAGATGTCGCCCTTCAGATTCTTACCCTTCACATTTATCGTTTTCGTATATGTCAAGCCCTTGTACACCTTTCCGAAATCAACCGACATATCGGTGATTGTGATTTCCGGAGTCTCCACAGCATCAGCCTTGGCGGGAGTGAATATCTCATTCCATGTCGACGCCACACGCACCTCATCGATTACGGCGACCGGAGTTTTTGCCACCGACGACGAACCTTGTCGCAACTCGATGCCGCGCACGTCGGCAAGCGACTCCGAGCTCTCTTCCTCCGCCACAACAGAAGCCGCAGGCTCAGCGTCGCCCTTTGCCGGGTTCACCCATAGCGAGATGCGGTCGTTGTCGGCTCCGTCAATGATTTCGTATTTCACAACGACAAGATATGTCGTGCCAATCGCACACTCCTTGTCGGCCCACGCTACAGACGTTTTCACATTGCCAAGATTTGCCACATTGCGGCTCACGCCCAATTTGAAGCCCTCTCCGGAAGCCTGCGCAAACAAGCCTGCGCCTTCCGACCCGGCCTCGGTATCGCCAAACTTTGTGGCGTCGAGCGAATTGGCACCTGTAAGCGCCATAAACGCAGCCGTGCGCGAACCTGACGGCAACTCGCTCACGTTGACCAACGCAGAATAATATACCGTGCCTTTTGCCGCATCGGTGCCTTTGTCGCGGAAAAGCATCTGGCAATATTCGCCCGATTCCTTTGTCAGACGCACAGCCTTTCCAGCGGCGTTGTCCTGATATCCGGCAAACGTCAGCGGAGATTTTGCCACCTGAATAGGCGCCGTTGTTTTCTTTCCGTATTTAACCCATTTTCCATTGCCATAGAGATTACCTTCAGCATAATCAAACGACTCGGCAAGATAAGTTTCAGCACTTGCCGTCAAAGCCATCGCCATGGTCGCGGCACAAAAAAGTAGAAGTTTCTTCATTTATCCTAATATTGAAATTCTTCGCAAGTTACGAAAAAAAGGCGACATATAAAAGCGCCACGCCATGCGGAGCAAAAAGATGGCGGCTGAAGCCTCAACCGCCTCAACCGCCAAAGTTCTGTATTTCTGAATCTTATCTTAATTGCGTTCTTTCACCACTCCGAGTCTGTAAGCTGCAAGAAGTTGCTTCAACTCATCAATCTGTTTGCGCAGCACCTTGCCCTTGTCGGTGTCCTTCACAAGCATCCGCTGCGAATTGAACTCCACAAGGAATGAGTTTGACTTGATGTCGAGCCCCTCCTCGATAGCCTTCTGCCGCGACTCAAACGGTTCGTGCTGCACAAGCTGCAGCGCGCGCGAATGGAACACCAACGTATACCCGGCGATTCCCGTCTCAGGCTGATATGCACGCGAGAAGCCACCATCGATCACCAGCATTTTTCCGTTGGCCTTCACCGGCTGCTCTCCCTTTATGGTTTTCACCGGCACATGGCCGTTGATTATGTGAGAATGAGGGTTGTCGATGCCGAACTCCTGAAGGATTTTGTTGCAAATGTCCTCGCGGTCGCGAAGAGTGTAGTATGCACCTTTCTCCTCCTTGTGCAACTCCTTGTCGGCGATGAAATAACGCTCGAACGTAGCCATCTTGTCCTTGTCGAACAGCGGAGAGTCTGGACCGCACCACAAGTACCACAGATAGTCGAGCGCAAAACTCGTCGTGTCGTTGTTATCGTCGAAGAATGCAGCGCGCACCAGTTGGTCAACCCTGTCGAGCAGTCGCTTTCCGGCAAACTTCTCGCCGAGGATTGTCACCTCCTTGAACGAGCCGTCGGCATTCAACGGAATCGAGGCATGGAAAAGCAGATTGTTGTTGCACACAAGATACATGCTTCCCTCGGTCATGAAACAGCGGATATGCTTGCGCAGCTTCTCGCTGTGGGTGAACGAATTGTGGAGCTTCTCCACCAAATCGCACTCCTCCGCCGTCAGACGGTAAGGATCGTTGGGGTCGATTGTAGGAAACTCCGAGTCGAGCATCTTATACTCTTTTCCACCATAGCAAAGCATACCGCGCTTAAAGTCAATCTTATCAAGCAACAGACGGCCGTCCATGCCAAATTCCGGATGGCGCTTTATGATGCCCGCCTCCAGTTTGAACTGAATCACGGCTATCGCCTTGTGCATCTGCGCAATGAGGCGCAACGTCTTTTCCGGATAAGTTTTGTCGGCATATTTCTGCTTCAACGCAAACACCGTGCATGGGTCGTTGGCATACGTATCCATTGCGAACGTGGCGAGAGGCAACAGGTTGATGCCATATCCCTCCTCGAGCGTAGTCAGCGTGCCGTAGCGCATCGAGATGCGTATCACGTTGGCTATACAGCTGTCGTTGCCCGCCGCGGCACCCATCCACAGCAAGTCGTGGTTGCCCCATTGGATGTCGACGTTGTGGTAGTTGCACAGCGTGTCCATGATGATATGCGCACCCGGTCCGCGGTCGAAAATGTCGCCCACGATGTGGAGCGAGTCAATCGTGAGCCGCTGAATCAGGTTGCACATCGCGATGATGAAATCGTCGGCACGCTGAGTTGAAATTATCGTATTGATAATCTGGGTGATATATCCCTGTTTATTCTGATCGTCGACCGTTTCGTGCAGCAATTCCTGAATGATGTAGGAAAACTCCTCCGGCAACGACTTGCGCACCTTCGAGCGCGTGTATTTCGACGACACGTTCTGGCAGACGCTTACCAGTTTGTTGAGCGTGGTCAGATACCAGTCGTTCATATCCTTCTCCTGCTCCTTGACAATCTGCAGCTTCTCCTGCGGATAGTAAATCAGCGTGCACAGCGCCTTCTTCTCCGATTCCCGCAGCGTGTTTCCGAAGATGTCGTTCACCTTACGCTTGATTGAGCCGGAGGCGTTTTTCAGCACATGCTGGAACGCCTCGTATTCACCATGTATGTCGGTCAGAAAATGCTCAGTGCCTTTCGGAAGGTTTAGAATTGCCTCCAGATTTATGATTTCCGTGCTTGCCGCCGCCACCGTGGGAAACAGGCGCGAGAGGAGTTTCAGATAATGAATATCGAGTGTAATGGCTTGTTCCTGAGCCTTTTTGTTTTCAGACATTGTCAAATATTTAGTCTTTAGTTATTGTTTGTTAGAAACAGCACAAAACCGAATGTGTTTCGTTTTGCAAAGATAGTGTTTACAAATCAAAATTGCAAAAAGCGGATACATTATAATTGTGGGCGCCGCCGCCACTCCGTCCAGCCAAATTTGTTCCCTTTTTTTCCATTAATTCATACAAAAAAGCGTATCTTTGCGAATGAATACAGGCTACTATGTAGAATTTGTCATAAAAACAATAAACTATTTCTGAACAAAAAACTTGAAATTACCGATGAAAAAGACTTTGGCAATAATCCGCCACGACCCGTGGCTTGAACCATATTCCGACGCAATCAACGGTCGGCACGATGAAGCCGTGCGCAAAGGAAAAGAACTCGCCGGCAAAGGAGGCACGCTCGTTGACTTCGCCAATGCGCACAAATATTTCGGACTGCACAAGACGCGCAGCGGATGGGCATTCCGCGAATGGGCGCCCAACGCCACTGCAGTCTACCTTATCGGCTCATTCAACAATTGGACAGAAAAAGCAGAGTTCGCCCTCACCCGCATCGACGGCGGAGTGTGGGAAATCACGCTGCCGAAAGACGTGCTGCGCCACGGCGACCTGTACAAGCTGAAAGTGCATTGGGACGGCGGTTGCGGTGAGCGCATCCCAGCCTACTCCACACGCACCGTACAGGACGAGAAGACCCTGATTTTCTCAGCGCAGGTGTGGCAACCGGCGCGCCCGTACAAATTCAAGGTCGCCGACTTCAAGCCCCAGACCAACCCGCTGCTCATCTACGAATGCCACATCGGCATGGGCGAGGACAAGGAAGGCGTAGGCACCTATGAGGAATTCCGCGTCAACGTGTTGCCGCGCATCGAAAAAGACGGCTATAACGCCATCCAGATCATGGCGATTCAGGAACACCCATACTACGGGTCGTTCGGCTACCACGTGTCGAGCTTCTACGCCGCTTCGAGCCGCTTCGGCACGCCCGACGAGCTGAAACGTCTCATCGATGACGCCCACAGCCGCGGCATTGCCGTGATTATGGACATCGTGCATTCCCACGCCGTAAAAAACGAGGTGGAAGGACTCGGACGCTTCGACGGCAGCTACGACCAATATTTCTACGGCGACTCGCGCCGCGAACATCCGGCATGGGACTCGCTCTGCTTCGACTACGGCAAGAACCAAGTGCTTCACTTCCTGCTGTCGAACTGCAAGTTCTGGCTTGAAGAGTATCATTTCGACGGATTCCGCTTCGACGGTGTCACGTCGATGCTCTACTACAACCACGGACTCGGTCAGGCATTCTCGTCGTATGACGACTACTACAACGGCGGACAGGACACAAACGCAATCACATATCTGACGCTTGCCAACAAACTTATCCACAAAGTCAACCCCCACGCCATCACCATTGCTGAGGAAATGAGCGGTATGCCCGGACTCGCCAACAAGGTAAGCGACGGAGGCATCGGCTTCGACTACCGCATGGCGATGGGCATCCCCGATTTCTGGATAAAGACCATAAAAGAGAAAAAAGACGAGGACTGGAAGCCTACAGCCATCTTCTGGGAGCTGACCAACCGCCGCGCCGACGAAAAGACAATCAACTATGCCGAAAGCCACGACCAGGCACTTGTGGGCGACAAGACGATAATCTTCCGTCTTATCGACTCCGACATGTATTGGCACATGATGGTTGACGACCACAACATGAACGTGGACCGCGGCATCGCGCTCCACAAAATGATACGCCTCGTCACGCTCGCCACAATCAACGGCGGCTACCTCAACTTTATGGGCAACGAGTTCGGTCATCCGGAATGGATCGACTTCCCGCGCGAAGGCAACGGCTGGTCGTACAAGTACGCACGCCGCCAATGGAGCCTCGTAGACCGCGAAGACCTGAAATACAAATTCCTCGGCAAGTTTGACGAGGACATAATACACCTTGTCCGCTCAAAGCGCAATTTCCAGGCAACCCCTGTTGAGAAACTTTGGGACAAGGACGACGACCAAGTGCTGGCGTTCAAGCGCGGCGACCTCGTGTTTGTGTTCAACTTCAACCCGTCGAAATCGTTCTCCGACTACGGCATACTCGCGCCGGAGGGATGCTACAGCCACGTGCTCAACTCCGACCAGGACATCTACGGCGGCTACAACAACATCGACACCACGGTGAAGCACCTGACCATCAGCGACCCCCTGTATCAGCCCCATGGCATCGGCTGGCTGAAGCTTTATCTGCCGGCACGCTCCGTGCAGGTGTTGCGTTACAAAAAGTGACAATAACAAGACAATTAATAAGCCCTATTAATTCAAACAACCGCGGCGATTCTCTCTCACAATCCACGCCGCGGTTGTTTTTTTTACTATTTTCAAGATTTTGTCAAAAAAATACATCTATCATTCACTCTAAAATACGTAACTTTACCCGCAAACCAAACATTTAATAACTTACGGTATGAAAAAACTACTATCGATCATGGCAATAGGGCTTGCGGCATTGACTGCCAACGCCGGTCCTGGAGTGTTCAACCACCTCGGTTTCGGGGCAGGAATCGGCACAAGCGGCATAACCATTGAAGCCGCCACACCGATTACCAACTTTGTCAACCTTCGCGCAGGAGTGTCGTGGATGCCGTCAATCACATTCAATGCCGACGCCGACTTCACATACACCGTGATGTCGGAGACACAAACCGGCACCGTCAACCTTAAAGGCGACTTCGGACGCGTGCAGGGGCAAGTTATTTTCAACGTCTACCCAGTACCCAAAGTCCCTGTATACGTTGCCGCAGGCGCTTATTTCGGAGGCGACAAGCTGCTTAAAATCACTGGACACAGCTCCGACCTTGCCAATCCAGACGCGCAGGCAGTGATCGGCGACTACAAGATTCCTGCCGACAAAGACGGAAACATCTCAGGCGGTTTCAAGGTGAAGAATTTCCGCCCGTATCTCGGCATCGGATGGGGACGCATGATTCCGGGCAAGATTGTGAATTTCTCAACCGAACTCGGCGTGCAGTTTGAGGGTACTCCGGAGCTGTATACCGACTATGGCGAAATCGACGAGTCAATCACCGAGGACGACAACACATTCAACAAAGTAGCCAACGCTTTGAAGGTGTATCCGACACTCACATTCCGCATCAACTTCAAGGCATTCTAAAAATGCCACCAACCAGTAACGACAAAGCCACTCAAATTTGAGTGGCTTTGTCGTTACTGGTTGAGTATTTTCTCATATATCGCCCGGCGCTGCGCCATAGATATTGAGATATCGAATTTTTCCGCCATCGCCTTGCAATCCGGCTTCATCCGCCGGCGCAAGTCGGGATCGGCAAGCTTTTGGATGCCATTTTTGAAATCCTCCACACTGAACGGGTTGCAAAGGAATCCCGTCACCCCGTCTTTGAGATATTCGCGGATGCCCTGCACGTCGGAGCCAACCAACGGCACACCTTCGCAAAGCATTTCCAAGCCAGCCATTCCAAGCCCTTCCCTAAGCGACGGCATCACACCTATGTCGGCACAGGCGGCAATAACCTCAGGCATATCGCTGTGGAAACCGATAAACACCGTCTGCACGCCTCCCTTCTCCGAGAGGTCGACAAGTTCTTGCGCCACAGGGTCGGATGTTGTCTCATGTCCGCAAACCACAAAGACAAATTTGTCCTTGTCGGGAAGTTCGGCGAGAGCCTTGACGACAATCATCTGATTTTTATGATATATCAGCCTACCAACAACAAGAACTGCAATCTTGTCGACAGGCACGCCCAATTTCCGCCTGTATGCAGTACGGTCAACCTCCACATTGCTGAATCGTCTACAATCAAGACCGACACCGCTTATCAAAAACACATTCTTGCAATGCGTGGCTTTCATATAGCCATAATCCTGGTGGTTGATTGTGATTATCGCATCGCAAAACCTCGAAGCAAAGCGCTCCAAAGTGTTATACACTAAAAAAGTTTTTCGTGACGACATCGGAGTATACGGCAGGCCATGCGTAGTGTAAATCACCTTCGTCCCTTTTTTTCTATACTTTCTCGCCGCAATACGAACAAAAAGTCCCACCAATGGGGTATGACAATGGACTAAGTCAAAATGATGTGACGCCAACAGCCGCCTCAACTGTTTATAAAAGTCACGAGTGTTTTTGGTCAGCGACACGCCGTCTATCCTCGCATCAACAAACGTAACATTCCTGTCGGCCATCATGCGGAGAGTATGCTCCTCGCCCGCACGATTGTCGGCCATAGCATAGACCTTGTAGCCCATTTCGTTGAGCATATCGATGTCGGTCCACAGGAAATGGAACATTCCTATGGTATTGGTCACAATCAAAGCGTTCTTCTCCATACTGCAAATGATTTACTTTGTGCGTCTCACAGAGCGGACAGCACCGCTGGAGCTGCTCGACGACGGTTTTTTCTTCTTTGTGGTTTTCTTTTTCTCCGGTTTCTTCTCGGTCTTCTTTTTCGTTGTCGTAGACTTTTTCTGACGCACCGAGCGTTTGTTTTTCGGAGTTGTCACAGTTGATGTCTCCTCCTCGACCTCATCGGTGTCGCCACCACGCTCAGACACCACCACGTCGTCCGACAACCCCTCAGCCTTTAGGTGCGCCGCCTCTTCAGCCTCCTGCCGCTCAGCAAGCTCCTCACGCGTCGGCACCCACAGATTGCGGTCAAATGCACGCAGACGGTTCTCAATGCTGTCCTGCGCATGCTTCAAGTCGTCGGGGTCAGGAAACATCTGCATCAGCGACAGATTTCGCAAGTTGCGCGTTTTGTAGATGTCGCCCTTATACATTCCAAGCTGGAAATAATCGTCGTAGTTGTATTTGGCAAGGTTGTTGTCGTCGTCGACAAAGATGCTCTGCTGTGCCAGATATGGGCGCAGTTGGTCAAGTTTCACCCAGAACATAGGATATTTTATAGGCTCGCCGCCATAGTCGTCCACACGGTGGAGCACAGGGCAAAGCGCCTGAATCTGCTTTGTGACACGATTTTCGAGGCTGTTGAACTCATAACGCTCAATTGCATAGAAACTGAGCACCTCGTTTGTAGGCACGTCGCTATCCTCGATGACATATTTCGGATTTTTCTCCGTGCTTCCGCGACCGGTTGTATATATGATATGGAATCTGTCGAGCATCTCACCCACCTTTATTTTATATTGGTCGGTAAACACCTCGCGTCCGTCAAGATACTCGTAGGCCGGCACCTGACCGTTGCACACCACCCTCAAGATGATGCGGAACAGACTCTCCTGCCCGTCGACCGGCTCGTCGGGATAATAGAGCGCAAGGTTTTGAGGCTGCGTCAAGTCGAGTTGACGGTAGATTATGCGTTCCCACATCTTGCTGGCATCGCTCACCTCAGGCTTCTCATAGAAGTCGCGCATGCGCTGCGTCACGCCAGCCGCTGTTTCGTCTTTCTTGGTTCTGTCGGTTTTGCGCGTCACCTGTGCCCCAGCCTGCAACGACAGGCCGGCGAGCAAAGCCACTGCAAATATGTATCTCAGTTTTTTCATATCTCAACTTGTTTCGTTGTCAATTTTTAGTTTACAATCACCTCCATCGGCGACAGGTCGCGGACAATGCCGTCAGGGCCCTTCGCACGTATACGCGTGATGTAGAATCGCTTGCCGCGCGAGAGTCGGCGGAAACTTGTCTTCTGACGCTCCGAGAATCGCGAGCCAGCCGATTTCTCCGGCATCGCGTTGCCCATCGAGTCAAACACGATAGTCTCGAAATCCACCACAGAATAGTGCACGTTCAGCAAATCGTCGTCGATAGCAGCATCAAGCCCGTTGGCAGCCAACAAAAGCGATTTTGCAAATGGCTTCGAGCCTTTATAGTGGTTTTCGTTTCCTTTCGAGTCCTTATATGCGATATATGCCGTCGGATCGGGCAGCTTGCGCACACGGAATGTAGACGTAGACACCGTCTGCGAACGACCTTCGAGAGTGGCTGTCACCGTAATTACGCATTCCGCACCCACACGCGTAGGATGAGCGTTCCAATGGTCGCCGCTACGCGTCAGCGAACCGTTGGTCATCGTGGCAGACACTGCATTTTGCGCCACGCCAGGCACTGATATGCTTATCGGGTTGTTGATTCCGGCATAAAGCACGTTCATCATCGTCGCCGACACAGTGGCTGTAGGTTCGATTACGGTGTAGTCCGACTGGAACGGATAGCGTGAAGTGGTACCGTCACCGCGGGTCACGTCAAGGTATCCGCTGTAGGTGAACGTCCCCGTCTGTCCAGCCATGAACTCGTAAGTCCGGGTGTTGGCAGGCAGCTGACGGCCATTGACGAATATTGTCGGACGCTGCGTCGTGTCGACCGCCGCAAGCACAATGTCGGCACTGTATTTTCCGCCCCTCATCACGAGTTTCGAGTTAGGAATCACGAATGCGTCAAGTTTATTTACGCGCACGTCGCCCGCGTCCACACTCGCCACAAGCGTCTGCAAAGCCTCGCCCTCAGCAAAGAGCAGGTCGTTCTGCAGCTTCGACAGCAGCGTGACAGACGCCACGACAGGCATATTCTCAAACATTCCCGACACCCACGGCACTTTTATCATCGAGCCTTTCTGAAGCACCGGCTCCGTTGCCAGCGCCTTCTGAATGGCAGCCTGCTTCTTGGGGTCGGCAATGTAGGCGGCGATATACTTGCGGTATGCCGCCAGCCTACGCTCCAGCTTTGCGCCGTTTCCGTAGGTCACCATCACCTTCGACGAAGCCTCGAGGTTGTCCTGGTTCAGGATGTTGTCCACCTTACCATCCACGCCGTCGGCATCGCGCACGATGGCAAGTTTCAGAGAATCGATGTATTTGTAGAGCGACAGCGTCTGCCGGCGCACGTCGGCAGCCTTGTCAAGCCACGGCTTGCCCTTCTGCGGATTCTGCCGTGTGAATTCCTCCAATTGCATATAGAGGGCGGCATTACGGTCGCTGACGTTGCTGTTTGTGCGTTTCAGACCGTCTTCGACAAGCGTGAACCCGTTGAGCACGTCGCTCGACACGTTGAGCGCGAGCATCGCCGTCAGAACGATGTACATCAAGTTGATCATCTTCTGACGCGGGGACATTCTTGCCACATTTCCGTTTGCTCCCATATTGCTTTAAATCCTTTCGCTTTAGTTCTGTTGTTCAGTTTCTTCGCCGCCGGCTTTCTGTTCCGGAGCCTCCGCCGGTTTTTCAGGCTCGGCAGGCATCGCAGAGCCCATCGGGCGGTACATGTTGATGGTCATCGCCGTGATCATCTTCTCGTAGACAGAGTTGAGCTGCTGCATGTAGCGCGCCATCTTCTGCGTTTCCTCGCAATAATGGTCGCTCTCAGCCGCAGCCTTGTCATACATGTTGCTTATGTCCTTCAATCCGCGGTTCACACGGTCGATATTGTCAAGCTGCGAAGAAATGCTCTTCAACTGGATTTCATAGATGGTGTTGAGTCCGGCAATGTTGCGGTTGAGGCTTGTCATCTGTTCAACGTAGCCAGTCGAGCTTTCCGAGATGTTTTCCGAGTTGTCGGTAATCGCCTTGTAACTGTCGAGCAGTACAGTTGAAACGCGGTTGAGCGCCTCCGTTGTCTGACGCAGCTGCTCCATCTGCTCAGAGATGGCGGCAAGCTGGTCGGTGTATTGCTGAGTGACGCTCGTCATGCCCTGCAAGTCGGGAGCGTCGCCGCCAACAACGACAGTTCCAGCCATGCCCGTTGCATTTGCAGTCTCGCCGCCAGCCACCGCACCTCCGCCGATAACGACAGAGCCGTTGACACCGTTTCCGCCCTTGAAATCAGGACGGTCCTCAGGATTCTTGGTGTTGAACACCTCAAACACCTCTTCCCAATGGTATTCGCGTGGCGGACGGTCGAACGCCGTAAGCACGAACATAAGCACCTCCGTACCCATACCGATTGACAACAGCGCGTTTCCACCCGGCAGGTGAAGGATTTTGAAAAGGGCACCCCAAATTACGACAGCGGCACCTATACTGTATGCGAAATTGAAAAAGCGCTGACCTTTTTCTCCAGAAAGAAAGGCCTCGACACCGTTTTTATATCTTTTAATCTTGCCCATGATGCAGCAATATTGTTTTGATTCTTACTTTATTTCTTAACTTTCACTTTTCCCTTTGTGAAGCCAATCTGAGTGCGCACACAACGGAAGCCTATGAATGAATGCTGCTCGTTCTGGTACTCCCAGGCACGCAAGTCAGCACGCACATTGTGGGCAATGTCCTTCCACGATCCGCCACGTATCACCTTGCGTTTCATCCGGTAAGGATCCTCGCCCGCGGCATTGTAGCGGTATTCAGGGTTGATGTCGCTTGTCAGTTTGTCAAGACTTTCGGTAAACGCCGTCGAAGTCCATTCGCTCACGTTGCCCGCCATGTCGTAGAGACCGTTGTCGTTAGGCTCATACGTGCCGCACTTCGATGTTATCAGGTTTCCGTCGCGCACGTAGTTGCCCTCTCCCGGCTTCAGGTTGGCATAGAAGCAACCGTCGTCGGTCATAGGCATCTCGCCTGCCCACGGATACTTGTTCTCGTTGATACCGGCACGCGCAGCGATTTCCCATTCAGCCTCCGTCGGCAGACGGAACGGCTCGATGTAGACGCCCTGCTTGCCCAGCGAGCGTCGCAGATAGTCGGTGCGCCAGTTTGCAAACGCGTTGGCCTGCTCCCACGACACGCCCACTACAGGATAGTCGCTGTAGCCCGGATGCGAGAAATACAGACGCGTGTACGGCTCGTTGTATGCGTTCTCGAAGTCGTTTATCCACACCGTCGTGTCGGGATAAACGTTGACAATATACGTGTTCAGGAAGTCGTAGTCGCTCGACAGGCGGCGCGTGATTGTCTCGCGCACGATGTCGCCATTGTCGTTGACATACGCCGTATCCTTGGATATGAACGGATTTTCTGTCGGCACAGGCACGTCGGTGTTGTAGTTGCGGCGTGTCGGGTCGATGCGGTTCTTGCGCTTCGCCGCCTCGGTAAGATTGTAGGTCTCGTAGCGGTAGTTCATCTGCGAAGCATCGAGTTCGGTCACACCCGTTATAGGATTCAACTTATAGACGCTCTGAATGGCGCGCTGCTCGTCTTCCGTAGGGTTTCTCCACGGAATAGGCTTTTTCCAGTTAAGATAAGGCTTGACAGGGTTTCCTTCCTTGTCTTCCTCGATTTTAAACTCCTCGTCGCCACCGTATGCAGGGTCGGCAAGACGCTCGCGGATAATTGAGTCGCGCACCCAGTAGACAAACTGCCGGTATTTGGCATTTGACACCTCCGTCTCGTCCATCCAGAAGGACTCCACCGAAGCGCCGTTAGCCTGCGCCTTGATGTTCCACGTGCTGTCGTCGGCATTCGGGCCGAGCTGCATCGACCCGCGTTCGATAAGCACCATGCCGTAAGGCGTCGGTTCGCCCAGAGCCGAACCTCTGACTCCCGTCACCTCGCCTCCGTCGCCGCCCATCGACGCTTTCGGAGAGAATGCGCAAGAAGTTGCCAACGCCGCCAATGCGATATAAGTTGCTGTTTTCTTCATATTCTTACATTATGCGAATGCTCTTATGCTTGTTTTTATTTTTCCCCGCAAGATTCAGCTTCATGTTGTATCCCACAAGGATTTCGTGGCTTCCGCTGCTTGCCTTCGAGATTGCCGAAAGCGGATAGTCGTAGCTGTAGCCAACGAAAAAGTTCTTATACTCTGCGCCCAGTTGCAGCGAGACGGCGTCGTTGTAGCGATAAGCCACGCCTCCCGAAAGGAACCTGTTGTAGCGCACGCGCGCCGTCACTTCCGCCTGCACCATACTCTTGATGTCGGAACGGAGCAACAAGGACGGTTGTATTTCAAATAACGTATTTTTTATCGGAATATTGCTGCCAGCCATGAAATAAAGCATTCTTCCCGCCTGCGACTCATAGCCGGAATCGTCGCTGCCCTCCTGGGTGTTGAGTTTCACGGTCGGTTGTGTGATGTGGGTCATCGACAGTCCAGCCCACAGGATTTTATGGGTGTACCAAACTCCGAAATTCAAGTCGAATGCCGTGCCGTGAAGGTCGTTGGTGGGGATTGCGTTGTCGTTTTTCTCATGGTAGTCGTCACCGTCGGGGATATACACCTCAGAGCCTTTGAATCCCTGGTCGAAAAGGCCGAGCTGCACGCCGATGCTCAGCGTGCCTTTGAAAAGTTTCATCTTGTAGCTTGCCTGCGCGCCGGCGTTCAGGTTGCTGAACAAGCCGAGGCTTTCCTGCTGCACCATCACGCCCACGCCGATGCGCTTGCCGAAAAGCTTCACGGGCATATCGGCGCCTGCAAGAAATGCCTTTGGAGCTTTGGGGATGCCTATCCATTGCAGACGCGTTCCGCCGCCGATGTGCAGATAGTCGGTCGTGCCTGTGGCGGCAGGGTTGTAGTATGCCGGCATTGCCCAATACTGCGACAGCTGCGTGTCGAACTGCGCCGACACCGACAAGACGGTCAGCAGCGCGGCGAGCGTTGCCAACAGTCGGCGATATGTATTGTCAAGTTTCTTCAATTTTCTGTCATTCAAAATAGAACGTAAACACCACCATGTTTGATGTCACTTTGTCGAGCGACTTGGTGAATTTCTGCTTGTCGATGTCGTCGACAAGGTCAGGGCGGTCTTTTTTCAGTATATTTTTAAGCCCGAAACAGAACTTAACCTCCGGCACGAACTTGAAGAACGGCACATACACGTCGAGTCCGAAACCGAGGGTAAGATAAACGTCGGTGTTGCTCAGCTGCAGCAGCTCGCCGTCCTTGCGCTTCGACACGTCGAAAGCCGCCATTGCGCCAGCCGTGACGTAAGGGCGCAGATTGTGATAGCGTTTGGCCGACATTTTCACATCGACCGGCACCACGACGCTACTGTTTTTCAGATTCTGCTTCTCAAGCTCGCCGGTGCTTGACTCGCGGAATGTCACGGTCTTGCTTCCGAAATACATTCCCGGCGACAGTCTGAGATTGAAATGCTCGGCAAGCCGCAAGTCACCCATGATGTTGACGCAAAAGCCCAGAGCAAGCTCAGCCACTTCCGGATACCACGTCTCTCCGCTCTCGGTGACAAAACCGTTGCGCGTCATGCCAAGACTTTGATTGTGGAAACCCACAGAGAATCCGTAATGCAGACGTTTCATATCGGCATACGGACGGTTGAGTATCTTGTCGTTGTCCTGCGCCCGCAGAACGGGCACGGAGACAAACAAGACAGCAGTCATTATTAACAATCTCAGCATTTTCATATACCGAATAAACGCAAAATAGCCGCCGTTATTGCAAACGCCGCGAAAAATCGCTAATTTTGAAGCCTATCTATTGACTAAGGCTACGATTATGAAAGATAACGACTGGAAACAACGTCTGAACATTGTCTATTCGACAAATCCCGATATGCAGTACGAAACCGACGACGTGGAAGAAGAAGAGACTCTGCCGCCTTCGAAACAGAAGTTGCGCATAATGCTCGACAAGCGCAACCGCAAGGGCAAGGAGGTGACGCTGGTCACCGGCTTTGTGGGGTCGGACGACGACCTCAAGGATTTGGCGCGCTCGCTAAAGACAAAATGCGGCGTGGGAGGCTCTGCCCGCGGGGGCGAGATCCTGATACAGGGCGACTTCAGGCAGCGTGTCAAAGACCTGCTCTCTGCCGAAGGCTACAACGCCAAAATCATCTAACCGCAAGCTCCTGAATTATGAACGACTCTGTAAGCATTAGTTTCTCAGCCTTTGTTGCTGACATTAGAGACATTATATACAAAGGAAAAAACACGGCTATATCATCCGTCAACTCCGTGATGATTGCCACATATTGGAATATCGGCAAAAGAATTGTCGAGGAGGAGCAACAGGGCAAAAGTCGCGCAGACTACGGCAAACGCCTCATTGAGGCCCTTGCCTATGAATTGTCAAATGAGTTTGGATCAGGATTCAGCAAACGATACCTTGCATACTTTAGAAAATTCTACCTTTCATTCCCCGACTTGAAGATTTTGCAAACGCGTTTGCAAAATCTAAGATGGTCACACATCATCACCGCACTAAGAGTGGATGATGTGACGGCAAGACGATGGTATTTGGAAAATGCCGCATCGCAGATGTGGAGTGTCCGCACATTAAACCGCAACATATCTACCCAATACTATGAACGGCATTTCCAAACACCCGAAGCAACGACGTCAAACATTACCGACTCACCACAAGCCTGTGAAATACTCAAAAGCCCATTTATCGCTGAATTCCTCGGATTCAAGCAAGATGAATCCATCAATGAAAAAAGTCTGGAATCAAGTATTATTACCCATTGAAAAGAATTTCTTATGGAATTGGGAAAAGGTTTTGCATTTATGGGTCGACAACAACACATCCGCACTGATGCTGAAGATTATTTCATTGACCTCGTTTTTTATAACGTCATATTGAAATGCTATGTGCTAATTGATTTGAAAATTGGCAAAATCACTCATCAAGATGTGGGGCAGATGGATATGTATGTAAAAATGTACGATGAGCTAAAGCGGACTTCTGGCGACAACCCGACCATCGGTGTTGTACTTTGCTCCGAGACCGATTCTGACATTGCCAAATATTCTATTTTGAATGGAAATCAACAATTATTTGCCACTAAATACAAGCTCTATATGCCCACAGAGGAACAACTGCGCAAAGAAATCATACATCAAAAAGAATTGTTCAAACTCCAACATCAATCAGACGCCAAAATAATCTAACCGCAAACTCCTGAATTATGATTCTAATCAACAAAGCGTCGGCTGGCTCCGGCAAGACATACACTCTCGTAAAGGAGTATCTGATAATGCTGCTCGGCAAGAAGACCGAGGGCGGAAACTACATCCTCGACAAGCATCCCAACGACAACCACCGCTACATCCTCGCCATCACGTTTACAAACAAAGCGACGGAGGAGATGAAGAGCCGCATTGTCGAAACGCTCGATGTGCTTGCGTCAAATCCCGACGAAAGCCCTTACATCACCGATTTGACCACGATGTTAGGAGCATCGAAGGATGACATCAGCAAGAGTGCGGGAATTGCCGAACGCCAGATGCTTGAAGATTACACCAATTTCAATGTGTGCACAATCGACACTTTTTTCCAGAAGATTCTGCGCACGTTTGCCTACGAGGTCAATCTGTCGAGCAACTACGGAGTGGAACTCAACGACGAATATGTTGTGGAGCTTGGCGTGAACAACCTGAAAACGAGATTGCACGACGAATCAGGCAAAAAAAACAAGAGCCTCAGCCATTGGCTGTGGATGTTTGTGCAGGATTCCATAAAGAACGGCAGTTCGTGGGACGTGTTCTATAAACCCAAGAGCAAGAAAACGGTCGACAATTCGCTGTATAATTTTGCAAAGGTGCTTACAAATGAGGTGGTGAAAAAAAACAGCAAGCAGCTGTTTGACTTTCTCGCCGACCCGAAAAACATCCAGGCGTTCAACGTGGCGCTGAACAGCGGCATCACCAATCTGATTTCAGAAGTAAAGGAATGCGTGGATGAGATTTTCAAAATGCTGGAAGGTCCAGGCATAAAAGCCAACAACTACTTCACCAAATTCCTTGATGCCCTGAACAACTCCGACAATCCGTTCCTGATAAAAGATTTAGACAAAAAAGTCGAAAAAAAAATCGCCGATCAATCTTTCGTCAACAAAAAGAGCGCAAAAGTAAACGACATCGCCATTTGCGACTGCTTGACCAAAATACTGGATAACAACACGGTGTATGCCTCGTACAAAAAGATTCTTGACCTCACCTACCAGCTCGGTCTGCTTGGCGACATCAACGCCAGCATGCAGGATTTCACCAACGAGAACAACACAATATTGCTCTCCGGCACAAACGACATCGTGAAGCGCATCATCGATGGGTGTGAAACGCCTTTCATCTATGAGCGCATCGGCATGTATCTGCACAATTTCCTGCTCGACGAGTTTCAGGACACGTCGAGGATGCAGTGGGAAAATTTGCTGCCGCTTGTCAGAAACGGTCTGGCAAACGGCCACGACAGTCTGATTATCGGCGATGTGAAGCAAAGCATATACCGCTTCCGCAACTCCGACCCGCAACTGCTCCATTCGCAGCTGAAGGTCGACTTCAGCAACGACAGCATTAAATACAACGAGGGACGCAGCATCAATTGGCGCAGCGCGCGCAACATAGTCCATTGGAACAACGCGTTTTTCCAATTCCTGTCGATGGCTCTCAACATGGATGAGTTCTACGCCGACGTGGAGCAGGAAGTGTCGCCTAAAAACGAGAAGCTGCCCGGACATGTCGTTGTGGCAAGGAGGGAGATTCCCGACAAGAAAAAGGACACCGACGGCAGCAATGACTGTGAAATTAAAAACGACGATAACAGCAACGACAATGATTTGAATTTCAAAGAGTGGGCTATAGAAAAGATGATTGTCGACCTGCAATCACTGCTCGCCCGCGGCTTCAAGCAGAAAGACATCGCCGTGCTGTCAAACACCAACCGTGAGGGTCAGCTTGCCATCAGCCGCATCATGAAATGGAACATCGAGAATCCCGACAAACAGATGAAAGTGGTGTCGGAAGAGTCGCTGCTTGTCATCTCGTCGCCGGCGGTGAGAATTGTGGTCAACATCCTGAAGATGCTCGACCGGTGCGAGGCGCACAACGAGGACGGACGCGAGATGCCTATGGTGTTGAGACGATTCGAGGCAAACCGCAGCGAGGGTATGGACACTTCGGAGGCTTTTGAAGACGCTATCGTCAGCAAAGACGAGGATATAGCCGACTATATCGACCGCTTATACGAAACGTCGAAATCGGCGTGTCTCGACAGTGTGGTCGAACAAATCATCAAAAGCCAGCTGTCGAAACAGATGACTGAGGAAAACACTCCGTATCTGCTTGCCTTCCTCGACAGCGTGGTCGACTTCATGAGCCGCTACGGGTCAAACATCCATCATTTTCTGAAATGGTGGGACAAGGTTGGTCCGGGCTTGTCGATTTCCTCGCCCGACAACATCGATGCCATCCGCGTAATCACGATCCACAAATCCAAAGGTCTGCAATTCCCTTGTGTGCTGATTCCAATGTTCGACTGGAATTTCGACCAATCGTCAATTGAATGGATTGAGACCGCCGGATTCAAGGAAAAACTGCCGAAAGGCGTGGCGATTCCGCCTATCGTGCCCGTGAAACGCGACAATAAAAGTACCTTATTCGACAACGAATTCAACGAAATTGCGCGCAGCAACATAATGGACTCCCTCAACAAAACGTATGTGGCTTGCACGCGCGCGCAATACGAACTTATTATATATACCGAGAACAATAAAGAATTGGGCTTGCAGCTGTCGCAATTTCTGGAAACGTGCCGCAACAACGACATTTCGCCGACGCCGACCGAGAATTGCGACCCTGATGTGGTTTACGAGCTCGGCAAACCAATGCTGCGCAGCGACATCCCTGCCCTCAACAGCGACGACAACGCGCTTCCCGACAATGTGGAGAGCCGGATAATGCCTCCATACTCTGTGGTTTCCGACGTGGACAGGTGGAAACTGACGTCGCCCGACATCATCATCGACGTGCGCGGCACGACACGATGGGTTGGCGAGATGCTCCACAAAGTGATGGAGAGGGTGCGCACACCAAAAAATCTCAAAAAGGCATTCGGCCGCGCATTGCACCGTGGCATGATAACTGAAGAGGAGCACGATGAGTATCTGGCTCTGCTCAGCAAGCGGCTCGCCGACCCGCGGGTGGCTGACTGGTTTGCCAACGACAACCGCCTGATGCTCGAACGGTCGGTAACCATTGGCGGAAATGGGCAGAAACGCCCCGACCGAGTAGTGATGAAACCGAACGGCGAAATCATTATTGTCGATTACAAGTTTGGCGACCGTAGTGATGACAACGATACCAAATACAAGCGCCAGGTGGCTGGCTACAAAAGGGCGGTCTGCGACGCGCTGGGATGCCGACCCGACTGTGTGTCAGGCTATGTATGGTATATCCACTCGGGCGACATCTTAGCCGTATAACTTACCAAAAGCTTACATTTTCGAGCCGTTGCAATCGTTTTTTACGATTGCAACGGCTCCTGTTATATAAGAATTTGCGATAACCATTATCGTTAGAATCCTCGACCAACGCTTTACGAAGGATTGCACAGGCAGTAATTTTGCAATCGAAAAAAAATGATACAGCGACTATAAGAACAACGACTATGCAAGTAACAACAACATTTCTTTGGATTGCCATCGTGGGCGCAATCATTCTGGCTTTCGCCTTCCACGCCATCTACAAATTCAACCGCGCCACGGGCAACAACCATGTGTTTGGCATGGACCATGATGAAATTTACTACCATGACAACGACATCGAAGATGACGAAGACTGATTCAGACGCATTGCACGAACATCTGAAAAGCGTATGTCTTTTCTTTGCCGACTATGCGGCAAACCTGCTGGCCTGCGGCGCCACAAGTATGCGCACACAGCGCAACGTGGCGCGAATGGCGGCGAAATGGAATGTGTCGGCGCAGATGATAATCCTGCCAAACACAGTCGACATGTGCGTCTGGGACGCCGATAGAGAGCATTCCTACAAGCAGACGGTCAGCGTGCCACACAAGCCCATAAGCTTTGCCATCAACACCAAACTGAGCAACTTGAGCTGGCTTGTGGTGGAAAACTCTCTGCCATCTTTCGACGACGCCCGCAAGGCATACCAAAAGATTCTCGACACAACACGCCCCGTCAACAAATGGCTGGTGATGATTCTGGTGATGTTTGCCAACGCTTCATTCTGCCGACTTTTCGGTGGCGACTTCCAGTCAATGGGCATAGTGGCTCTCGCAACGCTGGTGGGATATTATCTGAAAATCATTATGCTTGACGCGCATGCCGACATGAGAATCGTGTTTATCTGCTGCTCGTTTGTGTCTGCCGTGATAGGCACGGCTGGCTACGTGTTCGGCATAGGCTCAACGCCCGAGCTGGCTCTCGGAGCAAGCGTGCTCTACCTGATTCCGGGAATCCCATACATCAACTCGGTGAGCGACATGATCGACAACCACCATCTTTGCGCGTTTGCGCGATTTGTGAACGCCGTAATCCTGACCGTGTGTATCGCAATCGGCCTGACTGGCGGATTCTTAATAATGAATATTAGATTGTTTTAGACTACTTTTGTTTCCAATGGAGATTTTTTTAGCAATTCTTCAAGACGCTTTTTTTGCAGCGGTGGCGGCGATTGGCTTCGCAAGCATCAGCAATCCACCACGGTCGGCTTTTAAATATTGTGCGCTGATAGCCGCCGTGGGCCACGCCACGCGCTTTTGTCTCATGAATCTTGCCGGATGGCAGATTATTCCGGCAAGCATCATTGCGGCTCTGCTTATCGGCGCTCTTGCCGTCTATCTGTCGCACTACGCCAAGTGTCCGCCCGAGACGTTTTCGTTTCCGTCGCTGCTGCCGATGATTCCGGGTATGTATGCCTACCGCACGTTTCAGGCTATGTTTCTGTGCATGACAAACACGCTCGACGAGCAGGCGTTCAACCATTATGCATATCTGCTTGAGTTCAACGGTCTGGTGACGGTGTGTGTGGTCGGAGGAATGGTGATCGGGCAGATTCTGCCGATGCTGGCGATGAAGAGATTTTCATTCAGCGCGACAAAATAATTTCGATTCAATTAATCTCGTTTATATAATATCGGCTGCATCTCGGCATAACATTTTCAAACAAGTTTGAATGTTCTGCACTCGATTTGCACTATCTTTGCCATATGGAATTAAGACAACTGAAATATTTCGTCAAAACTGCCGAACTGCTCAACTTTTCTGAGGCAGCGCGCAACCTTTACATCACGCAAAGTACGCTTTCTCAACAGATAAAGCAACTTGAGGCGGAACTCGGAACGCAACTGTTCGAGCGAAACACCCACGGGGTAGTGCTGACCGAAAGCGGTGAGGAACTGCTGCCGTATGCGCGAAAGACGCTCCACACCGCCGACAGCTGCGTGGAGCATATCCGCGATATAAAGAATGTGGTCACCGGTTCGCTAAACATCGGCGTGACATACACGTTCTCGCCTATCCTCACCGAAACGCTGCTGTCGTTTATGAAGCTGTACCCGAACGTGAAACTCAACATCTTCTACAAGACGATGGAGGAACTGATGGCGATGCTCGACAAGCGCGACCTCGACTTTGTGCTGGCTTTCAAGCCTACGGGGACGGCGCAATATGCGCGCATATCGTCACACATCCTTTTCGACAACCATTTGGTGGCAATCGTGTCGGAGAGCCATCTGCTGGCAAAGAGGCAGAAGGTGACGCTCGATGAACTGCAGGGCTACGATTTCGCTCTGCCGAGCAAGGGCTTGCAGGCGCGAAATGCCTTCGACTCAATGGTGGAAGGCAAGGCATACCGCTTCAACACTCGCATTGAGCTGAACGAGGTCAACATCCTGCTGAAGCTGGTGAGGGAGAGCAATTTGGTGACAATCGTGTCGGAAGCCACAATCTACGGCGTGGAGGGAATCCATGCGGTGAGACTCGACGTGCCGGGCAACACCTACGAGATGGAGGGTTGCATACACGTGCTGAAGGATTCATACCAGAAAAGCAGTGCCAAGAAGTTTGTGCAACTGCTCAGCGAGTCTGATTCCATCAAGGAACGCGCGTTCAACTGGCTGTCGTCGGGATTTATGGAATAGACAATTATTCATCCATCTATTTTTAAGAATCAGCCCCCGGAGCATCCGTGCTTCGGGGGCTGAATATTATCGTATATGTGTCTATGCTACTTCTTCACCACGCGGCTCACCGTTGTGCCTGCCGCTGTAGCCACTTTGAGCATATAGATGCCCGGTGCGCATTGGCTCAGGTCGATTCCCGACTCGCCTTCCGAACGAGCGGCAAGACGTCCGTCGGCTGCATACGCCTCTACCGAGATTACTTCGTCGGCTGCGTTTACGTTGACAAATCCCTCGGTCGGGTTCGGATAGACGCTTACGGCTGCCGATGTCTCGACATTGCCGACGCCTGCCTCGCCTGCCACAAACTCAAACGGCTGTGCGTCGGCTATCGCGAAGTCGGTGGAGCCGTTGTTGAAGCTTACCACGTTGAACGAGTATTTACGCCCCTGCTTAACCGAGGCTTTCATCATTGTCATTGTCACGATAAGGTCGACTTTGTCTTTGTCGCCAAGCGACACCGCCGGTTTTGTTGTCGTAAGCACTGTGCCGGCCTCCACGTCGCACAACTCGCAAAGAAGATTGCCTTTCACGTTCACTTTGGTCTTGTTGCTGATGGAAACCGAGAACTTCACTTTGTCACCCGGGCTGATAGGATTTTTGTCGGCTGTTATTGGTGCGGCGAGCGCAAGGTCGACCGACTCGCCGAAGGTGATGTCGTCGCCTTTCACGTTCATTATCGTTGCATCGTCGTAGTACATGCGAATCCAATCGTTTAATCTGTCCGCCTCGCGCGACACTGCCCATATCGTGTATTTGCCGTCAGGAAGGTTGTTCAACTGTTCGTCAAACGAATACATCAGGTTGGAGCTGATTATGTTGCCTGCCGGAATCTCGGCATTCTTGATTGTCGAGAATGCCACGCAATTGAAGTCCTCGTCGTAGATGGCCACCGAAATGCCGCCATTAAAGTCGTGGACTGTAGACATGTTTGCTATACACTTGACATTGACGTCAAGCTGCTCGCCTTTCTTCAACGAGCTTTGCACTGGCTTTACTTGTCCGTCATAGCCAAACATGTTGTAGATCATCAGCGGCATGTGTCCGCTGTCGCCTGTCATTGTCTCGTCTTTGACCACTGAGACGACGCTCTGCATTGTGTTGAAGCCGCCCGAACCGCCACCGGTGCCGAGTGCTGATGGATTCATGGCGTCAACATCGAAATATCCGTCAGAAACGCCGCCCCATCCCCAGTTGATGTGGAAAAAGTTGTTTGTGTCATATCCGTCGGCTACGAAGCAGTGGCCGCCGGCCGATCCCTGACCGGAGAAAAGCAACGGATGCGAGGCGTCGAGTTCTTTTTTGACTACTTCCACAAATGCCGCCTTGTCGTACTGCGCACGATAGTGAATCTGGCAGTTGTAGCCGAAGCGGCTGAGGGCATACGGGATGTCGGCATCCTGCGCGCCGCTGGCACTGGAGGCGTAGTCCATATTCACCGCCGCACCCAGGTCGAAACACAGTTTTGCCACTGCGTTGGCCTGTTCGTCGGTGTAGGCGAGTGTCGACACATAGGAGTCGAGCATCTTGTCCCAGTCATATTCCGACTTTGAGAAGTCAACCTGCACGCGTGTGCCGTTGGTGCAACGGTAGGATGTGCTGAATGCCTGTGGCTTCAACGGCCATTTCCAGTAGTCGCACACCTGTGCCATCGCTGTTGCCACGCATCCCACAACCGAACGTTTCTTGGTGGTGATGTCGACAGGACAAAGATTGTTGTAAGGTTCAGACTGGTCCCAATGCGCCTTGACCAATGGCTCTACCACGGGCGCTGCGCCGTCGGTCAATGTCTGATGGTTGGCTGCCGCTTCGCCGCTCTGCACCCGTGCCACATAGTCGGCATAACCGTCGAGAAACGCCTGCAGTTGCACCGGCATGTTGGATGTGTCAATGCTGCCGGTTTTTGAGTAGCCCACAAGTTCGGTCAACTGGTCGTCGCCGGCTACAATTACAAAACCTTTGCCGTCGGCTGAATTGAAAATGTAGTACGGAGCGTCGCTGCCGCCGTATGATTTGTCAACTGCGCGGACAAGCTTCTGCGGACCGTTAACAGTCACATATTTCGAAGCCACACCAAGGGCTTGCGACTGACTGATTTGCGCCGCCTGGATGCTGCCAAAAGCGAGACCGAGCAGCACCAAAGTCGAGATTTTCTTCATTATGTTGCGATTATTTATATTTTAGGCTACAAAAGTAGTGCTTTTTTCTTACTTCCGCCACGTTTCTTCCTGTCTTTAAGTTTTCTTCAACAATCGCAACACGTTCCATAAACGACGACAGGCGTCTCCCTTAATGGGAAACGCCTGTCGTCGTTTTGCTTTTCCTGTGAGGATTAAGCCTCGTGGATAGCGTCGCTTGGGCAGTTTTCTGCGCAAGTACCGCAGCTGATGCAAGTGTCTGGATCGATTTTATAGATATCGCCCTCTGAGATTGCCTCTACTGGGCATGCTGCTGCACATGTACCGCAAGCTACACAGTTGTCATTGATTACGTAAGCCATTTTTGTAAGTTTTATTTATTTGTTTATAATTGCTGTATGCAAAGATAATGCAATTCGTGTGGATTTGTTGCGATGTTTCATCCTTTTCTTCTTTTTAATATCATATCATACTATATTTCAGCAACTTATATTTCGTTATTTGGACTAATTGCAATTTATTCGTATTTTTGCACCATAATTTATAGTCAAAAGCAATGAATCCACTGTTTTCCATCATAACCATCACGTTCAACGCCGAGCAGGTGTTGCCGCCGACGCTCGAGAGTGTAAAGCGTCAATCGTTTACCAACTTTGAGCATCTTGTGGTCGACGGAGCGTCGACCGACGGCACGGTCAAGATTGCGGAGCGGAGCGGAATAAAGGGGATTAGCGTGGTGTCGGAGTCCGACCGGGGGCTTTACGACGCTATGAACAAGGGCATCCGCCGCGCCAAGGGTGAATATCTGATTTTCCTCAATGCCGGCGACGCTTTCCATGCGCCGTCGTCGCTGCAGGAGATTGCCGATGCCATAGAGCAAGGCGCACAGCCCGACATTGTTTACGGGCAGACGCAGATTGTCGACGCCGACCGCAATTTTGTGGCGATGCGCCATCTGACGGCGCCGGAGCATCTGACGTTCGACAGCTTCAAGCACGGCATGCTGGTGTGTCATCAGGCGTTTGTGGTGCGCCGCGCTCTTGCGGAACCTTACGACCTGCGCTATCGGTTCTCCGCCGACTACGAATGGTGTCTGCGCTGCTTGAAAAAAGCGAAGCGCTGCGCCTATACAGGCACAACGCTTATCGATTATCTTGCTGATGGGCTGACCGACAAAAACCACAAGGCGTCGCTGCGCGAGCGCTACGACATCATGTGCCAATACTACGGCACGCTGCCCACCATCGTGCGCCACATCGGGTTCTTTGCCCGCAATCTGAAGCGCAAACTGTTGAAATAGCGGCTATTTTCTCACTTTCAGCCATCCCGTTGTGTCGCTTTCCACAACGCGGCGGTAATAGTTTTCGTTATATCCCGGCGACAATGGCGCCACAGGATAGCCGTCGGCTGTACGCTCAAACTTGCCGTCATTTTCTTTCTTGATTCGGCCGTCGAGGTATTTAACGAGCAGATACTCGCCGAGTTTGCGGTAGCTGTCGGTTGCCGACATGGCGCAGCTGTCGCTGTAGGCGGTGAGCATCTCCACTGCCTTGGCTGGGTTTTCCTTGTATGCTTCGAGGGCGCGTGCCTCAATCTGTGGTGCGGCTGCCTCGTAACTGTCTTCTATGCGTTTCTGCACGGCGCGCACGTCGGGATACATCTGCGAATAGCGCGAATAAACTTGGTTGGCTACCCAGTTGTTGACCCAGAACGCCGAGGTCCACGAAAAGTTGTAGAAGTCGCCGTTGCCCTGACGGAAGCATTCAGGCACTTGCGTAAGGCAGCAATACATCGGGTTGTAGACCGACAGCGACGAGTCGTCGACGCCAAACCACAGCACGCCGCCCACGGCGTCGGGCAGCCACGAGCGCATCTGTGCCACGAGGGTGAAACCGGTCTGCTGTGTGGCTATCGGACGTTCGTGCATATATTCCACCGAATCCTGTGTCCACGTGAGCGGCGCATAGCGCACGGGCGAGTCCCAGTCGCCGGCGCCCGGCTCCTTGCGCATGTCCATCGGAGTGCCGTCAAAATGGTCGCGCATCATTTCCTGAAGGTCTCTGACGCTGAGTTTCTTCGTCGGCTTCACGTAGAGCGGAAGCGCGTTGCCTTTCATCTCTGTTACCCACGGCAGATAGCGGTCCATACCGTCGGCAAAGCGGTTGAAGTAAGCCCACACGCGGCCGTCGCATCCGCGATACGCCAGATAGTCGCTGACGGCGTATGCCTGGCAGAAGCTGAAGTCCTCGTCTTTGCCCTTGAACCAGCCTTTGCGGCGTGCATACTTGACTACGTCTTTGGAGTATAGGCAGTTTTGCTTGTCGCCAAACGGGATGCGGTGTATGCGCGACTGGTTGGCGTGGCCGCTGATGCAGTCGTCGGGTATGCGGATGGCTGCCCAAACGGCGCCTTTCTCATCCATGCCTTTCGACACCATCTCGAGCACCCACACTTCGTTGGGGTCGGCTATCGAGAACGACTCTCCGCCGCTGTAGTAGCCGTAGCGCTCCACGAGCGACGTCATCACGCGGATTGCCTCGCGGGCGGTGCGCGCGCGCTGCAGCGTGACGTAGATAAGCGAGCCGTAGTCCATTATGGCGGTGGTGTCTGCAAGCTCGGGGCGGCAATCGAATGTGGTCTCGGTTATTGCCAGCTGATGCTCGTTCATATTGCCAACGGTGGCATACGTGTGCTCCACCTGCTCTATCTGTCCGAGATATTTATGTGTGTCCCACTCCTTGATGTCGAGCATCTCGCCTTTCTTATGGTCGGCGGCGGGCTGACGGTAGAGCTCGCCGTAGAGCACGTAGGCATCGGCGTTGTAGGTAATCATTGTCGAGCCGTCGGCTGTAGCGTTTTTTCCTGCTATCAGGCTGGTGCATGCAAATGCCGCCTGCACGCCCGCAAGCATCAAGGCGAGCGCTGAGATTAGTTTTTTATTCATTTATTGTTTGTTTGAAGTTACGGAAAGGATACGGTTGCCACTGCTGAACGAATGCACGTCGTAGCTGGTGCCGAACGCTTCGGCTTGATAGCGGCTTGCCTTGGCGCCGTCGGCAAGCGTATGGAGATCGAGACGGAGGTCACTGCTGAAGTCTACGCCTTCCTTGCCGGCACACTTGAAGATTGCCTCCTTGGCGGTCCATGCCACGGTGGCTTTCCAGGTCGACGTGCCGATGAAGCGTTGTTCTTCTGCCGAGAACACGCGGTCTTTCACGCGGTCTACGCGCTTGTCGACGATTTCCACATCAACGCCGACGCGCTCCGACGCCGACCATGCGGCAACCACCCACCCTCGGCAGTGCGACAGGCTGAAGCCCATATCCATGCGCGCGCCTGCCCTTTCAACATAAGGCGCGCCCGACGGCTCATGGCAGAGCATGGCGTCGTCGCCAAACAGCTCGTGGACAAGCAGACGGGTCACCATTATTTCCGTGCGGCGGTTCACCGACTTCACGCCGTCGACAAATCGGTGCATACCGAAATCGTCGCCGGCGGCTTCGACACTCATCATATCAGGAATCTCCACTTCGGCAATCTCGATATCGCCTACGGAGGTGCGGTGTACTCTCATTTACTCTTCTTTTGTTTCCGGTTTGTCTTGCAGTATCTTCACTTTCACTTTCTCTATGCGGTGGCGCTCCACTGCCATCACACGGAAGCGGCAGCGTCCGTATTCTATAAGTTCGTTTTCCTGTGGGAAATCGTGCTTTATGTTGAGCAGCAGTCCGGCGATGGTCTCGGCGTCTTCGTCTACGTCGGCAAACTCATCGTGGTCAAGCCCCGTGATGCGGTAGAAGTCGTTGAGCTGAGTCTTGCCCTCAAACTCATAGATGTCCTGCGACAGGCGTTTGTAGTTTTTCTCGTCGTCGTCATATTCGTCGTTGATCTCGCCAACAATCTCCTCAAGCACATCCTCAAGGGTGACAACGCCTTGCGTGCCACCATACTCGTCTACCACTATCGCCATGTGCATCTTCTTTTTCTGGAAATCCTCGAGAATGTCGTCAATCATGCGGCTCTCGGGCACGAAGAAGGCGTCGCGCAGCAGCGACTGCCATTTGAACGCGGCGTCTTTCTTGCCCACAAACGGCAGGAGGTCCTTGGCATAGACTATGCCTTTGATGTTGTCCTGATTGTCGACATAGACGGGCAGACGCGAATAGCCCGACTCGCGCACGGTGGCGAGAAGCTGGTCGAAGGTCATATCCCAGTCCACGCAGGTCATGTCGACGCGGGGCGTCATGACGTCGCTCACGGTCTTGCCGCCGAACTTCAGGATTTCCTCAAGCATGTTTTTATCTTTCTGTTCCTCCACGTCGGTGATCTCAAGCGCGTGCGACAGGTCGTCGAGCGACAGACGCTCTTCTTTCTTGGTCACGACTCGGTTGACAATAACCGTGCTGCGTGTCATCAGCGATGTCAGCGGACGCAACATGTGCGACAGAGAGCCTACGCCGCCAACAGCAAAAACTGCCCATTTCAGGCGATGCTCGTTGCTGTAGAGCTTGGGGAGGATTTCGCCGAAGAGAAGCAGGATAAACGTGAGCAGCACTGACTGCAGCACAAAGTTGACCACGGGGCTGGCTATCACAAGAATCTGCGTAAGGGCATAGTTGAGCAGAAGCACTATCGACACATTGACAAAATTGTTGGAGATAAGGATTGTGGCGAGCAGACGCTCCGGCTCTTTGAGCAGGCGCGACACTGCCGCGCGCTTGTCTTCGTTCTCGATATCGTCGATGTCGCTTTGAGAAAGGGCGAAGAACGCTGTTTCTGAGCCCGACACGAAAGCCGAAACCATCAGAGCCACGCATGCCACTGCGAGAGCCACCATACTCCCTGCCGTAGGCACATTGAAGCCTATCCAGCTTGTGCCGCCATTCAGCGAGGCGGCAATAAAATTTAAAATATTCGGGTAAGGGTCTAAGTCCAAAATTATTATGCTTTTATTAATCTGTCTGCAAAGATAGTGCAAATCGAGCGCATAACAACAAGCTTGCTTGTATGTTTTGCCGAGATGCAGACTATTTTATACAAAGATAGTGCAAGGTGAGCGAAAAACAAAATCAAGCGAGCTTGATTTTGTCTTTCCGAGGAGCAACATTAAGGTCCTTAAGGTCCTTAAAGACCTTACCCCCCTAATGACCTTAAAGCCCTTAATTCCCCTCAATCTCTTTTTTTCGGATCCAACAAGTTCCGCCTTTGCAGGCGCATACGCGCCATTCTTTCAGAGAATCCGCCCTCCTCAAGAAATTTCTCAGACAAAACCTGCAATTGCTTAAAAAGCAAATAATCCGTCTGCATTATCAACACAATCACCATATTAGCGATTGTTTGCGGAGGTCGGGTTCTTGCCAAATTCATAAAAAATTCCGAATCATTATGTGTTTTTCCCAGCTCTCGCATCGCACTCATCTCCACCGAATCCATTTCCCATTGTCTATGACCATTTACACGCAAATAATCCTTATAATCTTCAAGCAACTCCATCAAACTCGCCTTAGCCACATTTATCAATCTGATTTCGCTCTTGCTTGATGTCGACGACGCTGCGCATCCCTCCACAATATTCTGTTTCCCGCTGCGGGCAGCCTGCACCATTTGATCAAAAGTTCTATCAGTACGCCTGATATAATTAGTGCAAAAATAAAAAGTCATGTCATAGATAGCCTGACTCTTCTGATATGAGAGAAGCTGCTTATAATTGCCGTTTTTAGGGATAAGTGTGTCCATCATTCTGCTTTGTTACACAACAAAGATAGTGCAAATCGAGAGCAAAAACAACAAGCTTGCTTGTATGTTTTGCCGAGATGCTGCCTATTTTATTCAAAGATAGTGCAAATCGAGAGCAAAACAAAATCAAGCTTGCTTGTATGTTTTGCCGAGATGTAGCCTATTTTATTCAAAGATAGTGCAAATCGAGAGCAAAAACAACAAGCTTGCTTGATTTTGCCGTTTTCCCGAACCGCAGCATTAAGGTCGTTAAAGTCCTTACTCTCCCCCCCCTCAAAAAATACAAAAGCGGGCGGAAACTGTCGCTTCCGCCCGCCTGTTCTGTCTTCAAAAAAGATTATTTCACGATAACTTTCTTAACAACATTGTCGGCACGCACTATGTAGAGACCTGCTGCCACACGGGTGCGGGCGTCGGTGCTTACCAATGCGCCGGCTGTTGCGTAGACTGCCACGCTTTGTGCGCCATCAACAACGATCTCGCCGTTTGCAGCTGCGATAACCACGCCTGCTGCGTCTACACCTGCAACGCTTGATGTCTTTCCTGTTGCTGCCTTAACGGTCCAGTTGTCGCCTACTTTAGCAACTGTGAGGATTACTGACACTACGTCGTCTTTAGCGATGAGAGTCAAGTTATTGCCATTTGGGTTACCTGTCAAAACTACAGCATCGCCATCCAAATCCAACACAGTGTTTCCAGCATAGAAGACTCCATTAATCACAATGCCAAAACCTTCTGACAATGCATTCATATTTTCTTCTACCTCATATGTATAAGTGCCGTTTGGATTGCTTACCATATCGGCTACCTTCCAACTATTAAACACACCTTTGATCTGAACCTTGTCTGGTTTCTCGCCAACGATTTTCAGTTTCCAAGTGCCATTGTCATTCTTGACAGTAAGAGTGATTTTGTCATAGTCAGCTGCGTCGGTAATCTTCATATTTTTGTTGTCGCCATACAAGTCTTGGAAGCCCAATTCGTTGTTAAGCGCGGCGTTCTCAAATACATTATTGCTGAGCCAAGCGTTTGTTTCTACTATGTTTATTTTAAACTCGTCTGCCAATTTCGCAGTCTCAGTCTCCTCATAGACATATTCTTTTGTTTCTGCATTATAGGCAAAAGTAACTGGCGCATCCCAACCAGTGCCATAAGCATTACCCGCCAACTGAACAGTATATGTTTTCTCGCCAACAATCTTCATCTTCCAAGTTTCGCCTTCTTTCTTGACAGTAAGTGTGATTTTGTCATAGTCGGCTGCGTCGGTAATCTCTATATTGTCGTTATTTTCATACAAGTTTTTAAAGCCCAGTCCGTTGTTAAGCGCGCCCTTGAATTCATTATTGCTAAGCCATTTGTCATTTATGACAACTTTAAAACCTGTCGCCAAATTATTAGTAGTCGTTTCCTCATAGACATATTCTTTTGTTTCTGAGTCATAGGCAAGAGCTACTGGGGTATTCCAATCCCCTGCCAATCCGCGCAACTGAACAGTATAAGTTTCTACCGATTCCGGAGTCTCAGCACCTGGTGCGCCTTCTGTCTTTGTATAACTCCAATTTTCACCATCCCACTCATTATTCAACACGAAAGTACAGTCGCCTGCCAAGCCCAGAATATCAGCAGTTCTATTAGTATTAGCATTCTCTTTTTCGTTATTGTTGAAAATCAGATTATACGAGCCTTCTGTATTGACGGTATATACAAAATAATCTGCGCCTCCGATTGTTTCTTTTTCTGTCAACTTATCGCCAGGCCACTCTTTATTTGTGCAGAAATTATTTTTGCCTTCCCATACCCAAACTGCAAGATTGCTTTCTGCGGTTACTCGGCCTTCTCCAATTTTCAAATACACCTTTGCTGCTTGCGCAGAAACGATTGCCATCAAAGCAAACAACAACGTAAAAGTAAGTTTTTTCATAATAGTAAATTTTTAATTTTTTCAATATGTATATTACCAAACTATGGTGCGCATTTCCCACACGCACCATAGTATTTTTGTAAATTTATCTTCTGTTATTTCACGATAACTTTCTTAACAACATTGTCGGCACGCACGATGTAGAGACCTGCTGCCACGCGGGTGCGGGCGTCGGTGCTTACCAATGCGCCGGCTGCTGTGTAGACTGCTACGCTCTGTGCGCCTTCAACAACGATTTCGCCGTTTGCTGCGTTTACAGCCACGCCTGCTGCGTCAACACCTGCCACGCTGCCTTCTGTTGCAACGAGCTTAAACGCGCCTGTGTTGATGTTGAATGTCACCTTGTAAGTGCCTGGAGCTGTTGTGCAGCATTTTTCCAAGCCCTTTGTGAATGTGCCTTCGAGAGTGCTGACTGTTGTTTCTTCAGCAAAACCCCAAGTGCCTTTGCCACCGAGACCTTCAAAGATACGCCAGTAGCTCAACTCGCTCTCTTCGGCTGCAGGGAAAGTTATCACTCCGCTGAACTCGCCGGCTGTCTCTGTTGCAGTGAGCTTGCCGCTTGGGTCAGTGAAGTCCCAACCGTTGTTGTTGCCCATCACGTAAACCTCTGTCACTTCGCCTGCTTCGCCCTCTGTGCCTTCAAGGAGGAGAGATGCGTTGCCTTCACCGTCAATAGTAAGAGTGATTGTTTTGCAATTGTAAGTTGCGTCGCCAAGGTCGATGTTTGCACTTGTCCCCCCCGGAACGAGTGAGTAAGGCATACCGAGTTGTGGCACTGCTCCCGAGATACCGCCATAGTTGCAGGCATCGCTCCAATTAGCGTCTGCCACCTTGAACTGTCCGAAAAGTTCTTTATCTGCAAGCGTATAAACGCCTTCTTTATCTGTTGTCTGGAATTCCCATGCTGGTTCAGCGCCCCAGTTGTTAAAACCACCGCGTACGAAGATTCCTGATCCTGCTGCGTTACCAACCAATGCGCAGAGTGCGCACATCAAAAAAAGAGTAAATTTTTTATTCATAGGTTCTAAATTTTAATTAGTGAATCATTAACGCCGCAAAGATACACCTTATTTTCACAAAGTGGTCAACAAAAAGATATGTTCTTCAACATATTTTGGACATAATTACAATTCTAACATCATCAACGCTCTAAGAACCGCCTCCACCAGCAACCGACCCGACCCGCCGACCGCGGCACCGCCACGCATCACACTGCATCCCCACGAAGAAGACAACGCGCCTTTTCGCACCGGCGGTGCGACACTCTTCGTAACCCCATCCGCACGACGCGGCAGCGGAGGGCGCATGGGGTACAGACGTCCCCCCCCTTTCCATATGCGCTTCGAAGATGCGCTACTGCGCCAGCGACAAGGCAGCCGACCGCGCGAGCGGTCACGCCTTCAGTTAACCCCCAACCGCGTCGGGGGCACACGCACCGACGCACATGCGCCGCGGAGCGCCGCCGCTGAAAGAAGCATGGCGAAGCGTCGAGGAAAAAGAAAGGATGCTCCGCCGCAAGGCGAGGCATCCCTTCTCTAACAATAAATTATTCTGGTAGATTAGTCTTTTAACTTCATCTTCAGATATTCACGGTTCATACGTGCAATGTTGCTCAACGAAATGTTTTTCGGACACTGAGCGGCGCAAGCGCCTGTGTTGGTACAGTTACCGAAACCGAGCTCGTCCATCTTGCTCACCATAGCGCGGACGCGGCGTGCTGCCTCGACCTTGCCTTGTGGGAGAAGTGCGAACTGGCTGACCTTCGCTGAAACAAACAGCATAGCCGAACCGTTCTTGCAGGCTGCCACGCAAGCACCGCAACCGATGCAGGTAGCTGAGTCCATTGCCTCATCGGCTGCCTCCTTTGAGATAGGTATTGCGTTGGCATCGCCGGCTCCACCCGTATTGAACGATACGTAGCCACCAGCCTGCTGGATTTTGTCGTAAGCCGAGCGGTCTACCATCAAGTCACGGATTACGGGGAATGCGTGCGAGCGCCATGGCTCGATAGTGATAGTGTCGCCGTCGTTAAACTTACGCATGTGCAACTGGCAAGTAGTGATGCTGCCAACAGGTCCGTGAGGATTACCGTTGATGTAGAGTGAGCACATACCGCAGATTCCCTCGCGGCAGTCGTTGTCGAACACTACTGGCTCCTCGCCCTTCTCCACGAGCTGCTCGTTGAGCATGTCGAGCATCTCAAGGAAGCTGATGTTGGTCGGCACATTGTCAAGTGAATAATCGACGAATTGACCCGGCTCTTTAGGACCGCGTTGACGCCAGATTTTTAACTTTATGTTGATTGTCTGTTCCATAATTAGCTAAAATATTAATGCCTAAAGGCGGGTTGTTATGACTTATAGTTACGTGTTTGAACCTTGATTGCCTCATAGTTGAGCGGCTCTTTCAGCAAGATTGGCTTTTCGCCCTCGCCGGCATACTTCCAGCAGCTTACATACATGTACTGGTCGTCGCGGCGCTGTGCCTCGCCATCCTCTGTCTGATACTCCTCGCGGAAGTGTGCGCCGCACGACTCGTTGCGGTGGAGCGCGTCGATCGCCATAAGGCGGCCGATAGTGAAGAAGTCCTCAAGACGGAGTGCCTTCTCAAGCTCTACGTTGAGAGTGTCTGCCTCGCCTGGTACAAACAAGTTGGTGTCGAATTCTTTCTTCAAGTTGTCGATTTGCTCGATTGCCTTGATCAAGCCTTCTGCCGTACGTCCCATACCTACAAGGTTCCACATAATCAAGCCGAGTTCCTTGTGGATTGAGTCGGCTGAACGTTTGCCCTTGATGTTCATCAATCGCTCGATGCGTGCGCGAACCTTTTTCTCTGCCTCAACAAACTCAGGGGCGTCGACTCCCGGGTGTTTAACCTTAATCTGGTCAGAGAGATAGTTCTGCATTGTGTAAGGCAATACGAAATAACCGTCGGCCAAGCCCTGCATCAACGCAGAAGCTCCGAGGCGGTTACCGCCGTGGTCGGAGAAGTTTGCCTCACCGATTGCAAACAAGCCCTTGACTGATGTCTGGAGCTCGTAGTCTACCCAGATACCGCCCATTGTGTAGTGCGATGCCGGGAAAATCATCATCGGTGTCTTGTATGGGTTGTCGTCGGTAATCATCTCATACATCTGGAACAAGTTGCCATAGCGAGCTGCGATGACATCCTCGCCCAAACGGTTGATTGCGTCGGAGAAGTCCAAGTAAACGGCATTGCCTGTTCCTACGCCGTAGCCTGCGTCGCAACGCTCTTTGGCTGCACGGCTGGCGATGTCGCGAGGACAAAGGTTACCGAATGCCGGATAGCGGCGCTCCAAGTAGTAGTCGCGGTCTTCTTCCTTGATTTCTGTCGGTTTGAGCTTGCCGGCGCGGATTGCCTCGGCATCTTCTTTCTTCTTCGGAACCCAGATGCGGCCGTCGTTACGCAACGACTCTGACATAAGGGTAAGCTTCGACTGGTTCTCGCCATGCTTTGGAATACATGTCGGGTGAATCTGCGTGAAGCAGAGGTTTGACAGGTATGCACCGTGCTTGTAGCACTGCACTGCAACAGAGCCGTTGCAACCCATAGCGTTGGTCGAAAGGAAGAACACGCGGCCGTAACCGCCTGTCGCAACCACAACTGCGTGTGCGGCGTAGCGCTCAATCTCTCCGGTGATAAGGTTGCGCACGATGATACCGCGTGCGCGGCCGTCTACAACTACCAAGTCGAGCATCTCGCGGCGTACGTAGCTCTTCACTGTGCCCTTGTTGATCTGACGGTTCAATGAAGAATATGCGCCGAGAAGGAGCTGCTGGCCTGTCTGACCTTTAGCGTAGAACGTACGTGACACTTGGGCGCCACCGAAAGAACGGTTGGCGAGCAAGCCTCCGTATTCACGTGCGAATGGCACGCCCTGTGCAACGCACTGGTCGATGATGTTGTTTGACACTTCTGCCAAGCGGTATACGTTGGCTTCGCGTGAGCGGAAGTCTCCACCCTTGACTGTGTCGTAGAACAAACGGTAAACGGAGTCACCGTCGTTCTGATAGTTTTTCGCTGCGTTGATACCACCCTGCGCAGCGATTGAGTGCGCGCGGCGTGGAGAGTCCTGGATACAGAAGTTCAACACGTTGAAGCCCATTTCGCCGAGTGTCGACGCTGCCGACGCTCCTGCAAGGCCTGTTCCTACAACGATGATGTCGAGGTGACGCTTGTTGGCTGGGTTCACGAGTTTCTGATGTGCCTTGAAGTTTGTCCACTTCTCAGCAACTGGTCCTTCAGGAATTTTAGAGTCAACTTTCTCGTCCGAATAAACGGCGTATTGGCTCATTATGCTTGTGCTATCAATAATTTTTTCTGACATGTCTCAATTAGTTTGAAGTGAATTAAAGAGCAAACTGAACTGTGAATACTACGGCTTGAATCAAGAACAATCCGATTACGATTGTTGCCCACCAGTTGCCAAGTGTTTTGAAACGTGGAATCCAAACGTTGTTGGTTGTGCCGAGCGACTGGAACGCGCTCCAGAAGCCGTGAGTCATGTGGAACCAAAGTGCCACAAGTCCGATGACGTAAACTGGCAATGTCCACATCTGGCCGAAAGCGTTCTTGATGTGGTGCATACCGTCGGCTGCCAAAAGAACTGCGCTGCCGTCACCACAGCTTGCGCCCAACTGATGGCATACCTCTACAAACTGCATCTTTGCCCAGAATTGAGCGAAGTGCACAATCATGAAGGCTACGATTACGATACCGAGCACGAGCATGTTCTGCGACGCCCACTCTACGCTTGCTGGCTTTGTTGTTACCGCGTAGCGGTCGTTGCCGCGCGCCTTGCGGTTCTGCATCGTAAGCCAGAATGCATAAATAATGTGTACAATGAAGCCGGCGGCAAGAATCGCTGTAGCGACCAATGCGTACCAATTAGCACCCAAGAACTCGCAGACCATGTTGTATGCGTCCGGAGATATCAGGGCTACTGTGTTCATTAATACGTGAAAGGTTACAAATAGGAGCAGGAAAAGACCGGTTACCGACATAACCACTTTTCTTCCTAAGGATGAATTTGTTAACCACATAGTAGTTCTGAAAATTTAGTTATTAATTAAGTTTATAGTTTTAATCCAAAATGCACGGGGCATAGTTCCCCGTGCAAAGTTACCTTTTATTAACCGAATATGGAAATTATTCTATAATTTTTTTACTCCTCTCACTTTTGCCGCCTTGCGGTCGCGCTCGCGGCGGAAACTGTCGAAGGTTTCAAAGATGTCGCCGAGGGCGATGGTGGAGTTGCTGACCTGACTTTCGTAGAGCTGGGCGCCGGTGGTGCCGGCGGATGCCTGCCCTTGAAGGGCGCCGCTGACACCGCTTATCTGCTCAAACAAGCGCATCTGAAGATTGACCATCTCGTAGGCGCCTATGTTGGTGGCGTTGCCGCTCACTTGCTCCGGACGGTCGTTGCCGCCGCGGGGATGGTAGGGGACTATGCCGTTGGGCTTCGACCAAGCATAGCGGAGGTCGTTCCATGTGAAGCCTTCGGGAAGGATATTGTCTGGATAGAGGAGCACGCCTTTCGCGCTGGCGCCCATCACGTGGTCTACAAGGGTGACGAGGCGATTGACGTATTTCTGCTGGTCGATCACGTCCTCAACCATCGAATGCACCTCGCCGTCGGTCAGCGGATAGAGCTTCAACGCGAAGGGGTGGCTGCCGTGGCCGTAGGGACTGTCGTACTGGCTGAGGACGGCGCCGTCGGGGCTGAGCCAATAGCATCGCCAAACGTGGCGCAGTTCCCAGCGGCGGTCGATGTCGGGGTCGTGGACAGGCTCTTCGGGTGTGCCGGGCTGGAAAAACCATTCGCCGGTGCGCCGGTTGTGGCAGTCGTAGCCCTCCCGGCTCTCGCGCCGCCACAGCTCGACCACGCGCACTCGCCCGGGTTTGCCGCTGCGGAAGAAGTCGGCGGTGCCTGAATCTACGGCGTCGGGCTGTGTCTGATAGTGGCGGCAGATGTCGATGGCGCGGGTGCGGCTGCCGTCGCTGAGCCGCTCAACAAGAGTGGCAAGCGGCATGTCGTGCAGCTGACCGACAAGGTCGAAGTCGCGGCAGCGGGGGTCGTCGCCGCCGCGGAACAGCATCTGCGACGGCGACACGTTGCTGAGCGCAACCCGTCCTTCCTCGCCGAAGTCAATGCGCTGGAAGCAGCACCCGGAGATGAGAAATTCTTCCATCAGACGGCTGTCGAGCTCGCCCACAAGGTTGCCGTGCAAAGGCTCCGCAGGTGCGGGTTCGGCGGCGAGACGGCTGCGGAACCGCCCCACCACGCTCTTGACCAGCTGGCGGATAAGGTTGTTGGTCAGCGGATCTTTACCGTTGTCGCGCAGATGCTGCCACTCGCTGACGCGCTGACCGTGCTCGTCGGTCATCATGTCGCACCACTGGTTGCCATAGGTGTAATTCTTGTTGCGCTCGCGTTTTTCTCTCAGCGGACGCATCCGCTCCCATGCCCTGTGTGCTTCGGCAAGCAGGTGCATGGCTTGGCTTGTATTCTCTGTGTTTTCCATAGTTTTCTTTTTTGGGCAAAAATACACCTACAACAATACAATCTGTCGCAAAAAAGAGACAAAAAACAAACTTTTTTCATCGTCTTATTGTTGTCTACATATAAAAAAATGAGAATTTTTTTTTTATTTGAAAAAAAATAAGGCTTTATCAAAAAACAAACGTATATTTGCAGAAAGAATATACAAATTCAAAATCATCAATAACTATGAACAAAAAAATCAGTTTGTATGTATTGGTCGGTGCTGTTGCATTGACTGGATGTAACAAGAAAATGCAGGACTTCGCTGCCGAGCATTTCACCACCAACCCTAACCCACTCGAAGTTGTGGGCGACAACGTTCCTGGCACAGTAACTGCCAATGTCCCTCAAAAGTTCTTCAAAAAGAACGCAGAGGTTACCGTAACTCCTTACCTTTCTTATGGTATGGACAACAAGGCCACTTCTCAGTCTTACACTTTCCAGGGCGAGAAGGTTAAGGGCAACAATCCTGTTATCAACTACAAAGAAGGCGGTACAGTGACAATCCCTGTAAACTTTGTCTACACTCCGGAGATGATGAAGAGCGACCTCTACCTTGACTTCAACGTGGTTCAAGGCAAGAAAGTCTACACTCTCCCTGCTGTGAAAGTTGGCGAAGGCGTTGTAGCCACTTCTACTTTGGCTGACGCTACTACTGTCACTCCTTCTGCTGCTGCCGACAAATATCAGCGCGTAATCAACGAAATCTGCGACGCTAACCTTATGTTCCTTATCAACCAGGCCAACGTTCGCGCTTCTGAGTTGAAGAAAGGCACAAGCGTTTCTAACTTCAACGAAACTGTTGCCGAGGCTTCTAAGGCTGACAACAAAGAAATTGAAGGCATCCACGTTTCTTCTTTCGCTTCTCCTGAAGGTGGTGTGAAATTCAACGCCAAGCTGTCTGAAAAACGTGAGCACTCTACTGTTAACTACTTGAACAAGAACCTCAAGAAAGAAAAAGTTGACAACTACGGCGACATCACGTCTGAGTTCACTGCTCAGGACTGGGACGGCTTCCAGAAACTCGTTTCCGAGAGCAACATCCAGGATAAAGACCTTATCCTCAGCGTTCTCTCTATGTACAGCGACCCTGAACAGCGTGAGAAAGAAATCCGCAACCTCTCTTCTGTATTCGATCAGTTGGCTAAGGAAATCCTTCCGCAACTCCGCTACTCTCGCATCTCTGCTTCGATCAACACTATCGGTCGCAGCGACGAGGAAATCGCAGCTCAGTACAAAGCAGATCCTACTCAACTCTCTATCGACGAGCTCCTTTACGCTGCCACTAAGACTGACAACGTTAACGAGAAAGAGGACATCTACAAAACTGCCGTTAAGCAATATCCTAATGACTACCGCGCTTACAACAACCTCGGTATGGCTCAGTATGTAAAGGGCAACTACAACGATGCTAAGGCTAACTTCGAGAAGGCTGCTTCTCTCAACCCTAACAGCGACGAGGCTAAGATGAACCTTGGTCTTATCAAGATGATGAACAAGGACTACAACGGTGCTCGCGAAGCTTTCGGTAGCGCTGCTAACGCTGAAGGTATCAACGAGGCTATGGGTGTTTACTACCTCCGCCAGGGTGACTACCAGACTGCTGCCAAAGCTTTCGGCGACAGCAAGTCGAACAACGCGGCTCTCGCTCAAATCCTCAACAAGGACTACAGCGCCGCTCAAAGCACTCTCGAGGCTGTAAAGGCTCCTAACGCTACTACTTACTATATGATGGCTGTCGTTGCTGCCCGCACTAACAACGAACAGGCTGTTTACGCAAACCTCCGCAAGGCTGCCGCTCTTGATGCTTCTATCAAGGACCGCGCTGCCATCGACAAAGAGTTTGCAAACTACAACGTAGCAAACCTCTAATCTGAGCGTTACAACAAATTATAGAAAAGGCGGCCGTCATGACAGCCGCCTTTTTGCTTTTCATCATCACCACATCCTGACATTATGAACCGAATCAAAACCTTTCTGCTCCTAATGATTGCCGCGGCTATCCACTGCAATGCCGCAAATTATCTGCGTGTGGACCAAATCGGATACCTTGTCGACGACGTGAAAGTTGCCGTGATTATGATGGAACACGGCGACGCCCCGACATCGTTCTGCGTGGTCAACGCCGACTCCGGAAAGAAGACCGTGATGCACACGGTGAAACCTACGGGCGAGTTTGCTGGCTTCGCTCAGACGGCGCGGCTCGACTTCTCAAAAGTAAAGACTCCTGGCACATACTACATTACTGCGGCAGGGGCAAAATCCTCATCTTTCCGAATCGCCAACGATGCCTATGCCGGCGCACAGGAGGTGCCGCTGAACTATATGCGGCAGCAACGCTGCGGATGGAATCCGCTGATGCGCGACTCCTGCCACCGATACGACGGACGCCTGCAGCTGTGCGGCGACCGCGACGGTGAGCACGTTGACGTGCGCGGTGGATGGCACGACGCAAGCGACTATCTGCAATATCTCACCACTTCTGCCAACGCTGTCTACCAAATGCTGTTTGCCTACTCGCAGAATCCGTCGGTGTGGGAGGACAACTTCCAAGCCGACGGCACTGAGGGTGCAAACGGAATCCCCGACATACTCGACGAGGCTCGCTGGGGTCTGGAATGGATGCTGAAAATGAATCCTGACGACAATACGTTCCTAAACCAGATTGCCGACGACCGCGACCACCGCTCGCCGGGACTGCCCAACGAGCAGATGGCCGACTATGGATGGGGTGCGGGGAAAGACCGACCTGTATACCCGTGCATCGGTAGCCCGGCGGGACTGAGAGAATACAAGAACCGCAGCCGCGGACTGGCTTCTTCAGTGGCAAAATTCAGCTCGTCGTTCGCTCTCGGCGCAAAGGTGTTTGAAACGCTCGACCCTGCTTTTGCCTCTACGCTGCTTAGAAAGTCGGGCGTGGCATACGATGTGGCGAAGGCAAACCCGGGCAACTGCCAGACGGTATGCACCGTGTCGCCTTATTTCTACGAGGAGGACAACTGGACCGACGACCTTGAGCTGGCGGCGGCGACAATAGCGGCTTGCTCTGGCTCGGAAAAGATGATGACGGAGGCGGTTGATTGGGAACGTCAGGAACCCGTGACTCCGTGGATGGGTGCCGACAGCGCCCGACACTATCAATGGTATCCGTTTGTCAACATCGGACACGCATTGGTTGCAATGCACGGCAACGAGCGACAGCGCGCCGAGGCACTGCGCAACATGCGCTGCGGCTTGCAGCGCGTGGCCGACAGAGCCGCCGACGTAAATCCTGCCTTCAAACACGGCATCCCTTTCATCTGGTGCAGCAACAACCTTACAGTGGCATTTGTGACGCAGGCGATGCTCTACCGCAAGCTGTCGGGCGACTGCCAGTTCCAAGAAATCGAGACAGCCATGCGCGACTGGCTCTTCGGTGTGAATCCGTGGGGTAAATGCATGGTCGTGGGACTGCCCGAGAATGGCGACTATCCGCGCGACCCACACTCAATGATAAGTCACGGACACGACTATAAAATCACCGGCGGACTTGTCGACGGCCCTGTCTACACTGCCATCTTCAAGTCATTGCGCGGCGTGGTGCTGAGCCACGACGACGGATATGCCAAGTTTCAAGGCGGCGCGGCGGTCTATCACGACGACTATTGCGACTACAGCACCAACGAGCCTACGATGGACGGAACGGCCTCAATGACGTGGTTCCTCGGAGAGCTGGCGAAAGCCGCCCGCAGATAACCCTTCCGCGGCACTCTCACAAAGGCGTGCATCAATCAGCAGATCATTCCTTCATCAACTTATCATATAATGGCCATATCGCCCATTATATGATAAGTTGATTTTAGTTGGAAGCTACCCCTCATATAAAATAATCTGAATTCACTGCTCGCCGACACTTATTGCAACTTGTCTGCCGCCGCCAATTATTTGCCGATGCGTATGTGTACATCGTTGGTTATCAATAGTATAGCGCTCTAAAAGGCACAACCAGCAGATTGGCAAATATCTGATAATGTGTAAGTTAGTGATTTTTAGCATCATTCTCAGCTTGTACCTCTGCATCGGAAAGTAAAAGTAAGTGTAATTTCTTGAATATCAAAATGTGCGGTACAAAAACTTGTGAGAAATGCCGTTTTTGATGAGAAAAGGTACAAAAATGGCCCTGAAACAGATACTCCTTTTTATAATCTACAAATAAAATATAAGTTAATATACCGAATTCTAATTGTTTATATGGTTTTGAAATTCCGATATTTGTAACATATTTACTTACGCTTAGTCGTAATCACTTGCTTAATATCATATGCACTTGGGTTTCCAATGCCATCGTACTTCCAGCTTGTATTGGGAGCAGTATCAATCTTTAATACGTTTGGAAAGGAGACATTAAGTATGACAAGAACTATAATGAAGGCGGTAGGGGCTGTTGCGGCAGGCCGAAACAGAAAAGTTCATATGAAGACAGTGGGTGTAACCATATATTGCGATGAAGGCTCCATGGGTTCGAATCCCGCCCTGCCACAAAAAGTGACTGTTTTATAACAGCCACTTTTTTTATATTCAACCTATTTTAATTGCAATTTCTTTAGATATTATTTCATGTTTAAAATAATTTATGCTTTGTGTTTCATATAAAATTATTGTTATATTTTACATGTATCTTTTAGTATATTTATCATATCATCTTCATGCTCCTGACAAAGGGTGTTTCTCCATTCTTCATTTGAGCCGTGCTGGATTATTTCGCCCATGATACGAAGTTTCAGACTTCCCTTCTTGACCATTTTTTCATAGGATTTCATTTTTGACTCAGGAGAAAGGTTGGAAAATTTTGAGTTTACACGTCGGGAAATGATACATAAGTTTCCAAATGTATCCTTATCGCCCCAAGAAGCAAATGAATTTTCGGACGGATTTTGCGGGTACCAATGCTCCACAGAATTACGGAACTCAAATTCAAAATCCTCATATTTTTTCTTATCGTTTTTCCATAACAGATAGTCCAGGAAATTAAATACGATGTGAGGGGTCTGAACGCCCAGTTTATAATTGCCCCCATCCAAGAAGTTTCTTCGGGTTGCCTGTGCGGCTATTAACTCTGCGGCATCTATCAGTTTAGGATTTTGATCATTATCATTCTCAAACAGCCATAGGAGGAGCTCAGTAATCCAGTGCATGACTTTGGGTGAGGTATAGGACACACGGAGCGCGGACTGAATCATCAAACATTCTTTATTGCGAGGAGCATACGTTCGCTCCCACTCATTGCTATAATTCAATTTGGTATTAGAATAATATGCTTTCTTTTTGGAGCCCTGCCCAGAAGTAAACAATTCTTTCATGCTCCATTCGCCCTCATTATCTTCGCCCGAATATTCGCGCTTAATGATAAACTTATCGAAAAGGTATCGGGTCTGTAATAAATGAATGATAAACATTTGAGCAAAGTTTTCCTTGTCCATAGGTTTTCCATTCATTTTTCTCTGACTGATTACGTTCTTAAAATCCGAAATCAGTTTTTTATCATCCAGCAAGTCACCCAAAGGTTTTTCCAAAGAAACTTCATTTAATTCTACAAACACCCTGAGGGCATGAAGCAGGAAATAAGGGAAATCTATGATGCTGTCAAAACGGACGTGTCTGTTATTGTCCAGCATGCCATCCACATCGTCTATCTTGAATTTGTTGCTGACAATTTCTGCTATAGTAGCACCTTGTTCCGATTCCTCGGTCACGCCGAAACAGGACTGATAGCCTGCCCATTCGTCAGCAGGCCAAACATTCCACTCATTTCCGAAAACTTTCTCTCGATCAGCTGGCAAGAAATGCATCTGAACATAACCAGTCATATCGCTACAGGCATTCCATATTTTTGAAAAGAACTCCTGTTCGCCTCTATCGTTTAGATATCCCATGAGCTGGGCTTTCAGAATATCGTGCTGCTCCAACTGCTCTCCTCGGGTGTTCATTATTTCGAAATAACGATTCAGGTCGGTATGTTCGGGCACTTCTATTCTATAGAGGACAACATGTGCCAAGCGTGACACAAAATCAGCTCTATTCAATCCTGATTTTTCTTTAAATTTTTGACGAATAGCCCGGATGCCATTCACAATAGGCTGCTCGACAGCACTTTCGTCATCTATCTTATCATCCAATATTTTCTGAATACGTGCAAGCGTATAGTTTGAGTTTGGACGGCAGTCAAAGGAAAGCGTCTGCCCCAACTCACCTTCCAAAGCTCCTTCGGAAACCAAATACTGCAGCAGAAGGAACAAGGTGGTAAGACGTTGTTGTCCATCAACTACTTCGTAGGTATCAGCCTTACCTTGGACTTTTGAAACAATAAGCGACCCGATGTAATAATTTTCAGCGGAATCTATATCAATGTCATTAATATCATCTATCAACTGCCCAATTTCCTTGTCCTCCCAAGCATAAGCCCGCTGGTAACGCGGAATGACATAGTGGGCATCTGTATCGAAAAGGGTATGCCCGTCTAAAATTTTTAACTCTTCTACCATCTCAAATACTATATCCATTTAATATACAAAGGTTGCTATATAATTCTTTCCATTCGTCATTTGCCCGATCGTCGACGCTCAAAGTAAGCCTCATACCAGCAATTTCAGTATGCCTGCGAGCATAAGCTATCATCGATATTACGGGTTTTGCATTGCTATATCTGTCAAAATCGTTTCTTCCGATGGCATACCGATTAATTGTATCAAAGCCTAAATGAGTCATGTCAACCCTGATCATCATAGCCCAGGTAAACAACTTTGTGACCGCCATAACATCGAAATTATGAAAACGGTCGTAATAGCACAATAAAGCGCAAAAGAATAGATTGCGGGCATAATTAAGCCCAGTTAATGAAGACTGGCAAGCCTTATCGAAAGCCTCGACAGAAACAGCGTCTTTCCCGTCTGTCAACATTTGCTTTATTTTATCGAAATTTGGATTGGTGATGATTTCCTCTTTTATATTATGCAACATTTGCATGTAATGATCTACCATTTCAAAGAAATCACTTCCAGAAATAAATGGCTCTGTAAGCAGGAAGTAAGGCATGGCCTTGTTGGCTCTACGGGCATAGGTATATCCCGTGTCCTCTTCAATACCCTTATAAATATCAATATCAGCTATGGTAAAATTTCCGCATTTGCGACATTTGGCCCAGTTCCACAACGGAAAAAGATAATGATCAAACAACTCCCGAATGGTTTGGGGATTCTTTGACTCCCATTTTGTCACCGCATGCTGCATCTCATATTTATCATGTATCTCTCTTAAATGGTAGGCTTTAAGCAAATCATGAGGGTACAAAGCACGACCACGAGTATTCTGAGAATCGAACAACTGAAAAGCTTCACTGATTTTATTGACCGTGATGACCACCACCTCCAGTATATTGTTCAGCGCTTTCATAAAAAGTTTTTTCCCTTCATCATCCACAGAAGAAAACCACTCACTTATTGTCTTATAGTTTGCATGTATGTTCTTTTGGGTAATCTTATTAGAATACTTTGCTTCCGACAAAGTGCAAGTAAAACCTGGTTGTAAATACAGATTTAAGAGCAAAAAAGACAATATTCGTTGCTGACCATCTACCACCTCGTACTCTCCGTTTTCATTTCTAAACAATATGACTGTACCTATACGGTATTTAAAGTTTGTATATTTTCTACTCTCTTCAATACTCTTTTGAATATCAAGGAGCAGTTCTATGATATTTTTATCCGTCCACTTATACGGCCGTTGATAATTAGGAATAACTAAATTGGCTTTCAATAACTTATCAATAGACCATATCTGTGGAATATTATTTTTTAACCTCATATTAAAGTCACAAATTATATCCAATAAACTTTTGTTTAGCTCGCAAAAAATCAAAATCTCGTCATTTTGCAAAGTACTCAGTCTTTAGCCAATAGGCATAAATCGGGTCCTGAAACGAGATTTCACCAGCCTTATTATCCAATATATCATTCTTGATAAGGGCAGCCTTTGAGCGGGATATTGAGGTCGTTGAAGAGATTTGATAGCGATGCATCACTTCAGTTGAACTGATGGCCTTTTCTCCAGCTATAAGAGCCTTAAGGTAGTTCAATTGCTGTGTGGTCAATGTTTCGGTGATTGTTACAAACAGCAGACTTAACTGTTCCACCAATGCTGTATGCGCCTCACGTACGATTTCAACGGTACATACATCCTTTGTCCTAAGCCATGAAAGCTGTGCCAGCTGCTGTGCGTAGTATGGATGATTATCTACGAGCTTTGCAATTAAATGGCTTGCTTCATCGTCAATACTCTTGCCAGTATCAGCGAAACGACTCTTGAAAAATTCCACAAGGCAAGACGTGTCAATCTTATTGAGAAACATCAGGTTGCCGAACTTGTAGAATGGTTTGGATGAGTCTGTAAACACTTCCATCATCATGTGGCGCTTGCTGCCATAAAGACAATAAGCCACACTCTGGTGCAGTTGCCAATGTGAACGCAACTTTTTCTGGAAATAGTCCGGGTCTGTAAATTCAGCGATATTTTGGAACTCATCTACGCAAATCACGATTTTCAGGCCCTTCTTTCTGGCAATCTTTTCAGCAAGATTGAGCACTTCATCAGGGTTGCGCTTTACCTCCTCCCAATCAAAGTCGATTGAAACCTCATTAGTGAGGTCTGTACCGATTGAAATCTTGGGAACAAGATGCGAAAAGAAACTCTTCGCACTCTCGATTGCCTCCTCCCATTTTGTGGAAGTGGCGGCAATAACCTTTTGGGCGAGCAGCGAATAGAAATGCTCCTCACTACGCACATTGAACAGGTCGATATGACAGATGCGGAGGTTAATATCCTGCGCCATCGCCAACCTTGCAGCCTTATTTACAAGCGAACTTTTACCCCAACGGCGAGGAGAGATAATAATCGTGTTGATTAATGACGTAAAGTTCTGAACCAAGTCGGCTGTTTCTTTCTCACGGTCGGTAAAATTTTTCTCAGTAGCAATCTTTCCAAATATGAACGGAGTTTCCATAACGCTTTATTTTTGATTTGATGTACAAATATAATACATAAAATGTAACTACAAGAATTGTTGTTACAAAAATCGTACATACATTTATTGTAGTATTTTACTAATTTGTGTCTTCTTTGTATAAATATCAGGGTAAAAGTTGTACAATCATAATGAGTTTCGCTTTCCATTAAGAAACAATATATTATTTGTTATAGGCGAGATACGAACTCTACGAATAATATAATAGCATTTAATGTCTTAACGTCCAATGATGTGGTCAAGCAGATTACGGCTCAGCTGCCAAGAGAAATAAAGCCGATTTTAATCTTGAATTATCGACTCCCGACGGCTATAATTTCACTATCAATGCCGACCACGATAATTATGTCTGTGTCGGAGTTTCGGATGATGATGTGAGATCCGGATTAAAGACCAAATCCAAGGCATTCTTTAAGGAAAATGAAGCCGCTCTTAATCTTGAAAATTGTGAGAACTGGCCCTTCTACAAATTTATAGACTTTTCAAATTCAGACGGCCTATATTTGGCAGATTTCAGCGATGAGCTTACTTTTAGTCTCGTTTCTGAAAAATGCAGAGAGGAAATTGTTGGTATTATTCTCAAGCAGACACAAGAACTACTAAGACAGTATAAGCGGTCATTGAAATAATCAAAGGCGTGACAGTTTAGATTCTGCTAAATATTCTGCCCTTATTCCTATAGTTTTCATAATGTGTGAATATGATTTTCATACATTATGATTAACTTTGCAGTCAGATAAAGAAATTTGTATGGCAGACTCAACACTTCGCAAATATATCTGGCTCATAAACACCATTCTTGACGCCAGAAAAATAACTTTCAAAGAAATAAGTGACAAGTGGGACATCTCAACCCTTAACTATAAGGGGACTGAGTTGTCCAAACGCACCTTTCATAATCACCGACAGGCTATTCTCACGGAGTTGGGCGTTGACATACAATGCTCTTCAATGAGAGAGAACAGTCAGTATTTCATAGCCAATCAGGAAGAACTTGAAAATAATGAAGTGTTGAACTGGCTTACAGACAGTATGGCAACCGAGTCATTATTGCTTGAAAACAAGGCTATCTCTGACAAAATAGTTTTGGAACCCGTACCCGGAGGTCGGGAATGGCTCCCCGTTCTATCACAGGCTTTGAGAGATAATCTGCGCATAGTATTTCAATACACATCATTTCACTCAACCAAGAATAATTTGAGTGATAGGATATTGGAGCCGTTGTGCTTAAAGTTGTTCAAAAGGAGGTGGTATATGCTCGGCCAAACCGTGGATAGCGGCAAGCGGTTGATATTTGCTTTAGATCGCATCACTAAACTCGAACTATCATCAGAGCAATTTACCTATCCCGAAGATTTTTCTGCAAAAGACTTCTTCGCAAACTTCTATGGGATTTGTTCTGACGGATATTCTACTCCTACTCGGGTTATCCTGAAATGCTATCGAGAATTTCCCAAATATGTAAAATCATTACCACTACATCCCTCGCAAGAGGAACTTGAACACGGGGATGGTTTTATTACCTTTGGATACTATATGTCACCAGCATACGACTTTATTCAGGAAATAATGAGTCATGGCGATGATATTGAGGTTCTTACTCCAATATGGCTCCGGAATCTTATAAAAGAGAAATCAGACTCTCTGGCAGCGCTCTACAAGTAGTCTCAAATTTTTCTGCAAATCGTTTTCATATATGAAACGATTTTTCATACGTCCTCTATAACTTTGCCGATGAAAAGAAACAAGAGGACATTGAAAACATCGGTCAGACCTTTGCCATCTGTCTGCTGAATCCGGCAGACTTCGTTCCGAATTATCGGAGCGCACCCCAAAGTTTATTACTCGGCATCGACCCTGCACGCTGTTCACTCCGGTCGTGCATATTTCATCACCTTCGCTTCGCTCTCGGTGATGTGAAATGCACTTCCTCGTTCACAGCGCACATTGCCGAAGCCTCGACCATCCGGCACACACGAAAGTAAGACCGATGTTTTCACTGCTCTCGCAAACTGACAAAACTATGCGAGACCAAATTGCAGAATATCTCAAGGACGTGACCATCAGTAACCGAAAGGAGTTATTTGATGTGTTGAATTTCATTGCACCGCTTATTGACGGTTGGAGTCTGGCCGAACCCAAGTCCGGCAGACAGATAATGCGATTTGCGTCAGCCAATGCAAGAAAGTCCGCCTATGTCGATTTTACGATACCCAAGAAGTCAGGTGGACAAAGAAAAATCAGCGCTCCTGTCAAACCGTTGAAGGCTATCCAAACAGCACTAAATATAGTTCTGCAATCCATATTCGTTCCCGATGAACACGCCACCGGTTTTGTATTAGAGAAAAGTGTCAAGGATAACGCCATGATACACGTGGGTCAAACCTGCATATTTAATACAGACCTCGAAAATTTCTTTCCGAGCATAACAAAACTCATGGTTCGTCGGGCTCTCCATCGAGAGCTTGGTGATAGACTGCAAAGCAATGAAGTAATCAATATTATATGTAAAATTTGCACCGTTCCTGACAGTTCGGGTGTCGAGGTGCTACCACAGGGCGCACCGACATCGCCTGTTCTGTCTAACATTGTGCTGAAGAGCCTTGATAAAGATATGTCAAAGCTTGCTGAAAGAATGGAATGTAAATATTCGCGCTATGCCGATGATATTACATTCAGTCATAGTAAATCAATTCGCAGGATGAGTCCTTTCTGGCAATCAAGGATTTATAATATCATTGCGAAGTATGGGCTCAAAGTGAATGAAAAGAAGACAAGGACATTTGTACCGGGTACACGTCGAGAGGTTACCGGAGTCGTTGTAAGCGATAAAATCAACGTTTCCCGTTCTTATATAAAACAGTTGCGGGTGCTTCTTCACTTGTGGGAGAAATATGGCTATGCACAAGCACAAATCATCTTTACAAGAGATTTCTACAAGGGTATCGAAAAGAGTCTTGTCAATGTAATCGACGGTAAAATTAACTATCTTGAAATGATCAAGGGCAAAGAAGACTCTACTTATCGTAAGTTCAAAAGCAGGTTCAAACGTCTTCAGTGGGAAGAAAAACAAAGTACTGACCAAATACAAAAGGATATATGAATATAATTTATTTACACGGACTTTCCTCGTCGGGACAGTCCAACACCGCAAAAAAACTTCGGGAGTTACTTCCTGATGATAATGTTGTCACACCTGACATTCCGGTCAGCCCAATAAAGGCTCTTCAGTTGTTACTGAGTCTTGCCGGAGAGTATGGAGCTGATGATACAATCGTAATAGGCACATCTATGGGTGCGATGTATGCCTCTCAGATGAAAGGTTATCGCCGAATCCTTGTCAATCCCGCGTTTCACGTCTCAGACCTCCTGAAAGAAAACAAGGGTGAGAGACTACAATTCTTCTCAGAGAGAGAAGATGGCAGTGAATACTTTGAGGTCTCGGAAATCTTGATCCAAGAGTTTGAAGAAATGGAGGCCAACCTGTTTTATGTCGATGACATTACTCCGGAATCGGTAATAGGACTCTTTGGTGATAAAGACGACGTATGCAACTGTCTTGACGAGTACCGCGAAAGTTATTCCTACTGGTCATCTTTCAAAGGTGGTCATCGACTTACTGAAGATGTTATTACGAACACCTTGCTCCCGGTAATCAAATGGTTGAAGCATCCGGACTACACTTCTGGTAGAACCTATTTGCCGTTTGATGATATAACTCCCGGCGACACTGGCTACATCGGCGAAATGGATAACGATGAGAATGCCTTCAAAATATATAAGAAAGGTTTAGGAGGTAAGTGGTATGAAGAAATTGTGCGTGAGTATCAGGGCACAAAACATTACGATGGGCGCGAAATCAACTTACATTTTCCGTCCCTCCCCGAAGGCGTAAACGAAGAATCGGTAGAACTTGTGTACGGCAATCGTTTCTGTCATCTCCCTTCGATTGAAATCTATGGAGAGCATGGTGTTCAAGTTACCAACGGAGACTTCATTATCAATGAAAGTATTAGTGTCCACAGAAAGTAATGGCAGAAATCCGAAATAGAATCACGGCAATATTGTCGCGAATGAAGCATGACACCTTCGAGCGCGATGAGGCTCTCGCACTTAGCTTGCTCAGTGCTCTTGCCGGGGAGAGTATATTTCTCCTCGGCTTGCCCGGTGTCGGCAAATCCATGATTGCCCGCCGATTAAAACTTGCATTCGATAATGCTACCGTCTTTGAATACTTGATGTCGCGATTCTCGACACCCGATGAGATTTTCGGGCCCGTCAGCATCTCCAAGCTTAAAGATGAAGATTGCTATGAACGTGTCACATCCGGATTCCTACCCGAAGCAGAGGTCGTTTTCCTTGATGAGATATGGAAAGCCGGTCCCGCTATTCAGAACGCCCTTCTTACTGTTCTGAACGAAAAAATCTATCTCAACGGCAATCAAGAGCTTAAGTTGCCAATCAAAGGGATAATAGCAGCCTCAAATGAACTTCCGGCTAAAAACGAAGGTCTCGAAGCATTGTGGGATCGTTTTCTACTGCGATATGTTGTCAATCCCATTGAACAGAAACAGAATTTTTTTAGATTGCTTTCTGCGCAGACTTATGAATCGACAACAGAAGAATTTGGCCCACTGACCCATGACGATTTTATTTCAGTGCAGTCAGAAAGTCGTAAGGTAACTATACCCGAGTCAGTTCTTGAAATTCTTTACACAATAAGAGGGAAACTTAACGAAAAGATAAACGCTAAAGACGTGGTTACGGGAGAGCCTGACCCTGAGAACCTAAAATATTACGTTTCTGACAGACGTTGGAAAAAGGCTGTCGGAGTCATGAAAATGTCGGCATTTCTTAATGGAAGAGATGAGATAGGTCTTTCTGACCTGCTTCTATTGTCGCACATACTTTGGAATGATGAGCCGTCAATCCCGGTTGTCAAACAGATTATTGCCGAAACTGTTGTCGCGCCATTGTTCAGTGACATATTGGAGCAATATAAAAGTTATAAACGCCATGCTAATGTTGAGAATAATGACACACGTCTATACTCTCCGGACCAAGAACACTATATCATTCAATGCAATGATTCCCCTCTGAAAATTAAAATCAAGGATTATCAACGTATGCAGACCTCTCCTGATGAGGTTTTCTTTGGTTCAGAGACTACAGACAGTACCCTGATGCTTCGTTCTCGGGGACAGTTCGTGATGAGGTTTGTAAAAGATGGTGTGATTTGTATCAATAACTACAACTATTTTCTCCGGACAGAATCTGATAATCAACTTAGTAAAGACTTTATTGCAGAGATCGGGGATACAATTGACGGCATTGCTAACAAACTATATGTTGAAATGAATCATAATCTTTTCATTGCAAATTCCGATTTATATACACCCATAAAAGAAGTTGTCGCGGTCTATAGAGCAAGAATAGATTTGATGTGATGAGAAAGCAACATCTGACATATCTGCGCAGAGCCACTGGCATAGCCTCTTCCATAAAGGGAGGAGCGAGAATGCTTGAAATAGTTGGCAAAATTAGGGCTGGAAAGACCCCTGTTTATCAGATGATACGGGATATTGTCTGCGACTCGCGTTTTTACTGCGTTGTGGAGGATGACCTGTTCTGGAAAAATTACGCAACGACAGTCATTCGCCATTTTATTGATTCTCTTTCATCGGAAGACTGGGAAAACGAAGAGCGAAGAACCGGGAAAAAGGAAGATTTCCTGAACGCATGGCTATCCAAACACATCTTTCCACTAAGCGTTGAAGAGAAAAGAATAATTGCAAAATCCATGCAACTTACCGCCGGTAATTCCGGCAAACCAGTTCCTCTTGGTAGCAGTGGAAATGAAGTAAACCAGGACTCTGACGGATATGACATTCAGATAGAATCAGGTATTACAGATAAATCCAATAGTCCGGATAAGATGGGCTACTCACTACCTACAGATATTGCAAACTATGCAGAATCTTCAAAAGGAAGTTCTCCCGGCCTTGAGGTTGATAGCCACGAGGCTGAAGCTGAATATCTTCAACTACTTAATCCGACAATCGTTGAACTTGCCAAGCAGATAGGTCGGAGTGGAGGCACGAGTCACGAAGTAACCGGTAAATTTCAATCTGCTTCACGAAGTGACATAAGCGGTATCACTATCGGTAATGACCTCAATTGTCTGTTGCCTTCAGAACTTGCTCTGTTAGGAGCAAAATCTACTGAAAACCTGTTTTATCAGCGATATGTTCAGAATCGTCTTCAACTGTTTTCATCCGCATCCCACTCTTTTGAGGTTGCCAATGATAAATCAGGTCCAATCTATATATGCGTTGACACAAGCAGCTCTATGGAAGGAGAACCGGAAGTGACGGCAAAAACGTTGGCTTTTGCTGTTGCTATTGTGGCTCAGAGAGATAGAAGACCGATCTGCATGATAAACTACTCCCATAATCTTTCATTTTTTATCCTCACAAATTTGCACCGTCAGCGCAAAAAATTTCTTGCATTTCTGTCTCATTCTTACGCTGGCAGTAACGATGAAAACAAACTTTTTTATTTTATTTTCAAGAAGTTGCCATCTATTCCCAAGTATAAGCTCTTTGCCGACGCATTCAAAGGGGCCGACATACTCATAATATCCGATTTTATCTGGAGTTATATTTACAATGAAAACATGGAACTGATTCAAAAGGCTCGTAGTGAGGGGATGATATTTTACGGCTTGGGGATTGATGTCAGAGAACATCAACTCGATATGTTGGATGACCCGGAAAAACATGACGACGAAATCCGCGATGGTTATAATTTCCTAAAGCAATGCGATTATCGTTATCTGCACGAGAATGGTTCAGTTTTTGAGTATATTGAAAAGCCTTTGGTTCTATGAGACTTAAAATGAGACTTGAAGATGCGATGGTCTATGTACTGGCTACCGCCGGATATGGAATGACAACACAACGGATAGCGGAAGTTATCAATAATGAGAAACTCCACATTCGTGTTGATGGCAACCCTGTTACCGATAAACAAGTATATGCCGCTGTCTGCCGTCACCCGGAAACCTTTGTCAAAGAAGGTGGTCGCATTTTGCTTTCAATGTAGAATTTTTAATCCTGCATCGCACTTTGATACATCATCATTCTACCTTTGCATCGTAAACATTAAAAACACCTAAAGATATGGAACCTATTACAAGTAATGATTTCCTTAACTCAGTTCTTGAAACTGAGGCATGGAAAGAAGTCTCTCAAAGCGGGAGCCTCAGCATGACGATGATTGAAAAGTTTGCCGACAAACTTGACTGGGAAGAGGTCAGTGGCAACAGGAATATCATCTGGACGGTCGAGGGCATAAACAAGTTTGCCAACAAAATCCATTGGGATGAATTTTCCCGTTCATGCCCGGAAAACCTTCTCTCGGAGTCAACGCTTCAAAAGTTTGCGTCCAAGTGGGATTGGAAGACGCTTTCCAATCGAGACGACATCTACAACAACTGGCGTCTGCTCGAAAAGTTTGCTGACAAGGTAAACTGGGGCGAAATCATCACCAGCTGGGATATTGAGAAGCCTCTTGAGTTCTTCTCGCGTTTCCAGCAGTACATTCCCATGTCCAAACTTCAGGACTCCCGTCTGTGGAATACAATGGTCGAAGCTCGCGCCAAGCATCTGATCCAAGAAGCCATCGGCATAGAATAAAAATCTCGGGTACGCAAATAGACTGCGTAGCAGCATAGTAATTTTGCGCCCGGATTTCAGAAGCCATTTGGCTATTTACTGAAAATCAAGTAACTTTGCACTCGCTTTCGAGCGCATAATAAAAGAAAACAATGCAGACAACGCAACTCAACATATCGTTCACAATGCTTCGCCGTAGCTATCGCAGCTTCGACAGCAGTCTCTATTGCATCAGCTATAGAGGCTACCGAAGTGTGCCCGGTGGATTGCTCCGACGATATACCTATGCGGTCTGTATAAGTTGAAATAACGTAACCACAGACAATCAGGATAAGACAGTCGGAAGGTCCACAATACTTTCCGACTTTTTTGTGCCCTGTTATGGCTTATCCTATTGCCACGGCATGGCACCCAAAAACAATTCAATCATGAACAAAGAAGACTATTATCGCAGCCATGCCAGTAAACAAAAATGCACTAATAAGATACAAAACCATAGACCGGTGCCTGAGGAACAAGTACAGGCGGTGGACTCTAGATGATCTCGTCGAGGCTTGTTCAGACGCCTTGAGCGAAATGGGAGGAATAACCATGGGCGTTTCAGTCAGGACAGTTCAGGCCGACATACAAGTCATGAGGTCTGATAAACTCGGCTACGAAGCACCTATTGAGGTTTACGAAGGTAAGTTCTACAGATACGCCGATGAGGACTACTCCATATCAAATTCGCCATTGGATTCAAATATGTGCGACCTCATTTCAGACGCAAGACAAGTTGAGACAATTTGAGACAGTCATGCCTGCCCATGAACTCGGCGATGTCTTATCGAAGGTAAAACACAAACTCGAACTTCTGCTTGAAGACGCATAAAAAGAGAGCTTTGACATAACCTACACACGGCATATTGTCAAAGCCATTATTTGTTTCGGTACTTCCGGCAAGACTCGAACTTGCGACTCCGAGCTTATGAAGCTTGTTAGCTACCACTGCTACACCCCCACATGTGTCTGGTACTTCCGGCAAGACTCGAACTTGCGACCCTCACGTTCGTAGCGTGACGCTCTAATCCACTGAGCTACGGAAGCATATATTTGTTGGGGCGGTAGGACTCGAACCTACGATGTCCGAAGACGGGAGATTTTTTCGCCATGCGGCTCAAGGAGCTCCAGTCTCCTGCAATAGTCACTATGCGACACCCCAGTTTTTGCGGAAGCAGAAAGATTGGCTCAGATTGAGTTTATTTCAACGGTCTTCGCCGATTTGCAATTCGACTTTCGGAGCCTTTTGGGCGGCTCGCCCCCATAGCGAGGGCTGGTTTCTTTCTCCGAAAGCGGCAAGCCGATAACGACCACTCACCCATACTTCCTTTTGTTTGACACTGCAAAGTTAGATAGCCTTGATGCAGCCTATCTGCGTAGCAAAAAAAATCTACAAAAAAAATTCGCACCGATAAAAAGACGATTATTTTGGACACCTCAGAAATAATTTGTAAATTTGCATCATATACCAATTTATTGAAAATAGAAGTCGTTAAACTCAATAGAATCAAGGCCGTGCTTGCCGAGACAGACAAGCAGGGAAAATGGTTGGCTCAACAACTTGGCAAAGACCCGACAACGGTCTCCAAATGGTGTACCAATACCATTCAGCCTGATTTGAAAACGCTTGCTGAAATAGCTGAATTACTTAATGTGAACATACGAGAATTGCTCGTTAATACCAAATAAGACCATGACCAATTGTGGTTATTTAATTTCAGCAGATTCACAATTAGAAGATATAAAATGGATACGAACCAGGACAAGCTGAAACTAACATCCGTTAATGACTTAATGGGTATGAATTTTTATATACCTACATATCAGAGAGGATACCGATGGAAGGATCGACAAGTATTTGATTTGCTTGATGACCTTTGGGAATTTTACCTTAAAGAAAAGAAACCGAACGAAATCTACTGCGTGCAGCCTCTTGTGGTGAAACGCAAGGAGGAAGACACTTTCAGAAAAATAAAAGAGGAAGCTGCAAATTTATCGGAAATCGCCAGTCTGTTGAAGGGGTATTGGGAAGTGATTGACGGGCAACAGCGACTAACCACTTTTTATATTATCTTAGCATACCTGTGTCCGGAGCTGCCCCATAAATTCCAACTTGAATATGCAACAAGAAATCCCGACGACCGAAGTCCTGAGTACAGGTCTATCGGTTCTAAAGAGTTTCTGAAACAGCTGGACCAGAATGAAATCAATGAAGAAATCGCTGATTCGAACATTGATTTTTATCACATGCGCAACACCTATAATGTTGTGCGCAAATGGGTGAGTAGTAAAAAATTAAAAGAGGCAAACGAAGCGTATAATCTGGAGGGATTTATAGACACACTTATGCACAGGGTTAAGTTCATTTGGTATGAAACCGATGAGCCGGACCCTATAGCGGTTTTCATACGCCTCAATATAGGTAAAATCAGTTTGACGGACTCCGAGCTTATCAAGGCCCTGTTTCTTAATGAATCTAATTTTACAGATTCGGCCGATGGCATTCGCCTTCAGCAGATAGAAATCGCTACAGAATGGGATCAAATTGAGAAGACGTTGCGTGGAGATGAGTTTTGGCTTTTCATTCACGACCTGAAATGGGACAAGCCTACGCGCATTGAATGGATTTTTGACATGATTGTGGAGCGACAACTCTTCGGAGAAATTCCAGATTGCGGTGACGACAACCATAAGATCTTCCGATATTTCTATGAATATTTCAATCGGAACAAGGAATGCATCAACTCTGACTGGATCAGGGTCACATGGAACAAAGTCAAGAACTATTTCATGATATTTCAAGAATGGTACAACGATTTTGAGCTTTACCATTACATTGGTTATCTTGTGCATTTGGGTACCCCAGTTGAGCAAATTATCAAGAGGTATGAAAACAGCTCCGGCAAAGCCGATTTTAAACGTTTTTTAAAGAGTGAAATAAGAAAGAAGATTTCCGCATGCAGTGACCTTTTGCAGGATTATGGCGAGAATGGAGAATCAAAACGAAAGTGTTTCAATCTCCTTCTGCTTTTGAATATCCAGACTGTCATCAACCAAAACATTGAGTACATAAAAGAAAAGAAGTATGGAATTGGAGCATACTACCGATTCCCGTTCCACCTCTTTAAGAAAGAAGGCAAAAAAGCGAATAAGAAAGGCTGGGAGGTAGAGCACATTGCCTCAAATTCAGGCGATGACCTGACAGACAGTCTGAACAGAAATATTTGGCTTGCTTCCGTGCTGTACAGCATGAAGGACCAGCACAAAGACCTCGGAATTGAAATTGAGCATTTTATTGACTCGGATAACCAATCCGATGATGAGTTCAAACTTCTTCAGAGGAAGATAAAGGGTCTAAATATTCATCCCCTTGACGACAAGCTAAGGCAGCGAGTATGGAATTTCACCCTTCTTGATTCAGCCACCAATGAGGAATATCAGAATGACCCATTTCCAATCAAGCGAATTTGTGTTCTGTCCAAGGATGCCGGACGTAAAGCCATTAAGGTGTACGATAAAAAAACGCGTAGAGTCTCGTTCAACAAGGACGAGGAAGTCATCGCCTTCGTTCCGCCTACAACCAAGGATGTTTTCATAAAAGCATATACAGATATGCCAGAGTCCTTGACATCCTGGACTGAGGAGGACGCTAAATGCTATCTCAGAAAAATAGAAGAACTTTTGTGTGAGTTCTTATATCCCGAGATTTATAGCCTTAACCACGAATATAGCAAGGTGTTTTTCAAGAAAAAGAGGATAATAGCGGAAATACCAGTAGAAGTAAGGAATAGATATATCCGTTTGGTCAATACCAAGATTTCTTTAGAAGAATCGAATAAGCCCCAGTAACCATGAGCAAGTCCAACAAGCAACTGATATCATTTTGGAATCTGATCAAGCGCCATAAGATTGTGATTCCTATTATCCAACGCGACTACGCACAAGGAAGAGAGAGCGAAGGAGCACTGAGAAAACGATTCTTAAACAGGCTGAAGAAAGCCCTTGACGAGGCAATCACTTTCTCCAATGAAGGAGAGAGAACGACGCATCGCCTTATTTTGGACTTTGTTTATGGTACTCCTACTGCATCCAGTGCGGTGGCACCTCTTGACGGCCAGCAGCGTCTGACCACGTTGTGGCTAATACACTGGTATATTGCATACATTAGTGGGGCATTGACCGAAGAGGTGAAGAAGGTGCTTAAGTCCTTTTCGTATGCCACTCGTGTATCCTCTCGTGATTTTTGTGACAAATTATGCGATCTTGCCCCCCTTGAGGACAAGAGTGGAACAGTCAGGAAACACATCCAGGAGCAAACGTGGTTTTATTCTGAATGGAACCAAGATCCGACAGTTAGTGGAATGCTGAGGATGCTCTTCGGTGATGGCGCGTCATCCACAGAAGATAATATTATGGAAATATTCGGTGTGGAAGACAAAGTGACGTTAGAAAAATACTGGGAATTGCTTACAACCACAACCTACGCTCCCATTATGTTCAACCATACCGTTATAGGTTCCGAAGAAATGCCTCTTTCAGATGATCTATATATCAAAATGAACGCCCGTGGCAAACCTCTTACAAGTTTCGAAAATTTTAAAGCCGAGGTGATAAAATGGGTTTCCGAACACATCTCCAAAGAAAAGTCAATTGTATTTGCATCTAAGTTCGATAATGAGTGGACTGACATTTTTTGGAAGAAAGGTCTGGGCAACAAAGTTCACAATGTCGATGAGGTGTTCTATTCCTTCATCAATAGACTGTATTGTCAGTACGTGATAATGCAACGTAGGGATGGCAATTATGTGGCAGACGAAAAAAATGAGGATTACAAGTATTTTAGTGCCGATGACCCTAAAAGCGGCAATCTCATTACATTCGAGTCGCTCGATAGATATCAAGGCCACATGGAGGAGGCATTGGCTACAGTGGACACCATATTGCAAAAAGTCAAAAACATAGACTCTTCTGCATTCCATGCCCCATGGAACGATAAATTCAATTTTATCCCGCAATACGTTCTTGACAGTGACCATCAGCCGAAGAAAGTGACCAATGAAATTTATGAATACACTACAATCAATCAACGTGATAGGGTTGCGTTCTATGCGATATGTAAATATTTTCTCAGCCCATCCCACGATGATGACGAAAAAGAGAGCTTGTCACACTGGATGCGTTTCGTCTGGAATTTAATATCAGATAAAGACAGCGGGGGCGCTGATACAATTCGTAGCGTTTCAGCCATTCAACAAGCCGTTGCTCTAATTGATATGATTGAAAATCCACGAAGGGTTTACGGTGAACTTTATGAAAAATCCTCAGAATACCGACAAAAATTAAAAAACAATACAGTACTGGAGCATCGGTTTATTGAAGAAATTGAAAAAGTCATTCAGATTCTTCATCCTGACTGCAACGTTATGCTTCCCTCATGGGCAAAGGACTGGGAGCAGGCAATAATTGAAGCTGAGAAGTTCCGTCTGTTCAATGGATCTATTGGTGTGCTTTTCCACAATGAAGATGGCGAAATTGATTGGTCTCATTTTGAATTGAAATTCAAAAATGCTAAAGAATATTTTAAGACACCGGATAATCCAAACGCAATAAGCCGCATGGTTCCTTCTCTCTCAGACGAGGATATTTTATTCATTTTCAACAACTATTATCTACACTATAAGGATGATAATGTCAGTGAGATGTTAAGGCGACACCCCAGATGCTTTCATAAATTTCTCATGGGAAAAGCGAACTCCGATTCTTTAACTCATTTACAAACAGATATTACTTCTCTATGTAAGAAGACTTTGGATTTCTGGATTCATCCAAATTGGGTTGACAACAAGCACGTATTGTCTATTTATTCAACCAAAAGTGGATATTACGAATCCAATTCCTATTTTATAGATACGGATTATATTGAAAAACGATATGCGTTTTTGAGTAAAGCGCAGGCAAACGTGAATGATATTCAGCTCATTATTAACAAAGAATATTCTTATCCGTATAAAGGCCTCTATATAGATTTTACCTGCATTTATAAGGAAAGACATTATAAATTCAGATGGACTGGTGCAGATTGGATTGATATGTATGATAAAGATACAAATCTTTGGAGAGAGGGCCTCCATTCTAAGTTCAATGGTTATGATGTTGATTATCACTTCAATGATATACCAACATTTTGGGAAGAAATACGAAGATGTATAACGTGCTATATATCAAAACGGAGCAATAGCTAAAGAGTTTCGGTAAATGAACAAATATGCAGCTGTATTACAATTTTTCAGTAGAAAGGAATCAATTCTTATATAAACGTCATTTGATGGGGTCGGAGCAGTATTGGCGACGGCCGCAGCGGGTACAGTGCTCGCCTCGCCAGACGCTGTCAAACTGCTCACAGGCGGCATCTATCAAGGTCGGCTCATCGGTCAGGATTCCGGCCTCGAAATTGCGGCGGTTGCTGCTCTTCATACCTATTCCGGCTCCTGTCAGGTTGGCAGAGCCAATGTAGGCAGTTTCAAAGTCAAATATAATCATCTTGAAATGGACTCGCGGACATAGTATCCGCTCCAGTCCTGATTTTAGAATCGGGTATCGGTCAAAATCCTTACGGAAAGCCGGACCCGGTTCTTTTGCATGGATAAGTCTGACCTCTACACCTCGTTTGAGAAGTTTGGCAAGAATAGCAAGGAATGGCTCAGATGAATTGCCAGCTTTGACGTGAAGGTCTTTAATGTCGGCTGTACCAATCCATAGCGACTTCCTCACGGAAGCCATTCTTGCCACGACCTTATCATAATGGTCTTTGCCGGAAATAAATTCAACTGCCATACTGGAGCAAAGTTACTTATTTTTCGTGAGATAGAGGTAATAGTTGTAGTATGGGGACATCGCTATATCATCTTTTGCTTTTACCATCTTTGAATACTCGCCGATGAGTGTGGAAAGAAAGGTCCAAAATGATTTGCGATGATGCTTGTACTTGTAATGCGCCATTTCGTGAAGTATTACACCGTCAGTCCATTCCTGTTTGAATATAACGAGAAAAGGTTGTAAGGTAATGTGATTGTTGAACGTGCAATAGCCGAGAACATTCTTCCGAAGGCGCTTGACTGTAACGCCGGAGCCATGCAACCCCTTCGCAGGCAGTACAACTTTTGCAATCCGAAGTATGGTATCGCGCATAAGTTCCCTAAGCCATTTCTGTATCTTCTTGGTTTCAAAGTCAGTGGAGTCATGGTAAATCATATCCAGGATACCGTCGTGGTATTGAACAAGCAACTCGACGGCGTTCTTATCCTGAAACACGAATTGGTCGGGTATCTTCATCGTTGCCTCACATTCTATCGTGAACTTATCGACACAATGCCAGACCACTGACAAGTGCTTTGTAGTAAGCCGGAATCGAGGATTTATCTTAAATGTTGGTTCTTTCATACCTCCCATATTTTATCCATTATGTGTCTATAACCCTTAACTCCGTAATGTCCTATCTTCAATCCATAGAAACGAGTGCCGAGAGCTTTCTCCTTGTCTATATTCTCTATTGTGGAGGGATTGGGAACAGGAAACTCGAAGTCTGAGACAATCAGTACATCAGCCATCTCGTATGTTCCTTTCTGAAGAACGCGAATAGCCTCGGCAAGCATTTGTTCACCATCAGTGCCACCACTATAACTATGCTCCAAAAAATTGTCAATCATACGCCAATTTCGCGGTTTTGCAAGGTCAATAGACTTTGACCTGACAGAGAAGCTGATCAGATAGCAAGGGCGTTTCTGTTTTTTTGCCATCCTGAGCAACTGTTTGAGCAACGAGAAAGCAATCCTTTGAGGTTGTCCCGACATCGAACCACTGGTGTCGATGCTTACAATAATCGGTCCTTTTGTCAGTCGTGGGTCTTTGCGATGTTCCTCTATCTTTTTCGGTTTGTCTTTGCCGGGACTTGAAAACTGCTGAAGCTCCTTGGTTGCATATCTCTTAAAGAAGAGATCTTCCGGCATAGATAATTCCACTGGTAGGACACGTTCCAGATTGTCGCCTGACTCAACTCTGTCAATCTCTTCGACCGAGCTGTTTTTAGCCACGGTAGTAGGCATAAAGCGATATACTACCGTATCTTTCTCTTCTTTAGACGGATCCTTGTCACGACCGATCATATCCACAATTTCTCTCAGTTGCGGATAGCGATGGACATAGTTCTCCACCTTCTTTCTGTCTTCATAATCGCCTGTTCCTGCATCACGACAAAATTGTTCAAACCTCATTTTCGCACGATTCAACATCTGACGCTCTTTTCGATCGAGCTTAGCCTTACAAGCATTTTCCCAATCGCTTGTCATTGCCGAAAATACAGCACCCTTGTCGTCTGTCTTGAACTGCGCCGTATATCCTGAAAGATTTACATCATATTTCGAGTAGCCGGCTTCAATTGTGCCACATACTTCCTGCCACATCTCGCGTTTCTCCTCAATGGTCGCTTCTCTGAAACGAGTAATCATGGCAAGTTCTTTCATTGCTTCAATCTGCATTGCCCGGAACTGTTCCAGCAAAGCAGTGAAGAAAGAAATCAAGTCTTCTTTCAGCACCTCAACCCATGTTGAGTCCGAGCCGTCGATCTGAGGATTATTGTCAATGACCTACTGCATATAACCGGCGAGGCAATCATCGGGCGGCATGGATGGAGGCATCTCGCCACATTCCATGTAGAAGTCAAAAGCCTCGCTGTATTCCTCCAGCTTGGCGTCAATGTCGGTATAGTCAATCATTTTATCAACATAACTACGTTATTGAGTTTGACCTCAATGGTCTTTATCTGTTCACTGACATTCTTCAGCATCTTGTTAACCAGTGCAAGATCATTGGGAGAAAGGAATATATTATCACAATCGGTCCAGTTTGATGATACCGACTTCTCCCATCCTTCGACACAAGTCCTGAATAAGTCCTGAATCAAATATACACGCTGATATACAGGCGATGTCTGTAAAGACTCAGAACTTATTGCTGATTGAGCAGCCTTCTTGCGGAAAGCGTATGGAGTGCCGTCGATTATCGCACCATTCTGACACCTCTGAATCTTTACCTTTGTCAGATTCGAAGCATTCTGTGATTTTGCTTCAAACGGTCTTCCCGGAACGATTGTGTGAATGATGATTTTCTTGCGTTTGCTGTCATAATATCTCACCCCGTCACGAGTCTGATTTGATAACGCGGCATAGTCCCATTTTGAAAAATAGGTATCTCCATCCGGATAATTTTCGACGAGATAGTAGAAATAATCATACTCAGCGAAATCATTCCCGTCTGTGTTTAATCGTAACTGTGTTGATTGTTGTGCGGTTTGTTGCTGTGGAGTCATAAGTTGGCGAATAGATTTATCAATCTTCGCCAACCCTTTCAGCACCGCATCTGAGATACTTGAAGTAAAAGCATTAAGCACATTGGGAATACACTCCACATCATTCCAGAAACTATGTATAAGCAATAGATAGTCTGAAAGATTTATCTCCATGCGACCATTCAGAAAGGCTGAGGTCTGCATCAGCTTGTACGCTTTTCGCCAACGTCGATCAGAGATATAATATCGTAATTGATTTCCGTCCTCCTTCTCCAGAGCAGTAAGACTCTTCCGAATGTTTTTTATGGCACTGACAACCGAATCCTGAATGCCTACGGTCTTTGATTCGTTTTGCCAGTTGGAATATGTTTCATCGGTAATGTATAACGATTCCGATAATTCCGACATATCAACACCGGCACCCTTTATCATTTTGAAGAAGGAGGTATCACTCTCTATGCAGTTTGAAACCATCCGCACAAGGAAGCGATCCCACAACGCTTCGAGACCTTCATCTTTTGCCGGAAGTTCGTTAGAGGCAGCAATAAGCACTTTCATTGGCGTGCGCATTATTTGTCCTCCATTATGGAAGATATGTTCGTTTATTACAGTCAGAAGGGTGTTCTGGATAGACGGCCCCGCTTTCCATATTTCATCGAGGAACACAACATCAGCCTCTGGCAAATATCCTGCGGTCAGTCGTTCATAACGGTCGTCGTTCTTTAATCGTGAAATTGATATGGGTCCGAATATTTCATCAGGAGTGCTGAATCGAGACATCAGGTAATCAAATGACTTGCCATCCTTGAATACCATTTTCAAACGACTCGCTACCATACTTTTGGCTGTTCCGGGAGGGCCGAGAAGGAACATATTTTCTCCAGCCACAGCGCACAGCAGTGCCACGGCAATAATCTGTTCCTTTTCATAGACTCCCTGTGACATCCATTCGACAAGCTGACGAATGTGCTCTTTCGGAGTTGATGGGAATAGTGATTTAGTTCTGATTTTCTTTGCCATAATAAAAAAACGGGGCCAATAATGCTCATCGCAACGACGAAGCCCTCGCGAGTGAGCCGAGAGCGCATGTCGGCGAAGCCGGTGCGCGGTGGCATCGCCACTCGGACTCACCGCAAAATTAGCTCCGTCATGTCGCAGATTTAGATACAGGTTATCCTTTTCTTATATTTTGATCAAAAAAATCATCGGATGCTTTCTTTAACTCTTTCAGCACAGGAAGCATATACTTGTGCTGAAGAGCAAAGCCTATTACGACTCCGATATTTGCTTTTATCAAGGCTGAATGAGGTGGCCCGATAAAGCAGGCAATGCCCCCTAATATTCCGGGGAGTATGGCAAATTTAAGTAGTGCCAACTGCTTCTGAATTACTTTATCCATTCTCCAGTTCCTTTCCGGCGGCAAGTATCGTGACTTTTATCTCTTCATCTTTTATACTCTCATCGGGATATACAGCCCAAATGACATAAATGCTTTCTGGTAGTTCACTAACAAAATCGGTTAGTGCCGTCATTTCTTGCATCACCAAAGGCTGTTTATCTTCTTTGTTGAAATACAGAAAAATAGAAAGTCGTTCGATTTTATTTAGCAGGGATGAGGTCAATGTGCTTTTAATGAACCCTATAGATTCTGCGACACGCTCATTACCACACCGTGTTACTGACTTTAGGAGGAAATGCTTTGCGTCAGTTAGAGCGGTTTGCAAATCGTTAAAGTCATAGGCAATCATACCTTGTGTTACTATCGGCTGGAGGATTGCCTTTATGATGTCTGGGTACTCAGCGCAAGAGGCTTCGGACACCACGCTGTCATAACAATCAAAATCGGCATTGTCAAGCAAACCAAGGGTCAGGACTCCGGCATCATGGAATGTTTTGGCAATACTGTTCGCATGATCTTCGTTGTCTTTCGCCACAATGATTACCATCTTATCCTCATCGGTTGGGATACACTCAAAAGGTTCGGTTAATACTGTGGCGGACACGCAATCATATCTGTATGACTTTACAGTCTCTATTACTTCTTTAGTTGCCTCCCCAATACCAATTACGCGGAAACTGGTAGGAAGGCTCGTTAAAGCAGATTGTTCTAATAAAGATTCTTCATTCATCTTCATTCGGGTTTAAGTTTGATATTCCGATAATGCGTAAAGCAATTTCTCCTTGTACATCATCTGTGTGTCCACAAATCAAATGAGATTTTATACCACTTTTTACCATAACGGGAGACGTTGCTTTATAGAGTTTGTTATGTTCCTCTTCAGTCATTGGCTCGTGTTCGTCGGTATAAACCACAATAATTACGTCATGACAGTCCTGACAGAGGTCATCAAGTGTCGGGTAATAGTTTGAGAGTAAATCAATGACATAATCTACACGGGAGGTTTTGCCACAGACATGGCTCTCACGCCACTCTTCACGAACACTAACAGCATTCATTATCAAGGTTTCTATGAATTCCTTGGGAACACCAGTCGTGGCGATGAGATCGTCAATGAGATGCTGACGTTTATCGAGGCGTTTTAATTTCGCGATGCGGCGTTCCAATCGGTAGAAACGTTTACGTTTGCTACGGTTTTGATGCGTTTCGCCTAAATGGATTCTATCCCATACCTCTTGTGTAAAGGCAATACCATAAGGCATTTCTGACTTACCTTTGAGTTCGCGTATCACGCGCTTATCCCTGATGTAAGGCAAGTAAAGTTTGCGTTCAAACCTCTCCGCCATTTCGCCATACTTGGTATAATGCTCTTCACGAGGAGACCAGGCACTATGTTTGGTAAAGCCATAAAACGTCATACCCCAAAGAATCGCTCCGGCAAGTTCTTCATCTGTAAAAGGATTATTTTCAGGTCTGATTACCGTCTTACCCACAATGTTTTTCCAATGGTCCCCCTCGACATTATTGGCAAGAAGGGGTAAGTTTCCGGGGTCAAACCAATGTTCTTTAGGGGGAATGTCGAAAGTAACTTCGTCACTGGTCCCTTCAAATTCTGTATTGCAGATAATATCAAATGCCTCCTTATAACCGGCGAGACATCTGATGGACCTATCGTTGCGATGAGTGTTTTGCAGGGCTTTTACTATGGCGTCAAAACCGACAGTTGTGAATAATTCTTTTACAGTCATAATCTGACATTTAATATGCAGTGATAGCAGATGGCTGACTATCACTGCATAGATTTGTTCGCAAAGTTAGAGTTTCTCTACTTTGAGTTCGTTGCCGTTCATGTACCCAACGGGAAAGTCCACGTTGTATTTCATCTTGAACTGACGCTGAATCTCTGCCTTTACTGTTGAATTTGAGAAAGGAAGAGTGCTTCCGTTGAAGGAGACCTCGGCTGTCATGCCGGCTTCGAGTCTCTTGCCTCCGCTAAGAAGGAGTCGTTTTGTTGTTACTTTGAAGAGTGCCATATCTGATATTTTAATGGTTACTCCGCAAAAGTATAACACCGGCGTATCAGATTTGGTGACACCTCAAATATTTTTTCAGTCTTCGTCGTAAAAGTCCTCTAAATCAAAACCATCTTCAAAATCTTCAGAATCAATATCCTCATCTGGATACATCATCTGCATAATTTCGCGCTCGTCATAACCGGTTATCTCCCTGCGTAAATTGACAATTTTCTTCTCAACACGATTACTTAGTTCCCGTGCATGATGACATTCTTCGGCTTTCTTGACAAAATAATTCTGGTCTTTATCGCCGGTGTATAAATGATCCTCAAAATGAAACAACTGCTCATTTATTTCTTCAAGTTCCTCTTTAATCTCATCTAAATCGGATAAAGCTTTATCCTCATCTGATGAGTAGTTTCCCTGCATATCGTCAAGACGTGAAAGCAAGGCTTTTAGTCTAATTGTAAAAGATTCGTTTTGTCTCATATTATATCTGATTTATTCAAACGAATGATTAAAGTAATTTCAACGCTATAGCAGCACAAGCCTCGGCATCACAAAGCGCATGATGGTGGTTTTCCATGTCATAACCACAGGCGGCTGCCGATAAATGGAGCTGATGGCTCGGAATGTCAAGACAGCGACGGGAGGCAGCGAGTGTGCAATGAAATTCGTAACCGGGATATTCCATATCATACTCCTCAAATACTGCCTTCAAGCAACTCTCATCAAAAGGACGGTTGTGTGCTACAAGCGGCAGGCCTT
>OMDO01000023.1_pt1 | contig 95100 bp, 77 predicted proteins | sample 1674051 | NCBI WGS metagenome assembly OMDO01 (sample SAMEA103958138, study PRJEB25191) | human gut metagenome | biome: human-associated habitat [ENVO:00009003]; feature: intestine environment [ENVO:2100002]; material: feces | place: Germany | collected 2013/2015 | reverse complement strand
AGTTTCCCGCTCGATTGCAATCGAAATAAGGTGCATCAGCGCGTCTACTTCCTCCTGCGGACGGTTCCAGTTCTCGGTAGAGAACGTGTAGAGCGTGAGGTATTTCACACCCAGGTCGGACGCTATTTCCGTGATGCGGCGCACGGCGTTTACCCCCTCCACATGTCCCATCGACCTGTCGAGGCCGCGCGTTTTTGCCCAACGCCCGTTGCCGTCCATGATTACGGCCACGTGTGCAGGCAGCGGCTTTTGCCCTATTTCTTGTATTTTGCTTTCTAACGACATTCTGTAAAATCATTTATTTGACATAGTGGCAAATCTTGCAGATTTCTCCGAACTCATACGAGATGCTGAGCATCAGAGTGGGACACCAGTCATTGTTTTTTAAAACACCGCTCTCCACGCCGTACAGGTCTTTCAGCCCGTCCACGCCGTCGCCGAGCATCATCCTTGCCCGCATCTCGAGGGCGAGGTTGAGGCGTCGGTTGATTTTATATTTTGCGCCGAAACTGATAGGTATGTTCGGCACGAAATTCTTGCTTGTCGAGTAAGTAGCCCCCAGTCCCAGCGACAGGTATGGGGATATGCGCTTCAGCTTCCGGTAGTCGTCGTTCATTCCGAAGTTCAGAAAGTTGAATTCGAAAGCCACGCCGAGGTCGAAATACGTGTGGCTGAACTCATAATGCGCGTTGTCGGGAAACTTGTTGGCGAAATCGTCGGAGTTTCCGCTGATGCTTGCCACCGTAAAGTCGGCTTTCACGGCGAAGCGCTTGTTGATGAGGTATCTGAACAGTGCGTTCCCGGCAAAACCGGGATGCTTGAGCACGTTGCTTTGGTTCACGTCGCCAAGATAGCCGCTGATGCCGCCTCCGATGCCCGCCTCATAGCGGTATTCCTGGGCAGTCACCGAAACGGAAATGAGCAACGCTGCCAGCAGCGTTGCTATCCGTAGGCTGTATGTCTTGACGATGTTCATTCTAAACTATCGGTTTGAATGTCAGACGGTTCACAACGCCTTTCCAGATGCTGTTCTGCACCATGCCGTTGTTGCCGTATCCGCCGAACACATAAATATATGGGCAGTCCCAATTTGTCACGGGTTTGGCTGCGCGTGTCGCCGCCGGACTGTCGACGGTGAGCCACACCGGCAGACGCCGCGGGCTGATTGCCTGCCATACCGATGCCGCACGCGTTTCTGCCTCAAGAGTGCTTGTCGACACGAACGCCTGCGCTCCGTAGAAGTCGGGCATATAGTCGGGCAGTTGCAACAGGTCGTCGCCGAGCTTCCAGTCCAGACCATTGTTGTATGAGATGTATACCTTCTTGCTGATTACGCCGTTTGCCGTGCGTCCGCCGATGGCGAGCAGCACGGGATATTTGTCGTAATCGCCGTGTTCGGTGCGTTGGAAATAGTAGTAAGGCACGAGGGTGATGCCTGTAAGTTTCGGCAGCTGTCTGTTGCCTGTCGAAGCCCAGTTCTTGCCGTCGTATCCCCAAGTGGCTCCGGTGTAGTTTCCGTCGGCCATCTCGCCGCCAACCATGAAGAGCATCTCCGACGTTCCCCAGTCGCTGTTGTATTTAAACGCCTGTGAGAATCCTTTTACAGGAAATTCCTTAGGCGCGGCGGTTTTTGTCTCAGTGCCGTTGTCGGTCAGAGCGACGGTGAAATATCCGGATTCGCTTGTTGCGACAGCGAGAAGCGTGTCGCCGTAGCCGGCAATCAGCGATGAGTATTTGTTGCCGGTGGCGGTCCAGTTGATGCCGCCGTCGGTCGATTTGTGCAGATTTCCGTTGGCATCGAGCACAAACAGCGCCTTGTCGGTAGCCGTGAGGCTGTTTACGTCGGGCTTGAAGGTGAATGCCACGGTTTGCTTGTTCCAGTTGTTTGTGGCGATGTCGGTTGTCGACGACATCGTGTAATTTCCGTTTTCAGCCACGAGGCAGTATGTGGTGCCGCCGCATGCCACGGCTTTTGCCGTTTCGGGGTCGGTAAGCGCGCCCGGCAGGTTGCGTCGCGACATCTTGTTCCAATAAAGCGAGTCGCTCTCCAGATTGTGCACGTTCACTTGCAGCAGATACTGCTTTGTCGAAATGCCGTCGGCGGCTTTCACAGTCAGCGTTACGCGTCCGGTGAAGTCGATGCTGTCGGTTGCCGATGCGTTGTAGGTGTAGGTGGTGTCCTTCATCGTTGTGGCTCCGGAGATGGAGATTTCGCCCACCGATGTGCTTGAAGCCAGCGAGATGCTCGCCACGAGGCGTGTGATGTCGGTGCCTTTCGGCAGCGAGTCGGGATTGTAGATCAAACGACGGTTCACGTCGATGGTGAAAGGAATCGAGTCGAGCAACGTCATTACAGAGTCGTTCTTCTGCAGTCTGAAGTTAGAAACCAGAGTGTTGGCAGAAACGACTGTTGGCTCATTGTCGCCGTTGCCTGATGAATTGCATGATGCCGAAACAATCAGCGTCAACGCTGTCAGGATGGCATATATCGGAATTAATTTTCTCATCTATGTAACTTTATTTAAAGTGCAAATTTATAACTATTTTGTCAATGACTGTATAGAAAATGTGTTAAACAGTCAAACAAAACCAAAAAACTTATCGTATAATGTTGAATATTAAACGATTCTCGATGCGTTGCACTTTCATGCGCCCTTGGGGCATAGGGGCTGATTCAACTCCGTGTCCGAAAATTGCGTCGGAGCGTTCCACTCTCGCTTCGTCCCAGATGCCGCTGTCGAGAAACGCACGGTGGAGCGACGGGCCGCCTTCAACGAGCAGCGACGTGACACCGCGGCGGTAGAGGTCGGCGAGTGTGTCGGCAATCGACTCCGGCAGACACGCCTCTTCCACGCCCTCGCCGGCGTTTGGCAGTGTGTGTCCGCTTGAAGAGTAGAGGAGGGTGCGGTTGCCGTCACTGAAAATCTGTCGGTCGGCGAGGTCGGAGCAGCTGTTGTGGCTCATCACTACGCGCAGCGGTTTCCGTCCTGTCCACAGGCGAGGCAGCAGCGACGGGTTGTCGCGGCGCACGGTGTTGGCTCCCACCATTATGGCGTCATATCCGGTGCGCTCGCGGTGCATCAGCGTCATTGTCGTTGGCGATGAAATCACGGCTTTTTCCCGGCTGCCGTCGCTGTCGACGAAACGGTCGGCCGACTCTGCCCATTTCAGCGTCACGTAAGGGCGGTGGTGAGTGTGGGCGGTCATGAATTTGCGGTTGATCCATTGGCATTGGCGTTCAAGCACTCCGGTGGTCACATCCACTCCGGCTTCGCGCAGCATTTTGATGCCGCGTCCGCTCACTTCCTTGAACGGGTCGAGGCAGCCAACCACGACGCGGGGAATGCCGGTGTCGATGATCAGTTTGCTGCAAGGCGGAGTCTTTCCGTAGTGCGAGCAAGGCTCAAGCGTGACGTAGATGGTGCTTTGCCGGAGCAGCCGTCTGTCGGCCTCGGCGACAGAGGCGATTGCGTTGACCTCGGCGTGTGCGTGACCCCATTGGCGGTGGAAACCTTCGCCGATGATGCGTCCGTCAGCCACCACCACGGCGCCCACCATCGGGTTGGGCGACACGCGTCCGAATCCGTTTTTTGCCAGCTGAAGCGCGCGGCTCATATATGTTTCGTCAATATTCATAAGAATTTAATACCTTTGTACAAGTGAAAAAATCGATTGTAGACATGCACGACCAAGTTTTAAGTCAGACTATAGCAAATATTCGCCATCGCCTTTCCGACAAATATGCGAAAGGGGAGATCGACGCCTTTGTCAGAATCATATTCCGTAAACTGATGCGCTACGAGCCTGTCGACATTTTGCTCCACAAAGATAGTGTTTTGTCGGGGTTTATCGTTGGAAAAATTGATAAAGTAGTGGATGAACTGCTGAAAAATCGACCAATTCAGTATATTTTCGGACAAACGTATTTCTGCGGACATACATTTAAGGTGGATGAGTCAACGCTTATCCCGCGTCCGGAAACCGAGGAACTCGTTGACTGGATTGTTGATGACAACAAGAAAACCGATCTGCGGGTGCTTGACTGCGGCACTGGAAGCGGATGCATAGCCGTGTCGCTTGCGCTGGCATTGAAGTTTGCCGTGGTCGACGCCATCGACATCTCCGACGGCGCGCTAAGCGTGGCGCGTTCCAATGCCGAGGCGCTGAAGGCTGATGTGGCGTTTGCAAGGCGCGACATCCTTACGCTCTCGGGCGATGCGTGCCGCTACGACATCATTGTGAGCAATCCGCCGTATATCGCCGACTCCGAGAGAAAGACGATGGAGCCTAATGTGCTCGACTATGAGCCTGCCACGGCGCTGTTTGTGCCTGATGCCGACCCGTTGCGCTTCTATCGCGCCATTGCCCGCTACGGACTTGGGGCTTTGCGGCTGAACGGACGGCTGTATTTTGAAATCAACAGCCGTTTTTCGGCAGAGATGCGTCAGATGCTTGAAGCGATGGAATATGTCGATGTGGAGGTGCGTCCCGACATCAGCCGTCGCCCGCGTTTTGTGCGTGCCGTGAAAGGAGGCGACCGATGGTGAAGCGGCAGCTGACCTACGAGTCGGCTCTCGCCAGGGCTGCGTCGCTCTGTTCGCGTGGCGAGCATGCTGAGGCGGAGATGCGTCGCAAACTGCGTCAGTGGGGCGCGGAGACGGGCGATGCCGATAGGGTGGTGGAATGGCTTGTCGACAACGGGTTTATCGACAACAGCCGCTATGCCCATGCGTTTGTCTACGACAAGTCGCGCTTCGACCTTTGGGGACGGGTGAAGATACGCCACCAGTTGCGGCTCAACGGTGTGGCTGGTGATGTGGTTGAGGAGGCGATGGCTGAAATCGATGAGGATGAGTATGTGGCGAATTTACGCATGCTGCTTGCGGCGAAAAGTCGCACTCTGACGGTTGCCGACCCTTACAAGCGCAAGGCGTCGCTGATGCGCTATGGCGCGTCGCGAGGCTACGAGCCGTCGCTTGTGCTGAAGGTGATGGCTGGGATTGTCGACGGTGCTGAAGATTTTTGTGACGATGGGATTTAAGAGGCTGATTGACAGTGTTGCCGAGGTGTTTTACCCTCGGTTGTGTCCTGTGTGTGGAGAGAGACTGGTCGCCGGCGAGCGGTCGGTGTGTCTGTCATGTCTGGCGGTGATGCCGCGTGTGGGGATTGCTCAGGGTGGCTGCCCGGATGTGGAGCGTATGCTGCTCGGCAGCAGGCTTGTGGAGCGTGCGGTGTCGATGTTTGAGTATCATCGCGCCAGCCCTTACGCTGAGATTCTAAAAGATGCCAAATACCGCAACAGTCCGCGGATTGTCTACGACATGGCGCGCTTGTTTGCATGCGAGCTGCTGTCTGGCGGATTTTTCGACGGCGTGGACATGGTTGTGCCTGTGCCGCTCCACAGCAGCAAGCTTGCACGCCGTGGCTACAATCAAAGTGCGTATATAGCATCGGGGGTTGCGGAGGCTACGGGCATACGGATGGTGGAGGCGCTTGCTGCTGTAAAGCGTCACTCCACGCAGACTCATCGAAGCGTTGCCGACCGCCATGCCAATGTGGCGGGGGTGTTTGTGGCGAAGCCGGAGGTGGGGGAAAAGCATGTGCTGCTTGTCGACGATGTGATAACAACGGGATCTACGGTGATTGCTTGCTGCGATGCGTTGCAGGTTGCCGGTGCTGCCTCGGCGCGTGTGCTGTCGCTTGGCTTTGCCGGCGGAATGTAGAGGTCGTTTCAAAAGATAGGCTGCGGCTTGCACGGTTTTTCACTCGCCTTGCACTATCTTTAAATAAGATAGGCTGCGGCTCGGAAATGCAAAATCAAATAAATTTGTTTTGCGCTTCGCTCGCCTTGCACTATCTTTGCAGTCGGTAAAAAAGAAAATAATTAACTAAACGATAAGAATATGAAGAAATTTTACGCATTGTTATTGATGGTTTTTGCCGTGGCTATGGGCGTGTCGGCACAAACTTACTACAACGGTAAATTGGACGTTGAAATGGTGGGCGAGAAGATTGCCGACGGTATGGATGCTCGTGTGTCTTTGTCGGAGTCGGCTGATGGCACTTATGTGTTTAAGTTGCCTGATTTCCGCATCACAATCAATGAAACGGAGCTGCCATGTGGCGACATCGTGATTGAGGGCGTGACACGCACAGCCAACGCTACTGGTTTTGATCTCGCAGGTTCGGTCAACGACTTGAGTCTTGCCGGAGGCGAAATCCACGCAAAGGTTGACTTGGTGGGCACTGAGACTGCCGAGGGAGCTATGGACTTGGCTATCACCGTTGGCTGGTATACTGATTATCCAGATGATTTGGAGGCTACAATGCCTATCAACGTTACTTTCAAGGGTCAGCGTGACGCTGGCGTGAATGTGGTTGAGGCAAGCGGAGCGGCAGTGCGTGGCGCAGAGGGCGCAATCGCTGTCGATGGCTTCGCAGGCCGTGTGAATGTCTACACAGTAGACGGCCGCTTGGCAGCGTCGGCACAGGTTGACGGCGAGGCAACAATCTCTGTGGCAGCCGGACTCTACGTGGTCCGTGCAGGCGAGAAAGCAGTGAAAGTGGTAGTGAAGTAAAAATCATTACAACATATTGATAATAGTGCACCCCGGCGGATTCCCGTCGGGGTGCGTTGTTTCTACTATACCGTAGTAGCGCATCTGCGATGCGCCTGCCATCACGCACTCCGTCGCCGACACGGCATCATGCAGACGGTAGATTCGCGCCAGCGTCGCCTATATCGTAGACGTGCACCACGGAGTGTGGTGGTAACACATATCGGAAAGATGTGAGGGAGGAAGTCCGCAAAGCGGACACGTTTTCAGTTAACCCCGGACTGCGTCTGGGGCTGGTAGACTGGAGGGGTATGCACCGCAGCGCGGTGCCGCTGAGTGGTGGGCGACATCGCTGCAAGGCGCGTCAGCAATGAGTTTTGGGGCAGACGCCGCTGTCGGACAGAGAAATAATTGTCGTAAAATATTGTTGGTTAGCATAAAAGTTGTTACCTTTACACCGAATTTTCAATATTTGAGGAGCGTTAATGCGCATCTTTGCACGCTGAAATTCACGGGATTGCAGATAGAGGCGCATGCAGGAGTGCATGGGATAAGGATGCGTTGCGAATGAGTATATTTGCATAATTGCTCGCGAGGGCAACAACAAAATAGGACGTTGAATTGTTTTAATCTCTGAGTGTTAAAAAATAGAATATAAACTAAAAACTGAAAATATGAAAAAATCATTTTTATTGAGCGGCGCTTTGCTCTTGAGCATCTCGGCTTTTACGGCTAATGCGCAGCAATTGCCTAATGTGGGCTTCGACAGTTGGAAGACGACTTGCGGAAGCAGTCGCTCTGTCAATGAGAAAAAAGAGGTTGTTAGACCAGGTGTGGAGCCAGCAGAATGGAATGGTTCGAATGTTAATCAGACTGTTTTCGGGGTTAATAAACTAGAGCCGGGATTGGTTACGAAGCAAGAAGGAGGCGGCAATAAATATCTTCAGTTGAGGAATATGTATGTAGGAGCGTTAGGCATTGGCTCAAACGCTCCAGGTTTTATAAATTTTGGAACTCCTTGGGTTTATGCTACGTCACAAATTAAGAAGTGTGATGGAGGAACTTTTGGGGGACAATCTTTTACATATAAGCCGGATGCGATAAAAGGAAAATATAAGAGAGCCGATTCTGACGCTGAGGGCAAACCAATATCGAACAATGAAAGCTCGCATATAATTGTATATTTGTGGAATGGTACATATAAATCGTTTATTGGTTCTACAGATTTGAAAACAAAAGAAGAAAAGGAAAATGTGGACAGAGCAGTGCTTGGAAAAACAACAGGATCGGCAAGTGGTAAGTTGGTGGCAAGTTGTGACAAGGCATTTTCAAATACAGTAAATAATGATTGGGAAACCATAGTTGTCCCATTGGACTATGTGGCAAATGCTGGAAATCCAACAATGATGAATGTTGTCATATCGGCTGGTGACTATTGGGATAGAGGTAAATTGTTGGATGGTACAACTCTTTTTGTTGACGATGTGGATTTTGTTTACTACTCAACATTGACATCGTTGAAGGCAGGAAGTAAGGCAATTGCATTGAAGGATGGCGTTTATAATTATACTGTTACAGGCAAGATGCCGACAAAGGAAGAGGTTGTTGCAACTTGCAAGAGCCAGTTTGCCGACGCGGCAGTGGCTGTAGATGCCGCCAACTATAAAGTCACCGTTACTGTAACCAATCAGGGCGGTAAGGATGTTGACGGCGCAACACAGCACGTCTACACATTGCAGTACACCGCTCCGGTGGTTAAGCAGTATGCTGGTATCTTAAATGTGGAAATGGGAGGAGAAGACGTAATTGCCAATGCTACACAAGAAGTAACAATCAGCTATTATAATGATAACACTTGCGACTTCTTGTTGCCTCATTTTATGTTTGCGGGAAATGATATCGGCAATATCGAAATACCGAATGTGAAGGTGTCTGAGGACGCTGCCGGCACAAAGACATTTACCGACGGTGAGGTTGAGGCAATGGAACTTGCTGGCGGTGGCATCGTGGCTCACGTGGTGCTCAACGGTGGTACAATTACAGCTGCCGGTGTAATCAATATGCCGATTACCGTTGGATGGATGCCCGGGTATCCAGAAGATAAGGAGCCGACGACTATCAACGTGCTTTTCTCAAGCGACAAAAAAGTAGAAGTGACAGAGTCTGGCTACTACTATGTGGTTAAGGGCGACGACTACCAGCATCCATTGGTTGAGCATCAGACAACGATGCTGAAGTCAGTTAAATACGGAGATATGAACGGATTTACTTATACCCTCTCTCTTGATGGCGTGAATGCCGGTGGCATCAACTTTGGCGATATGGCGGTTGCCGGACTCGACAATACGGATGAGCAGTATAGCGGAACAGACTCGGCTGTGGCTCTTGGCAATGGCAAGACAGCATCTGTGACTGTTGACGGAGGTAAGGATGCGACGACTGGCAAGTATGAGGTGAAATTCGCCACTACTGTCGACGGACAACTTTACAACATCGTGTTTACCACCGATGACTCTTCTTCATCAGTCAACGACGTTGAGGCAAGTGGCGCAGCAGTGTGTGGCGCAGAGGGCGCAATCGTTGTAGAAGGCTTTGCAGGCCGCGTGAACGTCTACACAGTCGACGGCCGCTTGGCAGCGTCGGCACAGATTGACGGCGAGGCAACCATCACTGTGGCAGCCGGACTCTACGTGGTTCGTGCAGGCGAAAAAGCAGTGAAAGTGGTAGTGAAGTAACATTATCATAACATATAATAACAGCGCACCCCGGCGGAATTCCGTCGGGGTGCTTTGCGTCGGGCAGACGCCTTGATGTGTTATGAAAACAAAAAAGATGTATATAACATAAAAAATAACGCTGCAAATGTTGGTGCATATTCAAAATGTCGTAACTTTGTGAGTACAAACCATCAATAAAACTTATATGAAGAAAAGTTTACTCACTTTGGCTGTTTCCATGTGCGCCCTGTCGATGACGGCGGCTGAAACACCCCAAACATTCACTATCGACGGAAAGGACTACTCCTACAACTTGATTACAAGCAAGCAGGTAGGACCGGGCGTGGTCTACAATCGTATCCGCATTGCCGACTTCCCGTTGAACATCAACTATATGACAGTAGATTTGACAAACCCCTACAACCGTATCGAAACCCAACAGGCAAACGAGAAAACCGGTACGACAGAGAAACTTGCCGATGCCTACACCCGTATGCAGAAAGCCGGAAAGAAGCCAATCGGTGCTCAAAACGGCAACTTCTGGTGTGTCTCAGGTCAAGGCATCTACTCTCAGTTCGCCCTCGGCACATCGTTCAACGCATGTATGCGCAACGGGCAGATTGTCAACGAGACCAACTGCCACAATGACCAATGGGACGGCGGTCCTGCACGCACAGGCGTGGTAGGTATGGGATACGACAAAGACCTGCACATCGAGCCAATGTCGTGGAAAGGCTACATCTCGTCGCCACGCTTTGGCGCCGACCAGAAGCCGGAGTTCTATCTCGTCAACAAATTCTGCCGTTCAAACGGAGAAATGGCGCTTTACAACTCGTTCTACGGCACTACAAAGAAATTCCAGACAATCGAATATGTCAACGGTGCATGGACCACTGTCGACAACAAGACATGCGAGGTCTACCTCAAACTGAAAGACGGTCAGAAATGGACGTCGAACGGCGACATCGTGACGACAGTGGGCGAAATCCGCACCAACACCACCGCCGGCACACTCGGCGACTACGACATCTGTATCGCCGGCTCTGGCTCTTACAAGACAATGCTCGAGCAGCTGCAGGTGGGCGACGAGGTGACTGTCAACTATGCATGGTACTCTGTTGCCACAAACCAGCCTATTACCCTTGAGCAGGCTATCGGCGGCAATGCCATGGTGATGGTTGGCGGCGAACTTACAGGACGCAACGAAGACGAGACATACAACTCGCAGGTCTACAGCCGCTCGGCATACGGAAAGAGCCAGGACGGCAAGACTCTGTATATGTTTACAATCGACAAGTCGACCGACCCTGTGTATGGAGTATCGGCAGGCTGCAATACGTCGGTTATGTGTCAGATTCTCAAGCAGCTCGGCGCATGGGACGTGTGCAACGTCGATGCCGGCGGCTCTGCCCAGCTGATGGTGCAGGGAGCTGTTGTCAACAAGACAACCGAGGGCACACCGCGCGCCGTGGCAAACGGCTGGATGGTCTATTCAACCGCACCCGAAGAGGATGCCGCAACGATAACATCCATCGCATTCCTCGACCCGACAATCCGCGTTCCAATCTATTCTTCCTGCAAACCGATTGTGCTCGGCTACAACAAATACGGCGAACTCATCAATGAGAACGTCGAGGGCGTTACGTTTGCAATAGCTCCGGAATATGGCGAAGTGACAGACGAAGGCATCAACATCCTCGGAAAAGAGGGCGAAACCACGCTCACCGCAACCTACAACGGCATCAAAGTGGAAAAGGCTATCAATGTGATTTCAGCGGAGGTGGGCGCAAGAGTGCCGCAGCTGCTCAACGACGGCCGTGAATATCCTATCGAAGTTGTCTCGAAAGTGGGATTCGACTCGTTTGTAACCGACCCGTCACGTCTGGACTGGACAGTTGCCGATCCGGAAATCGTGAAGGTTGAAAACGGAGTGCTGAAAGGTCTCAAGAACGGCACAACAACCGTTACAGGCCGTCTGCAGACCGTTGAGACACAGGTGACAGCCACCGTTGAACTTCCGGAGGGCGAGACAATGGCAGCCATCAGCGAATATCCGGAGAAGTGGACAATGAATCAATTAGGCGGCACCGACCTTGCCATCTCAGCGTATGAGCAGGGCTTGAAATTCGCCTACACAGGCAACGGCGTTGGCCGCGGCGCATACATTCAGGGCGAAGCGTCGATACGCCTGTGGAGTATGCCTAAGGCATTGCGTTTCAGTGTAAACCCTGGCGACGCCACCGTGAAGCGTCTGTCGTTGACATTCACCAACGGAGCAGGCAAGACCTATCCGGCAGTCAACGTCACCACCGACGAGATGGCGAAAAACACCGTGTCCACGTTCGAGCTTCCGCTCGAGAGCGTGATAGACATCAACGACGTTTCAAACTATCCGTTGACCGTCAACGCAATCCGTATGGATTTGGGCAAGTCGGACAAAGGCAAGGCATACGAATTGCTCATGCCTGAGTTCAAGGCCGTCTACAACACATACGGCTCGGTGGAGACACTGAACGCCGAGTCATCGTCGATGCGTCTTTATCCGAATCCTGTGGCTGACGGCGTGCTCAACATCGCCGCCGAAGGCGTAGGCACCCTCAGCGTCTACAACAATGCCGGCGCGCTTGTGCTCAGCCAGCCGCTCGACTGCTCGGCAGGCGTGGCTACAGCCAATGTGGCATCGCTGCAGGCAGGCATCTACTACGCCCGCTTTGTCACCGCAAACGGCGCTTCTGTGCAGAAATTCATCGTGAAATAACTATTTCTAAACATAACTTATGAGAACTAAACTTTTGATCCTTGCGGCTGCATGCTCTTTGGCGGCATCGGCGCAGCAAGTGGAGATCACCAGCCGGCAGCAATTGCTGAAAGGCACGGAGAGCGGCATCTGCAATCCTGTGCTCAGCGCTGACGGGCAGAAACTGCTGTTCACACATGCGGACTACAAAGGCTTGAAACTCTATGATTTCAGCAGTGACGTAACCACAACAATCGCAACCGACGATATGGCGGGATTCCATCCGTCGTTCTCGCGCGACGGCAAGAGCGTGTATTTCTTGTCGCAGACCCGCGAAGATATGCGCGTCTACCGCGAGGTGAAATCCTACAACCTTGAGGCCCGCACATCAATGGCTGTCACTGAAAAAGCCCGCGGAATGCAGGCTCCGGTGGCTGTCGACGGCGGTTTTGCCGCTGTCAGCGACAATGGACGCAAACTGAAGGCAGACCGTAAGGGAGGCACATACGTGTATGCACGCGGCGCACAACTCATCGTGGTGCGCAACGGCAAGGAGCAGCAACTGCAGCCAGTGGCTACCGACCACACATATATGTGGGAGTCGTTGTCGCCCGACGGCAATAAAATCCTGTTCTATGCCGGCGGCAAAGGCGCATACGTGTGCGACCTTGAAGGCAACGTGCTTGCATCGCTCGGACGCTATGAGGCTCCGCGCTGGGCTGGCAACGACTATGTGGTTGCCGAGAACGCCACAAACGACGGCCACCAGTATGAGTCGTGCCAGATTATGCTTCTGAAGGCCGACGGCTCGTTTAAATACGCCCTCACAAAGCCTGAGACAATGACAATGAATCCTTCGGCGTCAGCCAACGGCTCGCGTATTGCCTACAACACCATCGACGGTCGTCTTTTCGTTATGGATATCAAAATTTCTGAATAGAAACCGTAAACCCGCAAGAAAATGAAAAAACTGACAGTTACAACGTTAGGTTTGGCAGCAGCCCTTTGCGTGGGTGCGGCCAATCTGAAAGATTTGAAAATCTATGTGAATCCAGGTCATGGCGGACACGACAGTGACGACCGCAACGTGGCAGTGCCTCCGTTCAAGCAAGGTGACCCGGAAGGTTATTGGGAATCGAACTCAAACCTTGTCAAAGGTCTTGACCTCCGCGACATGCTGCAGAAGTTTGGCGCAAGAGTGATGATGTCGCGTGTCACCAATACAACCGCCGACGACCGTGGCCTCCACGAAATCGGAGAAGAGGCAAATGCCTACGGTGCCGACTTCTTCTTCTCAATCCACAGTAACGCGACAGGTACGTCAAGCCGCGTGAACCAGCCGTTGATGCTTTACCGCGGCTTTACAAACGACCCTGTGTCGCCAGAAGCCAAAGAGATGTCGCTCATTCTCAACAAGCAACTGCTCGAGAATCAGGTGACTTCATGGTCGAGCACAAACACATGGCTCGCCGGCGACTACGATTTCTATGATTGGGGCGTAGGTGTCGGACTCGGTGTGCTCCGCAAGCTAACTGTGCCGGGAATGCTTTCCGAAGGTTCTTACCACGACTACATTCCAGAGACTTACCGTCTGCTCAACAAGGATTACTGCTGGCTTGAGGCTTACCACTTCACCAAATCAGTGATGGAATACTTCAAGGCATCGGAAACGTTTGCAACAGGTGTGGTCTGCGGCTCGCTCTACGACTCCCGACTTATCCGCACAGAGCCTATCTACAACAACATCTTCTATGGCCACGACAAGATGAAGCCAATTTGTGGCGCAACAGTGGAACTGTTGCAGGGCGGCGCGGTGAAACACACCTACACAACCGACCAGCTTTTCAACGGTGTGTATATGTTCAAGGATGTGGAGCCGGGCAAGTATACACTTAAGGTGTCGCATCCGGAATATGACGCTTTTGAGCAGGAGGTGGATGTGACTGCCAACAACGTTACTTACCAGAACCTTGCGCTCGACCGCACTCGTTCGACTGCTCCGGAAGTGGTGAAATATTCACCTGTATGGAAAGAAGGCGACGCTGATTTGGCTTGCAACGTACCCGTTGTGATTGACTTCAACTGGGATATGGACGTTGAGTCGGTTGAGAAGAATTTCTCCATCACTCCTGCTGTCGAGGGAACAATCCGTTGGGAAGACTCGCAGTATCGTCTCGTTTTCGAGCCGAAACGCGCCTATGACACCAACACTCTCTACACTGTGCGTATCGGCAAGGACGCTATGCATCCAGCCGGAATGAAGTTTAAAGAAGACTTTGTGATGCAGTTCCGCACCGACAATTTCAACACGTATGAGGTGGCTACAAGCTCACCGTCGGAAGGTGCTTTGGTACATTATAAAACTCCGTTGGTTGAGTTCCGTTTCAACGGTCAGCCAACAACCGCCAAACTGCAGGATCAAATTGTGATTAAAAACAGCGCAGGTGTGGCTCAGTCTTATTCTGTGCGTTCAAGAAAGTTCAGCAAGCCTGGTGACGACTATGGTTATTTCCAAATCAAATTGTCGAAAGACCTTGTTGTCGGTGAGCAATACACTGTAGAGGTTTCGGGCGATGTCTGCGATGAAAACGGCATCAAGTTGGCTGCGCCGATGAAGTTCAACTTTACGGCTGTCGATGCCGCTGTCGACAATGCTGTCGTGACGGCTGTCGACAACCTCGACGCTGACGGTGCGCTCGTGAAAGACGAAGAGGCTGCAGCAGGATGCAAGACGCTGACCGTGGCACGCAACACATCGACTAAACTTGAAGGCGCGGCTGCCTACAAGGTGGATTATGTGTTTGAGGCATTGGAAGGCGGCAACGCCGCTGTGAAATTTGCCACAGCGCCGGCGGCAGCGTTTACAAACGCAAACATGATTTCGCTGAAGGTTTATGGCGACTTGAGCGGCAACCAACTTAAAGCTGTGTTTGCTAACGGAGCGGAGAAGAAAACCGTTTCGCTCGGCGCTCTCGACTATCTCGGATGGAAAGACGTGAAGGCTTCACTTGAAGGAATCGGTGAAGGCAGCTACACGCTTCAGGGATTTGTTGTTGAGCAGGTTGGCAACGCATACGGCAAGAAGGGCATCATCTATCTCGACAAGGTGGCACAGGGAGCCGCTGCCGACGGGGTGGCAAAGGTGGAAATCGCAGGTCTGCGCATCTATCCTAACCCAGCAAGCGAACTGCTCATCGCCAATGCCGACGGCACAATTCTTGGCGTTGAGGTGCTCACTCTCGACGGTCGTACCGTTGCCCGCACCACGACCAATGTGGTCAACGTAAGCGACCTTGCCGAAGGTGCGTATATCGCTAAAGTCTATACATTGTCGGGCTGCGAAAGCCGTCAAATCGTCGTTAAGCACTAATCCGCATATACGGCCCATCATAAGAAATCGCCACGCTGGAAAACTCCGGCGTGGCGATTTCATTGATAAATCAGTCTGTATTGTTAATCTTCAAGCATATATTCTATTGTAGTGACCACTCTCACTTCCTTAATGTAAGGCGTGTTTTGGTCGCGGTCGTCGATAGAGAACTGTCCCTGCGACGCCGATTTGATTTTGCCGAGGCTGCTCTCTGAGTCGGCGGCAAACTGCATCGCCGCCTTGCGAGCGTTTTGCGTCGCTTCCTTGATCATTTCAGGCTTCACGGTGTTGAGGTCTGTGAAGTCAAACTGTGTGGTGGCGCTGTAGTCGAACGAGATTGCCACGCCCTGCTCTATTAGCGACGACTGGTTCTCGATAAGTTTCAACACGGTGTCAACCTTCTTGGTGTTGACCGTCACAACCGAATTGATGCGGTAGCGATAGGGTGTGAGGTTGGAACTATAGGAGTCGGCTTGAAGGTCGGTGACCACAACGTTTGTGCTTATTTCTGAATCCTCGATGCCGCTTGACCGCAGGAATTTCTTCACAATCTTGTTTTTGGCGTCAACGCGGTTGTAAAGGCTCGGCAGGTCGTCGCCGAGTTCCTTAAACACAATAGGCCAAATCACCTTGTTGGCTTTCACTTCACGCACAGCCAAGCCTTTCACGGTCACTACCCTCTGGTTTTGCAGGAAACTGCCGAGTCCGGCTTTGATGCAGAACCCCAATACTACGATTCCCACGGCGACTATCGCAGCGGCAATCACTGTTTTCATCTTGTCCATAGTCAAAAACTTATGTCGTTTCATTTATAGACAATCAGAAGAGGCTTTTGGTTTAATCTGCCCGATAGTATTTTTGCAGATACAAGCGAGCGAGGAAGTCCCAGTTGTCGTGAAGAATCGACGTGTCTTTTGCCGACGGCCAACGGGCGGCCGGAATCATATCGTTGTCAAACAGATAGCGGAGCAGGTCGACAGGGCATACCCCTTGCTCCATCACGAGGCGGTGGGCATCGGTTGCCGTGGCGTCGAAAGCCGTGTTTGAAGGGTGGTTGACGTATTGCGCTATGTCCTTGGCTATAATCATTCCCTTGTGGCGGTCGGCATAGATTACGAAGTTGTTGTGTCCACGCAGGTGAGGAAAATGTCCGCCAGGCTCGTCGCCCCATCCGAGTCGCTCCGACAGAAAACGCTCCAAATCGTCGTATGTGGCGCAGAACGCTATCGGCTCGCCGCCGGTGGCACGGCACAAGGCGGTGAAATATTCATGGTCGTCTCCGCGGTGCGGATTTGCCGTCGCCGGTATGCGGTCGTCGACAATCAGTCGCAGCCATTCGTCGGCAAGCAGTGCGAGCGGTCCTGTAGGCTGCTCGAACGTGGTGTGCAGACGGCTCTCGTCGGTCAGCGTCTCCTCGACCGACAGCTCTTCATTCTCATCAACCTCCGGCTCATAGTGATGCTTGCTGACAGGGCGCATGAAGTAACTGTTCCAGAACAGCCATCCCGATGTCAGGAAGATGTTGCGCACCTGCTCGCGGTCGTCAAGGTCGAGCTCTTGAAGCGGCTTGAAATCGGATGCTGCCGGAGCGTCATCGTAGATGTATGCGAACAGGCGGTAGACCTGATGCGACAACCGCAGCAGGTCGCTGTCGACTGGCGACACAAGTCCCATGAAGCCGAGGTGCGACTCCAGCGAGTACCAGGCGATGAACTGCACGTCGATTTGATTCAGCTCCGCGTCGACATATCCGTCAGGCTCATCGTAGAACGGCACAGGACGCCCGTAGAGATGACGGCACATTTTGACAAACGAACGCCAAAGTCCGGCATCTGCCACTACATCTTGAAAATATCCCACAAGGTCGAGTGCCACGCGCTTGCGCAGTCCTTCGCCCACTTCGGGCAGCACCTTCATGCCAGCCCACAGTTTGTCGACATATTGTGCCAGCATCAAGTAGTAGTCGTCTGTTGGATGCCCGGCGTCAGGATTTGGAAGCATACGCTTCAAATCATCTATTCTGATTTCCATTTTCTCAAAGATTGTATCGTTTCCTCAATTGCTTGTATTCATCTGTTTGCCTCACGTTGTGCAGCCACTTGTTCATGCGCTGCAGCAGGACGGTGTCGTTTTTTGCCATAGCCCATGCCTGGAATTGGTTGAAGCTGATGGCGGTGCTGATGTCGATGTCGGCATAGCGGACGGCAAGGCTGCGCGCTGTGTTGTCGCTGACCACGGCATAAAGCTCGTCGCCTGCCGCTACAAGCAGAAACAGCTGTTCCTGGCTCTTGTCGAGCGTACGCACATGGATGCTGTCGCCGATTTCGCGCGCCAGATTGGCAATGCGTGTAGCCACAGGCGACCCGTTTGCCACACACACCGTCTTGCCGGCAAGGTCAAGTTGCGACTTTACAGCCACAGAGCCGTCTTTTCCGCGCCGTTGCACAAGCACCTGCTTGTCGATAGCCACAGCGTCGGTAAAGAGATATTGTTGCTTGAAATCGCTTGTCGACGGCATTTGTGCCGCTACGATGTCGACCGTTCCCTCGCGCAGCTGCTTCAGGCTTCCGTCGAGCGACGTCATCGGATGGAATTTGATGTGCAGATGCTCGCGCTTGGCAATTAGATTCAGCAGGTCGTGGCTGAATCCGCCGAGGGTGTCGGCATACATATACAGCGACAGGGGAGAATACTCTATAGCCACATCGATGGTGTCGCCGCCGCTGCTCTGCGCTTCCTTCGACGCATATTGGCGGCTGCAGCGTCCGAGAGCCACCATCAGTGCTATGGTGGCGACAAGCAGTGCCGCATAGATTTTCAATTTGGGCTTCATCAGCATTGGTGTCTTCATAGCGATGCCAGTTTGTGGTTTGTCAGTTCGCGAAATCAACCGACAGTCCGAGTTGGAAACGGCTTGGATTTATTGGATGGTGAAGGGCTGAGAAATACTCCTTTCCGCCGAACAACCCTTGGTTCAAGTGGCTGTACATCACAAAAAATCTGGTCTTCTTCAACTTGAAGTCGGCATATGCGTTCATCAGCGGATAGTTGCCGATGAGTTTCTCATGCTGGGTGTGGAACGCCATTGTGGCTGGTTGGTAAGCCGGAGCGTAGTAGCGTGTATAGTAGCTGCAGTCCACACCGAGGTTGACGTGCAGCACTCGGGCAATCTTGAACTGGAAGTACAGGTTGCTGTAGACCGCCAGTTTGGGCAGCGACAACACCTCTTCCTTGCTTGAAGTCTGATATGTCACGGAGTTTTCCCAATTGAACGCGCGGAAATGCAAGTCCTGTTTCAAGCGCAGCGACAACACCTGTACGCTGCCACTCTCTTGAGCAGGGAGAGCGTCGTTGTTGAAATAGACATAGTTCTGCAGGTTTTCGACACCGGCAGAAAATGAAGTCCAAGTGTGTGGAATGTCGAGTGTGCCGCCCACGCGCACGCGGCGAATCTTGCCGAAATCGTTTTTCCAGGCGAAATGGTTTGAAATATAGTTTTTTAGCAGATATGGCGCTTCGGTGTTCTTGAAAAATCCTTCGCCCGTGATGCGCACGGTGTCGCCGAAAAGACGGAAGCGTGTGCTCACAACGCCGCTGATGTCAATGTCGCCAGCCACCGGACCTACAAGTCCGAACTGTGCCGTCGCCGAGTATGTCAGCACCGATCCGCGCTGCTTGGTCAGCTGTCCGCCCACCCACAACAGATTCTCCGTCTTGCTGTGGTCAATGCCGAACGAAGGGAACGGAGTCAATCCCTCTGGTTTATATTGGCTTGTGAGCATAGTGTCGACCACCTGCGTGTAGCGGCGCAGCTCATGGGTGGCATAAGCCGACAGTCCGAATTTGGCGTTCTTCTTGAAACCCTCGATAAGGTCTATTCCGAAAGTGTTGCGCAGGCGCCAATATTTCGTTTCCTCGTCGGTGCCGTCCAGGCTGAGGTAGTTGTTGGCAAAATATTTGGCATCGTCGGCAGCGCTCTGGTTCTTGAACTTGTGGGTGTTGGTTTTGTAGTCCATAGTCCAGATGAAACTCGACACAGGCACGTATGTGCGCCGTTTCGTGGTGTCGTTGACAGTTTCCTCCTGCCAATAGCCCACTTTGTAGCGATGGTTCATGTAAACCTCCCAACCCTTGACGCGGGAGAACGCCGACGACAGATTCACGGGTATCGCCTTGGCGTCAATCTTAGAGTCGCCGCCCTGCAGCTGTGCAGGGTCGCTGATGTAAAGATCGTCGGTGATACCGCCGTTTTCATGGTTCAGCGAATTGTAGCTGAAAAACATGGCGTGCATGTCATATCGGTCGCCGATATACGATGACGAGAAACCCCAACCGAAATTTTTCAGAGCCTGACGGTCATAGCCGCCCTTTGAATAAAGATAGTCGAGTTGGGCGCCAAACTGCAGCCGCTTGTTGACGTTGCCGGAAAACTCGCCTTTCAGCCGGTCCTGTCCGGAATTGCGTCCGCCGCCCCAGCTGTAGCCGAGCAGAGTCATAGGCACACGAGTGTTGTAATAGCGCTGATTGTCGGCGCTGTGGAGCCAATGGCTCAACACATCCTCAAATTGAAATTCCGACCATTCCTCACGGTTGAAAAAAATTTCGTCAACTCCGGCACAGCCGAAATTGCCGGTTGTCGCGTATGCGTCGGTAGTCATCGCCGGCACAAACTGGCGGTGATAGCCTTGATAAAGGGTGTCGATGGTCGACGGTGTGCGGAGTCCGAGCGGTCCGCTAACCTGCCAAGAGTATCCCGGCTCAATTGTCTGTTTCTTCTTTGCCGCGACGCCAAACGCCATGACAAAGCACATTATATATACGAATATCCGTTTCACGTTGCAAAGATAGTGCAAGCCGAGTGAAAAACATTCAAACTTGTTTGAAAATGTTTTTCCGAGGCGCAGCCTATTTTATGAAAAGATAGTGCAAGCCGAGTGAAAAACATTCAAACTTGTTTGAAAATGTTTTATGAAAAGAGGTTATCGTCGCAGAGCGACGACACTTTTCCGCAACAAAAAAACGGGCGGCGATTACTGCCGTCCGTTTTTTTGTACGCCCGTGGGGAGTCGAACCCCAATCGTCGGAACCGGAATCCGGTATTCTATCCATTGAACTACGGGCGCATTTTTCCGATTTGCGTTGGCAAAAGTACAAAATAAATGTTAGCTTTGCAAAAAGGTTTATGCAGAATTTATGAATGTAAAGATAGAAGACAGCTGGAAAAAAGCGCTTGGCGAAGAGTTTGAAAAAGATTACTTCCGCACGCTTGTCAATTTCGTGAAACGTGAATATGCTTCATCACAGGTGTTTCCGCCGGGAAATGAAATCTTTGCGGCGTTTGATGCCACCCCGTTCGACCGAGTGAAGGTGGTGATTCTTGGTCAGGACCCATACCACGGCGAGCATCAAGCCAACGGACTCTGTTTCTCTGTCAACGACGGAATCCCTTTTCCGCCGTCGCTGCTCAACATTTTCAAAGAGATAAAAGCCGACATCGGCACGGAAATTCCCTCATCGGGCAATCTTGAGCGGTGGGCAAGGCAGGGAGTGTTGCTGCTCAACGCCACGCTGACGGTGCGTGCCCACGAGGCGGCTTCACATCAAGGTCATGGTTGGGAAACGTTTACCGACGCTGTGATTGCGCATCTCGCTGCCACACGCGAGCATCTGGTGTTTCTGCTTTGGGGCGCTTATGCCATCAAGAAAGGCGCGTTTATCGACCGCTCGCGGCATCTTGTGCTCACGTCGCCGCATCCGTCGCCTCTGTCAGCCCATCGAGGCTTCTTTGGAAACCATCATTTTTCTCAAGCCAACGCCTACTTGACACAACACGGCGAAACACCGATAAACTGGTAATTATGAGACTGCTTCTCACGTCATTGCTTATGTTGTCGGCAACGCTGACTTATGCCGCCGACACGTCGACACGCATTTTCGACCAGTCGATGCGGTCGTTGCGCGCTTGTCTGGAAACCGACTATTACGCACCGCCAGTAATCGAACTCGGAGGCGACGACCGTGTGCGTGTGGAGTTTGACGACATCAACTCCGAGCGTCGCTATATGCGCTATTCGCTGCTTCACTGCGATGCTGCGTGGCAACCGTCGCAAATCGTTGAAAGCGACTATGTCGACGGCTTTAATCAAGCCGATGTCGAAGACTGTGAGTTCTCCTCTGGCACGTTTGAGCAGTATGTGCATTACGGCATCAGCCTGCCTAATCAGGATATGCCGATACTCCTGTCGGGCAATTATCTGCTGAAGGTGTATCTTGAGGACGATCCAGATTGCGTTCTGCTGCAACAAAGATTCTGTGTTGTGGAGAAGCGTGTGGGCATCGGTGCCGCGGTGTCGTCGCGCACCGACGTGGACTATAACGACAGCCATCAACAGATTTCCATAACGATAAACACCGCAAACTGGAGCATCAACAACCCTTACTCCGACCTGCGTGTCGTTGTCTCCCAAAACCAGCGCACCGACAATGAGGTGATGGTGACACAGCCTTTGCGTGTCAGCGGCAACACTATTGTGTTCGAACACGACCGTCAGCTGATATTTCCAGGAGGAAATGAGTTCCGTCGGTTTGAGATGGTCACAACAAACTATGCCGGGATGGGGGTGGAACGCTACACGTACAGCCATCCATACCACCATGCCGTGCTGGAAACCGACGAGCCTCGCGCGTTTGAATCTTATTCTTTCGACCGCACGCAGTACGGACGGTTCACAATCCGTGAAAGCAACTCCTACGACTCAAACACTCAGGCGGACTATATGATAACCCATTTCTCGCTTGCCATGCCGAGGCTTGCCGACGGCGACGTGTATGTCGACGGGGAATTTACGCAGCATCGGTTCGCCAACTCAAACCGTATGCATTATAATGTTGATACACAATGCTATGAGCTCGACTTGCCGTTGAAGCAGGGAGCCTACAACTATCAATATCTGTGGCTGCCAAATGGAATGAATGTGGCGCAGACGGCTAAAATCGAGGGCGACCACTACCAGACGGTCAACGAATATATGATCCGTGCATACTACCGGGTGCCGGGCGAACGCTACGACCGCCTGATTGGCTACGGGCTGATTTACTCCGGGCATTGAAAGTCAAAATTCGCTTGTTGTGAAAAACATACATGATTTAATGCGCATTTAAGAATAAAGTTTTCAACAGGCTGTCGACAAAGGCGGTTGGCAAGTTGTTGGTAATTCTTGGAAGAAAGAAGTAGGCAGTTTCATTAAATCTTCCTACATTTGCCGTTGAAAAGAATGAAGTATGGAGAACGTTAACGATATAAAGAATTCCAAGGAATACAGTGATTTCCGTGAGTACCAGGAATTCCGCAAATTCAAGGCGGAGCAATGGAAGTCGGCTCGAAGCAAGGCGCAGTTTACCGACGACGCGAAGATTCAGCCTCAGGACAAGGAGATTGAAGACGCGGTGCTTGGAGCGTTGATGCTTGAGCGCGATGCCTATGCCATTGTGTGCGACTTGTTGCGACCGGAGTCGTTCTACGACCCTGGAAACCAAAAAATTTATGCTGCAATCAACAAGCTCGGTGTGATGCAGCAACCCATCGACATGCTTACCGTCACGCAGCAGCTGCGTGCCGACGGTGCGCTCGACGATGTGGGCGGTCCGGTGCGCATCTCTGAATTGACATCCAATGTGGCTTCGGCGGCGCATATCGAATACCATGCGCGCATCGTGGCTCAGAAATTCTTGGCGCGCCGACTGATTTCGTTCTGCTCTGAGATAGAGAAAAAGTCGTTTGACGAGTCGTATGACATCGACGACCTTTTGCAGGAGGCTGAGGGTAAATTGTTTGAAATCTCGCAGGGCAACTTGAAGAAGGACTTCACGCAGATTGACCCTGTAATCAATTCTGCCATGGAGCAGATTGAGGCCGCCGGCAAGCGTGAAAGCGGCTTGAGCGGTCTGCAGACCGGTTTCCACAATCTTGACAAGCTGACGTCGGGATGGCAGAACTCCGACCTTATAATCATTGCCGCACGTCCGGCGATGGGAAAAACGGCGTTTGTGCTGTCGATGGCGAAGAATATGGCTGTCGACTACAACACTCCGGTGGCGATATTCTCGCTTGAAATGTCAAACCTTCAGCTGGTCAATCGTTTGATTTCAAACGTTTGCGAGATTGAGGGCGAGAAAATCAAGAGCGGACGTCTGAGCCGGCAGGAGTGGGAGCAGTTGAACTCGCGTGTGCGAAGCCTTTTCAGCGCGCCGCTTTATGTCGACGACTCTCCGTCTCTGTCAATCCTCGAGTTGCGCACGAAGGCGCGCCGTCTGGTGAAGGAGCATGGTGTGAAGATTATCATCATCGACTACCTTCAGCTGATGAACGCTACGGGTATGAAGTTCGGAAGCCGCGAGCAGGAGGTGAGTATGATTTCACGAAGCCTCAAGCAGTTGGCCAAAGAGCTTAACATCCCGGTAATCGCACTTTCGCAGTTGAGCCGTAAGGTGGAGGAACGCAACGACGGCAACAAGCGTCCGCAGTTGAGCGACCTTCGTGAATCGGGTGCCATCGAGCAGGATGCCGATATTGTTTGCTTTATCCACCGTCCGGAATATTATACGCGTTCTACTACAGACGCTGAGAACAGGGATATCCGCGGCATGGCTGAGTTTATCGTGGCGAAGCACCGTAGCGGTTCGGTCGACGATATTGAAATGACGTTTGTCGCACGGTTCGCACGTTTCCAGAACCGTTCGGAGCCAATGCCGTTTGAGAAGGGTACGATGGCGTCGAAAATCAATGACGACCCGGGACCACAGGAGGTCTACATTCCTGCGCCTGCCGACGGACAGCCGAATGCTGTCGACGCGTCGGCTATGGGGCTTGGCAATGATGCGCAGGGCGGACCGATGCCTGATTTCTTAAGTGAATAATTATGGGTTTCGGGGAAATAATGATTGCTGTGGCTTTTGCTGCAACCGCTGCTGTCGGTGGCGCCGCCGACAGTGTCATGCGCCGTCAGGCTGACGGTTTTCTGCAGGCGTTGCCCGACGGGTTGCAGCAGACACAGACTCTTGCCGTGGAGAAAGCCATTGCCGGCGACAATGCCGCTTTGATGGCTGTGCGCAATTCGCGGAACACGCGTCAGACGCTGTCGGAAAATGTCAGTGTGAGGCAGTTGTCGGAGTCGTTGCGGCTTTATGAGCCGAGCGGTGTCGACGGGAGGTTGCCGTTGCTGGTCTATTTCCATGGCGGCGGCTGGACTTTCGGCAGTCTGAACAGCTGTGCGCGGTTTTGCGACGCGGTGGCGGCTATGGGTGGCGTGAAGGTGCTTGCCGTTGACTATCGGCTTGCTCCCGAGCATCCGTTCCCGTGCGGACTGCACGACTGCTGCGATGCGGTGGCATACGCCCGCGACAATGCCGCTTTGTTGGGCATAGACGCATCGCGCATCAGCGCCGGAGGCGACAGCTCGGGCGGCAATCTTGCTCTTGCTGTGGCTCTTTCCGATGAATGCCGTGGCGCGTTGGAGTCGCTTGTGCTTTTTTATCCGGTCACTAAGGCTTTTGCCGACGGCTCGGAGTCGTGGCGTAAATATGGCAGCGGCTACGGGCTCGATGCGGATTTGATGGAGGCGTTCAACCGAGCCTATCTTGGCGGAACGGATTCGGAAAACCATGCCGTCAGTGTGGGATTGTGCAGCGGGGAGCAACTTAGACGTTTGCCGCGCACTCTTCTTGTCGCTGCCGGACGCGACATCCTTAGAGACCAGGGCTGCGAACTGGCGGAAAAATCAGGCGGACGGATTGAAAGAGTGGAATTTCCTGACGCCGTGCATCTTTTCATCACAGTGCCCGGACAGGATGAGGCTTTCCGGAAGGCTGTCGATTTGACGTATGAATTTATAATACAGAAACAATGATAAAACAAACCGTATTAAAACTGTCTCCAAAGCGGAGAGGATGCCATTTGATCACTTCTGAAATTATGAGCGGCATCCCGCAGCAGCTGCCCGAGACCGGGTTGCTGAATCTATTCGTGCAGCACACTTCCTGCGCGCTTACAATCAATGAGAATGCCGACCCCGACGTGCGTGGCGACATGGCGCGCATCATGGATTGCCTTGTGTGTGAGGGTGAGCCATATTACGAGCATACGCTTGAGGGGCTCGACGATATGCCAGCCCATGCCAAGTCGTCGCTTTTCGGTGTGAGCATTACGATTCCAATCTCCGCACATCGCCTTGCTCTCGGCACGTGGCAGGGTATCTACCTCTGCGAATTCCGCGATTCCGGCGGCAGCCGAAGCATCGTGGCTACCGTGATGGGAGAATAAAAAAACGAAAAAAAACGCCTGCAAATCGATGACTGCAGGCGTTTTTTTATGATATTGCGTCTGAATATTAGCACTTTGCGCCTTTTGCGCCCTTCACGCCTCCACCGAGGCTGAAGATGTTCTGGTCGAAGTTGGTTGTTTTCTGGCCTTGTTCGCGTTTGCGCTTCAGAGCCAGCTGCACGAGACGGTCCATCAGTTCGTCAAACTTGATTCCTGTGGCCTCCCACAGATAGAACGACAGAGACCCAGGGATTGTGTTGATTTCGTTGACAAAAACATTGTTGGTGCTGGCGTCGACCATAAAGTCAACACGGCTCACGCCGTGGCACGACAATACGCGGAATGTTTCTTTGGCGAGGAATTGGATGCGCTCCGTGATGTCTTTCGGCAGGTCGGCAGGGATGCGCTTGTCGGAAGCCTGCATGCCTTTCGCGCCCTTTGTCCCTCCTTTATACTTGTCGTCGTAGCTCAGAAACGCGCCGGTTTTGATAGGTTCTTCAAGAATCGACGGCTGGCAGTCGTCGCAGTCGCCGAGCACTGAGCAGTTTATTTCCTTGAGGTTCTCCACCATGTCCTCCACGATGATGCGTGTGGAGTATTGTTGTGCGGTCTCAACGCTGTCGAGCAATTCCTCGCGTGTCTTTGCACAGCTGATTCCCACGCTTGATCCGAGGTTGGCAGGTTTCACGATTACAGGATAGCCGATTCGCTCTTCCACTTTCTTCACCAACTCGTCTTTCTCGCGGTACCATTGCTTGTCGGTAAACCATACGTAGTCGACCACAGGGATGTCGCAGTCCTTGAGAATCATCTTCATTGTCACCTTGTCCATACCGTTGGCCGACGACACTGTGTTGCAGCCGGCGTAAGGCACGCCGATGGTCTCGAGCACGCCCTCAAAGATGCCGTCCTCGCCGTTTGTGCCGTGAAGCACAGGGATGACCACGTCGATGGCTGCATAGACGTTGTGTCCGCCGAAAAGTTTTGTCTTTGCGCGGTAGAGGTTGAAGTCGCCGAACTCAGGACGCATGTAGACTTCTTCGCATTTTTCTACAAGGGCCTTCATGTCGCGGTAGTTCTTTACGTCGAAAAGTGCGTCGCCGGTCACCCAACGGCCCTGCTTCGTGATGTATACTGGTATGACGTTGTATTTGTCGCGGTTCATTGCGTGCATTGCCTGTGATGCGGAAATCACGGAAATCTCATGTTCAACGGAGCGACCTCCGAAGAATACAGCAACAGTTGTTTTCATTTTCTTTTTGTATTGTTATGGGTTGTTTTATTGATTGCTTATTTGAAGGTGTCGGGCAGGTCGTTCTCGTAGAGCACGGTGTCGCCCATTTGCAGAAGCGAGGCAAGACGTTGCTGAGCCTCGGCAAACGAGTCGACCACAATCAGGTTGTCGTCGTTGAACGTGCCTGATTTCTTTATGCCCTCCACAATGGCGTCGCGGTTGTATTGCCCTACGACGATTGCCACATCCACCGTTTCCGCTATGTGCTCGCCGAACGCCTCGTTGAGAGCCTGCTGGCGGTCGCCGAGCTCAATCATTCCCGGCGTTACCACGATGCGCTTGCCGCGGGTCATTCTGGCAAGCACGTCGAGAGCCATCCGCGATCCGTGAGGGTTGGAGTTGAACGCATCGTCGATGATTGTCACTCCGCCTGGAGTGCGCTTCATATTGAGGCGGTGCTCCACTTGCTCAATCTGGCTTACGGCATAGCGGATTTTGTCGGCTGGCACACCCAGTTTCATCGCCATGATAACGGCGGCGAGAAGGTTGGAGATGTTGCATTCGCCCACAAGACGCGTTTCGAGCGACATCACGGTGCCGCCTTTTTTGTCTGCCACGTCGAAGCGGGTGCCGTGTTCCGAATATTCAATGTTGCGCGCGGTGTAGTCGGCGTTTGCGGTGGCTTGCACGGCATAGCGCAGGCACGAAGTGTTGTCAACTTCGCGGTTGGCCACGTATGGGAAGTCATCGTTGACCACGCAGAAGCCGTCGGCAGGGAGAGCGTCGGCAAGCTCGAACTTTGTGCGTTGCACATTCTCTATAGATTTGAACGATTCCATGTGCTGTTCGCCCACAGCGGTTATTATGCCGTATTGCGGATGCACGATGTCGCAGATTTCCTTGATGTCGCCGCGTTGCTTGGCGCCCATCTCGCAGATGAAAATTTCGGTGTACGGCTTCAGCATCTCGCGGATGGTGCGGGTCACGCCCATCGGAGTGTTGAAGCTGCCTGGAGTCATCACCACGTTGAACTGTTCGCTAAGGATGCGGTTCAGATAATGCTTGGTGCTTGTCTTGCCGTAACTGCCCGTGATGCCCACCACCTTCAGCGACGGCATTTCGCCGATGATGCGTCGCGCGTCGTTGACGTAGCTGTTGTTGATTGATTTTTCGACAGGCTGCATCGCTGCGTTGCACAGAGCGAGCACGCCCCACGAAAGCACAGCCATCGCTGTGAGCGCAGCCCCTGCGGCGGTGATGTTGATGCCGGCATCGGCATGTGGTGAGCACGACAGTGCCGCCACAACCAGCGTGGCGACAATCATAGCCGAGAGCAGACGCCACACGCGTTTGGTCATCACCAGTGGCTTTTTATATTTCTTTTTGAGCAGGATTGCTGCCTTGATTGCAAAAACAATGATTGCAATCGGCAGAGTCACCACCTTTGGAAACATCGAGACGAGAAGCAGGAACACCGCAAGGTCGGAGATTCTCGACATCGAGGCGTAGTCCTTGCTCATGCGCCACCACTTGAAGTAGCGCTCGTTGCGGTAAGAGTTCTGCTGCATCATCTGCAGGTCGAACTTGTAAACCTGCAGCAGGTAGAAAGCGGTTGTTGCCACCATTACGGCGGCGAGGATAGTCACGGTCAATTCCATTACTTTATAGTTTTGTCTTTATCTAAGAAACTGTTGATTACGGCTGCAAACTGATATGGATTCTCGAGGAAGCTGTAATGTCCCACGCCGGGAAACTCCACCAGTCCGGCATCCGGTATTAGCCGTTCCATCTTGCGGGCGTCAGAGATAGGGGTGGCAGTGTCGGCGGTGCCCCATACGAGCAGTGTCGGGCAGCTGATTTTAGGCAAAGCCCATGTCAAATCTTCATTGACCACCTTGCTCAGAATCTGGCGCATACGCACCGATGCGCTTGAATAGTCGCTCGACCCCACGCGTTTGCGGTAGCGGTTGAGCATTTCCTCGCCCTTTGTTTTGCCAAGAAGCAGCGGCAGGGCGTGTTTCACCGTCTTGTAGGTGTAAACCTTGATGTAGTATTTCATTGAGTGGCGCGGCTTTATGCCTGCGGCATCGACAAGAATCAGTTTGCGCACCTTGTTGCGCGACGACAACAGGATGCCTACGCGTCCGCCGAACGAATGCCCGAGCAGTATAGGGTTTTCAATGTTCTCTTTCTTCAGGAACTCCTCTGTCAGGTGGGTGTAGTCCTCTATGCCCCAGACTGTTTGTGGCTCAGTGCTTTTGCCGAAGCCAGGGAAGTCCACATTGTAAACTTTAAAATATGGCACAAGCAGCTTCTCGATGCTTGCCAGCGTTGTACGGTTGCAACCCCATCCGTGCATCAGCACCACAGGAATGCCCTCTCCCTCAACGCTATAGTTGAAGTTGACTCCGTTAATTTCAATTTGTTTTTCCATTTTCGCGAAATATCATTGCAAAGATAGTGCAAGCCGAGCGAAAAACATTCAAACTTGTTTGAAAATGTTTTTCCGAGGCGCAGCCTATTTTATGAAAAGATAGTGCAAGGAGAGCGAAAAACATTCAAACTTGTTTGAAAATGTTTTTCCGAGCCGCAGCCTATTTTATTCAACAGATAGTGCAAATCGAGAGCAGAGCATTCAAACTTGTTTTAACTTTTACGCAAAAAACGCGGTTTTTGTTGATGTTTGCTTAAAAAAAGATATAAATTCGCTTGAAAAATTTTAAAAAAACAATTATATTGCGCTCGAAAAATATAAAATGAAAAATTACAATCCAATTATTAATAACCCAAACCTAAAAATTATGAAAAAACTATTATCGAGCGCATTGCTTCTGTTGGCAAAAGATGCAGTCCATGGAATTATCAGGTTGAATAAACAATAAGCATTATGATACGGATATGTATATTGCTGTTGTCTGCAGTTTTAGCGGCTACGGCGGTGGGGCAGACTGTGACGGGTCGTGTTGTCGACGATGAGAGCGGAGAGGCCCTGCCTTCGGCAAGCGTCTATGCCAAGTCGTTGGCGAAAGGCACATCAACCGATTCTGATGGACGCTTTGAAATGGCAATCCCGGAAGGGAAGACGGTTGATTTGCGGATAAGCTATGTGGGATATAAAGAGACAACAATACAGATTAAGTCAGGAAGTGCGCCTGTTGAGGTGCGGCTGCAGCGAGGCACGGAGTTGCGCGATGTGCAGGTCTATGGCGCGCGTCATGACTTTGGCGTTAAATCCTCGCAGATGAGCGCACAGGTGCTGACATCGCAGCAGGTGAAGGAGGTGCCGGCATTGTTTGGTGAGATTGATGTGATGAAGTCACTTCAGCGTTTGCCGGGCGTTCAGTCGTCGGGCGACGGCACAGCGGGAATCTTTGTGCGAGGGGGCAATTACGATCAGAATTTGATTACGCTCGATGGCTCGACGCTTTACAATGGAGAGCATCTGAAGGGCTTCGTATCGGCAATCAATGCCGAGATGGTAGACAATGTGGTGTTGTATAAGGGGCCTTCCCTGCCCGTTACGGCTCGCGCCTTTCGAGTGTGATCGACATAGGTGTGCGTGAGGGTGACTTTGAGTCATATCATGGCAGTGCATCCATAGGAATGTTGTCGTCGAAGGTGCAGGCTGAGGGTCCGATATGGAAGGGGCATACGTCGTTTAATGTGGCAGCTCGCGCCTCATATTTCGGAGCCATAGTGCAGCCTTTGCTCAAAAGCGTTTACGACAACAAGAAGGCAATGGAGCCGTATGCCAAGATGAATTTCTATGATGTCAACGCTAAATTGGTGCATCGCTTCTCGGAGAGCGACCGACTGTCGGCTGTGTTCTATTGGGGCAAGGACGTTAGCAATTCTTCTCCTACCGATAGTGAGACTAATTTCGGAAGCAAGAGTGGTGAGACTAGAACTAAAAAAAATGAGACAAAAAACAATTGGGGCAACCTGGTGTCGAGTTTGTATTGGACGCATACAGCCGGCGACCGATTCCTTATGAATGTCAACGCGAGTTTCAGTCTGTATGACTATAGACTGTCGCAGAATGTGTCGGGATATTATGAGAGTCGGAAGATGGAACAATTGCAGAGGCTGACAGAAGAGGTGTCGGAAACACGTTATGATTCGAAGGTGAAGGATGCTTCTATCACTGCCGACTTCAGATTTCGCCCTGTTGCTGCCCACGATTTGCGATGGGGTGTCAAAGGCTCGTTGCAGCAGTTGTCGCCGATAATCCATGCCTATAGTTACAATTATGATTATACGCCGACGAAGGAAACGCGTATGGAAACCGACAGAACAATAGGCAAACGGCAGAACTTGCTGACGGCAAGCGTATATGCCGAGGACGATTGGACTGTGGCTCCGTGGTTGGTGGCAAATGTAGGGTTGCGCTATTCGTTGTTTTCCGTTGAAAACAAGGCATACGGCTCGCTTGAACCCCGCGCTTCGGTGCGCTTCCTGCTTACGCCTGCCATGGCGTTGAAACTGTCGTATGCGCGGATGGCTCAGGGCGTGCATCTGTTGAGCAGCAGCAATATCGTGATGCCGTCAGACATTTGGGTGCCTGTGACTGAAAAAATTCCGCTGATGCGCTCCAACCAGTATGCCGGTGGTGTCAACTATGAAATTATGAAAGGTCTTGAGGTGTCGGTTGAGGGCTACTACAAGACGATGGACAATGTGCTGGAATACAACAACGGAGCGTCGTGGCTCAATTGCACCGGCGATTGGCAGAGTCTTGTCAGCCTCGGCAAGGGACGCTCCTACGGCGTGGAGCTGATGGCTCAACGCTCTGTGGGCAACACTACCGGTTGGGTGAGCTACACATGGGTTAAATCCTTGCGCACATTCGACCGCCCGGGGCAGGAACTGAACGGCGGACGCGAGTTTCTTGCCGGCAACGACAAACGGCATAATTTCAACATCGTTGTGGTGCAGCGATTGGGACAGCATTGGAAACTTTCGGCGTCGTGGACTTATCAGAGCGGCCGCCGCGGTATATTGGCAAACACATCAATGTATGGCGGCGTGCTGCAGGAATGGGATCCGAGTTTCAGACCGGAATCCAGCACGCTTAAAGAACAGGAATATATGCAGAATCCAAACGAGGCGGAGCATTGGGCGGAAATGCCGGGATTGTTTACAACTTATCGTGAGCGCAACAATTATAAGCTTCCGGATGTGCACCATCTTGATGTGGGTATAACCTATTCGGTAAACCATCGGAGGTTTGGCGCGAGCGAGGTGAACCTGTCGTTCTATAATCTGTACAACCAACAGAACATCAACAGCGTTTATATCGGGACAAATAACAAAAAATATGTGCTGAAAGGCATTTGTATGTTCCCGTTTATGCCGTCGTTGACCTACACATTAAAATTCTGACAATATGAAACGGTTAAAATATTTGATTTCAGCGTTGAGCATCGTTGCGGTGGTGCTCACGGGATGTGAGAAAGAGCTTGGTTTTGACGAGGGCGGAGAGAACCTCAATGTGATAGCGATAAGTATGGTGGCGTCGCCCGACACTACGCTGGAGGCGATCGTGGCGCGCACATACCGCACGGGTGTTGTCGGCACGGAAGGAACGAATGTAGTGGAGACGTTTCTGAAGGCCGCCACGCTGCGGTTTGCCACGGTGACATATTCGGTCAACGGCGCCTCTCCGGAGGAGATGGTCTACGATGCCGAGCATTGCCGTTTCCGCAGCGACTATCGTCCGAAGGCTGGCGATGTGATTGCGATTTCTGCCTCTGAACAGAATTTTCCGTCGGTATCGGCAAATTTCACTATGCCTACGGTTGCCCCTACAGTCGAGATTGTAAGGACTCGGAAATATCAGCATGACCATTTGCTTGACCAGCTTGAAACCGGGTATTATGACGGTGGACAGGACACGGTGGTCGACATCTCTCTGAGGATGAAGGGGCTGGAGCCGTCGGGCTATTACCGTCTCAACGTGCGCAGCCTCACGGAGAAGGTTGTCGACGGCAAGACGGTGTATGACACCAATGATTGTTATCATTCCTACGATCCTTTGTTCCAGGATATCCGGCTGTCGAAGCCCCGCAAAGGATGGTATAAGGATTTCAGCAACGTGTTTGCCGGCACAGCTGCCGGTGGCCCAGGATATGAGTGCACGGTGACCACACGTCTGCGCAAAGGCGATGTGGGTAAGCGCATTGTGGAGGTGGAGTTGCAGTCGTTGACCGAGGATTTATACTACTATCTGAAGTCGGTGATGCTCTATCAGGTCTATTTGCAGTTGATTAACGACGCACAGACGGAGGCTGTGCAGATACACAGCAACGTAGACGGCGGATTCGGTATTGCCGGAGGCTTGCTGGGCACAGAGAAGCATGTGGTCGCATTCTGATGCATGTTTAGGATTTTTGGTTATATAATTGAAAAAGCACTTCCGACGCGATGTCAGGAAGTGCTTTCTTTTTGAGTTATGCTTTAGTCAAAGGCTTAAACAAGTCCTTTGCCGTGGCAGTTCTTGTATTTCTTGCCGCTGCCGCATGGACATGGGTCGTTGCGTCCCACTTTCGGTCCTACTTTGATAGGGTCGGTGTGGCGTGGGCCTTGCGGAGCGCGTGCTGCTTGACGCTGCTCGTCCTGTCCTGGATACTCCTCCTTGTGGGCGGTGTATTTGCGGTAGTCGTCGCGGCGTTCTGGCGCTGCCACCGGTTCTGCCGTAGGCATCGACGGCGACACTGACGTGTTGCTGTAGCGCGGTGCAGGGATGCGTGGGCTGTTGTCGGTTTCTGTTGCCTCTTCAGCCTGCGCTGGAGCCTGCTGTTCGCGTGGCGGTTGGCTTTGTGCCTGCACAGGGATTTGACCGCGTGTCAGCGAAGCCACGGCTTTTGCATTCATGTTGTCGAGCATTGCGTCAAACATCTTGAACGACTCGATTTTGTAGATTACCAGCGGGTCTTTTTGCTCGTAGCTTGCATTCTGAACCGACTGGCGCAACTGGTCGAGTTCGCGCAGGTGCTCCTTCCATGCCTCGTCGATGCTCATCAGCAAGATTGACTTCTGCCAAGCCTTGGCGATGTTTTTGCAGCCTTCGTTGTACGACTCCTCAAGGTCGACAGTGATTCCAAACACACGCTTGCCGTCGGTGATAGGCACGCGCACAAGACCCTTGCCTCCGTGGTTTTCCACGATGTCGGAAATCACCGGCATGGCAGCCTCTGCCATCTTCTCTGTGCGCTGGTTGAATGTGGTGATTGCCTGGCGGTAGATGGCGTCAACCTGCTTGTCTGTGCTCATCTTCTTATATTCATCTTCAGTGAATGAAGGCTCGAAACCGAATGTGGTAAGCACATCCATGCGCAGATCCTCGTAGTCGCTTTGCGATCCGTAGCGCTTCACGATGTTGCCGGCAGTCTCGTAGAGCATATTCATGATGTCGATGCCGATACGCTCACCCATCAATGCATGGTGGCGGCGGGAGTAGATCACCTTGCGCTGTGCGTTCATCACGTCGTCATATTCAAGCAGGCGTTTACGGATGCCGAAGTTGTTTTCTTCCACGCGTTTCTGTGCGTTCTCGATTGAACGGGTCACCATGCCGGCCTCGATAGGCTCGCCCTCTTTAAGTCCGAGACGGTCGAGCATCTTGACAACCTTGTCGGTTGCAAACAGACGCATCACGGTGTCTTCAAACGACACAAAGAACACTGAAGAACCCGGGTCGCCCTGACGTCCGGCACGTCCGCGCAGCTGGCGGTCGACGCGGCGTGACTCGTGGCGTTCCGTACCGATGATTGCCAGACCTCCGGCGGCTTTTACTTCTGGAGTCAGTTTGATGTCCGTACCACGACCCGCCATATTGGTTGCGATTGTCACCACGGCTTTCTGTCCGGCGCGTGCCACGATTTCTGCCTCTTTCTGGTGCAACTTGGCGTTGAGCACGTTGTGAGGGATGCGGCGCAGCTGGAGCATGCGGCTCAGCAACTCGGAGATTTCCACAGATGTTGTTCCGACCAGCACAGGGCGTCCAGCTTCTACCATTTTCTGGATTTCGTCGATTACGGCGTTGTATTTCTCTTTCTTTGTCTTGTATACGCGGTCGTTCATGTCGATGCGAGCCACCGGACGGTTGGTCGGGATGGTCACGACGTCGAGTTTGTAGATGTCCCAGAACTCGCCTGCCTCAGTCTCTGCGGTACCAGTCATACCGGCAAGCTTGTGATACATGCGGAAGTAGTTCTGCAGGGTGATTGTTGCGAAGGTCTGTGTCGCAGCTTCCACTTTCACGCCCTCTTTCGCCTCGATGGCTTGGTGCAGACCGTCGCTGTAGCGGCGGCCTTCCATGATACGTCCTGTCTGCTCGTCGACAATTTTGATTTTTCCGTCGTCGATGACGTATTCGATGTCGCGGTCAAAGAGGGTATAGGCCTTGAGCAGCTGGTTGACAGTGTGCACGCGTTCAGCCTTGATGGCATAGTTCTGTGCATACTGTGATTTCTTCTCGGCCTTCTCCTCGTCGGAGATGTTCTCGTTCTCCAGTTCTGCCAACTGTGTTGTGATGTCGGGCAGGATGAAGAAAGTCGGGTCGTCAGTCTTGCCGGTGAGCACGTCGATACCTTTGTCGGTCAGCTCTATGCTGCGGTTCTTCTCGTCGATTACGAAGTAGAGCGGATCGGTGACGATAGGCATCTGCTTGTTGTTGTCCTGCATGTAGAAAGCCTCGGTCTCGAGCAGGAGAGGCTTGATGCCGTCCTGGCTCAGGTATTTGATGAGCGGACCGTATTTAGGCAGACCCTTGAAGGCGCGGAAGAGCAGCAGTGCGCCTTCCTTGCGCTCATCCTTGTTGTCGGATGCGATTTTCTTCTTTGCATCGGTGAGCAGCGATGTCACAAGGCGGCGTTGCGCGTTGACCACTGTCTCTACGTTCGGCTTGAACTGGTCAAACATCTGGTCGTCGCCTTTGGCAACCGGACCGGAGATGATGAGCGGCGTGCGGGCGTCGTCGATAAGCACTGAGTCGACCTCATCGACGATGGCGAAGTTGTGTGGACGCTGCACGAGGTCGGCAGGCGATGTTGCCATGTTGTCGCGAAGGTAGTCGAAACCGAACTCGTTGTTTGTACCGAATGTGATGTCGGCGTTGTATGCGCGGCGGCGTTCCGGGGAGTTGGGCTCTGTCTTGTCGATGCAGTCAACAGAAAGACCGTGGAACATGTAGAGCGGACCCATCCACTCGGAGTCACGTTTGGCGAGGTAGTCGTTGACGGTGACCATGTGCACGCCGTTTCCTGTCAAGGCGTTGAGAAACACAGGCAGCGTTGCCACAAGTGTCTTTCCCTCACCGGTTGCCATCTCGGCGATTTTGCCTTGATGAAGCACGATGCCGCCGATAAGCTGTACGTCGTAGTGGATCATGTCCCAAGTCACCTCGTTTCCGCCTGCCATCCAGTGGTTGTGGTAGATGGCTTTGCCGTCGTTGATTTCAATGAAGTCTTTGCCTTGGGCGGCGAGTTCGCGGTCGAAATCGGACGCGGTCACTTCGATTGATTCGTTTTGAGCGAAGCGGCGTGCGGTGTCGCGCACGATGGCAAATACCTCAGGAAGATATTTGTTAAGCTCGTCTTCGAGCACTTCAAGGATGTCTTTCTCGATTTTGTCGATTTTCTCCCAGTACGGCTCGCGGTTTTCATACTCCACATTCTCGATTTCAGCCTTGATGTCGGCAATCTCTTTGCGTTTGTCGGCAACGCTGTCTTTGAGTGCTGCGCGGATTTTGGTGATGCGGTCGCGCAACTCGTCGTTGCTCAAATTCTCCAACGTGGGGTAAATCTTGTTGATTTCAGCCACGATTGGTTGAATCTCGCGCAGGTCGCGCTGCGACTTGTTTCCAAAAATTTTTTTCAGGAAATCATTGAATCCCATAATGTATTTTAGTTTTTTGTTTATAATCGTGTTGTCGTGCCTCGGGAAATCCATTGTCGCGCCTGAGGCACACGGCGCTGTAGTGCCGCTTAGTTTTTAAGCGACAACGGCATCATGCGCGCGCCGTTGGGAGAGCGTATTCTAAGGATGCGTGCCACGGTGGGCGCCAGCAGCGCCGCATCGATTGGCGATGTGATTTTCTGAGGCTTTACGCCCGGCGCAATGATGAATGCCGGCGCGCAGACAGCGTTGATGTTGACTTGTTTCAGCTGTTGCTGGTTGTTGTAGTCGTCGCGCACTTTCCATCCTGGCGCGATTTGCAGAAACACGTCGGCTGTTTCCTGCGACGTGATTGACTTGTGCAGCCGCAGCAGTGTCTCGCTGACAGGATTGTCGAGCACCTCGTCGACGGAGTATGCCTCGTCTACGCCAGCCATACGGCGCAAGAATGCACCCGACACTTTGCGCAGTTCCTCGACTGAAACGTTTTTCTCTTTTGCAAGTTTCTCGTTGAGATAGATTTTCTCGTTGAAGTATCCGTTCACCCAGCTTCCGTTGCCGTAGAGCGCCATCAGGTACATGTTGAGCAGCGACACAGCCTTTTTCGACGAGAATTCGCCTGTCGGGATGTTGAACCGAGGGTCGGTGGCATACATGTCGTCGAAATAGCCTGTCGGCGTCACGAAGATGCAGGCGTTGCCGCCAACGTTTTTCTCAATGGCGGCAAACAGACGCTCAAGCTGATGGTCGAGACGCAGATATTTGTCCTGCAGCTCGATGCGGCTGTCGTTGTCCGACGCATATCCGTAGGGTGCTGCGGTGTATGCGATGTTGAGCATGTCGACCGTGGCGCGTTTGCCAAGAGCCATGTCGTTCAGGCAATTGATGGCCACCGAGGTTATTTCCTCGTTGACGAGAGCCGAACTCTTGAATTTCTCTACGCCGTCGCCGTCCTTGAACGTGTATTTGAAAGGATAGAACGTGCGGTGGAGAGGAATGTCGGGATATTTGTTGATGTCCATGCTCGGACGCCAGGTCAGCGTGTCGAGGCGTGAGCGCAGAGGCATCAGCATGTTGCGGGTTGAGATGGTTGTAGGGTAGTCTTTGTAGAATGTAGACGAAGCCCATTTACCTGTTTTGTCGCTTATCCAGAAAGCGCCGTTGGCAGCGTGTCCTGCCATCAGAATGGCTTGTTGTGCGTCGGGGGCGATGGCGTATACGTCGCCGATGCCGTTGTTGTCCATACGCAGCTCGTCGCTGATGGTCGACACTTTTATCGCCATTGGCGAGAGCGTCTCGTCGGTGGCGTTGCCAATAAATTTAGGGTCGTTGAGAATCAGCGTTACGCGGCGCGCCTCTTCGTTGTAGACTGTGGCGCCGGTGATGCCGTTGACGTTGGGATAAGTGCCGGTGTAGATTACGGCTGTCGACGTCGTCTTGTCGAGCTGTGCCATGTCAAACACCACGTTGTCCAGTTGCGCGCCTTCAGCCATGAGGCGTTTGAAGCCTCCGTTGCCAAACTGCGACTGGAGCAGGTCGAGATAGTCGCCGCGAAGTTGGTCGATTGATATGCCCACAATGAGCGTAGGACGCCCCGACGACACCTGCGACAAGGCAGACATCGCCACGAGCGAGAATATCATTGAGGATATCAGTCGGTTTACTTGCTTCTTTTTTCGCATCTCTTATAGTTTACGATATAGCCTGCTGAACGCGCTAACGTGCAAAGCATCAGCGGGAAAAACGCTGCGTTTGCCGTTTGTGGCAAAGCCCGCCACGCGACAAGCAATATCAAAACAAGCGCAAAGTTAAGAAAATGATATGAATATACCCACTTTTTTGCTGATTTTATCCAAATTGTAATTGCCGGGAACAGGCAGAATGGGTTCAGCCAAAAGCCGAGCCAGTTGGGTGAGGTGGCTTCGTGTTCGGAGAAGAAGATAAGGAAGAACACGAGGCATCCGGTAAGTCCGGTCAGCGTGAACCACACTGTGTCGAGCCAGCGCATCTGCTTGTGTCGCACCACGCCGAAGACTGTGGCACCGGCGATGAGCGCGAATGCCAGCCAGCATATAAACAGGGGCGACAGTAGGAATGGTGTGGGCGGCAGAACGGCGTTTTCGCTGCCTTCCACGAGTGTGCTTGTGCTTTCAACGATGCCCACGCGTTGTCCGGAGGCGGTTTTATAGGTAGCGCCTGCCATCTCCTTCATCAGGATTATTGGGGCAAACATCTGCTGGCGGACGGAAATAGGGCGGTCGATGCCTTGTCCGAGGGCAAGGTCGATGCCGAATTGATACCACGGGTAGTTGTGGCCGTAGTGTGTCATGATGTCGCGGTAGGTGGCGTCGGGGTGCTCCGACGGCGGATAGGAGAGTCCTCCTACGGCTTGCTCTATGAGGTCGCGCGGCCGCGTGGCGCAGTTGTTGAGCACGTAATTATAGCGATATTCACGGTTTTCGGGCAGGCAAAGCCGTTCAAGTTCGTTGAATAGCCATAATGCCTGTTGCTCAGACAGTCGCAGACGTTGTTCCACGACCTTAGAGCCTCTTCCGGCATATTCTGGTGTGAAATATTCCGTGGGGTATCCTCCTACGGCATAGTCGGTCTCGCCTTTGACAAAGCGATAGATGAAATGAGGCTGGTTGAACGAGAATAGTCCGAAGTTATACACGCGGTCCATCGTCGCGCCGTCGGTGATACGGATGGCTGTGTGTCCGTACAGTTCAAACACCTCCTGTCCGGGAAAGCACGTCAGCAGGCTCACGTCGAGACGTTGCGCCTGTGCCGCCACGGGCATAGCGATGCAGATGATTATTAGAGCCAATAACTTTTTCATAATGCAAAGATAGTGCAAGGTGAGAGAAGAGCAAAACAAACTTGTTTGATTTTGCCCTTCCGAACCGCCGCCTATCTTATTCAAAGATAGTGCAAGCCGAGAGGAAAGAAAAGAGCTTGCTCGATTTTCTTTTCCGAACCGCAGCCTATCTTATCTAAAGGTGGTGCAAATATTAAAACGGGGTGCATCCCGCTGTGAACTGAACTGCACCCCGCTTTATGCTATGAAAGATGATTCATCACCAATAAGTGAACTCATTTATGTCGGTATATGTCGTACCGTTGATGATGACTTTGTCAGGGTCTCCGCTTGAATCCGTTGTGCCTTTGAGGAAGACATTCTTGTTGAACGCAGAGCCGTCGGAATACCGGCAGTTGATGAATTCAATGATTGAATGCTGCTTCATGCATGACACAGCATAGTCGTAGTCATAGATGGCGTTGCCCTCGGCGTCTTTTCTGTTAGGGTCTGTCGGAATCCAGCGGTTGTCGGTGGCTGTGGTGTAGCGGCCAAATTCGCAGTCCTTGAACACGCTGCTGCCATAGCAGCGGGCGTATGGATAGTATAAATCACCGTAGTCGAATGTGCAATTCTCGAAATAACCGTCGCTCCATCCCGACATCCATCCGCGGAATGTCGTGTTCCGGGCAATAAGTTTTCCGTTTCCGGGCTGATTTGTGCAGTATTGGAATTTAGGACCGAAATTGCAGTTCTCAAGAATGATGGTTGTTTCGTTAGCGTAAGCATATACCGCGTAACTGATTTGTATTGAGAATTTTGTGTTTTTAACAGTTACTGTCTTGCCTCTATCGACATATACGCAACCAAATGCTCCCACTTTCTGATTAACGATAGTGAATTTTACATTATCAAGTACCACATCATCTGCATTAATCACAAGAATGCCTATTTGCTCTGTTTTTCCATTGCTATCATCACGAGCCAATGTAACATCCTTAAAGGTGGTATTGTTAGCCTTCAAAATATATCCATTCGGCACTTTTATCATCGTGTTGTTGCCACCAATAAATTCCACGCCATCAGCGATGGTGGTAGGCAATGTCACCTTCACGCCGTCAGTTAATTGAATGCGTTGATTAGGGATGGTAGCAGCGGCAGCAAGTTGCTCATCGGTGCTTACCACTTCGTGTGCAAACTCGCCGCTGAATGCCGGTTCGATGACCACATTGAAATCAGTGGTGTTTGTGAGCAGCGAGCCGTAGATGTTTGTGCGGTAGTTGCGCTGCACTGGCACGTTTGTGAACGTGCGGTTCTGCGGGCCTCCATAGTTGAAAGCCACGTCGACAGTCGCCTTGTCAGCACCTACGAGCAGGTAGTCCATCGACATGTATTTGTAGCCGCCGGCAACAGGAAACTCTCCGTCGGATGCTGTCGGAATGGCTTTCATAGTGAATGTGCGGTCAGCCTCGTCGGAAACTTTGCCGGTGGCAAGGTTCAGCGTGGCGAATGCTTTTGCCACAACTTCGGTCTGGGTCACTTCCAGTCCGGAAGCCTTGGCGGCGTCAAAGTCGTCGGTCCCGATGTTCACCTGCGCGAACGGACGTGTAAGTTTGACGTCAACACTTTGGTTTCCGCTTACGGTGATTGTTTCTTTCTTGAAGAAAGCGTCGCAATTGTCGCTGTTGTTGTTCACCTTGCTGTAGTCCACACTCACTTCCTGTGATGCCGGATTGAAAGTGTATGGAGAATCGGTTGTGGCGTCAGCCCAGAAAATCACGTCGTAGGATTTGCCGGAAGTCAGTTTCAGGGTTACCGATTTCTTGAGGTTGACCATTTCGGCTTCTCCCACAACAGTTGTCTCGTCGCCGAACACCTTCAGAGGAGTTGATTGCCCAGCCTCATACACTGCATATTGCAGATGTTTCGCCGTAAGTCCGTCGGCAAACGCACGGGTGCCCATCTCCGAAGGCAGTTGCGCTGTGAATGTCACGGTCCCCTCGTTGCCTGTCTTCAGGCCGTTGTCCATCTCATCGTTACACGATGTCACGAGCAGCGCCGCGGCTGCAATCGTGAAAGTGGAAAGTAGATACCTTTTCATTGTTTTGGTTGGTTTTTGTTTGGTTATGTCTATAATTTAGTTTTGTTTGGTCAAGTTTGTCGGATGTTTCGGGGCTGTGCCCCAATATTGGCACAAGCACCCGCGCTTAGCGGAACGCCGACAATGCGTCGCGTTGCGAGGTGCTTGTGATTTTTATAATTATTGTTTGGGAATGGAATGTCGTAATGAGAGAAAGGACAGGCACAATGCGTCCTTCAGCCGAAATTGTGCGCTTCTCGGCATTGTTGAAGTTATGAATTGTAGCATTCATTGTCGTTTCTCTGATAATTCTTTGCAAATATAGGGGGAGGGGGAATCAAAAAACCAAATAATTTCCGAATTTTTTTTGTAAAAAAATTCGGAAACGGAAACAAACATTCTATTATAAAGCAAAAAAATCAGAAAAAAAATTTCATGGAATTGCAAAAAAAAATGAAAGAGCCGGGGAACGGATGCTCAGCATAGTCGTCCCCCGGCTCGGTATTATGAGAAAAAAGTGCTATTGACGCTTTCCAGAGATAGTCGTCGTTAATATACGCTGAGCAACTCCATGTCGAAGATTAGTGTGGAGCCGCCGGGAATGCCGGGCTGCGACAGTTTGCCGTAAGCCATTTCCGCCGGGATATACACTTCCCATCGGTCGCCTACGTGCATCTGTTGCATTGCGATGCTCCATCCGGTGATGAGGTCGCTGAGCCGTGCTGCAAGCGGAGAACCCCCGCGGCTGCTGTCGAATGTGCGCCCGTTGATTGTGCGTCCGGTGTAGTGTGCGGTGACAACGCTGCGTGCCGACGGCTTGCGTCCGTCTTTGTCGCCCGATGCGATGACTTTGTAGTAGATGCCTTTGGGCAGAGGTTTCACTCCTGCCTCTTGCGCCTTGTTGGCAAGCCATTGCCGGTTTTTCTCGATGTATTCTCTTTTTGCCATAGTCGGTGTTGCTTTATTTGAAAATGTGACGTATTGTTTCCAGCGGTTCGTAGAAAATCATGCGCGGACCTGAAAAGCGCATCACCTCGCGCATCTGTCGGCGCATCGACGGCTTGTAGCAGTGCACTGTGCATCGGCGGCACGACGTTTTGCGCTCTCCGAACGGGCAATGTTCCAGCCGCGACTCGGCATAGGCGAGCAGCTGACGGCAGCTGTCGCAAAGCTCGCTGTTGCCTTCTTTCTTGCGGCAGTATAGGCGCACCATCACGCCGACCACGCGTTTCTCTTTTTCGATTCTTGACATATAATTGACGGTAGGGTGGAAACAAAAAAAGAGTCGCTTGAAAAAGCGACTCTTGCTGTGGGTGTTGACGGATTCGAACCGCCGACCCTCTGCTTGTAAGGCAGATGCTCTGAACCAGCTGAGCTAAACACCCTTGCTTCTCAAAAGTGTTGCAAAGGTATGGCGAATTTTTTAATCCTCCAAATTTTTTGGGGATAATTTTTTTGACAAAAGTTCGCTTGATGACGTATCTATTGGATAATCAGAATGATAATAAACGAAAAAAATTATACCGTTACGATGCTTGCAGATTGGTGGAAATATAGTAATTTTGCAGAGTTATTGAAAATATCAATCTTAAAAACAAACATAAATGTCTCTCTCATCACTGACAGCCATATCTCCAATCGACGGCCGTTACCGCGGCAAGGTGGAGGTCTTGGAAAATTATTATTCTGAATACGCGTTGATCCGCTATCGCGTAAAAGTTGAAATCGAATATTTTATCGCCCTCTGCAAACTTCCGTTGCCGCAACTTGCGGGCGTTGACCACGCACTCTTCGGAGAGCTGCGCGACATCTATGCCAAATTCTCGGTCGACGACGCGCAGCGCGTGAAGGATATCGAAAGCGTAACCAACCACGACGTGAAAGCGGTGGAATATTTCATAAAGGAGCAGTTCGACCGTCTTGGCTTGGCTCAATATAAGGAGTTCATCCATTTCGGACTCACGTCGCAGGACATCAACAACACCTCGGTGCCGATGCTCATCCGCGACTCTCTCCACGAGGCTTACCTGCCTCTGCTCGATGAGATGGTTGGCTTGCTGAACCAGTATGCCGAGGAGTGGAAAGACATTCCAATGCTTGCCAAAACCCATGGACAGCCTGCGTCGCCGACACGCTTGGGCAAGGAAATCCGCGTGTTTGCCTATCGCTTGGAGAAGCAGATAGAGCTGTTGAAGCAGGTGCCGGTGAGCGGCAAGTTTGGTGGCGCTACGGGCAATTTCAACGCCCACCGCGTGGCTTTCCCCGACCGCGACTGGCGTGCGTTTGCCAAGAAATTTCTCAATGAGAGTCTCGGCATCGAGCGTGAGGAGTGGACAACTCAGATTTCAAACTACGACAACCTGGCTGCTCTCTTCGATGCCATGGCTCGCATCAACACGATAATGATCGACCTTGACCGTGACATGTGGCAATATATCTCGATGGAGTATTTCAAACAGAAAATCAAAGCCGGAGAGGTGGGTTCTTCAGCCATGCCTCACAAGGTGAATCCAATCGACTTCGAGAACTCGGAGGGCAACCTCGGTCTGGCCAACGCAATTCTTAACCACCTGGCTGGCAAATTGCCGGTTTCGCGCCTGCAGCGCGACTTGACCGACTCCACTGTGCTGCGCAATGTCGGTGTGCCGTTGGCTCACATGATGATAGCGCTTCACAGCACTCTCAAGGGCTTGCACAAGCTGCTGCTCAATGAAGCAGCCATCAGCCGCGACCTCGACAATATGTGGAATGTGGTTGCCGAGGCAATCCAGACCATCCTTCGCCGCGAAGGATATGAGAAGCCTTACGAAACACTGAAGGCTCTTACCCGAACCAACAGCAAGGTGGACGCCGAAAGCATCGCCAGCTTCATCGACACGCTCAAAGTGAGCGATGCCGTGAAAGAAGAGCTTAAAGCGATTACTCCTCACAACTACACTGGGTTCTAAAGCATTGAAACAGTTGTAGGAAAGCACATAATTAAAAAGAATGTTAAAATTCAGTTTCTGACAAAGCCTTTTTTAATTATGTGCTTTTCCATTTGAAAAAAATGCAGTTACTTTGTCGATGGAATTATAAATTGCAAAATTGATTTAAATCTACAAGTTTTTAAGAATTAAGATTACAAATTAATAGCAAAGATAAAAAAGACGCCGAGAGGCAGTATTTGTATATAAAAAACAATTGAATTTACTATGGAAGAGAACAAAAAGCCGAAAAGAAGACGCATCGGCGAGTCTCAGGAGATGAATGGCGAGTCGGGACACTTTGAGAAGGTTACTTATAATCCGAAAGCTTCGTTTGTGCCTACTGATTCAGCACAGGGTGCGCCTGTGGAAGGTGGAAGCGACGCAGCGCCACGTCAGGACTATCGCAGACCGAACTACAACAATCAGAACAGCTACAACAGTTATGGCAACAACCGCCAGGGTGGTTACAACAACAACCGTCAAGGCGGATACAACAATTATAACAACCGCCAGGGTGGCTACAACAACCGTCAGGGCGGCTACAACAACAACCGCCAGGGAGGTTACAACAACCGCCAAGGTGGCTACAACAATGCCCAGGGTGGATACAACAATGCCCAGGGTGGATATTCCGACCAGCAGCACGACGGCGGATACAACAATTATGACAACCAGCAGGGCGGCTACAACAACAACCGTCAGGGTGGCTACAACAACAACCGCCAGGGCGGCTACAACAACAACCGTCAGGGCGGCTACAACAACAACCGCCAGGGCGGCTACAACAACAACCGCCAGGGCGGCTACAACAACAACCGCCAGGGTGGCTACAACAACAACCGTCAGGGTGGCTACAACAACAATCGCCAGGGAGGTTACAATAACAACAACCGTCAGGGAGGCTACAACAACAATCGTCCGGGTGCAAGTTTCAACCGCCAGGGCGGACAGCGTTTCACTCCACGTCCAAAACAGATTGTCTACGATGTGCCTGAAGTGGATCCGAACGAGGAAGTACGCTTGAACAAGTTTATGGCGAATGCCGGAATCTGTTCGCGTCGTGAGGCTGACGAGTTGATACAGCAAGGACTTGTGAAGGTGAACGGAAACGTTGTTACCGAACTCGGCTCAAAAATCAAGCGCGACGACGTGGTTGAATACAACGACAAGGTGGTTACGCTCGAAAACAAATGCTATATCCTGCTCAACAAGCCTAAAGACTGTGTCACTACAAGCGACGATCCAGACGGACGTCTCACGGTGATGGACATCGTCAAGAACGCTTGCAAGGAGCGCATCTATCCTGTAGGACGCCTTGACCGCAACACTACTGGCGTGCTTCTGCTCACAAACGACGGCGACTTGGCTTCGAAGCTGACTCACCCGAAATATGTGAAGAAAAAAATCTATCAAGTGTGGACCGACAAAGACATCGCTGAAGACGATATGCAGCAGCTTGCCGACGGCATCGAACTTGAGGACGGACCAATCCACGCAGATGCAATCAGTTACGTCAACGACCACGACAAGAACCAGGCGGGAATCGAAATCCACAGTGGACGCAACCGTATCGTGCGCCGTATGTTTGAGTCGCTCGGATATCGCGTGACTAAACTTGACCGTGTGTATTTCGCTGGCTTGACAAAGAAGAATCTGCCACGCGGACGCTGGCGTTACCTTACTCAGGAAGAAGTGAACTTCTTGAAACAAGGATCTTTTGAATAGAATTTTAAATCATACAAAATGAAACGTACAAAAATTTCAGAAATATGGGCGCCTGAGTTGATTGGCACAGACGTTTGTGTGAAAGGCTGGGTGCGCACGCGCCGCGGCAACAAGCATGTGCAGTTTGTGGCTCTCAACGACGGCTCTACAATAAAGAACCTTCAGATTGTCTTCGATATGGAGAAATTCTCCGACGAGGATCTGAAACCCATCACAACGGGTGCGAGCATCCACGTAGAAGGCAAACTCGTGGAGTCGCAGGGCAAGGGTCAGACTGCCGAGGTGCAGGCGGAAACGCTTGAAATCTACGGCACTGCCGATCCTGAGACTTATCCTTTACAGAAAAAAGGACACACTCTCGAATTCCTGCGCGAGAAGGCTCATCTGCGTCCGCGCACAAACACTTTCGGCGCGGTGCTCCGCATACGCCACACGTTGGCTTATGCAATCCACAAATTCTTCAACGACCGTGGTTTCTTCTATCTCAACACGCCGCTCATCACATCGAGCGACTGCGAGGGTGCCGGCGCGATGTTTCAAGTGACAACGCTTGACCTCAACGACATCCCTAAGAACGAAGAGGGCAAGGTGGACTATTCTCAGGATTTCTTCGGAAAGCCTGCCAGCCTTACCGTTTCCGGACAGCTTGAGGGCGAGCTTGGAGCAACGGCTCTCGGTGCAATCTATACGTTCGGACCTACGTTCCGCGCCGAGAATTCCAACACTCCGCGCCACTTGTCGGAGTTCTGGATGATTGAGCCTGAGGTTGCGTTCAACGACATCAACGACAATATGGAGTTGGCAGAGGATTTCATCAAATATTGCGTAAGCTATGCTCTCGAGCATGCTGCCGATGATATTGAATTCCTTGCAAAAATGTATGACGAGGATCTTGTTGAGCGACTCAAATCGGTTGTCAACACAGAATTTGTACGACTCACTTATACTGAGGGCGTGAAAATCCTTGAGGAATCGGGACATAAGTTTGAATTCCCTGTTTATTGGGGAGCCGACCTTCAGAGCGAGCATGAGCGTTTCCTCGTAGAGGAACATTTCAAGCGCCCTGTAATCCTTACCGACTATCCGAAGGAAATCAAGGCTTTCTATATGAAGCAGAACGAAGACGGCAAGACTGTGCGTGCCATGGACGTGCTGTTCCCGAAAATCGGAGAGATTATCGGTGGTTCGGAGCGTGAGGAAAGCTATGAGAAGCTGAGCCAGCGCATCGAGGAACTCAACATCCCGATGAAGGATATGTGGTGGTATCTTGACACTCGCCGTTTCGGCACTGTGCCTCACTCTGGTTTCGGACTCGGCTTCGAGCGCCTTGTGCTGTTCGTGACTGGTATGACCAATATCCGCGACGTCATTGCGTTCCCACGCACTCCGGGTAACTGCGAGTTCTAATCGCAAGATATGACAAAATAATTTAGGACTGGTTTGAGGCTGAATGGCTGAAAATCAGTCCTGTTTTTTTTATAAAACAGACTGAATACTATGGGAAAAAGTAAATTTTTACAAGATTTCAAAGCCTTCGCGATGCGGGGCAACGTGATTGACATGGCTGTCGGTGTGATTATCGGCGGCGCTTTCGGTAAAATTATCTCTTCTGTTGTCGCCGACGTGATTATGCCTCCTCTCGGGCTACTTGTCGGAGGAGTGAATTTCACAGACCTTAAGCTTGAGTTGAAACCTGCGGAGATGGTCGACGGCGTGATGCAGGATGCCGTGACGCTGAACTATGGAAATTTCTTGCAGACGGCGTTCGACTTTATTATCATTGCCTTGTCGATTTTCTTGTTTGTCAAACTTATCGGCAAACTGATGCGCAAAAAGGAGGAGGAGCCTGCCGCACCTCCGGCTCCAAGCAAGGAAGAGCAGCTGCTCACTGAAATCCGCGATTTGCTGAAGAAGCAGAGCGAGAAATAGGTTATTTAAGTTTTTCTTTCAGAAAACGTCCGGTGTAGCTGTCCGGGCATGCCGCGATGTCCTCGGGTGTGCCCGCACACACGATGTGTCCGCCGCCATTGCCTCCCTCAGGACCCATGTCTATCACGTGGTCGGCACACTTCACCACATCGAGATTGTGCTCGATGATTATGATTGTGTGTCCCTTCTCAATAAGACGGTTGAACGATGCCATCAGAGTGTTGATGTCGTGGAAATGCAGACCCGTGGTAGGCTCGTCGAAGATGAACATCGACGGGCGCTGCTTCTCCTGACTGAGGAAATAAGCCAACTTTATGCGTTGGTTCTCACCGCCCGACAGTGTCGACGACGATTGTCCCATCTTGACGTAGCCCAAACCCACCTGCTGCAGCGGCAACAGGCGTTTCACGATGCGTGTCTCCGTAGTGCCCTTCGACTCGCTGAAAAACTCGATGGCCTGGTTGATGGTCATGTTGAGGATGTCGTAGATGTTCTTACCGCGGTATTCGATGGCAAGAACCTCGGGCTTGTATCGCTTGCCGTGGCACGACTCGCATTGCAGCGTGATGTCTGCCATAAACTGCATCTCGATGGTGATTGTGCCTTCGCCCTTGCATTCCTCGCAGCGTCCGCCCTCGGCGTTGTAGGAGAAATATCCGGCGTCGAAGCCCATTTGTTTCGCGCCCTGCTGCTCGGCAAACAGCCTGCGGATTTCGTCGAAAGCCTTAAGATAGGTCGCCGCATTGCTGCGCGAAGATTTCCCGATGGGGTTCTGGTCTACAAATTCCACGCTGTTGATGAGCGACAGGTCGCCGCGCAGATCGGTGTATGACCCTGTGTTCTCGCAAGCCTCGCCGAAGTGGCGCAGCAGCGCGTTGTAGAGGATGTCGCGCACGAGAGTCGACTTTCCAGAGCCGCTCACGCCGGTCACCACGGTCATCACCTGCAGCGGGAAGCGCACGTCGATGCCCTTGATGTTGTTTTGCGCCGCACCGATAATCTCGATGTAGTTGTGAGTGCGCCGGCGCAGCTGTGGCAGAGGTATTTGCATCTCGCCGGTTAGATATTTTGCCGTCAGGCTGTCGGTGGCTTTGTCGAGCTTGTCGACAGGCCCTTGATACACCACATTGCCGCCTCCGCGTCCAGCCAAAGGTCCGATGTCGATAATCCAGTCGGCGGCACGCATGATTTCCTCGTCGTGCTCCACAACGACCACCGTGTTTCCCAGCTGCTGCAGGCGGCGCAACACGCGGATAAGCCGTTCGGTGTCGCGTGAGTGCAGTCCGATGCTCGGTTCGTCGAGGATGTAGAGCGACCCTACAAGGCTGCTTCCCAATGACGTGGCGAGGTTGATGCGCTGGCTTTCGCCGCCCGACAATGACGACGACAGGCGGTCGAGCGTCAGATATTCCAGTCCCACATCGCAAAGATATCCTATGCGGGTGCGAATCTCCGTGAGCAAGCGTTTGGCGATGCGTGCGTCGGAGTCGTCAAGGCTCAAGGTGTCAAACCATTGGCGCACGTCGCTTACCGGCATCCGCACGATGTCGGCTATCGTTTTGCCGGCAATTTTCACGTATAGAGCCTCGTGCCGCAGACGGCTTCCGTGGCATTCGGGGCACGCTGTCTTTCCGCGGTAGCGCGCCATCATCACTCGGTATTGTATCTTGTATTGGTTGTCTTTCACCATATCGAAGAAGCTGTCGATGCCGTAGATTCCCGGCGCACCGTGCCACAGCAGCGCGCGCTCCTCGTCGGATAGTTGGTAATACGGGCGATGCACGTGGAAACCGCGTTTGGCGGCGGCGATGATAAACGCACGCTTCCATTCGCTCATTTTCTCTCCACGCCAGCACACGACGGCGTCGTCGTAGACCGACAGCGCCTTGTTGGGGATAACAAGGTTCTCGTCAATGCCGAGCACACGTCCGAATCCCTCGCAGGTGGGGCATGCGCCGTAAGGGTTGTTGAAGTTGAACAGCTGGTCGGTTGGCTCGATAAACTCGATGCCGTCCTCCTCGAATCGTTTTGAGAAAGCCGCGGCCGTGATGCCGTCGGGCGTCCATGCGAGCAGACGGCATTGCCCGTCGCCTTCGTAGAACGCCGTTTCCACAGAGTCGGTAAGGCGGCTTATGGTGTCGGCGTCGGAAGAGACGGTCAGACGGTCGATTAGCAGGTTGCAGTTCGTGTCGCAGTCTTTGGCATCGTCAATCTGTAGAAATTCGCCGTTGCGCTCAATGCGTGAGAAGCCTTCCTTTTTGTAGATGTCGAGCTGCTCCTCGATGGTTCGTCCAGATGGCAGGACGATGGGTGCGACGATGGCGATGCGTGTGCCGTCGGCATAGTTTTTCATGCATTCAACAACATCATCCACCGTGTTTTTCTTCACCAAGTTGCCCGACACGGGCGAGAACGTCTTGCCGATACGTGCAAACAGCAGCCGCAGATAGTCGTAGATTTCCGATGCTGTTCCCACCGTGCTTCGCGGGTTGCGCGTCGACACTTTCTGCTCGATGGCGATGGCAGGCGGCAATCCTTTAATGAAGTCGCATTCAGGCTTCTGCATACGGCCGAGAAACTGCCGGGCATACGATGACATGCTCTCCACGTAACGCCGTTGTCCTTCGGCATAAAGCGTGTCGAACGCCAACGACGATTTGCCGGAGCCGGAAAGTCCGGTGATAACGATGAATTTGCCGCGAGGAATCTCCAAATCTATGTTTTTCAGATTGTTGACCCTTGCGCCTTTTATGATGATATTGTTGTTCGCCATACGTTAATTTTTCAATTTGTCGAAGTCTATTCCCGAAGGCGACTGGAACGCTCTCAAGCCGAACTTGCCGAGCGAGGCGTAAGCCGTCTCTACAATTTCCGCCTTGAAGTGCTCAAAATCGACCCATTGCGTGCATGAAGTGAAGCAGTAAAGCTCCACGGGCAGTCCGCAAGCCGACACTGGCTGTTGGCGCACCATCAGGTGCGGCTGCGGGTTGGTGAGTGGATTTGAGCGCATGCGGTGCTCCATATAGAATCGGAAAAAGAATAGGTTTGTCACGTCGGTGCCGTATGTCGGGCAGTCGGGAATCATTGCCGCCAGGCGTTCAGCCTCGTCGGCAGAGCATGTATGCACCGAAGTTATGTCGATATAGACAAGTTCGCGCATCCGGCGTCCGCCTTCGTCCCACATGTTGCGGAAGTTCTGAAACGACTCTGTAATCAGCGCATGTGTGGGGATGGTTGTGACCGAATTGTCCCAATTCTGCACTTTCACGAAATTGAGAGTCACGGCGGTTACCAGACCGTTGGCGCCGCGCTTTTCGAGAATCATCCAGTCGCCCGGACGCAGGATGTCGTAGTAGTTGATTTGTATGCCTGCCACAAGTCCCATTATCGAGTCCTTGAACACCAGCATGAGCACGGCTGCCGAGGCACCGAGTCCGGCAAGGATGGTGCTTGGCTCACGGTTGAGCAATATGCTGATAGCAAGGATTATGCCCACGCATACCACAAGAATCTTGAATGTCTGGTATATACCCGTCAGCGGACGTTTTCTCAGCAGCTCGGATTCAGAGCTGATAATCTGGAACGAAGAGATGAACGCGCATACCAGCCGTGTGGATATTGCGACGATGAGCAGCAGAAACGCTTTGTCGATGACGGTGACGGTCATCGGATGGTCGCTGAACAGCATTGGCACAAACATATAGGCGAGCAGTGCCGGGAGCAGGTATGCCGCCAGGTTGAGCACGCGGCTGTTGAACAGATGGTCGTCCCATGTTGCATCGGTCTTTTCCGTGAACCGTTTGACAAGAGGAAATACTATCTTCTTGAGCAGAAAGTATGCCAGCAGACAGATTGCGGCTATGATGCCTATGCCAAGCAGTCTGTCGGCGGAGGATAGGTTGGCAGGCTTGTCGGAAAAACCGACGATGTCATAGAAAGACAACATGGCTTGCTATTTCTTTTTTTCTTCCGGAGCGAACTCGTTTTTGTAGTCGATTGCCACGCGCGGGCGAAGCAATGCGCGGACAACGAGAACCACGCCGGCAATGATGAACGGAAGGCTTAGAAGCTGTCCCATGTTGAGGAGCATTCCCACTTCGAAACTTTCCTGTGGGTTCTTGACAAACTCGATGAGGAAGCGGCATAAGAAAAGAACTACGAAAAACACTCCGGTAATCAGTCCGCGGCGTTCCTCTGAGTTGCGCTTCCAGTACATCCACATCAGCAGTCCGAACAGTGCGAAGTAGCAAAGAGCCTCATAAATCTGTGTAGGGTGGCAAGCCACCTTGTAACCGTATTCGGCACACATGTTCTGCCATTCCAGAGAGTCGACAAAATAGAATCCCCACGGAAGCGTGGTGACATGTCCGAAAATCTCGGAGTTGAAAAGATTGCCCAGACGGATAAGTCCGCCAACGAGAGCCACAGGCACCACAAGACGGTCGAGAGTCCACAGCGGCGAGCGCTTGGTGACGAAATAGGAGTAGAGGCAGATGCCGATAAGGATGCCTATAGCCCCGCCGTGGCTTGCAAGTCCGCCTTCCCAGACTTTGAGTATCTCGGAAGGGTGCTGCGAGTAGTAGTCCCACGCGTAGAAGAACACGTGTCCGAGGCGTGCGCCCACGATGGTGCAGATCACCACAATCACGAAAATCGAATCCACCCAGCTGCTGCGCTCTCCCTCGTGCTTGAACATTTTCGACAGAATCCAAGCGCCGAGGATAAAGCCGATGGCAAACATCAGTCCGTACCAGCGGATGGTGATTGGCGATGAAATCAAGTCGGGGTTGCAGTCCCACGTTATAAAGTTAAGAATTTGTGCAGTCATATCGTTGAATTTTTACTGTTCAGAAATCAGGCCGTAAAGTTACGCAATTCTGCGCTAACAGCCAACATTATTTTCTTTTGAGCAGACGCGGGAAGAGACGCCGGAAGCGTGTCAGCGGCACCGAAAGGCTTCCTCCGGCAATCACCAGGGTCACAGCCACGATTATGAGCACCAGTCCGACGCTTTGCCGTGCCGACATTGTCTCTCCGAAAATCATGATGCCGAAGAATATTGCGGTGACTGGCTCCAGCGCGCCGAGAATTGCGGTTGGGGTGGAGCCGATGCTCTGGATTGCGGCGGTGGTGCACAGGAAGGATATCGCCGTGGGAAATACGGCAAGACCCAGCACGTTGCCCCACATATACCAGTGCGACGGCATCGTTATCTGTCCAATCCACAGCAGTCTGATTATGAACACAGAGAGCCCGAACACGAGAACGTAGAGCGTGATTTTCAGTGTAGGCTCGTCCTTGATGGCTTTCACGCGGTTTACGCCAACGAGATAGATGGCATAGGAGAGCGACGAGAAAAACACGATGATTGAGCCCACAAGGCTTATTGTCGACCCGTCCTCGTTTTTGTAGAGCAGGGCGATGCCGAGCAGTGCCGAGAGCATGCACACTACGGTTGCCGCCCTGAGCCGCTCATGAAACATTACAGCCATTATCAGAGCCACCAGAATGGGGTATATGAACAGCAGCGTGGAGGCGATGCTCGCTCCCATGTAGCCGTAGCTGAGAAACAACGTGAGCGACGACAGCGCTATCATCACGCCGAAAAACAGCAGCGGAGCCACCTCGCAACGCTTTATCGCCAGGCTGCGTCCGCGTGCCTTGAGCATTATCGCAAGGAGCGGAATGGCGAAAAGATAGCGGAAAAACAGCACGGAGTCAGAGTCCATGCCGTCGTCGTAGAGCGGTAGCGCGAACAGTGGGTTCATGCCGTATGTGGCTGCAGCCACTGCTCCGAGAAAATAGCCTTTAGCTTTGCCTGTCATGTCGAATGTTTTTATGTATGATGAATTAATGTCGTGCCATGCGGCGTAGTATGGGTTTCTGCCATTTTTGTTTACTGTTGAAATAATCGGATACTACATATCCTCAATTGAGGTGCAAAGATAGCAATTCGCATAAAAAAATGAAAATTCAGGTGAAAAAGCGGGACTAAATGTGTTGCCCATTGCAAAGATTTCGTAACTTTGCAATGAAAGAACGGCAACAATGAAGCAGACGAACCAACATACAGTCTTATTCCAGCGGTACTTCCGGCAAGCGGACACCGCGGCGTTGTCGTCGACGATATAAGCCAGTCAGCACGATTTGTGTGGATTGGCTATTTTTTTATTCGGATATTAACTTATTTAATAAGACGAAGATATATATGGAAAACGAAAGTCTTGTATCGATTTCCGACTTCTCAAAGCAGGAGATGCTGGATTTGCTCGAGGATATGAAATATTTTGAGGCAAACCCGAACCGGAAACTTCTTGAGGGCAAAGTCGTGGCGACTCTGTTTTTTGAGCCGTCGACACGCACCCGCCTGAGTTTTGAAACCGCAGTGAACCGTCTTGGCGGACGGGTGATTGGATTCTCCGATGCGGCAACGTCGAGCTCGTCGAAGGGCGAGACGCTAAAGGACACAATCATGATGGTCAACAACTATGTCGACCTGATAATAATGCGCCACTATCTTGAGGGCGCGGCGCGCTATGCGTCGGAGGTGTCGCGTGTGCCGGTCATCAATGCCGGTGACGGTGCCAACCAGCATCCGTCGCAGACAATGCTCGACCTTTACTCTATCTATAAGACTCAGGGCACGCTGCGCGACTTGACAATCACCATGGTGGGCGACTTGAAATATGGCCGCACGGTGCATTCATTGCTGATGGCAATGTCGTATTTCAACCCTACGTTCAATTTCGTGGCGTGCAACGAGCTGCAAATGCCACAGGAATACAAGGACTTCTGCAATGAGCACGGCATCCGTTACCGCGAGACTCACGAGTTCTCGCCGGACGTGATCAATGAGAGCGACATCATTTATATGACGCGCGTGCAGCGCGAGCGTTTCTCCGACCTTGAGGAATATGAGCGTGTGAAGAATCTATACAATCTCCACAATTCGATGCTCGACGACAGCAAGCCAACGGTGCGCATCCTGCATCCGCTGCCACGTGTAGGCGAGATTTCGCAGGATGTCGACGACAATCCGAAAGCCTACTATTTCCAGCAGGCGCAGAACGGACTCTATGCCCGTCAGGCAATCATTTGCAAAGTTTTAGGTATTAACGTAAAGGAACTCAGAGAAAATGAACGATAACAGCAAACTCGCCGTCGCCGCTTTGCAGAATGGCACGGTGATTGACCATATTCCGTCCCACCTCGTTTTCAAGGTGGTGCGTCTGCTTGATTTGGAAAATGTGGAGGGCAGTGTCACAATCGGCTATAACCTCGACAGCAAGAAACTCGGCAAAAAAGGCATCTTGAAAGTGTCGGGCGTGACTTTTCCTGAAGAAACGCTCAACCGCCTGGCTTTGGTTGCGCCAAACGTCAACGTGAACATCATCGAGGACTACAAAGTGGTGAAAAAGTTCAAGGTGACGCTTGCCGACGACATTGTCGACATCGTGCGGTGCACCAATCCCAAGTGCATCACCAACAACGAGCCGATGCGCACGTATTTCAACGTCATCGACAAGGACAATGTGACGCTGAAATGCCGCTACTGCGAGCGGATGATTGAAAAGGAGGATATAGAACTGAAGTAAGGGCTAATGGCAAAGAAAGTGTGGCGTCCGGGCACGATGATTTATCCGCTTCCGGCTATTCTTGTGGGGTGTGGCAACGCCCCGGAAAACTATAACCTGATAACCGTGGCGTGGGTTGGCACGATATGTTCCGACCCTGCCATGTGCTATGTGTCGGTGCGCAAGGAGCGTCACAGCTACGCATTGCTGAAGGAAAACATGGAGTTTACGCTCAATCTCACAAACCGCGACATGGCGCGTGCCGCAGACTGGTGTGGAGTGAGGTCGGGCAGGGACTACGACAAGTTTGCGGAAACGGGGCTCACTCCGCGCCGCGGCATGATGGTGCAGGCTCCATATATTGAGGAGGCGCCGCTGTCTATCGAGTGCCGCGTGAAGGAGATAATCCCGTTGGGCAGCCACGACATGTTTATATCTGAAGTGCTTTGCACGCTTGCCGACGAGCGTTTCATCAATCCGGAAACCGGAGCGTTCGATATGCAGGCAGCCGACCTTATCGCCTATGCCCACGGCAACTATTACGGACTTGGCGACAAGATAGGCAAGTTTGGCTGGTCGGTGCAGAAAAAGAAATAATTATAAAACTTATTATATAAGACCAATATGAAAAGAGACGATTTGATTTTCGACATCATCGAGCGTGAACATCAGCGCCAGAAGAAAGGCATAGAGTTGATTGCCTCTGAAAACTTTGTCAGCGACCAAGTGATGCGCGCCATGGGGTCGTGCCTCACAAACAAGTATGCAGAAGGCTATCCCGGCCACCGCTACTATGGCGGATGTCAGGTGGTCGATGAGGCGGAAACGCTTGCCATCGAGCGCGTGAAGGAAATCTTCGGCGCCGAGTATGCCAACGTGCAGCCGCATTCTGGCGCACAGGCGAATATGGCTGTGTTTATGGCAACGATGAAACCAGGCGACAAATTCCTCGGATTGAACTTGTCGCACGGCGGTCACCTCAGCCATGGTTCACCTGTGAATTTCTCAGGCTTGGTTTTCCATGCCCTTGAGTATGGTGTGAAGGAAGACACCGGTTTGGTCGACTACGACATGATGGAGGAAGTGGCTCTCCGCGAGCGTCCGAAACTGATTATCGGAGGCGCGAGCGCATATTCACGCGAGTGGGACTATGCACGCATGCGTAAGATTGCCGATGAAATAGGCGCGTTGTTGATGATCGACATGGCTCACCCTGCCGGACTTATCGCTGCCGGACTGCTCGACAATCCGTTGAAATATGCGCATATCGTGACATCTACAACCCACAAGACTCTCCGCGGTCCGCGCGGCGGCTTGATTCTGCTCGGCAAGGATTTTGAGAATCCATGGGGCAAAACGACTCCTAAGGGCGTTGTGAAGAAGATGTCGGCAATTCTCGACTCTGCGGTGTTCCCTGGTGTTCAGGGCGGTCCGCTTGAGCATGTGATTGCTGCCAAGGCTGTGGCCTTCGGCGAGGCTTTGCAGCCGGAATACAAAGACTATCAGAAGCAGGTGAAGAAGAATGCCAAGGCTATGGCGGAGGCTATGATTGCAAAGGGCTACAAGATTGTGAGCGGCGGGACAGACAACCACTGCATCCTTGTGGATTTGCGCACCCGTTTCCCGGAACTCACCGGCAAGGTGGCAGAGAAGGTGCTCGTTGACGCCGACATCACTGCCAACAAGAATATGGTGCCGTTCGACAGCCGCTCTCCGTTCCAAACGTCGGGTGTGCGTCTCGGCACGGCTGCCATCACTACACGTGGCGTGAAGGAAGACCTCATGGGCGACATCGTTGAGATGATTGACACGGTGCTCAGCCATAACGAGGATGAGGCGGTTATCCGCTCTGTCCGCGAGAAGGTTAATGCCATGATGGCAGACTATCCGATGTTTGCATATTAATCAGTATATATAGGTATAATAAAAGCAATCCCGGAGACGATGGTTTCCGGGATTGCTTTTATTATTTGTGCTTGGTTGGAGGTCAGTGGACAGGAACAATTGTCAGCTCTATGCCCATCTCCTCGATGGCGTGTGCCGTTGACGGAGAGATGTGCGAGTCGGTGATGATGTGGTCCACGTCTTTTGTGTCGACGATCTTGCTGAAGCCGCGGCGTCCGAATTTGGATGAGTCGGCGAGCACGATGGTCTTTTGCGCGGTTTGTATCATAACGCGGTTGAGGCTTGCCTCCATCATGTTGGTTGTTGTGATGCCGAAGTCGAGGTCGATGCCGTCGACACCGATAAACAACTTGCTGCAGGAGAAGTCGCTCAATGCCGACTCTGCATATTTGCCGACCACCGACAAACTGCTGTGGCGGAGGATTCCGCCAAGTTCGATGATGTCGACGTTGTTGTCGTTGGCAAGGATGCGCGCCACTTCGAGCGATGCCGTTATCACGGTCAGCTTGTCGGTCGTGTGGATGTTGCGCGCCAACGCGTGGACTGTGGTGCCGGATGCGATGAGGATGGAGTCGCGCGGAGTGACCAGTTGCGCTGCCGCTGCGCCGATGAGCCGTTTCTCCTCCACATACAGCCGCTCCTTCTCGCTTACATTCTTGTTTTCGCTGTAAGGGTCTATGAGGATTGCTTTACCGTGGTTGCGGTAGAGTTTCTTTTTTTTCTCAAGCTCTGTCAAGTCTTTTCGTATCGTAACCGATGAGACGTTGAGTTGCTCAGACAAGTCGGTGACAAGCAACGAGTCCTGTTGCATGAGCAGATCGAGGATAAGTGATTGCCTTTCGTCTTTAGTCATGTGAATTATTATATGTTATGATTTGATTTCAAAGTTTTTGATTCGCTTTGCAAAATAACGAAAAAATAACAGTTTTGCAAAATATTTTTAGTGAAAGACCCCAAAATATGTTGCATAACATACAAATTTCCTTGCTAAATTTCAAAATGAAAAAAATCGATTTTAAATGAAAAAAACAACCGAAAAAGTTTCGTATTCCAATTATTGTTTATACATTTGTGGCGTAATGAAAGATGATGGCTTTCATCGCACTAAAACGAAACCGAACGAGAAACTTTTACTCTTAAAATTAAAAAATGAAAAAGCTTACGCTAAACACTTGTTATTCACGCAACTATGATGATTTTACAGGGAAGGGGTATTTCTCCCAACCGTTTTTTTGAGTCTGTAGTTTTTATGGACGGTGTTGCCTGTGGCGATGCTGTGTTTTCGGCAATTGAGATGAATCTATCTTCAGAACAAAATAATAATAGGAATATAGGCACCGGCTGGCAGTAGGACGTAACTGCCGGCCGGTTCTCTTTTTGTGTGACGTCAGCAAAGAGAGATGCTTGAAAAAATAGAAAGGATAAAAACCTAATTTTTTATTAATTAACAAAATATTATTTATGAAATCAAACTTCACTTGCATCAAAAAGATGCCAGTATATTTACTGTCTGCCTCTTTTTGCCTGGGTATGTTCTCTTGTCAGGACGATGTGAGAACTGATGGATACTCCACAAAGGACGTTCCAGAACTTCATGCTCTTTCTGCCGAGCAGAAGGAGGTGATCGACTACACTCCCAAAAACATCGTCATCGCTCACCGCGGAACAGAGTTCTGGGCTCCGGAAGAGAGTGAGGCTGCTATGCGCTGGGCTCGTAACATCGGTGCTGACTACATCGAGTGCGACCTTCAGAAAACAAAAGACGGTGTAATCCTTGCGCTTCACGATGAAAGCCTTCTCCGCACAACCGACGTTGAGGTTATCTATCCAAGCCGCCAGAACGACTACGTGAGCGCGTTCACTTATGATGAGTTGCTGAAACTCGACATCGGTTCTTGGTTCAACGAAGCCAACCCGGAGCAGGCACGCAGCTCGTTTGTAGGTCTTGACATTCTTACTCTCGACGACGTGCTTATGATTGCCGAGGGCTACCGCATCAAGCGCGACGCCAACGGCAAGCGTATCGTGAACCGTGACGAGAATGGAAAGTATGTCAGCACTCAGTATGAGCCAGACCCATACGACAACGGCAACCGTCCGGGTGTCTATATCGAGACAAAGGCTCCTTACTTGTTTGCAGGCATGGAGAAAGCATTGTGCGCATGCTTGAAGAAACACGGCTGGTATGATGAGGACGCCAGCAAAATGAAAAAGATCGCTTATAAAGACGGTGTTCCTGGAAATGTGGATATCGCCAACACAAAGGCCCGTATCATCCTTCAGACATTCAGCCTCGGCGGTCTTATCAATATGAACAAGGAGTTCAAACGCAAGATTCCTACATTGTTCCTGATGGCTGATGTGACAAGCTCTACGCCGGCGTCTTACGCTGAGAAGATCAACTTCGCAATCGACAACGGCGCTACTGCAATTGGCCCGAACATCGACTATATCAAGGGCTATCCTACAAGCTTGTATCCATGGCAGGGCGACATGGTCCGCCGCACAGGAATGGACATCCACGCTTGGACATTCAACACTCAGGAGCAGCTCCTGAAGTATACAGGTCCGTGGTGCGACCCGAAGAAGGAAGGTGGAGCAGACAAGAACTATGTTGACGGTGTGTTTACCAACCACGCTGACCTCGCTGTCAATTTCTACCGCGAGACTCTTGAGGGCTATCTTGCAAAGGGTCTGAACTATTTCCGCTCGAATGCAAAATGCGGTCTGCCAGACAACTTGCACAAAAACACTCCGGTGAAGACTGCACAGCAAGTGCTCGACGAACTTCATTATGCGAAATAAACCTAACCACGAACAAGAAATATATAATTGAAATAACAGTATGAAAAAATATATCTTAGCTTTGGGTGTTTGCTGTATGGCTGGCGCGATGCCATTGTTTGCCCAGGAAAGCAATTCTGAACTGACCGAAGCACAACGCGAGTTGCAAGGCTACATGGATGAGGGTCTTGTGAAATTCAAGTCAGACAACGACAAGTTCTCATTCCGTGTCGGCGGTCGCGTCGCTATCGACGGTGCTCATTATATCGACGATTACACAGACCGCGGTTCGGGCGCGAAATTCTCTGCCGCACGCATCCGCATCATAAGCAAAATCGGATCGAAGGTGGATATGAAACTTGACGTTGATTTCGCTTCGAAAAACTGGTTGAAAGACGCATATCTGCGTTGGCACACAAACAAGAATGGTTTCCTCCGTGTGGGTAACTTCGCTGAGCCGTTCTCGGCTGAGAATATCCAGAGCACGATGGACTATCCGTTCATCAACAAGTCGGCTACTGTAGCTGCTCTCGGCACAGGCCGTGCAATCGGTGTCAGCTATCGCTACTATCACAAATACTTCTGGGCTGAGGGTGGTGTGTTCTCACAGAAATTCTCAAACCCGACAGAAGTTGTCAAAGGTGGTGATATGGGCTATGCATTGTCAGCCCGCCTGCTCGGACGCGTGAGCGGTGACGACTGGGCATTCCATGCCGGTGGTTCTGTAAACTACGGACGTCCTGACGCAAACGGTTTCACAAACGGTTCTGACGATTACAACCGCACTGTGACTTTGTCTTCAAATCTTGAGTCTTGCGTTGACAACACCAAATTCCTCAATGCAACAATCAACAATGTGAAGACCGGTCTGAAATTCGGTGCCGAAGTGATGGCAAGCTATAAGAAGGTGTATGTGAAGGGCGAGTGGTTGCACGCTGACTATGTGCGTGAGCGCGACTGGGACTACAACTTCACCTCATCGCTCGGAACGCTGCTTTCAACAATGTTCCCAACGCTGTCGGCTTACCAGGGTCTTATGGGTGTTGACCAGAACGCCAAATTCTATGGCTATACAGTTGAGGCTGGCTTCATGATTCTTGGCAAGAACTATCGCTACAACAGTGTTGACGCTTTGATGAACCGTCCGAAAGGCAAATCGCTTGAGGTTGTAGCACGCTTCAACCACACCGATCTTAACGACATCATGGCAGGCCACATGTTCTATGGCGGCAAGTTCTATTCAAGCACGCTCCACCAGTCATTCGGCGTGGCTGACCAGTCGGTGATCGGCGGTAAGGCTGACACGTTCACTTTTGGTGTAAACTACTACGTTACTGATAATATCGTAGCTCGCTTGAACTATTCTTATCAGAAACTCAACCAAGAGTATACAAAGGAATTCATGCTCGACAAGAACCTGCACTCAATCCAGGCTCGCGTGGCGTTTGAGTTCTAAGCATACAAATATAATTATAGATGAAAGAATGTATTTAGTCATTGCGCAGTGATTGGCTTTGCTAAAGATTAACTCCGAAAGTCTTCCCGCTTTCGGAGTTTTTTTTGCTCTTGTGCTATAGAAATATGTTTTATAACATAAAAACGAAAGTTTTTGCTTTCGTGGCGAAATTTTTTTTGCTTTTTTCAAGAAAAAGTTTCGGAAAAAGTTTCGTGAATAAAAAAATGTATATAATTTTGCTGTGAAATGAAACATAAACGGTTTTGACATAGAAACCAGAGATTTTATTTTGATACTTCGTTAGTTTAAAGAGACATGGTAAATAAAGAAAACGAATATGACGTAATAGTCATAGGAGGAGGAGCAACAGGAGCCGGCACGGCGCGCGACTGCGCGTTGCGTGGCTTGCGCGTTTTGCTGCTGGAGCGTTTCGATTTCGCTTCGGGAGCCACAGGCCGCAACCACGGACTGCTTCACAGCGGCGCCCGCTATGCGGTGACCGACAAGGAGTCGGCTTCGGAGTGCATCAAGGAAAACATGATTCTGCGCAAGGTGGCAAGCCACTGCGTGGAGGAGAACGACGGCTTGTTCATCACCCTTCCGGAAGACGACCTGGCATATCAAGCAACGTTTGTTAAGTCGTGCCAAGAGGCTGGCATCAACGCCGAAATCATCGATCCGGAGTTGGCTAAGCGCATGGAGCCGTCGGTCAATCCTACGATTGTCGGAGCGGTGAAAGTGCCTGATGGCTCTGTCGATCCGTTCCGTCTCACTCTCGCCAACATTATCGACGCAAAAGCCCATGGGGCGAAAATCCTTGTGTATCACGAGGTGCTTTCGCTTGTCAAGGAGCAGAACCGCGTGATTGGCGTTGAGGTTTTCGACCATAAGACTAAGGAAAAAAGCAAATATTTCGCACCGTTGACCATCAACGCCGGTGGTATCTGGGGCCACAACATCGCCGCTATGGCAGGCTGCCGTGTGGGGATGTTCCCAGCCAAAGGCTCGTTGCTGATTTTCGGACACCGTGTTAACAATATAGTGCTCAATCGTTGCCGCAAGCCGGCCAACGCCGATATCCTCGTGCCGGGCGACACAATCTGCCTTATCGGTACGACATCGAGCCGCGTGGGCTTCGACGAGGTTGACGATATGCGCGTCACTCCCGATGAGGTCGACATTCTGCTCACCGAGGGCGAGAAACTCGCGCCGGCGTTGGCGTCGACACGCATCCTCCGCGCTTATGCGGGTGTGCGTCCGCTGGTTGCCAGCGACGATGATCCTTCGGGACGAAACATCAGCCGCGGCATCGTGCTTCTCGACCATGAGACACGCGACGGCGTGCCTGGTTTCGCCACAATCACTGGCGGAAAGCTGATGACTTACCGCTTGATGGCGGAATGGGCTGCCGACTTGGCTTGCAAGAAGCTCGGCGTGGACAAGAAATGCGTCACAGCCGAGACTCCGCTTCCAGGCTCCCGCGCTCCGAAGGATGTGCCGTCGGGCAAATCGTTCGACATGAGCGTAGGTCAGAAATCCGCATATCATCGTCATGGTGAACTTGCTGAAAAAATCCCGTCAAGCACAGAATACGACAACAGCCTTGTGTGCGAATGCGAGGATGTTTCGGTGGGAGAGGTCAACTACGCGTTGAACGAGCTCCACGTGACAAATATGATCGACCTGCGTCGCCGCACCCGTGTGGGTATGGGAACGTGCCAAGGCGAACTTTGCGCCTGCCGTGCCGCCGGACTTCTCGGCGAGGTTCACAACTGCGCGAAGAAGGCGAAGGGCAATCTTGCCACATTCCTCAATGAACGCTGGAAAGGTGTTTATCCTGTGGCTTGGGGCGATGCTTTGAGAGAAAATGAGTTCACACAGTGGCTTTACGGCGGTGTGTGCGACATGAAACTTAACAACGAGGAGGTAGAAAAATGAAATTCGATACAGTAATCATCGGCGGCGGCCTCAGCGGACTCGCCTGTGGCATCCGCTTGCAGAAGAAGGGCGTCAAGTGCGCCGTTATCTCTGCCGGACAGAGCGCATTGCATTTCTCTTCCGGCTCGTTCGAGCTGCTCAACCGTCTGCCTGACGGTACAGCTGTGGAAAATCCTGTGGAGGCAGTTGCGAAACTCGAAGCCTCTCATCCATATAAGAAAATCGGAGATTTCGCCAAATATGCATCCGAGGCAAAACAACTGCTTGCCGACAGTGGTGTGGAAGTGGAAGGCGAGGCAACGGAAAATGCGTTGCATCTCACTCCGATGGGCACATTGAAACCGGCTTGGCTGACATTGTCGGAGTTCAGCCGTTTCAAGGGTGCTGAAGAATTCAAGGGCAAGAAGGTGCGTGTTGCCAACATCGCAGGTTTCTTGGATTTCAATATGAAATTCGTGACCGATGCGTTGGAGGACATGGGTGCCGAGTGCTGTCAGGAGCTCATTCATATCGAAGAGGTCGACCGTCTGCGCAAAAGCCCTACGGAAATGCGCGCCACAAACATTGCGCGTGTTCTTGACAAAGAGAACATACATAATCAGTTATTGACCATACTTAAAAATTACTCTATTGGGGTTGATGCGGTGGTATTGCCGGCCGCAGTGGGACTCGCTTCTCAGAAACTTGTGAAAGCGTTAAGAAAAGCAGTGCCGTCTGTAGTCTTAGTGCCGACAATGCCACCTTCGGTGTCAGGGATCCGCACACAGCAGCAACTTCGCCGCGAGTTTGAGCGTCTTGGAGGCGTGTTCATGCTTGGCGACAGTGTGGTGCGTGCCGATGTCGAAGGAGGAAAGGTCAAGGCTGTATACACAATAAATCATGCAGATAACGGCATAAAAGCCGACAATTATATCCTGACCACAGGCAGTTTCTTCAGCAACGGCTTGGTGGCTCATTCAAACGAAATTGTGGAGCCGGTGTTCGGACTCGATGTTGATTTTGCGGCAGACCGTGCCGAATGGTGCGACCCGCAGTTCTTCAACAAGCAGGGTTATCAGACATTCGGAGTTGCCACCGATGCCAATTTCAATGTGAAGAAAGAAGGCAAAGTGCTTGAGAATCTCTATGCCGCAGGTTCGGTGCTCAGCGGATTCAATGCTCTCTATGAGGGTTGCGGTGCCGGAGTGGCGCTTTTGACCGCATTGTATGTCGCAGACAATTTGAAATAAACGAAAGGAAACAATGGAAAACTTACAAGATAAAAACATTTCCGCCAACAATTTCGAGCAGTGCATAAAGTGCACAGTCTGCACGGTATACTGCCCGGTGGTTCCGGTGAATCCGAACTATCCAGGTCCGAAGCAGGCAGGACCCGACGGCGAGCGTCTCCGCTTGAAGAGAGGCGAATTTTTTGACGAGGCGTTGAAATATTGCCTTAACTGCAAGCGTTGTGAGGTGGCTTGTCCGTCGAATGTTAAAATCGGCGACATCATCCAGTCGGCGCGCATAAAATACAGTAAACACCGCCCGTCGCTCCGCGACAAATTGCTCGCAAACACCGATTTTATGGGCACATTCGCCACAATGGTCGCTCCTGTGACCAATTTCGCGCTCGGCTTGAAGCCGGTGAAGATGGTGATGGACAGTGTGCTTAAAATCGACGGGCACCGCACGTTCCCGAAATATTCTGGACAGAAATTCGAAACGTGGTTCCAGCGCAACGCCGAAGCGCGTCAGGATGCGTTTAAGAAGCATATCAGCTTCTTCCATGGTTGCTATGTCAACTACAACTATCCGCAACTCGGCAAGGATTTCGTGGCTGTAGCCAACGCTCTCGGCTATGGTGTGCATCTCCTTGATGAGGAGAAGTGCTGTGGTGTGGCTTTGATTTCCAACGGATTGATAAATCAGGCGAAGAAGCAGGCCGCGCTCAACGTGTCGTCGATACGCAAGTCGGTCAACGAAGACAATCGCCCGGTGGTGGGAGTGTCGTCGACATGCGTGTTCACTATGCGCGATGAATATCCTCACTTGCTCGGTGTGGACAATTCCGACGTGCGCGACCAGATTAATCTTGCAACCCGCTTTGTGCATATGCTGATTGAAAACGGGGCGAAATTGAAGTTTCGCAATGATTTCCATTTGAAAGCCGCTTACCACACACCGTGCCACATGGAGAAACTCGGATGGTCGTATTATTCAATCGACCTTCTCCGCAAGATTCCGGGTATGGAGCTGACGGTTCTTCCGTCGCAATGCTGCGGCATCGCCGGAACATACGGTTTCAAGAAGGAAAATTATGAAACATCGCAAGGTATCGGTTCGTCGCTTTTTGCAGAGATAGAAAAGGCGAAAGTCGATGTTGTGGCAACCGATTGCGAAACCTGCAAGTGGCAGATCGAGATGTCGACACCTACGAAGGTGGAGCATCCGATATCCATACTTGCACGCGCTCTTGACCTTGAGGCAACGGAAAAATTGAACAAGTAAGTAGGAGTGTTTGAGGGGATACGTCGGTGTTTCCCTCAAAGCTCTTGAGCATAATTTTTATGGTTTGTTTAGGATTGTAATTGGTTGATTTTAAACCTGTTATTCGTGACATAGTAATTTTTTTGGAAAAATTCTCCTAAATTTCGTGGTGAAATCCAAAAAATATTACTATGTTTGCGAACGAAAAACAGGAGTTTTCCTAACGAAACCGAAAGAGATTAAGAAATTAACTTATAATAAAAACTACACAAAAATCTATTTCAATCATGTCAGGTTTTTTAACACCCCCTCCCTTTAAGCCCGAGATGGCAAAGGAGAAGATAGATTCAACTTATAAGAACTATCGTTGGCAGGTATTTTTTAGGTATCTTTATCGGCTATGCCGGTTTCTACATTGTCCGTAAGAACTTCTCAATGGCTATCCCGGCGTTGGCGCCGTTTGGCTTTGAAAAAGGCGAGCTTGGTATCGTTCTTTCGATGAACGCCATTGCATACGGATTCTCAAAATTCTTGATGGCATCAATCAGCGACCGCAGCGACGCCCGCAAGTTCCTCCCGTTGGGACTTATCTGCGCAGCGTTGTCAATGTTGTTCATGATTGTGCCTATTCAATGGATTGGCGCTGGAAACAAAGGTTTGGCGATTACATTGATGGCAGTGCTCAACTTCCTCGTAGGTTGGTTTAACGGTATGGGTTGGCCTCCGTGCGGACGCGTGATGACCCACTGGTTCTCGATCAAGGAACGCGGCACATGGATGTCGTTCTGGAACTGCGCCCACAACGTCGGTGGAGCCTTGGTAGGCCCGATGGCTGTTTACGGCGCTATGTGGTTCGGTTCATGGTTCTATGGTGCACAGGAACAGTACTACTTCCTTATCGGTACTTACGCATTCCCTGCAGCAACAGCTATTCTTATCGCCATTCTCGCATACTTGATGATTCGCGACACCCCACAATCGTGCGGTCTTCCTTCAATTGAGAAGTGGAGCGGTTGCGCCGGCAAGAACTACGATGCCAAGAAGTCGGAAGAAGTGCTTTCAACAGCACAGATTTTCCGCACAGTGCTCAGCAACAAGCTGCTTTGGTACATCGCAATCGCAAACGCATTTGTATACATGGTTCGTTACGGATGTCTCGACTGGGCTCCTACAATCCTTACAGAAAGAGGTATCAACCTTAAAGATGCAGGTTGGGCATATTTCGCATACGAGATGGCAGCCATCCCAGGCACAATCATCTGCGGCTGGTTGAGCGACAAGGTGTTCCACGGACGCCGCGCGTTGCCTACAATCATCTTCATGGCGTTGATTATCGTTGCAATCATTGTCTACATGGAAAACCTCGACAACTTGAACGTGGTTATCGGCTGCTTGATTGCTATCGGCTTCTTGATCTACGGTCCTGTGATGTTGATTGGTGTTCAGGCACTCGACTTGGCTCCGAAGAATGTTGCTGGTACAGCTGCCGGCTTGACAGGCTTCATGGGCTACGTGCTCGGTACAGCAGTTTTGGCAAACATCGTTATCGGTTATGTTGCTGAAGGTGCAGGTTGGGAATGGACATTCATCCTCCTTATCGGAGCATGCGTACTCTCAATCGTATTCATGGCATTCACCTACAAGCAGGAACAATATCTTGTAGAGCAGAAAAACGCTAATAAATAACAATTAGGAAAATAAGTGCCGTCCGGCAAATAAAACTAAAACTGGGCGGCACTTTTAAATCCCTTGATAAAAAAATATCACTTTGCACCACGGTTATTGAAACGGGTGCGGAGCAAACAAAGAAAATTATTGAAATTCTTTCATCTATAATTATTTAATTACTTATGAACAAACAGATTGTAAAACTTGGTATGTTGGGCCTTGTTGCCGCAACAGCCATTACATCTTGCTCTGATGAACAGCAATTCGTTGACTTCAATCAGCAGGCAAAGAAATTTGAGGTTCAAGTTTTGAACGACGACCTCGCAAAAGTACGTGACTATGTACCTTTGTACGCAGTTATCGCACACCGCGGTAGTACATACTGGACACCGGAAGAAACAGAGGCTTCTTGGCGTTGGGCACGCGATATGGGTGCCGACTACTTGGAGTCAGACCTTCAGGCAACAAAAGACGGTGTCGTATTGTCACTCCACGATGACAACTTGAAACGCACAACCAACATCCAGACCGTGTTCAGCGACCAGGTGCCTAACATCCGTAAGGCCTTCTATCGTTCGCTTACTTACGAAGACGGTACACCATGTAACTTCTCAGAAGAAGACATCAACACACAGTACAACAAAGACCTCGGTAACTACTACAGCTACTATCCACGCAACTACTATTATGCAGAGCTTTTGATGCTCGACGCAGGCGCTTGGTTCAACGAGGACAGCCAGGAGCAGGCTCGCGAAAAATTTGCATCAACCAACAAGCCTTTGTCTGAGACATTGGCAGCATGGGCAGCAAATCCTAACGCACAGGTGGTTTACAGCAACGGTCTTTACATCAGCGCACTCGCTGACCAGATTGCATACGCAGAAGGCAAGATGCTGAACCGTGACGCAGAAGGTCGTCGTATCCTTCCTTATCACGTAAAGAACTCACTTAAGGGCAAATCACTCCTTGAGATCTGTGGAACAGCTCCATCAACAACAGTAGAGGGCAAGACTTACACAGCACAAGCCCGCTATATGGACTTCTTGGTTTATGACTTCTCTAACGCATACAAGGCCGACCCACAAGACAGCGGCAACCGTCCTGGTATCTACATCGAGTTTAAGGAAAGCTGGGCACAGCCAAGCGATATGGAAGCCCGCGTTTACCATGAGCTTGACAAGTGGGGATGGAACATCATCACAAAACCAGCCGATGGACAGCCATTCTACAAAAACGGTAAAGTCAACGTAGGTAACACCAACGGTAAGGTTATCCTCCAAACATTCTCGTTCGACGCAGCTAACCGTACATACAGCGTATACAAAGGACGTATCCCAATGTGCTACCTCCTTTGGACAGGCACACCTGCTTATGCAACAGATATCGCATACGACACTCCAACCGGTTTGGCAGACTTCATCAAGTACATGCAAGATCACGGCTGCCACATCATCGGTCCGGCTATCTCAGGTGCACCTAACAACTATCCTGAAATGAACAACCCATGGCAAGCTTACATGGTTCGCCGTGCAGGTATGATCAACCACCCATACTCTTTCGACTCACAGGCTCAGCTCACTAAGCACATGGGCTACTGGAACTATGGCTATGAGACACCGTTCGACGAAATGAAGGTTACAGTTCCTAAGACAAGCGTAAGCACATTCCCAGGCGATAGCCAGACATGGCCTATCTACATGGACGGATGCTTCACCAACCACACAGAGATGAACCTCCAGTACATGCTTGACAACGGTATGCGCGGCAACGCAAACTTGCCTAACCCATTCCACGCTGGTCAGAAGTTTGACAACAGCCAGGCTCCTCTTACAGTGCCTGACGCAAACGAACTCCTCAACAAGCTTGGCTACTAATCAACAATAAAGCTTAGGAAAGAGAATTGATTCTTAAAAAATTAAATTGAAACTAAAATGAGAAATAAAAAATATATTTTCATGTCGGCTTTGGCTGTTATGGCTCTTTCTGCTACAGCGCAGGACTTTGACAACACCCCGACTTTGAATATCAACAATAAGGAGAAGCAGGTTAAGTTTACTGTCGGCGCACGTTTCATGGCAGACGCTGCTTACTACAATACAGAGGCCACTCCGTTGAAGAGTGGTGCAACAATCAGCGATGCACGTATCCGCACAAGCATGAGCTACGGTGAAAACTGGTATTTCTATGCTGACTTCGGCTTCGGCGGTGGCAAGTTCTCTCAGAAAAACATCTTCTTGCAGTATGCAAACAAGGCTGACAAGGGAACACACGCTGTGAAAGTTGGTTACTACAATGACCCAGCCGGAACAATGGCTGCTCAGACTTCACTCGGTTCTTACCACTTCATCTCTCGTCCAGGTATGGCGTCTTCAATTGGTGAAGGTCGTGAACTCGGTATCACTTACAAGTTCTCAAACGATCATTTCTTCGCTTATCAGGGCGTGTTCACTGAGAGCGCTTACAACCGTTTGGAAGCAGGCTACAATGGTTTGACATTGAGCGGACGTTGGTTGTATCGCAACGCCAGCGACGTCAACAACGCATTCCATGTAGGTGTCAGCGCACGTTACGCTAAGCTTGGTGGTGGCGAGGAAGTTACAACAAAGGGTTCTACAGTTTTGAAGAAGAGCATTTCTTTGGGTCAGTCGCTCGAAACTTACGTAGATCAGAACAACATCTTCTGTAGCGCTACATTGCCATGGGCAAACGAAGTGATCGACTTCGGCGCAGAGGCATTGTTGGTACAGCCGGATTTCTTCGTACGTGCAGAGTACAAACACAAAGTTGTTACAAAACACCGCGATTCTTACTCAATCTTCATCGCCAGCCAGGACAACATCGACGGTTGGGGTGACCCAGCACTCTGGGAGCAGGCCAACAAGATTAAGACCAACCACTTCAACGGCGCTTACGTTGAGTTGGGCTACAAGTTCTTCGGCAACGCTTACTCTTACGACAAGTTCAACGGTGTGATGAACGGTCTCAGCGGCAAGTCGCTCGAAATCGTAGGTCGTTTCAACTACACAGGTCTTAACGACTTGACAGAAGGTGAGTACTACTCAGCTGGTCGTGACCAATACTATGCAGCAGGTTTCCTTCAGGATTTCCCAGGTATCGGCGCAACTTCAGTTGGTGGTGGCGACATCTACTCAACAACAATCGGTTTGAACTACGCTTTCAACAAGTATGCTCAAGTAATGCTTGACTACACTTGGCACCGCGTAAACATCGACCGCTTGCCTCATGACAAGAACGTACACGCAGTTCAGGCTCGCGTACAGTTCACATTCTAAGAATAGGGCTTATATAAATAATATCATTCGGGAGGAAAGTAGCGATACCCCCTCCTTGACACAGACAAATCCCGGTGCATAGCGCCGGGATTTTCTCGTTTTTCATCGGCAGATGTCACTTTGACAATAAAAACAAAAATCACGAAGCCTTACATTTTGTAGTGCTCTTGATTTGCACTATCTTTGGATAAGATAGGCTTCATCTCGGAATAAAGTTCAAGTAAACTTGGCTTTATTCACTCGATTTGCACTATCTTTGCATTTTGCAAATAAATAAAGAAAAATTGGAGGACTATCTACAGAGTTTGAACGAACAGCAACTTGCTGCGGTGCGCTACGACGGCGGGCCCTCGCTGGTTATTGCCGGCGCAGGTTCGGGCAAGACGCGTGTGCTCACCAACAAGATAGCCTATCTGATAGCCAACGGCTACGATCCGCGCCGCATACTCGCACTGACGTTTACCAACAAAGCTGCACGCGAGATGCGCGAGCGCATAGCACAGCTTGTCGGCGAGGAATTGTCGGCGAGGCTGTGGATGGGCACGTTTCACTCAATGTTTTTGAAGATTCTTCATTTCAATTCCGACAGAATAGGCTTCAACTCCAATTTTACAATCTATGACACGTCCGACACCAAGTCGGCTATAAAGCAGATTCTGAAGGATTTGGAGCTCGACGTGAAGGACTATCCGGTCAATTCGGTGATGTCGGTTATCTCGAGTGCCAAAAACTCGTTGATTTCGCCCGACGACTATCTTGCGGATTCCGACATACAGCGCCGCGACTACTACGCCAAGCGGCCGCGTCTGGGGGAAATCTACAAGGGTTATTGGGCGCGTTGCCGCAACAGCAACGCTATGGATTTTGACGATATTCTGTTTTACACGAATATCCTTTTCCGCGACAATCCCGACGTGCTTGAGAAATATCAGAATTTTTTCCAGTATATTCTTGTCGACGAGTATCAGGACACCAATTTCTCGCAGCATCTTGTGGTGCAGCAGCTGAGCCGTGTGCACAACAAGGTGTGTGTTGTTGGCGACGACGCGCAGAGCATCTACTCGTTTCGAGGCGCCGACATTCAGAACATCCTGAGACTCAAGACGTATTATCCCGGTTTGGAAACGTTCAAACTGGAGCAGAACTATCGTTCGACGCAAACGATACTTAATGTGGCAAACAGCCTGATAGAGAAAAACCGCAACCAGATACCGAAACGGATATTCTCGATGAATGCCGTTGGCGAGCGGATTCCCGTGGTCAAGGCGATGACCGACTATGAGGAGAGCTTCATCGTGGCAAACAAGATTGTCGAGATGAAGATGCTCGAATCGGGCAGCTACAATGATTTTGCCATACTCTACCGCACCAACGCCCAGTCGCGATTGCTGGAGGAATGCCTCAGAAAGCGCAATGTGCCTTACCGCATCTATGGCGGACTGTCGTTTTATCAGCGCAAGGAGATAAAAGACGCTCTGTGCTATTTCCGTATGTCGGTCAACCCTAACGATGACGAGGCTTTGCGGCGTATAATCAACTATCCGGCGCGCGGTATCGGAGAAAAAACGGTATTGAAAGTGCGTGCGGCAGCAATGGAGTTGAATGTCAGCATGTGGGACGTGATTTGCGAGCCTCAGCGTTTCGGCTTGGAGGTGAACTCCGGCACGGCGCGCAAGCTCAATGGGTTCCGCGAAATGATACAGGCATACATCGACCTTGACACAGACGGCAAGGACGCGTTTCAAGTTGCGACGATGATTTATGCCACATCTAAGATTCTGTCATCGCTCTATAGCGACAACACCCCCGAGAACATAAGTCGCCAGGAGAACCTCAGCGAGCTTCTCAACGCCGTGCAGCAGTTTGTCGACGAGGCTAAGGAGGAAGGCGAAAGCGGTGTGTCGATGACAGATTTCCTCTCGGTGGTGCAGTTGGCGACGGATCAGGACAGCGACGATGACGACGACGACTCTCCGCGAGTCACGTTGATGACGGTGCATGCCGCCAAGGGTTTGGAATTCCGCAATGTGATAATCGTTGGCGTGGAGGACGAGATGTTTCCGTCCATGCACAGCAGCAATTCGCTTGCCGAGGTCGAGGAGGAGCGCCGTCTGCTCTATGTGGCGATAACGCGCGCACAAGAGCATTGCCTGATGACTTACGCCACATCGCGCTACATCAACGGACAGACGCATCCGTGCATGCCGAGCCGCTTTTTGAAGGATATAGACTCGGCGTTGCTTGAGCTGCCGCGCAATCCCAACACATGGGCGGCACCGAGTCAGAATGATTTTGAGCCGAGGGTGCGCACACGCATCGTGCCTCGCCAGCAGAAGCCGGAAGGCTTTGTGCCGGTGAGAAAGGCAGTGGCAGAAGCGGCGCCGTCGGGAGGTGACATTGACGGACTGCGAGTTGGCGCACGCATAAATCACCTGCGTTTCGGCGACGGTACGGTGACCAAAATAGAGAAAGAGCCGGATGTTAAAATAACAGTGGATTTCGACAATACGGGCATAAAAGTGCTTCTTTTGAAATTCGCCAAATTCAAGATAATAGGATGACGGGACAGATAAAGACACCATACTACATTATTCACGAAGATAAACTCCGCAGAAATCTGGAGCTGATCAGCCACGTTTCTGAGCAGTCGGGTGCCAAGATAATCATGGCATTCAAGGCAAACGCTCTCTGGAAAACGTTTGGAATCATACGCGATTACTGCCAGGCGTCGACAGCCAGCTCGCTCAACGAGATGCGCCTGTCGCTTGAATTTCTCGGCAATGATGTGCATGCCTACTGCCCAGTCTACACAGACACCACGATAGGCGAGTTTGTGGAGGGCTGCAGCCATATTGTGTTCAATTCTGTCGCGCAATATGAGAAATACCGCGGTTTTGTTGACGGCTACAATTCGTCGAATGCCGCGGAGAAACGAGTGTCGTGCGGACTGCGTGTGAATCCGGAATGCTCGGTTATCGAGACCGACATCTACAATCCGTGCAAGCCTGGGTCGCGTTTCGGCGTGACTCGCGACGTGCTTGGCGACGTGCTTCCGGAAGGATTGGAGGGGCTGCATTTCCACTGCCTCTGCGAGTCGACGTCGTACGATTTGGAGAAGGTGCTTGCCGCCTTCGAGGAGCGATTCGGCGAGTTTCTGCCACGGTTGAAGTGGGTCAATATGGGCGGCGGACATCTGATGACCCGCGAAGGCTACGACACCGACCATCTGATAAACCTGCTGCGCCGTTTCCGCGCGAAATATCCAAATCTTGAAGTGATACTCGAGCCCGGCAGCGCGTTTACATGGCGTACTGGAGAGCTGATTGCCACGGTGCTTGACGTGGTGGAGAACCAAGGAGTGAAAACGGCAATTATCGACGCCTCGTTTGCATGCCACATGCCCGACTGCCTTGAAATGCCTTACAAACCGGCTATAACCGAGGCTTTGGCAGAACCGGTGCATGGCAAGCCGACCTACCGCATAGGCGGAAATTCGTGTCTTAGCGGAGATTTTATAGGCGACTGGAGCTTCGACAAACCGTTGGCTCCTGGCGATGTGCTTACATTTGAAGATATGAACCACTATACGACGGTAAAGACGAATATGTTCAACGGAATCGACCATCCATCGATGGTGTTGCTTCGCAGCGACGGGACAGTAGAGACGCTGCGTGAGTTTGGCTATGAGGATTATCGTAACAGAATGGATTGAGAGCAATGGAAGAAAAGTTGAATGCATACCCGCTTAAGTTTGAACCGAACCTGAAGACAGTGATTTGGGGAGGAGGCAAAATCCGCAAACTGAAAAAACTTGCCGATGCGCCCGACTGTATCGGAGAGAGTTGGGAACTGACAGGTGTACCCGGACAGGAGTCGGTTGTTTCCAATGGAGAATATGCCGGACGCGACATCAAGTCGCTGCTCGGCGAATTCGGTGCGCAGGTGGTTGGCTTGAACACATACAACAAATATGGCGACATGTTTCCTATAATGGTGAAATTCATCGATGCCGCCAAAGACCTGTCGATACAGGTGCATCCCGACGATGACTTTGCCAAGCGCCGCCATCAGGGAATGGGCAAGACGGAGTTGTGGTATATTGTCAGTGCGGAAGACAATGCAATACTCTATTCAGGATTCTCGCATAAGACAGACGAGAACACGTTCCGCAGCCATATCGAGCATAGCGATGTGGTGGCGCAGCTTAACCGCTTCAGTCCCCGTCACGGCGACATCTTCTATCTGCCGGCAGGCCGCGTGCACAGTATCGGCGCGGGCAACTTTATCGTTGAGATACAGCAGTCGAGCGACATAACATACCGCATCTATGACTTTGACCGTATCGACAAAAACGGCAAGAAGCGCGAACTGCACACCGACCTTGCCCTTGAGGCAATCGATTTCGATGAATATGACGACTATAAAGGGCATCTTGAACTTGACCGTCAAGGCACGGCGCTGATTAAGCGTTGCGACAAGTTTGTGTCGGAACTTATGCGTGTGGAGACACCGATGACGGTCGACGTGAAAAGCACCGGCAGTTTCCGCATCCTTATCTGCATATCGGGAGAGGTGGAGATTGCAGGCAGCAACGGCAGCCATGAGCGGCTTGCCACGTGCGACACCGTGCTGCTCCCGTATGCCTTGGACAAAGCTGTCGTCACGCCTGTCGGCGGAGAGCCTGCGGAATTGATATCCGTAGTTGTGGAGTGATGCCGCTGACATATCTTTTCAATCCGGAAAATGATTTGGCACTTGCCGCCGACGTGGACCGCTACACAGCGCCTGCGCCGATAAGACGGTTGCGTGCCGACCTGGCGTTGCTGCCCATGTGGATAGCTTCTCCCGGAAGCAGGATAATCGCGCCTGCCGACTGCGCGGAGTTTCTGGATTTCTGCAAAAGCGTCATCGACGGACTCGACGGCATAGGAATCTATGACGGAGAACCGTCGCAAGCCATGCCGTGGGGTTGGAGCCGCTCTGTGCGCAATGAATTGCTGCGTGCCGGAGTTGAATGCAAAGCCGACGACGCGATGCTCTCGCAGCTGCGCAGGCTGTCGAGCCGGCAGACCACAGTGGACGTGTTGCAACGACTTGATGCCAAAGGTGTTGACATCCCTGCTATGCCAAAAGTGTGCCATTCGTTGGCAGAAGCCGCCGCTGCTGTAGAGAAATTTGATGCCGCAGTGCTTAAAATGCCGTGGTCGAGCAGCGGAAGGGGGGTGGCAAGGGTCGACAATTCCTTTTTTCCGACTTATGAGAATTGGGTGTCGGGGATAGTCCGCCGCCAGGGATTTGTGGTTTGCGAGCCGTATCTCGACAAATTGCAGGATTTTGCGATGGAATTTTATGTTGAAGGCGGACAAGCGGCGTTTAAAGGCTATTCGGTGTTTTTCAACAACCAGCAGATGTCGTATGACCATGCCGTGGTGGCATCGACGGCAGAATTGCGCCGCCGTTTGCTTATGTTTGTCGACGCGTCTACACTCGACAGAGTGCAGACGGCAGTGACGGAATGCTTGGAGGAATTGCTGCCGGAATCGTATTCAGGCTATGTTGGAGTGGATATGATGGTCTATCGCAAGAGCGGAGGCGCGCTTGCGGTGAATCCATGTGTGGAAGTCAATCTCCGCACCACGATGGGAGTGGTTTCCTCCGCGCTTGGCGACAACGTGGTGCATTCAGGATGCGAAGGGGTGATGCGTGTGCTTTACCACAAAGACAAAGCCGCATTGGAGCAGTTTAAGTCAACGCTGCAACCGCCTCGTTTCAGCGACCGCCGTTTGTCGGGCGGCACGTTGCTTCTCGCACCGATCACGTCGGAAAGCCGCTACACCGCCACGCTTACAATCGTTTGAGTTCCTGGTACAGACGTTGTACAGGCAGTCCCATCACGTTGAAATAACTTCCCGAAATGCTCTCCACCCCTACAAAACCGATCCATTCCTGTATGCCGTATGCTCCAGCTTTGTCGAGCGGCTTGAAATTGTCCACGTAGAAATTGATTTCCTCGTCGGTCAGACGGGCGAAACTCACCTCCGTAGCCACCGAGAAAGAAACCGACCGGCATTCCGTGACCACAGTCACGCCGGTAACCACATGGTGCACGTTGCCCGACAGCCGTCGCAGCATCGCCACCGCTTCGTTGCGGTCGACAGGCTTTCCGAGCACCCTGCCGTCGCACACCACCACCGTGTCGGCGGTGATATACAGCTCGTTGCCCGTGATTTGTTCCTTGTAGGCAGCGGCTTTTTTCTGAGAAATGTATTCAGCCACATCGTCGGCAGGCATATCGTCGGGATACGACTCGTCGATATCGTTCAGACAACGCACTTCAAAGTCAATGCCGAGGTCGGCAAGCAACTGCCTGCGTCTTGGCGATCCGCTGGCAAGAAAAATTGTGTATTTTTTGAGATTGTCAAGCATAATATTTCGTTTTTTTTACCATCCAAAAGCATGCCGGTCCTTCATCCAGTCGCCACGAGCCCGCAGCACCTGCTCAATCAAGTCGCGCGCACACCCCATTCCGCCAGCGCAAGGCGACACATAGTCAGCCACGTCGATAATATCGGCGCAGGCATCGGCAGGCGCAGCAGCCAGACCAACGCGGCGCATCACCTCCATGTCGGGGATGTCGTCGCCCATAAACGCCACTTCCTCGTCTTTCAGCCCCCGCTTTGCGAGCCATTCGTCGTAGACGCTGATTTTCACCGCCGCGCCGAGGTAAAGATCTTTCACTCCAAGTCCCTCAAAACGTTTGCGCACGGCCTCCGTGCGTCCGCCGGTGATTATAGCCACATCATATCCGAGTTTTACGGCAAGCTGCATGGCATATCCGTCCTTGATGTTGATTACACGCATCGGCTCTCCCGACGGGTGCAGAGGAATTGACGACGCCGACAGCACCCCGTCGACATCGAAAGCAAATGCGCGAATGCGCTTAAGATCATAGTTGATTCCGCTCATTTGTTGTATCGTTTAAGAATAGCATTTGAAACAGTTCCATAAATGTCAAGCTGTTCGCCGTCGAGCATAGCCTCATGGCTGGCAATGATTTCTCTGTCGCCACGCACCGCCGGACCCGTCTGCGACCGTTCGGGACCATTTGAGCAAGCCTTGCGCAGTGTTTCCTCGAGCAGCGGCTTCATCACAGAGAACGGCAGATTGTTGCGTTGCAGCACATCGTCGGCAAGCGTATACATATAATTCGAGAAATTGCAGGCAAACACCGCCGCGACGTGCATCTGTTGGCGCAGATGACTGTCGGCAATGTAGACCGTCGTCGACACCGACAGCGCCAGCTGCCTGATTTCGTCTGTGGTCCGCTTGTCAGATCCTTCAATGAAGAACGGCACACGGCTCATATCTAAATCCACCGATTTAGAAAAAGTCTGCAACGGATAGAACACCCCGTATCGGTCGTAGCCCAAGCCGTCGAACACCGATTTCCCGACACTGCCGGAAGTGTGCATCCACAAAGCCTTGCGGCATCGCGTCGGCACAGATTCAAGGACAGCGGCAATGGCGTCGTCTTTCACAGCAACGATGTAGATGTCGGCATCGGCAAGACCGCTTGGCGAGTTGGTAGCGTCGCAGCCGACTTTTTCGGCGAGAGCCGCGGCATTTGCCAAGTTGGGACTGCAAATCTGCACCACACCTTCGACAGCCGTCGCCAAGTGGGTTGCCACGTTGCCAGAACCGATGACCGCTATTCGTTTCTCCATTGTCCGATGTGAACCTTCTCCCATTGGCATTTTTCTTCCTCGAGAGGCTTCCGCTCCTCGTTCTTATGGCCGATGCTTATAATGCAAAGCACCCGCATGTCGGGCGGGATGTTGAGCAGCTCGCGCACATTGTCCTCCGCCTCCTTTCCGTCTTTGTCGAAGCGTTCGCGCACCTGGATCCAGCAACTGCCCAAGCCAAGGTCCTGCGCCTGCATCTGTATTGCAAACGCCGCAATCGACGCATCCTCAATCCACGCGTCGCTTTCGTAAGGATTTGCAGTTACCACAACGGCGAGCGCACATCCGGCAATCGGGCGTGCGCCAAACTCCTTGCATTTGCTGAGTTGTTCGAGGGTGGCTTTGTCGTCGACAGCCACAAATTGCCAAGGCATCTTGCCCTTTGACGAGGGCGACACCAAAGCCGCCTGCAATATTGTTTTTACATCGTCGGCAGCGATTTCCTCGTCAGTGTATTTGCGGATGCTGCGACGGTTGAATAAAAGGTCGTGAAAACTTTTCATAGCCGTATTTTTTATTCAAAGATAGTGCAAATCACGAGAAGAGCAAAACAAACTTGTTTGAAATTGCTCTTCCGAGATGCTGATGTTGAGAAAAATTGCTTACATTTGTGTATATACAAAAAAGAGATGAAACTAAGTGTGGTCATACCAGTTTATCGTGTGGAGGCATTTCTGCGCAAATGCGTCGACAGTGTCGTGTCGCAGGAAGTCGACGATATGGAGATAATCCTTGTCGACGACTGCTCGCCCGACGGCAGCGGACGCTTGTGCGACACGCTTGCCTGTAGCGATGCGCGGATACGGGTGGTGCACCGCGGGCAAAACGGCGGTCTCAGCGCCGCCCGCAACAGCGGACTTGATGTGGCTACAGGCGACTGCATAACATTTGTTGATTCTGACGACTTCCTTTCTCCCGGCACATATAGAGCCTGCCTTCAGGCAATGATGTCGAAGCAAGCCGACTGTGTGGAGTTTCCGGTGATGAAGCGTTACGGCAGCGAGAATGCAGAAGAGTATAAGCCATCCCTCGGCGAGGTGGAAGAAACGTTTGACGAATGGTACGAAAGACGCGGCTATGTGCATAGTTATGCATGTAACAAAATCTTCACGCGCCGTCTGTGGGGCGATGCGAGATTTCCGGAAGGACGGTATTTCGAGGATTTGTTCACGATACCATACGTGTTGCGCCGCGCAGAGAAAATTGTGGCTATCGCCAGCGGAATGTATTATTACTGCGCATACAACGCCGGAGCGATAACGCAAAATCCGTCGGTGCGCAACCAGCAGGACCTTGTGGAGGCAAATGTGCGCTTGTTTGAGTTTGCGCGTAGAGACAGCGGCATAGCCGACGCATCGCTGTATGACCATTATATGGAGATACTCAACCGTCAGATCAGTTTGTATCAGGTGGGCGGGGGCAGAATGCTGCCCGACTATAAGGTCAGGTTGAAATATGCCTTCCGCCGTCAGCCCATGCGCCAGCGAATCAAATGCCTGCTTAGGCTCGCTCTGGGAGAGAAAATATTTTTTAGAATGTTTGTGAAGCGATGACAAGTATAAGTTTCATATTGCCATATTACCGGCTCGGGCGCAAGCTTCTCAACCGTGCCGTTGACAGCATATTGAATGCCCGGCTGGCTTGCGACTATGAGATAATCGTGGTTGACGACGGCACCCCCGACAGCGAGGCTTCGCAGTGGCTTGACGGCAAGAGCAGCCGCCTGCGCTACGTGTGGCAGGAGAATGGCGGGCTCAGCGCTGCGCGCAACAAAGGAATAGAAATGGCAGAGAAGGAGTATGTCCAATTTCTTGACGCCGACGACTATCTGTTTGCCGACGGGTTGAGGCAAGTGGAGAAATTGCTTGAAGAGGAGCATCCCGATGTCGTGGTGTTCCGCAGACATAAAAAAGTGTATGGCGAAGGAGTGACAGACGTAAGGCAACGCCGCCTCAAGACGGAGCGTTTCGACAGCGGCATTGACTACATGTCGCGCCGCAGCCTGTTTGCCGGAGTGTGGAGCTATATGTTCCGACGGGAAATTCTCGGCGGGGAGCGTTTCCTTCCAGGCATATACCATGAGGACGAAGACTTCACGCCCCGCCTGTTTGCCAGAAGCGGCAGACTGATATCCACAAATTTGATGGTTTATGCCTACTACCAGCGTCAGGAGTCAATCGTGAACAGCGGCAATGCAGATAGAATAAAAAAACGCTTCAGCGACATGCTTGTCGTCATAGACAGACTTGAAGAGCAAGAGCGTGCTGCGGAAGAAGAATTGAGCCGTTATGCCTTCCACCGCAGGAAAGAGCAGTTTGCCTTGAGCGTGGTTTATCAAGCCATGCGGCTGCTTCCCGGCAAGGAAGCGGTTGCAGACGTGCTGCGCCAACTGGCAGACCGGCACTGCTGGCCGTTGCCCAAGGCAAGATACTCGTGGCGCTACAGCCTCTTCCGCCACCTGACCGACCGCGAGTGGAAAATCAACGTGTTACGACAATTGCTTAAACGAAAATGAGAATACTGCTACTGGGAGAATACAGCAATGTGCACTGGACGCTTGCCGAGGGACTGCGCGCTCTCGGGCACGAGGTGTGTGTGGTGTCGAACGGAGACTATTGGAAAGACTACCGCCGCGACGTGTCGTTGGTGCGCCGTTCCTATGGACGCTGGGACTCGTTGGTGTATATGGCGCAAGTGTGGAAGGCATTGCGGCGGATGCGCGACTACGACGTGGTGCAGATAATCAATCCGATGTTTCTCGAAATGAAGTCGGAGCGCATACGCCCCATCTACGAATATCTACGGAAACACAACAAGCGGATGTTTATGGGTGCATACGGAATGGATTATTATTGGGTCAACACCTGCCGCACTACACAGACGTTCAGATACTCGGATTTCAATTTCGGCGACCGTCTGCGCACAGACGACATTGCGATGACAGAGGTGCGCGACTGGATTGGTACAGACAAAGGCCGCTTGAATCAGGAAATTGCAGCCGACTGCGACGGCATAGCTGCAGGATTATATGAATATTACGCCTGCTATCATCCGGCATTCCCCGACAAGACAGAGTTTATCCCGTTTCCAATCAACACCGACACCACGGTGCGTACGGCGCCTCCGGTGACCGACAAGGTGCGCTTCTTTATCGGCGTACAGAAATCGCGGGGCGTGTATAAAGGCACCGACGTGATGCTGCGCGCTTTGGAGCGTGTAGCCGACCGCCATCCAGACCGTTGCGAGATAGTGAAGGCGGAATCGGTGCCGTTTCCGGTGTATCAGCACATGATGGACTCAAGCCATGCACTTCTCGACCAGTTGTATTCCTACACCCCCGCGATGAACGGACTGCTGGCAATGGCAAAAGGATTGGTGCTTGTGGGCGGCGGAGAACCCGAGAACTACGATATTCTCGGCGAGAAAGAACTGCGTCCCATCGTGAATGTGCTTCCCGACGAAGCCGACGTCTACAACAAGTTGGAGCAAATGGCGCTGCATTCAGACGAGATAGCCAAACTCAGCGCCGACAGCCGTCTTTATATAGAGCGCCACCACGACTATAAAAAAGTGGCGCAGCGATATGTTGATTTTTGGACAAAAAATAAGAAATAGCGATGATAACATTTCCTAATGCAAAAATAAATCTGGGCTTGTATGTGGAGCGTAAGCGTGAAGACGGATACCACGAGCTGTCGACGGTGTTTTATCCGATACCGTTGACCGACGCCGTCGAGGTGGTCGAGGCAAAAGAAACCGCGTTGTTCACCTATGGCAATCCGGTGGACTGCCCTCCGGAAAAAAATCTTGTGATGAAGGCCTACCGCTTGATGGAGGAAGAGTTTAAACTGCCTCCGGTGGCGATACATCTGTATAAGCATATTCCAGACGGGGCAGGACTCGGCGGCGGCTCGTCGGACGCTACATCGGTAGCCAAAATCCTCAACTCGATGTTTGCGTTGGGGCTCAGTGAAGAGGAAATCGCTGTCCGCGTGAAGCGTCTCGGCGCTGACTGCCCGTTTTTTGCCTACAACCGGCCGATGGCAGCCCGCGGCATCGGCGATCTGCTCGAACCGGTGGATGTGGATTTGAGGGGCTACACAATGATTGTTGTCAAGCCCGATGTGTCGGTGCCTACGGCGGCGGCTTATGCAGGGGTGACACCGCGTGTTCCGGAAACCGATGTCGAAAAGCTTGTGGCAAAGCCCGTAGGGCAATGGAAAGGATTGCTTGTCAACGATTTTGAAGAGAGCATCTTTCCCAAGCATCCTGAGCTTTCGGCAATCAAACAGTCACTTTATGATGCCGGAGCGGTCTATGCCTCGATGTCGGGGTCGGGTTCTGCCATTTTCGGACTGTTTGAAGATGACAATTTGTCAGACATATTTGCCGCGAAATGCGCCCAGCCGCTGCTGTACAAGATGAAACTGTGATTTCAGAGAGTGCTGAAAGTTTGGCAGACTTTTTGATAAGGCTGATGTGATAAACATAAAGAATAATAAAAAAACGATATATATCATGTCAGAGAAATCAGAAAAAGACTTGAAAGAAAAGCAGGAAGAGACTGTGGAGGCGACACCTCAGGAACAGGCATCGGCAGAAACCACTGTAGAGGCGGAAGAGCCAACAGCGGAGGAAAAACTGCAGAAAGAACTTGACGACACCAAGGCCGAACTCGAAAAGTCGAAAAAAGAATATATGTTTCTGCTTGCGGAGTTTGACAACTTCCGCAAACGCACATTAAAGGAAAAGTCGGAACTCATCAAAAATGCCGCAGAAGGCGCAATGAAGGATTTGCTGCCGGTGCTCGACGATTTTGAACGTGCAATTCAGGCGACATCTGAGAGCAACGACGTGGAAAGCATAAAGGAAGGCGTCAACTTGATTTACAACAAATTTGTCAAATATCTTGAGCAAAAAGGAGTAAAGGCAATTGAGTCGCAGGACGCCGATTTCGATACAGAATACCACGAAGCGGTCACCACATTCCCTACCGACGACGAGTCGAAGAAAGGCAAGGTTATCGATACCGTACAGAAAGGTTATGTGATGAACGACAAGGTGATACGCCACAGCAAGGTGGTTGTCGGACAATAAGGAGGCGTTGAAAAATGAGCGAGAAAAGAGATTTTTACGAAGTGCTGGGCGTCGATAAAAAGGCGACAGCCGACGAAATAAAGAAAGCTTACAGAAAAAAAGCCATACAATATCACCCCGACCGCAATCCCGGCGACAAAGAAGCCGAGGAGAAATTCAAGGAGGCGGCTGAGGCATACGACGTGCTGAGCAATCCTGACAAGCGTGCCCGTTACGACCAGTACGGTCCGAGCATGGGTCCGCAAGGCTTCGGCGGGGGCGGAGGCTTCAGTGGAGGCGGAATGTCGATGGACGACATTTTCTCACAGTTCGGCGACATCTTCGGAGGCGGCGGTTTCAGTGGCTTCGGAGGCTTCGGCGGAGGCGGCAGAGGCCGTAGCGTGAACCGCGGCAGCGATTTGCGAATCAATGTGAAAGTGACGCTTAAAGACGTTGTACACGGCGTTACGAAGAAGTTTAAAATCAACCGTTATGTTGCTTGCGACCATTGCCACGGCACAGGCGCGAAGGATGGCACAGCATTCCATACGTGCGCCACGTGTCACGGCACGGGAGTTGTCACACGCATGCAGCGCACCATTCTCGGCACGATGCAGACACAGTCGACGTGTCCGGACTGTCATGGCGAGGGCAAGGTGATTTCAGAGCAGTGTCCGCATTGTCATGGCGAAGGCGTGGAGCGCAAGGAGGAAATCGTTACGGTCAACATCCCGGCAGGCGTGGCAGACGGCATGACGTTGAGCATGAGCGGAAAAGGCAATGCCGCGCGTCGTGGCGGAGTGACAGGAGACCTTCTTATCCAGGTCAGCGAGGAAAAGCATCCGGAGCTTGTGCGCGATGAGAAAGACATTACTTACAACTTGATGCTCGACTTCCCGACGGCAGTGCTCGGCGGAAAAGTAGAGGTGCCTACGGTCGACGGCCGTGCACGTGTCACGATTGAGCCAGGCACACAGTCGGGCAAAGTGCTGCGTATGCGTGGCAAGGGAATTCCTTCGATGCATGGCGGTGGTTGTGGCGACGAGCTTATCAACGTGATGATCTACACTCCGGAACATCTGTCGGCGGAGGAAAAGAAAGAAATCGAGAAGCTGCGCGATTCCGACAATTTCAAGCCGTCGGAAAGCGACAAATTCAGAATTTTCAGCCGGTTGAAACACATTTTTGATTAAAAGTATTTATAGATTACGGAATTCCGCATTTGCGATTGATTGCAAGTGCGGAATTTTTTTATGAACGCGAGTTTGGGAAAAGCGAAGTTTACAAAATGGGAAGTTGTAATAAACCCAAATCTGTCATTAGAGATTTTTTCGTACAAAAAGTCAGATTATAGTAGACTATACCATCGTTATAGTATCTGTATACTAACACAATATGCATCTTTCGTTCTATTTTAAGACAAAATGAAAGCGATTTTTTCTAATGACCTCTATAGGGTGGTAGCGCAACGCCCATATTATTCTTCAACTCTTCCAGTGCCGTCACATTCAGGACATTCTACCTTCACTTTCCCATGTCCGTTGCAATTTTCGCACTCAATGCGACCTGTTCCGTCACAGTCCTTGCAATCCTTGTAGCCTCTGCCCCAGCACCAGGTGCAATCTTGGTAACCTCTGCCATTACAAATGGAGCAATCTTTATATCCTCTACCCCAACACCAAGAGCATTCTTTGTAGCCTGTGCCTGAACATGTGTGGCAATAGTTACCAAAAGCATCTGTGCCACTTCCATAACAATAGGTACAACGCTCTTTGCCTGTACCACCGCAACTTGAACAATCTTCGCGTCCAGTACCATTACAATTTATACATTCATCATGTCCGGTCCCGCTACAAGTCCAACACCGTTCTGCTCCGCTGCCATTACATTCTGGGCATTCAACAGAGCCTTCTCCGTCACAAGTTTGACACCTAACAATAATGTAACCATTACCGTCACATTCCGAACAATCAACATTGGTCGGCTTTTTCTTGCAGCCTAACAAGAAAAAAGTCAAACATAGAGTCATTAGTATTAGTGAGAGGAAAGATTTAATATTCATAGTGCTTTCAAATTAGTTTTCCAATAAATTACCCCAGTTCGGGATAATAAATAACTTGTAAAAAGTTGGTAGTCTCACAAATATTTTGTATCTTTATAGATGAAAATCAATTAGTTATAAGAACATTTAATATGACTACCGATTACAAAGTTATAGAATTATTTTGTATAATAGACGAGTTTTGCAAACATTTTGAAGCAGAAAATGCAGGAAATTTACTTGGCAATTGAACCTGCCCCTCCGGCATGCTGATAGTGGATGTTGAGAAACATATTGAATTATTCGTTGGGGAAGGGAATAAAGTTGTAATTTTGTAAGATAGTCAATAAAAACGGACACTCGTTTTGAAGGAAAACGCGAACAGACAATATCGTCAGATAGTGAAATACACCGGCTATTTCGGGGGAGTGCAGGGATTGAATATTCTTGCCGCCCTCGTGCGCAACAAGGTTGTGGCAGTGCTGCTCGGTCCGATAGGTTTGGGTTTGATTTCCCTTTATAACACGGCTGTGAAATTGATAGGCGACACGACAAATCTCGGCATTCCGGTGAGTTCAGTGCGCTATCTGTCGGAGTGTCAGGAAGAGCAGGACAGATGCCGGATGGTGGCTACCGTCAGGTTGTGGAGCCTGCTTACAGCCGCACTCGGCGCAGTGGTGTGCTGTGTGCTTGTGCCATTTTTCCGCTTGTTTTATTTCAGCACGGAAATGCGCTTTGCCGAATTTCTCTATCTGGTGCCGGTTGTTGCTCTGACAGCGGTTACGGCAGGCGAACTCTCGATATTGAAAGGATTGCAGCGAATGCGCGAAGTGGCGACACAGTCGGTTGTCAACGCGATGCTGAGTCTGGTTGTCACACTACCTCTGTTCTGGCTGCTTGGCAACGAAGGCATCCTGCCCGCGCTTGTGGCCGCCGCTGTTGCCGCCAGCGTCACGGTACTATGGTTCTCGCTGCGAGAGTATCCCTACAGGCTTCCCCGCTCTTTCCGTCAAGCCATTTCAGCAGGAGGAGGAATGGTGCGTCTTGGCGTGGCATTTGTTATAGCCGGAGCCATGGGCAGTGGCGTGGAGTTTGCCGTGCGCGCGTTTATCGCCAATTCAGGCACCCTTGCCGATGTCGGTTTGTACAATGCCGGTTATGTTGTCACGGTGACTTATGCGTCGATAGTCTTTATGTCGATGGAGACCGAGTACTTTCCCCGCCTGTCGGCAGTCAACCACGATGAGGAAGCGTGCAACGCAACGGTCAACCGCCAGATAGAGGTTTCCGTGCTGTTGCTTGCACCGCTGCTTGTGGCGTTTATGCTATTGCTTCCGTTTGTCATTCACGTTCTATACTCATCGATGTTTTTGCCGGCACTTGGGATGATACGATTCGGAGTGGTGGCTATGCTGCTCCGAGCCGTGATGCTTCCGATGGAATATATGTCGCTTGCCAAAGGCCGGCCATGGATTTATCTGCTGACCGAGGGCGTCTACGACATAGCGGCTGTGGGAGCCGTCGTGGCAGGCTACAGCCTGTGGGGCATCGACGGCGCCGGCGCCGGACTTCTTGTGGCGGCGGTGTTCAACTGTGTGATAGATTTCGTGGCGTGCCGGCATTATTACAGATATAGAATAGCGAAAAAATCCGTGAAGATGTTTTCCGTGCAGATTCTGCCCCTTGTCGCATCCTATTTCGTGTCGGTGTTTTGCACAGGTGCGCTGCAGTGGGTGCTCGGCGTGGCATTGTTTGGCATGTCGGCCGCCATCTCCTACAGGGTGCTTGAGCGCGAGTCGGGACTGATGACGGCAATTATCAACAAATTCAAGCGAAAACACGATGAAGGTATCGATTCTGACAGCAGTTTATAACACAGCCTCCTATCTGCCGCAGTGCATAGAGTCGGTGTTGGCGCAGACGCATCGCGATTGGCAACTTATATGTATCGACGACTGTTCGACCGACGGCTCGCTTGACATAATAAACCGCTATGCCGCGACCGACAGCCGCATAACCGTGGTGCGCAACGCAGAGAACCAAGGTCAGGCTAAAGCCCGCAATGCCGGACTGCTCCATGCCGACGGCGAGATTGTCACAATGCTTGACAGCGACGACTGGATTGCACCCGACGCACTTGAGAAGATAGTGGTTGCGTTTGAAGGCAGCCGTGACATTGACTGCGTGCTGTTTGACATGCAACTGTATTATTCGCCCGACGATGTCAGACCATACAACAACGCCGTCAGCCATACGGTCTCGGGCTACGAGGCATTCCGACTGTCGATAGCATGGCAGATTCATGGGGTTTATGCCGCACGTCGACAGGTTTATGACAAGCACCGCTATGATGACAGCTGCCGTTCGCACAGCGATGACAACACCACACGATTCCATTACCTCGACAGCCGCAAAGTGGCATTCAGCACAGCTCGTTATTACTATCGTCAGCATGCCGCGTCGTGCACGCATGTTTTCGGGATGCAGCGGTTCAATCTGCTTGTGGCACTCGAGAATCTGCGTAGAGAACTTGAGGCAGACGGCAGGGTAGCCGCCTCCGACCTTCGGGAGCTTGACCTGTATCGCTGGCACAACGTGCAGGGAGCCTATATGCTCTACTATGCGCGTCGCCGACAGTTTCCACCCTCCGACCGCCGCAAGGCAAAGTTGCTGCTTAGACAGGTGTACAGTAATGTAGACACCACCGCATTGCCGTTGTGGGAGCATTTTCGTTTCGGTTATGCTCCGATTAAATGGTGTCCGGCGCTCTATCGCCTGCAGATGAATGCATTCACCCATTTGCGTCTGCTGTTCGGACTTGACAAGAAACGGTACGATTAAAAAAACAAAAAAGGAACTTTCTCTCAAAGTTCCTTCCTTATAAGGTTTCCAATAGGTATAATTTTTTAAGGTAAAAAAGATTGTTTTAGGTTTGTGACAGCAAATGTCATCCTTTATTTCCGACTCTGCAAGCAATTTTATATGTTTTGCAACATAGAAATTTTGAGCAGAAGCTGGAGAGTGTATGTAAAATCTTGTTAATTGGGCTGTTGGGGTAAATAGTTTTGAAGTGTGAAAATTTCTTAAAACCGCTTGTTGCCGGTGCATTTTCTGGCAATTTGCTCATTGTTGAATGTTTTGAGCGCAAGATTCTCGCCGTCAAACACCGCATACGAGCAGAAATGAATCCAGTCGCCGAGAATCACCAATTGGCTGCCGTTGTCGAGTCGCTTGTCGAGCATGATGTGGCGGTGTCCGAAAACGAAGAAGTCGATATGCCTGCCGTCGTCATAGTGCTTGGCAAATTCTTCAAGACACTCTTTCCCCTCGCCGAGATATTGCGGGAAAGAGTCTTTCGCGCGGCTTCCGCGCGACCAACCAAGGGCAAACGGGATAGTCCAGCGAGGATGGATAGCAGCGTAGAGCTTCTGACACACTTTGTTGCGGAACACCGACCGCAAGATGCGGAACGATAGTTTGCGCTTCCCGACCGCGTCGCCATGGTCGAGGAAGAAACGCTTTCCGGAAATGTCCTTAACCATCGGACCGTCGACCACCGTGACGCCGAGTTCGGATGGCAGATAGTCGAAAATCCAGATGTCGTGGTTGCCAATAAACCAATATATTTTCACGCCGAGGTCGGAAAGCTCCGCGATTTTTCCGAAAAACCGCGTGAATCCTCGCGGCACCACATAGCGGTATTCATACCAATAGTCGAGGATGTCGCCGAGGAGGTATATTTCTTTAGCCGAGTCTTTAATAGAGTCGAGAAACGCCACCACGCGCCGCTCGTTGTCGAGCGGAGAGTCGAAATAGCGCGCTCCAAGATGGAAATCGGAGAGGAAATATGTCAGCCGGCGTTTTTCCATCATAGAAAACCAAGTTCGAGTTTCGCCTCTTCAGTCATCATGTCCTGATTCCATTCAGGCTCGAACACAAGATTCACGTCGACAGATTTTATGCCCTCGATGCTCTCGAGTTTCATTCTGATGTCCTCCAGAATGAAATCGGCAGCCGGGCAGTTTGGCGCAGTCAGCGTCATGTCGAGTCGCAGACAGGCATTGTCGTCGAGGTCGATTTTGTAAATAAGCCCCAAATCGTAAACGTTTACGGGTATCTCCGGGTCGTAAACCGTCTTCAGCATTTTGACGATTTTTTCTTCCAATGCAAGTTTCTCTGTTGATTCCATAGGTGCAAACTTACTGAAAAGATTTGAGAAAACAATCATAGACGATGCATTATAAATATAATTTATTACTTTTGTGTTTGGATTGCTCCGAAATAAAATACATAAAATGCAGACAAGACCGATAGACCAAGACATAAAACGCGCAGCCCGAACAAAGAAAATGATTCGGGCATTGTGGACAATAAACTTTTGTGGAGTAGCGCTTGTGATGCTTATAGGCGTTATGATTTATCACGGATATATAGGCTATATGCCACCGGTAGAGGGACTTCTCAATCCAGAAGACCGCTTTGCGTCGCGCCTTTTCACATCCGATGGCGTTGAGATGGGACGTTTCTATCAGAGTCGTAACAACCGAGTGTATGCCGACTATTCCGAGATTTCCCCAAATGTAATCAATGCGTTGATAGCCACAGAGGACGAGCGCTTCATGCAGCATTCCGGCATTGACATCATGGCGCTGTCGCGAGTGTTGTTCAAGACAATCCTGCTGCGCCAGAAGAACGCCGGCGGCGGCAGTACGATAACGCAGCAGCTTGCGAAGCAACTCTATTCGCCCGAGTCGGACGGGCTGATGGACCGATTCATTCAGAAACCCGTGGAGTGGGCCATCGCCGTGAAGCTTGAACGCTACTATACGAAAGAGGAAATCATCAAGATGTATCTCAACCAGTTTGACTTCCTCAATAACGCCGTCGGCATCAAAACGGCGGCACACGTTTATTTCAACACCACCCCCGACAGCTTGAAGATAGAGCAGGCGGCAATGCTTGTAGGCATGGCAAAGAATCCGTCGCTCTACAATCCGGTACGCGCCGACCGCAAGGACGCTGCCGTGGGACGCCGCAATGTGGTGCTGCAGCAGATGCTCAAGGCGGATTTGATAACCGAAGCCGAGTGCGACTCGTTGTGCGCCCTTCCGCTGGATGTCAAGTTCACCAAGGTGGACCATAAAGACGGCATCGCGCCATATTTCCGCGAGGCAGTGCGCCTGATGATGCAGGCCAAAGAGCCGCGCCGTGGCGACTATCCCGACTGGGACCAGCAACGCTTTGTCGACGACTCCATCCAGTGGGCAACCAATCCTCTGTATGGTTGGGTAGAGAAAAATCCGAAGCCTGACGGCACCAAATACAATATCTATACAGACGGACTTCGCATCTACACCTCGATTGATTCGCGGATGCAGAAATATGCCGAAGAGGCGGTTATAGACCACCTCAAGAACACGCTGCAGCCTCAGTTTGACAGAGAGAAAGGCAGCCGTGGGCCGTATACCACCAACAGCGCCGAGCTCGGACAGCTGACTCCGCGCAAACTCATAGACCGCGCCATCCGTCAGAGCGAACGCTACCGTGTGCTTAAAAACGCTGGAATGAGCGATGCTGAGATTATGGAAGAGTTTGACAAGCCGGTTGATATGACCGTGTTCTCCTACGATGGCGGACAGGTGCAGAAAACGATGTCGCCTCGCGACTCCGTAGTCTACCAGAAAATGTTTCTGCGGGCAGGATTTATGTCGATGGATCCGTTGACAGGACAGGTTAAAGCCTACGTCGGCGGGCCGAATTTCCATTTCTTCCAATATGACATGGCAGGCGTTGGACGCCGTCAGATAGGATCAACGGTAAAACCGTTCCTCTATACTTACGCCTTCGAGGAAGGCTTCACACCGTGCGACATGTTTCTCAACGCACAGCCGTCGATCACGCTGCCTACGGGCGAAGTCTGGGCACCGCGCAACACTGGCCATGCCCGAATAGGCGAGATGGTCGACCTGTATTGGGCACTTACCAACTCAAACAACTGGATTTCAGCCCGTCTGATGAGCGAGCTCTCGCCGTCGACGTTGGCGCGCACGATGCACACGTTCGGCATCACCAACCATCTTGACCCCGTGGTGTCGCTCTGTCTCGGACCGTGCGACGTGTCGGTGCGCGAAATGGTGACCGCCTATACGGCATTCTCAAACAAAGGACTTCGTGTGGATCCGATATACGTTACTAAAATCACCGACAACAACGGCAACGTTATCTCGGAGTTTACGCCGCAGTATACCGAAGTGATGAGCCAGGAAGCCTATTTCAAGATGGTCAACATCCTGCAGAACGTAATCAATTCAGGTACGGGCAGCCGCCTGCGCCGAGCCCCTTACAACATCACAGCCGTGATGGGCGGCAAGACCGGTACGACCAACTACAACGCCGACGGATGGTTTATGGGCTTCACGCCCAACCTCGTTTCGGGAGTGTGGGTAGGCGGCGACGAGCGTTATATCCATTTCAACAGAATGGCGCAAGGTCAGGGAGCCGCAATGGCATTGCCTATCTACGGACTGTATATGAAAAAAGTGTATGCCGACAAGTCGTTGCCTTACTCGCAGACGTTGCAATTTCCGGAGCCTCCGGCAGGCTTCTCGCCGTGTTATAAGGAGAGTTACGGCGACGCGCCGGCAGCCGAGACGCCAGTTGAGGCAATCGACAACGCTTTTGAGTAGAAATTTTTTGTAGATTTAAAATTTTTAATTAGATTTGCATTATCTATACAGAAATATTTCTGTAATGAAAACCAGTATAGACTTAACATCATTATACCACTTAAAAAATTATTAGTTATGAGTCGTAGTTTAAAAGTAAGGGATTTGACCCTTCGCGATGGACAACAATCATTGTTTGCCACCAGAATGAAGCAGGAAAGCATTGACAAATTGCTGCCGCTTTACAAGGACGCCGGTTTCTATGCCATGGAGGTATGGGGCGGTGCAGTGCCCGACTCCGTGATGCGCTACCTTGGCGAAGACCCATGGGTGCGTTTGAAAACAATCAGCGACGCAATGGGCGGAGTGTCGAAACTGACAGCGCTCTCCCGTGGCCGCAACCTGTTCGGTTATGTGCCTTACCCGACAAGCGTGCTTGAAGGTTTTTATAAGGAAGCCATAAAGAATGGTTTGAACATCATGCGTATCTTCGATGCGCTCAATGACCTTGACAACGTAAAAGAATCAATAAAACTTATCAACGAGATGGGCGGCATCGCCGATGGTGCAGTCTGCTATACAGTAGATCCTAAAACAGAGGCTCCTGCAGAAAAGAAAGGCTTCTTTGCAAAGCTCTTCGGCTCTAAGAAGGTTGAGGAACCGGAGAAAATCTTTACAGATGAATATTTCGTTGAGAAAGCAAAGGGAATGGAAGCCTACGGTGCGAAGATCATCACGCTGAAGGATATGGCAGGATTGGTCAACCCGTTGCGCGCTGCGTCGCTGATTTCAAAGATCAAGGCAGCCGTTAATGTTCCTGTTGACTTCCACACACACTGTACACCGGGCTACGGCTTGGCATCAGTAGTTATGGCAATGCTTCATGGCGTCGACATCGTGGATACCAACATCTGGTATTTCGGCGGCGGCTCGGCAGCACCTGCAATTGAGTTGGTCTACTTGTTTGCAAAACGTCTTGGCATCGAGCTTGAGGTGAACATGGAAGCCGTAGGCCGCATCCGTGAGCAGTTGAAGGGCGTTCGCACGGCGCTTGCCGACTTCGACCTCCACAAGGGCGATTTCCCACACGATTTCGATCCGTTGAAGGATACTCTTCCAGCCAATATCGAGGCATTGTTTGACAAGGCAGTCGAGGCAGCCAAGGCCAACGACGAGGATGCCCTCCTCGACGCATGCCACGCTATTGAAGACTATTTCAACTTCCCGAAACCAAACTTGCTTGTCAAGAATGCCGAGGTTCCGGGCGGAATGTACTCAAATATGGTTGCGCAGCTGAAGGCGCTCAACGCATCCGACGTGCTCGACGATGCGATGAAACTGATTCCTAAGGTTCGTCGCGACGCAGGTTTGGTTCCGTTGGTAACACCGACAAGCCAGATTGTGGGCAGCCAGGCAGTGAGCCTCGCCATCGACCGCAAGAAAGGTAATGCCGACTATACAACGAAGTCAAATCAATTCATTTCGCTCATCAAGGGTGAATATGGAAAGACTCCGGTTGCCATCACTCCTGAATTCCGCGAGCAAATCACAGGCAGCGCAGTGGAGCGTCCGTATGACGTGGCAAGCTATAAGGCGCCAGAAAACCCGGTTCTCAAGGAACTCGGCGGATGCAAGCTTGCAGAGAACGAGCAGGAATACTTGCTTCTGCAATTGCTTCCAACCGTTGCCAACGGCTTCTTGAAGAAACGTCGTGAGGCAGACCACAAGGCATCGGCTCCGGCTGTTAAAGAAAAGGCAGAGGCTGCAGCGGCAGTGACCGACGATGCACCTATCACCGGACCGGTGGAGCGCGCTCCGATGGGCGGCAAGGTAGTTGAAGTCAAGGTGAAAGCCGGCGACAAGGTGAAGAAGGGTGACTTGCTTTTGGTTTACGAGGCAATGAAGATGGAGAACGAGCTTACGGCAGAGAAGGACGCCGTTGTCAAGCGTGTGTTTGTCACGGTAGACGACGTTGTGGGCACCGATGCTCCGCTTATTGAATTCGAGGCTTAAAAAGTTTATAAATAGAAAAACTCCTGCCGCATCAGTGGCAGGAGTTTTTTTGGGGTATGCGTGTGCCGTTTCCTTCCTATGTTGGACAAAGATTACCCCAGTTCGGGATAAGAAATAGTTTATAAAAAAGTTGGTAGTCTCATAAA
>OMDO01000009.1_pt1 | contig 127128 bp, 111 predicted proteins | sample 1674051 | NCBI WGS metagenome assembly OMDO01 (sample SAMEA103958138, study PRJEB25191) | human gut metagenome | biome: human-associated habitat [ENVO:00009003]; feature: intestine environment [ENVO:2100002]; material: feces | place: Germany | collected 2013/2015 | reverse complement strand
CTCTTGGAACCATATAAACAACTGTACTACAATATTTTAATTTATAGAACTCCTCTTATAAAGACTGTAGGAGTTTCGCCCATAGATATTCCATTGAATTTCATGTGTTGGGCATAGTTAATATTTACAGTAGATATAATAAATAAAAGCATTAAAAATATTCTTTTAATCATAACTTTTGTTTCTTTTTAAACCATTCTTTAGCTTGCTTTATAGCATTATATGCTTCTTTTTCGTCCTTATAAGAAGAATGACTAGCAGAAAAGTCTATTGTTTTATAGCCAAGATTTCTTGTATAGCCAAAATATTTATTTACTTTATAGAAGCTTATATCGATATAACTTGTACACCCGCTTCTGCCATTATATTTTTCCAATATTGATAGTAATTCATCGAATTTAGGATAATTATTTTTTGTGATAATAAGTGTATCATTAGGACCTTCATAACAATCAACATCTGTAATTTCGATTTTGTCTACTTTTTTTATATCAACATCTACGTCCCGATATAAAAAATAATGCTCTAATTTCATTTTACTTATCTATTTTTTATTATCTGTTATTGCTGCGGCTCCACCTATCGTAGTTCCAGTTACAGCAAGAGAGTGTTCATTCAACCAAATTATTATAAGAACAAAGAGCGAGACAAAACAATAGTTTCCTAACACCCACAATATGGGAAGCAGGATTACTATAATTACTAATGTTATCAATATTATTTTCACCATAAGGGGGCGTGATGGATATTAAGTTGTTGTTTTAATGTAAACGGTTTTCTTCCTAAAAAGCTTATTGCTTCAAAGTTTTTAACCGCGGGGATTTTATTGTCTATTGCAAAAGTTGTTAATAATATGCAATCAGCATTACGGGCTTTGTCTCTCGGTCAATTATATGCCGCAGCTTTTTGAAATTAAAAAACGAGATGGTAAAGCATCCGGAACTGACTTTTTTTAATGGTAAATAAAAAGGATAAGCTCCGAAGCCAAATGCGGAAACAACCTTGCTTGGATGAATCAGAATCTGACGCATCCGCGCGTTGGAATTTGTCAGGTCAAGCCCTTCAAGAACATAGCTTGGATAGCCGTTGCTCATTCGCCCCGGACTTACAATCTTATATCGACCTAACGATGAGCAATTGCTGCTTGGCTGATTGCTGAACACAGGATTTCTCATTGTAGAACCGCCGCCTTGTCCATGTGAGCAATTGGCTCGGAGCAGTACTTTATTTTTTGATTTGTCATAGACGATAAATCTATTCCTGCCAGAAGGCTCTTTGAAATCGACAAATATAACAATGTCGCTATATCCTTTCGGTACTTTCTGAAGTTGGGATTTGGGTATGACTGGCGCGTAGAAATAATTATATATTTGCCATGCGCATACGATTGTGGCAAAACAGGCAATGATCAATCCAAATTTCTTTAATGTTTTCATCTTAATTCATTTTCATTAACAGGTTTTTCTCTTCCATCTTCATAAACTCTCATGTATCGATTGTTGGGCAAATCATATCTTAAATGTGATTTATTTGAAGGAGATTCTACAGGGCGTGAGATACGGGTTATTCGATTCGATAAATTCCCATAAGGTTCAGCAATAACATTTCCGTTGATATTATGAATGATAAATGGGACCGATTTCCCATTAATTGGTTTCATATAAATCCGACCAGTATGAGTGGATGTTCTATTTTGAAATCGACCTTCATTCGCGGCTCTTTTGGAGCTTGGACTGAATGGCATGTAAATATCAACGATGTCTCCAGTCTGTAATTTGATATTGCCGACCTTACTTCTTACGTCTTGTCCCGCTAAAAAATTGGGAACAAGATCCATTATTGCGACAGTCCAGTTTGGCAAATATTTTGCAGCCTTTCCAATCACACTTTGTCCATATTGGTTTCCATCCACTAAAACGGAATCACCATATATGCCATTTGTAGTCCAGGCGTTACCGGCAGTGGGTTTTCTAAAACGAGAAGCTAATCTATTAGCTGTATAAGCACATCTTGTTTGCATTTTTCCATCATCAAAGAATTTATATTTGTAACCGCCTTCTTTATCTGCATAATCCGTAAATCCAAGTTTGCGCATGGTATATGGATCCATTCGATATATTGCAGAAGATTCATAGAAATTTTCAGGATATTTATCCTGTTTAAATAAGTCTTTGAATTTTTCAAAGCCAAGTATCTTTGATAAGTTTACTTCTCCTGCTTTTTTATCAGCTTCTTCTGTGTTTTTAGCTTTTTGAATTTGAGCATCAAGATACGCATTAGACATATATTTAGCATCTGGATGATTAGCTATATTGCCCGAATATAATTTTGGTTTTAAGTCTTCTTTAGTAATTGAATATTTAGGAGATACCAATATTTCAGGTATAAATCCTTCCATATCTCCTGAAGAATTAACAATTCCATATTTATATATCTCTGAAGCTGGGATAAAATTTCCATATTCGTCTGTAATCACTTTATCACCATATCCCTCAACAGATGTTGCTTTATCTAAATTGCGAACATCTTTACGAGATAGTTTTAAAGCTTTTATTGGAGAGCCTGATGTATGTTTTGGTATTAATTTCATAAGAGTAAAGTTATAATATATATATTAAATAATCAAAGTAAAATCATCCACATTTCGTGGATGATTTTTTGGCACAATTCTTGTTTTTGTGTAAATAGTAGATCGTTTTGACGCTCTGAAAAGAGAATAAATGACGCGTCGTTAAGATTTTAAACTAAAAATTTGAAATTGTTAACGAATGAAAAAATCTACTATTAAAAAACAAGCTTTGTCAACGCTTACAAACGCATTCGTTTAGGTAAGGAGGAATACGTCAGACAACACTGGCGTCGGTACCCACAAAGATAGACTTTTTAAGAGGCTCATAGCCTCTTTTTATTTTATCAGCATTCTTCTTTGGAAAATAACCAAATCCAAAAGCGTCTGGACAAGTATATAAGCCAAATGAATATCCAATATGCTATTGATATTTGGTTGATAAATGAATATATTATCATTTCAATTGTAGTAGGATGACTCTCTGTTTCACAAGGATATTCTTCATCAACTGGGACAAAAAACAAATAAAGAAGCATCAAGCTTGCTACAATCCACACGATAAGACTAATTATTAGCCCCTTTCTTTTTGTCATACGAAACCGTAACATTATCTAACAATATTGAGTTTGGATAGTTATATCTGAAATATTTTGTGTCGGTTTTACCCTCACTGTTTGCAATATAGACAGATAACGGAATATTTGTCCTTAAATTGTTGGGAGAATCTCCTCCCCGACTATAATTTACCATTATGTCACCTTTTTTAACTGGATATAACTTTCCATCGAAATTAAATTGATAGTCCTTGTCTGCAAATCCGTTTATCATCATAGTATGATATACTTCATTATTCGGATTCTTGGCGATGACGAGATTACCGGGGATTGCCGTATCTTGTGAAATTTGTGTATATCCGTACTTCTCCGGAGAATACCAAAGACTTGCTGACCGAGCTAAAGCATTATGCGGATCAACCCACTGGGATGCAGTCAACATACAATTGGAAGAAAAAGTGGGAATACAATTTAAAAGATTTTCTTTTAAAAAACGTAAAGTATTATATCCCATACTTTTTAATATACCCGTTTCAACATCCTTAGATAAGAAATAGTTATTGAACACTTTATTAGCTCTTTTAAGAGCCGATTCTTCAGGACTAATTACATAGCCATCTTGATATTTAGAAATAAGTTTTATCATAATATTAGCATGAAAGGTTTTTATGAATATTTCTCATAATAGCGGAGAGGACGAGATTCGAACTCGTGGTAGAGAATAACCCCTACGACAGTTTAGCAAACTGTTGGTTTCAGCCACTCACCCACCTCTCCAGAAGGGAAGAACATTATCTTTCGAGAGGTTGCTGGAGCAGCCTCCCATTTTTGTGTCTATAAACGCGGTCAAACGTTTATAGACTGAATTTGCTTTATCTTATAAATTCAAATAAAATGATTTTATTTTTTCTATTTGTGTTATCTTTGTAAAAAATCTATTTATAAACGAAATCTATTGAATGAAAATAAAATCTAATTTATTTGAATTTGAAGGCAGCCCTATAGAATTGTTAATCTTAAATTATTGGATTAATAATTATAAATGCCGTGTTGTACAACAAATAGTAATAGATTATACTAAGTAAACAGATTCAGAGGAACTCTGCTATAACAGGATTTCTCTTTTTAAGATAAAGCATAAAGATTTTTTATTATCTTTGCAAAATGAATCTAATTTATAACTATACTTGTCATGCGTTAGTTGACAGTACGATTAAATCGCTAAAATTAAGCAGCTATTTGTTTGACAGATGTAATACTGCGTTAATTAGATTTTTTAAAGTATATTTTAGATCCATAGAGTGTGTTTAGACACACTTATATAAATCTTCGCTTGGTCATTGAGTTAATCTGGAAACATTTTGGTAATAATTGCCCTCCATGTTTTCTAAGAATACTTGAAATTGACGTAATTCCTATATTATAATTTGAACCAATTAAGTCATTTAATGGGTCTTTCATAATGTCACCATGAAAATTATGAATGACATACCATTTCCCTTTTTCATTTCTAAGTATTCCAGTATGTGACCCTCTTGTCCAACTATTTCCATCACGATATGCATCAATCATATACGCGGATGGTGCAAAATACATATTCACACGATATTGCTTTTTCGGATTTAATTCATTAACATTAAATCTTTTCTTTAAATTATCGGCAGCCTGCATTTCATAGTTTAAGATCTTCATTAAATCTGTTTCTTTAGGATTATAATCAAGCCCTTCGTATCCATTAATAACTGGTTTGGTATTACCATGATTCCAGGCATTTCCCCAAGCATCATATTTAAATGTTTTTCTAAGATAATCATTTGCCCATTTTGCGCATTCTCTTGTGCCGGCCTTACAATATTTATGCATCGGATAATACTCTTTTAATGGACGTTGTTTTATTACATATTCTTGTAAAGGTCTTCCCGCACCAAAAAAATCTAATACATTATTTAATCCTATATTGAAATATTTTGTAGAGACTGTATCGTTTCTTGCGGTATTGTAAGCATTTACATATTAATTAAATTCATTATTCTGTGTAGGCATATAAAAGTATATTTTTATTTTCTTGTTTATTATATAATTTCTCTAACTTAGACATTGCTTTATGCGTTATCGTGAAACAGCCAAGACTTGTTGCTCCCATAGGAATAAGTCCTTTATATTCTTTATCTTGATATTTATCCACGACCCAATACGGATGAATCAGGATGCTTCTTTTCAAGGCGTTGCTGTTGGTTTTGTCCAAACCCTTGAGGTCGAAACAATTTTCGGGATATGAGTTCATTCTTCGATGCCCAACTATTTCATATTTTCCCAAAGAGGAACAGTTGCTGCCAATAGCATTACTAAATACAGGTTTGTCTGGAGTGCTGTTCAATCCACAACCATGGGCGCATAAGGATTTTATCAGCAATCGTTCGTTTTCAAAGCTAAAGACAAAAAATCTATTGCTGTCGGATGCTATCGAATAATTGACAAATATCATAAATTTTGTGTTCATATTATGCTGTTTGCAAAAATTATATGCTTCTGAAACCTGTTTTGGAGAAATATATTCATACGCCTCCATATAACCGCAAGAATCAATAGATACTTCGCATTCCTTTTCTTTATTACTACCGCATCCTATACAGCAAACTGTCATAATTGCAAAATAAATCAATTTTTTCATAGTTATCTTTATAAAATATGAAACTATGGACAATATTATTGAAATAAAAGGGAAAAAGAGAAAATATAGTTTTTCGGTTTATCCTCTTTGTCATACTTTTAAAAAAGTTAATGATTGGAGTGTTATATATATTTATTTATATAATGACAATTTAATCTATTGTGGGAAAGATTCTAATTTCCCAAGCAGATTGAATTATCACAAAATTTATGATAAAAATATTCTATCAAAATCAAATCTCATTGCTGTTTATTATTTAAATCCACAATCAATTTCTCTGGCAGAAGTCGAGACCGACATTTTAGAGGGAAATCAGTTTGAGATAAATATTCATCACAATCTAAAATAGACTGAAGCAGTTCTTTCGGGAGATGCACTGTATATAGTTCTTTAGAAACGCCTTTTGGCTTTTCTCGTTCCGCTATTATGTATTCATTTTCGGCTTTAAACACGGTGAATCTGCGTTTGCTATTTCCAACCGCTATGTATCGCCGATAGCCATTATCGACAGTATCAACAGGCGGAATAAAGTCGTAAATTATGGTGTTATATTCTGATGTCATTGAAATCTTCGCTTGGTTATAATGCCGCCAAATTTATTAAATTTAGGTGCAATTCTTGGTGGAATATATACTCTTGTATTATCCTGAGGTAAAATAATTTTATTAAAACGAATGGGTGTTTCAAGTTTAATTGTCGAACCCTTAAACAGATTTCGCTCAAAATCTCTCCTTTTTCTTAATCCCGGATTTTTAGTGTCATTATATCCGTGATCCATATTATCTACAATCATTTGTTTATCCATTGTTTTTAATCCTAACTGTAATTTAGGACTTTTATTTTTATAGGCATGCTCACCTATATTATAAAATAAATCAAACAACGCATCCAATTCTGATTGATTAAATTTCTGCCAATTAGGTGTGGCATTAAGGAAAGTTACAACACGAGAATTTACATCATTATTAAATAAATCCAAAGCTTGTTGTTCTGATATTTTCCTATTATCAACGGTGTCATTCAGAGTCTTTTTATGACCATATCCTAAAGTCCAAAAGCCGTTTCCGTCTTTATACCAATGATTAACGAATTTTTCATATTCTCTTATTTTTTCAAGAATACTTTCTGATGGTGTGTATTTTTCCATTTTATAAATTCTTTAGACATGTTTTGGATGGAGTGTAATTTGCCGGTATATTTAAACCACAGGTGTCAGTACTTGCAATATATTTTATACCGTACAAGGTTATATCAAATTCATCTTTAGCACATACGAAGATTTTGAATTTATAATTTAATTTATTGCTCAGTGCTGTTATGCCTTTAATTCTGTTTAAGGAATGATCTATACTGTCGTTTATATAAGTGGTAAATTCGTCCTTGTTTGCAAATACTTTTTTGGTTGCATTTGAATACAGCAATACATCCAAGAAATATTCATAACCAATACTGTCGATGTTTTCGTCCGTAGTGCTTAATTGTAATGGTTTGCTCATATGGTTGAAGCAACAAATGGACGTAAATCCTATAATGAAATAAAATATCTTTTTCATTTTAGATATTTAATGATTGCATAAAAGGTGCAATTGGTTCTATTTCTAATATTGAACCAATTGGCGGTTTGTTGTCTACTCTTTATGGATATGCTTAATTGAAAATACTTTGTATCTGTTTGTTGTATGATTTTGAGTTTTTGTTTTCAGACAAGCGTTATTTGAAAGTCCATCCTTGATACACGTTCGAGCGATACGGGCACAGCTCACCGGAGAATGTCAGCTGGTCGCTGCTGAAATTTGAGTTTACGGTAGCGCTGCAGCGGGTTGAGCCTTTGGGCAGAGTGAACGTCACGTCGGCGGAAAGGGCAGTGCCGGTCACATACATCGTGTAGTTCAGATTTCCGCGTTTGTCGTAGTCGATGCGTTTTTTTGTCACGCGTCCCTCCACGGTAAGTCCGCCTATGCCGTTTGGGCTGTTGACAATGCCTTCAAGAGCAAACTGCACAACGGCTGTGTCGCCCTGCACGAGGACGAAGTTGGTGGTGCGGTTCACGTTGACGGTGCGTCCGTGCTTGCCGCGAATCTGGTCGGCAGTGATTACAAAGCGTCCTTCCTCCACGGCTTTTTTCGCCAGTTCGAAACTTATTGAGTCTTTGATTTCTTTTTCGCGTTTTTTGCGTGCTTTTTCCGCTTTCTTCTGCTCTTTGGTCAGAGTCGGAGTTTTCTCGGTGGCATAGATGTCGTCGGTCGGTTGGTTGTCGGCGACAGCGTAGCTTGCCGTAAGCAGACAGCTGACGGCAGCAATGATGAGAATAAATTGCTTTTTCATAGTCTAATTATTGGGGGATAAATTGTTATTGGAAGTTTCTTTTGTTGAAGCCTCTGAACCGCAGCTTCACGAGCGGGATGAGGACAATCGTCAGCAGCGAGCCGCTGAAAATTGTGAGCATCATCATTTGTATGCAGAATTCGATGTTTGACGGCAGCAGTCCGCCGTCGACCATCACTTTGAAAGTCTTGTAGGTTTCGGCCATCTCCGGACGGCCTTTCATGATTTCCATCATCGCAGTTGCGGTGCGGTAGAAAAAGTCGGGGTCGGCGAAGTCGAGGTAGCAGTAGGTGGCAAGCGCGCAAATCATCGACGCTCCGACAAATATTGTGATGCCGAGCATCCATAGTGCTGAAAACGATGCGTCTAAGCCGTATTTGCGGTAGGCGGAACGCAGCAGCGAGAAGTGGAGCGCAGGCACGCAGACGAGCATAGGCATGGCGATGATGCCGAGCAGCGAGTTGCGGTCGCTGAGAAACGACAGCACCGATACAACAGCCAGAAACAGACCCATATACACACCGTTATGGGCGCCTTCTCGATATATGTCCTGAGATGTCAGCATTGATAAATCAAGTAAAGAGTTGTAAAAAAAACGTTGGTTGCCTGTAGTAAATCAAGGTTGTTGCAGGCCGTTCCCATTGTTTAGACTGCAAATTTGCAAATTTTTTCCTATGTCGCAAATTTTTTGGAGCATAAAACTGCGTTGCGGCATTAAAAAACATTGTCGGCGGGGTAGTTTTGTGCAATAGATGTTGTACCTTTGCAATGTCGTTCGCGCGACGCAATTAACATCTTGAAATCAGAAAAACTCAACAGATATGAATGTTGTCGACAGATTTTTAAATTATGTCAAGTTCGACACTCAGAGTGACGAACTTACCAATCTTACACCATCCACTCCGGGACAGATGATTTTTGCCCAGGCTCTTGAAAAGGAACTGCAGTCAATGGGGCTTGAAAACATATCGCTCGACGAGAATGGCTATTTGATGGCCACTCTTCCGGGCAACATTGACAAGAAAGTGCCTACTGTGGGATTCATCGCCCATCTCGACACGTCGCCCGACATGTCGGGACGCCACGTCAACCCGCGCATCGTGAAGGCTTACGAGGGCGGAGACATCGTGCTCGACAAAGACAGCAATGTGGTGCTTTCGCCTGCCGATTTCCCTGAGCTTTGCGAATACAAGGGTCAGGACCTTATCGTGACCGATGGCAAGACGCTGCTCGGAGCCGACGACAAGGCGGGTATCGCTGAGATTATCACTGCTGTGGAATATCTGCAGGCTCATCCGGAAATCAAGCACGGTGACATCCGCATCGCGTTCAATCCCGATGAGGAAATCGGTCTGGGCGCGCACAAGTTTGACGTGGAGCGTTTCGGCGCCGACTGGGCTTACACGATGGACGGCGGAGCGATAGGCGAGCTTGAGTTTGAGAATTTCAACGCAGCGTCGGCTAAGGTTACGTTCAAGGGACGCAATGTGCATCCGGGCTATGCCAAGCACAAAATGATAAACTCTATCCGCATCGCCAACCAATTCAGCATCATGTTGCCGCGGTGGGAAACTCCGGAACACACCGAGGACTATGAGGGATTCTATCACCTTATCGGCTTTGAGGGCACGGTGGAGGAGTCGAAGCTGACTTACATTATCCGCGACCACGACCGCGACCGCTTTGAGCGCCGCAAGAAGGAACTTGAGCATCTTGTGCGCAAGGTGAACCATGAGTATCCCGGTTGCGCATCGATAGAAATCAAGGACCAATACTACAATATGCGTGAGAAAATCGAGCCGGTGATGTATATTGTCGACATCGCAAAGCAGGCTATGGAAAATGCCGATGTGGCTCCGAAGGTGCAGCCTATCCGTGGCGGCACAGACGGCGCGCAGCTGTCGTTCAAGGGGCTGCCTTGTCCCAACATCTTTGCCGGTGGACTGAACTTCCACGGCCGCTATGAGTTTGTGCCGATTCCTTCAATGGAGAAAGCAACCGATGTGGTTGTGGAAATCTGCAAACTCGTGGCTCAACGATAAAGAAAAACGCTGTATGCCGCAGAAAACTCTCGTAGTGATTACTGGACCCACGGGGGTGGGAAAAACGGCGGTTGCCATACGTCTGGCGCGTGACCTCGGCACGGAAATCGTGTCGGCGGACTCGCGCCAGATTTTTCGTGACATTCCCATCGGGACTGCCGCCCCTACAGCCGACGAGCTTGCCGCTGTGCGCCATCACTTTGTCGGAATCCTCGGTTTGGACGAATACTACAGCGCCGCGCAGTTTGAGGAGGACGCGTTGGCGGTGATCGGACGCTTGTTCCTGACCCACGACTATGTGGTGATGTGCGGAGGTTCGATGATGTATGTCGACGCAGTGTGTAAGGGCATCGACCAACTGCCCACGATAAGCGACGACGTGCGCCGCGACGTGGCGCGCCGGCTTGCCGAGGATGGTGCCGACGCTATGCGTGAGGAGCTGCGCAGGCTCGACCCCGTATACTATGAGCAGGTTGACTTGAACAATGTGAAGCGCGTGGCGCATGCGGTGGAAATCTGTCTACAGTCGGGAAAGCCTTACTCGTCTCTGCGCACGGGCACTGTGAAGCAGCGGCCGTTCAGAATTGTAAAGATTGGTTTGAACCTGCCGCGGCAAGAGCTTTTCGACCGCATCAACCGGCGCGTTGAGAAGATGGTGGAGGAGGGGCTTGTCGAGGAGGCTCGCCGCGTCTATCCGCTGCGCCACCTCAATTCGCTCAACACCGTAGGCTACAAGGAGATGTTTGCCTATTTCGACGGCACGATGGATTTCCCGACTGCCGTGGCTCGGTTGCAGAAAAACACGCGCGTCTACGCCAAGAAGCAGCTTACGTGGTATGCCAAGGACGCCGGCATGCATTGGTTTGCCCCGACCGACTACGACGCTGTACGCCGTCTTGTTTCCAATCCGGCGCTCTGAATTTTCGGGCATCGCCTGGAAAAAAGTTGCAGAAATGCGGAGCAAATGCTGGAAAAAAGTTGCAAGATATGCTTAAAATCGGTTGTTGGAAAGGTGTTAGTAGCCAATTTCTAATGACCGATTTTGGCTAAATTAACCCCGCTGCGCCAGCCGATTGATTAGAAAGCGCGGTGGTTGCCGCATAAGCCTTTACTTTCCGATGCAGTGGTAGATGAAGCCTTCCTCTGAGAGTTCGGCTTCGTCGTAGATGTTGCGTCCGTCGACGATGACGTTGCCGCGCATCGCACGGCTCACCACTCCCCATGAAGGCAGGCGGAACTGTTTCCACTCGGTGAGAAGGGCAAGGGCGTCGGCATCGACCACGGCGTCATACATGTCGCGGGCATAAGCCACACGGTTGCCGATGCGCCGGCGGCATTCGTCCATTGCCACAGGGTCGTAGACCACCACCTCTGCGCCGGCTTCAACCAGCTTGTCGATGACAACCAGTGCCGGAGCCTCGCGCATATCGTCGGTCTCAGGCTTGAACGCCAGTCCCCACAGGGCTATGCGCTTGCCGCGCAGGTCGCCGCCGAAGAAAGCGGAGAGCTTGTCGTAGACGATTGATTTCTGACGTTCGTTGACCGATTCCACTGCCTCGATTACGCGCATGCGGTAGCCATGCTCCGCACCGGTGTGGATAAGGGCTTTCACGTCTTTGGGGAAGCACGATCCGCCGTAGCCGCAGCCGGGATAGAGGAACTTTGTGCCGATACGGGCATCGGCGCCGATGCCCTTGCGCACCATATTGACATTGGCTCCGACAAGAGCGCACAGATTGGCGATGTCGTTCATGAACGAGATGCGCGTGGCAAGCATTGAGTTGGCTGCGTACTTGGTCATTTCCGCCGATGCGATGTCCATGAATATCACGCGGAAATTGTTGAGCAGGAACGGACGGTAGAGGCGTTCCATCACTTTGCGTGCACGCTCCGATTCGATGCCGATTACCACACGGTCGGGCGACATGAAGTCTTTTATCGCCGCGCCTTCCTTCAGAAATTCCGGATTTGACGCCACCTCAAACGGCACGTCGACACCGCGTCGCTTCAGCTCCTCGCGGATGGCGGCTTTGATTTTGTGGGAAGTGCCGACAGGCACGGTGCTCTTCGTGACGAGCAGAGCGTATTTGTTGATGTTGCGGCCGAATGTGCGCGCCACCTCAAGCACGTAGCGAAGGTCGGCGCTGCCATCCTCGTCGGGAGGTGTGCCGACGGCGCTGAACACCACTTCCACCGTGTCGATCACGTCTTCAAGACGGGTGGTGAAATGCAGGCGTCCTGCCTCCACGTTGCGCTTGACCAAGTCATCGAGCCCCGGCTCGTAGATGGGGATATCACCGTTTCTAAGGTTTGCAATCTTTTTCTCGTCGATGTCGACACAGGTCACGTCGACGCCGACTTCGGCGAAGCATGCGCCCGAAACAAGACCTACATATCCAGAACCAACAATCGCTATATTCATTTTATATCTTTTTTTACAGTTTTACCAATCAAAAGGAATGCCAACACTCTGTTTTTCCCTATCGCCCAATTGGCTCCAAGCGCTGCAAGAATGATGAAGAAAGCGAAAAACGCCGACACCATCACCGACGGCATAAACGTGAGCCCAAGCATACGCATAGGCTCCTGAAGCGGTGTGAGAGGGAAGAGGAAAAAGTAGTGGAGCAGGTAGATGCCGAGACTCTCGTTGCCGAGAAGAGTCAGCCAGAGTCCGGTGCGCGTTGAGGCAAACGTCTCAACGTCGCTGCGGTAGACCATCCCGAACACCACGGTCATCAGCGAGGCATGGAGCACGGGTTGCGCCACAAACTGGCACCATGCCGGTAGGGCAGGAAACTCCCACGTGTATACGGAATAATACCACGTGCCGAACGCCGCCACGGCAGCCGCTGTGGCAACCCACGGCTGTGTAGCCATGCGGCGGAACGCGTCGGAATATTTGCGGGCGAACACGCCCATCATAAACACCGGGAAAAACTGTGTGAGCAGTCCGATGCCTACGGGGTCGAAGTTTGCGGCGGGGTCGGAAATAAGGGGCGACACAAGAATCAACGCCAGATATGCGGCGGCTGCTATGGCAACCTGCATCCACAAGCGTCGCGCTGCAGCCATCAGACGGCTTATGCCGGCATAGATAAGCACCACCTCAAACAGTGTCAGCGTAAACCAATAGCCGTCTTTCCAATACGTGGTGAGAAGTTGCGGCCACGACTGCGACAAGGGCGATTGCAGACGGCTGTGCGGAAAATACCACATCCACAGCGCACTTACTGCCAGAAACGGTATGATAAGCTGCCAGAAGCGTTTGCGCAGATTGGGCATGGCGAAATCACCGTTGCCGGTAAGCTTATAGGTGAAATAGCCGCTGATAAAGAAAAATATCGGCATATGGATTTGTCCAACAAGCTTGAAAAGCACAGCGCTGTCGATGTCGCGTATGCACATCGTCAGCACGTGCCCCATCACCACCAGATATATGGCGATGCCCTTCAGCACATCGAACGCAGCCACCCGTTTTTTAGTTGTTGTCATCGTTTTTGGTTTACTCGGGGCAAAGTTACTCTTAAACTGCCATTTTTCAAAGAAACAGCAGTGGAATAGGCGCAAATAAACGCTCAGAAAAAAATATTTGCAAAAAAGTTTTTTGTATATTTTTACTTCGAATATTTACGCATCAATTAAAAATGTGATTTATAATTTCTATTTCTTTTGGGTGTATAAAGCCATCTGCTTTAGCCATCCCTAAAAAAAGAGGCATGGCTTGTGCTTTCTTTTCATTTGTCATTCCGCGAACAATATGATTTGCCTCTATCCCATCAATGTTCGAAATGTTTTCTAACTCTTTTATTGTGATAGCGAAGTTACTATATATTTTGTTCATAAACTCCTCTTCTTTAGGATGAACAATGCCATCTGCTTTCATGATGCATAATAAAATTTTAATGATGGCATATTTTTCAATTTTTGTAAAATTATTCATATTGACTGATTGTAGAAAAAATTATGATAAGAATTATTTCCAAAATTAACTATATATATGTTTTCTCTTGCACGAGTTATTGCTGTATATATAGCTTGAGGTGACATTGGATTGAAATCTGTTTCTTTTGCGATAAAGTCATTTTCTAAAATAACGATAACAGAAGGGGATTCCCAACCTTTGAAACTTTGTGTAGTGGATATTTTCAAGCAGCGTTTGTCTGTTGTGAACAATCGTTTTCTTGTATGATCCAACGCTTCAAAATCCTGATGAAACTTCCAATTGGCAGTTTTTTCATCTGTGACATTGTGTATTTCCTTCAGCCTATTAAGAACCTCTGTCGAGACAAATGTTGTCTCCGTTTGTTCTTTGGTTAGTTGGCGATAACGAAAATCTATATTGCGCAGTAATTTTGTTGTTGAAGCAAGTACCACAAAGTCTCTTGCTTCATTGTTGTCATTAGAAATAATGTTGGTTATATTTTCAACCAACGCATATAATGAGCGATTCGCCCTCAGGTCTATATAATTAAATATTTGAAAGTTTAGGGTACTTTCCATCACATTGTCTGTGGTGATTTCATCAATATGCTGATTAGGCATAAACTGTGTTTGGAATGACATAGCAAGGTTTGCTAAACGAGGATTGGTAAACCGGCGGCTTGTTGTCAGTTGCCTGTTCCATTGCCCTCCAATAACACCCAATCGGATGTCACCATTTGTATCTAAAGGACGATGGTAAACATTTTGTTTGGGATCTCCAAATACCACTAATTCTCCATTTGGCTCAAGGAGGAAATTTTGCATAACAATGCGAATCCATTCCGTAGTGTAATCTTGCACTTCATCGATGAAAATAGCAGAATATTTTTTATGATTTTTTGCGTTGTCAAAGAAATTGCAATTTTCATATGAGTTAAATTCAACATGCAAATTACATTCGGCAGCACGTATTCTAAAAAACTGATGGTAAGGATAAATATCAATTTTTCCCCAAGAGAAATCCTCTCTAATTTCTGACAGCCTATATTTCAGGTAATTTGCTAATGTAATATTATAGGTGAGTATAAGCACATTGCCACCAGTACGTTTCATAGCATTTATGGCTCTAAATGCAAGTACTTGAGTCTTTCCAGACCCAGCAACGCCACTAATTTTTTGTTGCGTTATGCTACTTTCTGACAATTTCCTTTGTACTCCAATTGGTTGCATTCCTACACGCCCTTCTTGATATGAATGCCAAGAAGGGGAAATTATTTTAGCCAATTTTCGTTTGATAACGTCATCAAAAAAAACGTTATTAGAGAGAAATCCGATTGCGTTATAGAGATGTAATGACACGGTTCTGTCATTAATAAATTCTTTTCCAAATATATAGGTGTAATTTGGAAAAGATATGTTAGGTTTAAAGAATTCTTTAATTTGTTCGATAGAATTCTCAGAAAAGATGACAATTTTTTTTATAAGACTAAAGTTCCGGTTGTTCTCTATAGTGCCAATCAATAATTCTTCGATACCATCCTTAATGCTTGTTTGACAAAGTTTTGTGCGGTCAATAGGATTTTGATATTTGCAATCTTCGGTTTCAATTTCTTTATTATCATTCGAAAGTTTGCAATGTCCTAAATCCTTTTCAAACAGATTGATGATCAGAATGCCTTTATTAGGACGAATTATGAGAAAATCTATAGCAACTTCGTTGACAACGGCATCAATATACAATATGTCATCAATAGATAAAATATTCCTTAATATATATGCGACTCTTGCCTTTTGTGGAGAAAGAACTTTGTTCTGAATTTGCAATCTAAAGTCATACTCATTGTAGGCTTCATCTTGTTTTTCTGGTATTAGAGATAAACGGTTTAAATCAACAGGTGCTCCATTATAGCAAAAGCATCTTGTCATGCAAGTAAAAGAATGGGCAGTTCTCTTGGTTCTATCATAACAGACGTTGTCAATTTGACTAAAATACTCCTGATCGCCAAATACAGAGCAAAACCTTTCAATTCTATATGCTGCACTGTTTTTGGGGCCAATACATAGAATGAAATGCTTCCCATGTGCTGACGCAACCATGCGGGCAACGGACCCCAAATTAATATTTTGTACATCTAAGATGTTAGAAAAAACATGAATGACATTGGAGTATTTATAGCCAATAGGGGATAATGAATTTTCTTCGCTAATTCCTAATGAAGGAAGATACTTGTTCTTTGGGTCTATCTCTACAACATTATGGGTCAATTGTTTTATATTCAGAGTCGCACGGATTAAGGCTTTTTCTGACGGCTCAATTAATGTGACTTTACGTAACTGATGGAGCAAATTACGTTGTCTGAGAATCTCGATTATTGTAGCCGAGCCAATACCTTGACCACAACCCCAGTCAACAATTTCGATATTGCCTTGAAGTTGATTGAATGGGAAATTCATCATAGCCGCGCGACACTTGGTTACATGCATGTCTCCATATGCGGACATATAGCAATTAAGAGCGTCTTCAGATGCTAACAAATCTATGCCATGATTTAAATCAGGATGCGCCCATGGCGTAGCTTTGTATTGTTGTGGTATTGCGTCATGACAAACGTTTATTATGTCATCAATACTACGACATTTGTTTATTTGTTCTGAATAATTCATATTATTTCCCCGTTATTGTTTCTGCAAAAAGATTATTGGCATGTTGCTTCCAATTTTTAAGCGCTATTTCTTTAGATGTATTCGCATAGCAGTATTCGCAAAGATGGGGACAAGTATTGTATTCGCCGATGTCTTTTGCTGCCATGCATCCACAAAATACTCGTTGCCCAGTATCTTTTTTATGGGCACTCATGAAATACTTATTGTTTGAAAGCAAAAATGCGCCTTGTGGGATGTCTGCTTCTCCAAACAAAGATGGCGTAGTATCTTCGATTTTTACCTTCATGAAATTCATTAATTCTTGGTCCTTCCAAGCAATACGAGTTATGAGGTCGCCATCAATGCAGCGATTGTGTTCAATGCCATATTTACTGATGTCTATTTTTTCTCCGCAAGTGGCAAGCGAATAATTCCATCCTCTTTCTTTGTTCATGATTGATAGTCTCTCTGCAAACTCGTCCATTTGTATTGTAGTCCATTCATGGTAGGGTATTCCGTTCTTCTCTAAATTGAATTTTACTTTTTTGTAAAGAGCTATGTCGGCAAAACTAAACACGAGTTTTTCGGTGTAACCTTTTAGCTGGTCACCAATATTCTTAATCTTACACAATAAATCATCAATAGAGATGTCGTCAGTGAGAATCAACGGGTCAAATCTCCATACGACAGAACCAAAACCTAATCTGTCCACTAAAAGTTTAAAGGTTTCAATGCGTTTTTCTAAAGCGGGAACTTTCTCCAAACGTTCTGCTTCGTAATCATTAAGTGTGTATTGGATATAGCACTTGATGCCTCGCTTCTTAAGAATATGGAGATAGTCCAAAAGGGGTCTTGGATTCTTGGACCAAAATACAATAAAACGTGTTTTAGCATAAGAAATATAAGACTTTACTCCATTAAAAGGATTTGTCCAAGCGGAGAAGCCTGTTTCAAGACGCTTAAAAAACCAGTCTGCATAAAAAGCCGGAATGTCTGTGCTTCGACTGGCTGATATGATGACAGGAGCTTGTGCTCTGACAAGTTTCCCATCAATATTTATATCTGTATGTTCCCAAGTTGCCATATTCAGTTGTATTTATTTGCCACAATCTCTGATATCTTCTTCTGTCGACAGATGATATTGGTTGTCGTATGCCCTTCTCTCCCTAAATGTTATTACTGGAGTAACCTTCTTCAATACCTCTGCATCAACCACGTTGTCATAATGTAAATTTGAATACAGATTCGGCTTTAACCACTCATTATTCCACAACTCCACTTTTTTATTTCTATCAACCACACGGCACAGCCGCATCTTATACGGTGATTTGCCTGTTATTTTATCCTGTTGATAAGTCATATTCTGCAGCCAAAGCTGGATATAATCGGAGTTCGGTTGCTTGCATAGTTTTGTATATACAAGATTGACAATTGTGCTTTTTTCGTTTTCATCTTTTAGCGAATCTACCATTCGGCTAAGTACGCGCAGGGCATAATGGCAGCATCCAACATTCTCCAATGCTATCTGTGTGCATATCGCGGACATGGCATGGACGCTACCGCCAACAAGACGGCGTTGTTTGGTCACCTTTTCGGTCTTGGGTTCGCCATCTTCAAGAATGGGTATTGTTGTAACCTCCTCTTCATAAGGCTTTAGCCAATCCTCTATGCGGTTGTCTATGTCCGAGAGCATTGTTCTGATTGAGCCGCTGTCGGGATATTGTCGTGCGAACATAAGGATGTAGAGCAGGTGCTTTTCAAAACTGTCAAAGTCACAACCTTTCTTGTTGAAGATAGGAGTATTGTAGATGTACGCAAGTTTGTCAGATTTCACTGCGTCAGTTACAATGCTATTGCTAATCTTTGTCTTTTTGCTGTTCATACGGAAGTTTAGACTTTCCAAGACATGTTGTAAAATGTAAGAAATCTTTTCAAGCACATCCTTGTCGTTGCAGAAAATACGGTAGTCGTCACGATAACGGATTATTTCGTATGGATTAGTGATGCCAGCTTTATGAATTGCTTCATGTAGCAGAAGGTCAGAATATCCAAGAATGATTTCACCGATAAAGTCAAATATGGCACTTCCCTGTGGGATGCCAATGTTGCGTCCTTGTTGGAATGCACGAAGATATTTTTGAATGTTTTTGGAGATTGAATTTTTGTTGCCGTTCTCAAACCTGGTGTCTTTAAGAGAGAATGCCCAATCGAAAGCTTGGGGATTGACAGAACCATAACAGTTGGTAATGTCAGTTACAAACATATAACGGAATTCAAGGGAGAGCTCTATGCTTCGTTGTTCCATAGAATTCCACCAGTTTATTATGGTGGTGGATTTGTGGAATGGTTCAGTTCCCTTTGGTATAACAGGCATAGCACATGATGTGATATGTGGTACTTGGAATTTCTCAAAAAGTTTTTTTATCAAAATCCAAGACGATTCGTTGCAAATTTCTCTAACAAGAAAATAGTATAGAAAAGGATTGGCCAGAACAATGGGACGAACTGCATAATGGCCATCCTTATTGAGCAATATATCCAAATTCACATTCGATAAATTTTCTGGCGATATTCCATTCTGTAGGCATTCTTCGTATGGAGTGTCTTCAACGATTCTTTTTACATTTTGAAGTAGTTCGTCAAATACAAAATACTCCGGGAGCTCAAAGCCATGGTATTGTTCGGATTTCAAGAAGAAATCCATTGCGTCTTTTGAGTCGAGACTTAATACATTTTTTGTTTCGTAAGCCATAAACGTTGTGATAATTTAAAGTTCAGTATAAAAAATCATTATCCCATTCCAGATGTCATAGAAGATGGAGGGCGTACAAGAGGTAAGTCTTGCACTTGGACACGATGAGCCTGTGTCGGTAGGCTGCCCATTATACAATGAGGCGTCAGCCGTTAAGGGCTGTTTGGTGTTATCTTCCAATGTTATTGCTCAGAGGTTAGATTAAACCAATAGACTTTCTTTTGATAGGATTGTTATAATTCGACCATAAAGGTAGGTAAATAAACTAAGATTAAGGAAAAAAACGATTGGAAAATTGGTGTTGAGGAGATGTTTTAACGTTTGCGGGGTTGCTTGTTTTTTGTCGGTGGATTTGGAGGCGAAAAGGTGTCGGGCGGGCGGCTTTGATCGGCGAAAATGACGATATGCATCGACAGAGGGCGGCTATAATCAAAAAAACTTTCAAAAAACGGCAATCGATTTTTTTGTTACGATGGGAAATGCTAATTTTGCAGACTGTACGTACAAGAAAGAATTTATGGATATATCTGTTATAGTTCCGCTGTATAATGAGGCGGAATCGCTGCCTGAACTGGAGGCTTGGATTGAACGCGTGATGAAAGCCAACGGGTTCTCGTATGAGATTATTTTTGTCAACGATGGCTCGACCGACGCTTCGTGGAAGGTTATCAACGACTTGAAGGCCAAGAGTGCGGCTGTGAAGGGTGTTTGTTTCCGCCGCAACTATGGCAAGTCGCCGGCGCTTAACGTGGGATTCGAGCGTGCCGAGGGCGATGTGGTGATTACTATGGACGCCGACCTTCAGGACAGTCCTGACGAGATTCCGGAACTTTATCGGATGATTATGGAGGATGGCTACGACCTTGTGTCGGGATGGAAGCAGAAGCGCTACGACCCGCTGTCGAAGACGATTCCTACAAAGCTTTTCAATGCCACGGCGCGCAAGGTGAGCGGCATCAAGAATCTGCACGATTTCAACTGCGGTCTGAAGGCTTATCGCAAGGATGTGGTTAAAAACATCGAGGTTTATGGCGAGATGCACCGCTATATCCCTTATCTTGCCAAAAATGCGGGTTTTGCACGTATCGGCGAGAAGGTGGTGCACCATCAGGCCCGCAAATATGGCACTACGAAGTTTGGCTTGAACCGTTTTGTCAACGGTTATCTCGACTTGCTGAGTCTGTGGTTTATCTCGAAGTTTGGCGGCAAGCCGATGCATATTTTCGGATTTCTCGGCTCAATAATGTTTCTTATCGGTTTTGTGTCGGCCATAGTGGTTGGCGCGATGAAGCTGTGTGCCATGTATAATGGCATGCCTTACCGTCTGGTTACCGACTCTCCGTATTTCTACATCGCTCTGACGATGATGCTGCTGGGTTCGCAGTTCTTCCTTGCCGGATTTATCGGTGAGCTGATTGCCCGCAATGCCGAGGGCCGCAACAGTTATCAAATCCGTGAGGAGATTTGACGTGGGTATGACGGCTTTGCGCAACATATTGCTGGCGTTGTCGATAGGTGTGATTATGTGGATGGCGTCGTGCAGCAACAACGGCTGCGAGGAGAATTCTTCGAGTCTTCCGTTGGCTGGGTTTTATTCGTCGCAGACGAAGACGTCGATTGCGATTGACTCGCTGACGGTCTATGGCATTGGGTCTCCTGGCGATTCGGCGATTATCCGCAACCAGTCGTCGACCAAGCAGGTCTATCTGCCGTTTGATGTCGACGCTGATTGCTCGCGCTTTGTGATTCAGTATAACCAGCAGGATTTGGAGGGCATAACCGACACGGTGACGGTCAGCTACGACCGTGTGCCGTTTTTCTACTCCAAGGACTGTGGTGCGTTTTATGTGTTTGACGTCACGGACTACAGCGTGTCGCACAATCTGATTGATTCCATCCAAGTGCCGCAGCGGCGTATAGACAACACCAACACTGAAAATATCAAGATATTCTTCCGGACAGGGGAGGCCGGCGCACAATGAGGCGGCTGGCTGTGATTGCGGTGTTGCTGCTGACGCTTGTTGTGGCAGTGGCTCAACGCAAGGTGACTCCGGTGGCGTCGACCGACGAGCTGAAGCCTGTGACGAAGGAGGAGCTGAAGGAGATACGGCGCCAGGAGAAGCTGAAATTCCTGCGCACCGACTCGTTGACGCTCGACTCGTTGCGCCGCGATTCAATCGAGCGTGCGTCGAAACGCGTATATCGCCCGACGCTGATGGGAGTCACGCTTGGTGTCAACTTTTGGGGGCCTCTTATGCGTGCGCTCGGTCAGGACTATGGCGATGGCGACGTGTGGGCGGCAGTGAATATCAGAAACCGCTATATCCCGGTGGCGGAAGTGGGTTTCGGACAAGCCGACTGCTCTCCTGAGGACGGTAATTTTACATATAAGAGTAAACTTGCTTTGTATGGCAAAATCGGAATGAACTACAATTTCCTTTATGCCAAAGACCCTAAATATCAGCTGTATGCCGGTGTGCGCTTTGCTGCGTCAAAGTTTAACTATGACGTTACTGGCATCACTGTCGACAATGGCTATTGGGGCAAGGACCCGTCGACGTTTGACTTGCGCGGGCAAAGCAGCTCTGCGTTCTGGGGCGAGGCAGTGGTAGGCATTCAGGTTGAACTGTTTAAAAATTTCTCAATGGGATGGTCGGTGCGCTACAATTTCCCGTTTTCCGTCAAGGATTCGCCCAATTCGCGGCCGTACTATATCCCGGGCTATGGCGTGCGCGACAATCATTTGAACGTAAGTTTGTCGGTGGCATACACGTTGCCGCTCCATCGCGACAAGCCAAAGAAAGAGGTGTCGCAGCCGAAACCCGACGCAGTGGTCGATGATGTGGTGGTGCCTGAACGCAAGGAATAATAGCGTTTGGAGAAATTCTTGATTTTCCGGAAATTTCTAATGTGAGATAATATAGGCTGCGGCTCGGGAAAACAAAATTAAGCAAGCTTATTTTGTTATTTGATAAAACCGGCTGCACCTCGGAAAAATTGAAGTAAACTTTATTTTTCGCTCGGTTTGCTCGGTTTTTCGCTCGCCTTGCACTATCTTTTGATAATATAGGCTGCGGCTTGGAAAAAGAAAATGAACAAGTTCCTTTCTTTTTCGCTCGCCTTGCACTATCTTTGCACACAAAATAGGGTGGATGTGGAATCTATCTTGTCTTAATAGCATAACTATTTATTGCCTTATGAAAAAATTGGAAAGTATCTTAGCAGAGAAATTGCTGAAAATCAGCGCAATCAAACTACAACCAGATAATCCGTTTACTTGGTCGTCGGGATGGAACTCGCCGATTTACACCGATAACCGCAAGACCTTGTCATATCCAGAAACCCGCAGTTTCTTGAAAGTGGAAATGAGCCGATTGATTATCGAGAATTTTCCTGATGCGGAAGTTGTGGCAGGTGTTGCAACCGGTGCCATCGCTCTCGGAGCTCTCGTGGCCGATACTCTTGGCAAGCCTTACATTTATGTGCGCTCGTCACCAAAAGACCATGGCTTGGAGAACCTTATCGAAGGCAACCTTAAGCCTGGACAGAAGGTGGTGGTTATCGAGGATCTTGTTTCAACAGGCGGCAGCAGCTTGAAAGCCGTAGAGGCAGTGCGCAACGCTGGCGCGGAGGTTGTCGGCATGCTTGCCATCTTTACATATCAATTCCCGTTGGCAGAAGAGAATTTCAAGAAAGCCGGTGTCAAACTGCTTACTCTCGGCAACTATACCGCGATGCTCGACGCAGCATTGAAAATCAACTATATCAAGGAGGCAGATCTCGAGACATTGAAATTGTGGCGACAGGATCCTGAAAACTGGACGCCTACAGCAACTATCGACGAATAAAACAATCCTATGGCTACATTCAAGAGTTCTGAAAGAATCGTGTCGGCGGGTCGTGACTTGATTTATTCACGTCTCAACAACCCTGAGAGTTTCAAGGGGATTGCAGACAATGTACCCGACGATTTGAAGCAGCAGGTGGGCAACATCCGCATCGACGGCGATGTGATAACATTGGAGGCAAAACCGGTGGGTGATGTTTCATTCAGAATCGCCAATGGTGTTGAGAACGAGAAGGTGCATCTGGAAACGGTAAGTTCGCCTTTCCCTCTTTCCATTGATGTGTGTCTTGCCGACGGCGGCGCTCCTGAAACTACCAATGCGCATGTGGAGGTGAAAATTGATTTGAATCCTATCCTTAAGACGATGCTTTCAAAGCCTATGCAGGATGCGGCAGAGAAGTTTGCCGATTTGATAGCGGTTATGCCGTATAATTAGATAATTGCAAAAGAAATAATAAAAAGGTCGCGTCTCTTGTGTGGGACGCGACCTTTTTTTTGAGGTAGTGTGCATTTGTGCATCAGTCAAGTTTGGAAAGTTTGGGATGAGAGCCGCGGTAGGCGGGCATGCACATCCCGATTTTTGCACCGACAAATGTAGGGTCGGCCAAAACGTAGCGGTGGCCTTCAAACGAGTAGCAGGTGCCGTTGCCTTGATATTCAGGCAGGCGCACGGCGCACGCCACATGCCCGGGATACTCGACGAGCAGGCAGTCGAGCCCCGTCACTTGCCTTATGAGCATGCTGAATAGCAACGCGCGGTCTTCGCAGTCGTTGATGCCGTAGATTGCTGACTCTTCGGGGAAGAGGGGCTTCTCAAATCCGAACTGCTCTTGGTCGGTGGCATATTTGAAAGCGTGCTGCACGAGGTTCAGCAGGGTGCCTACAGCCGCTTCCGGAGTCATCCCGGCTGTTGTCTGCCGTAACTGCGATGTCAGCTCCTTGCGGAACGACGGCTGCAGCGATGAGCGGGAATATTCAATCAGCGGAATCTGTGGATAGTCGTAAAGAAGTTTGGCGAGGTTTGCGTTGACATTGCATGCCACAGATGTCTTTTTGTCGGTTAGTTTTACAGAAACCATCGACTCCGTTACCCTTGGGGCTTGTCGGAACACGGGGTCTATTAGACCTCCCGCGTTGCGCTCGCCCGGCAGACGGTAGGTGCGCACGCTTCCGCAGGCTGTGGTGCGTCCCGACTTTGCGTCGAAAACCAACGTGAACCGCTTTCCGTCGACATCGATGTAACTGCTGCTGTAGATGGTGGTGGAATATGGCACAAGCAAGGCCAGACACCCGTCGTTTTGAGCCACGCGCACATCGTAGCCTGTGTGGCATAGCAGATATTGGCGCATGGCGATGCGCGTGTCGGCAGATGCCGTCGACAGTTGGTTTGCCACGTAGGTTTCCACAAGTTTCAGCATCATCCAATCGTTGAAGCGATGGCGTTCGGCAATTTCTTTCAGGGCATTGCCAGTCTTGGAGCCAAGACCCTGACTGTCGAGAGCCTGCCAGAAATCGGCGACGCCATTGTTGTCGGAAGAGCGGAGCGCAGCCATTTTCAGTGCCGGCAGCATAAGCCGTGTGCCGTAGAAATCAAGCGTAATGTTGTTGTGTACGGCAGGCGCAGGGCTGGGAGCGGGCGGAGTGGCTGCCGGTGTCGGATGATTTGCCGGCGGTTCCGGTGTCGTTGGCTGTGGAGACGGCGAGTCGACAGTAGGGGCAATGCGTGGCTTCGGCTTGCTGTCGCGGCTTTCGCTGCGGAACACGTTGAAATCCTCCCATGCGGTTCGCAGGAAATCAGTGTATCCAGTCAGCACCTCCTGCCTGAACGACTGAAATCCGTCCATCAGACCGCTGCGGAATGATTCAAAATCGTCATTATCCTGAGCGTGGCAATGGAATGCCGCCCCCATGACAATGACGAATGTGAGTAAACGTTTCATCTACAGAGGATTAGTTCTGAGGGGTAGAAGGAGAGATGCCTTCCTGAATGAATTGCGACACGCGGTCGGCATAGCGTTGTGCCGCCTCCGACTCCTTCAGCGCGTTTTCGTAGGCGCGAACACGGGCGCGTGTGGCAGCGTCCTCGCTGATGATGAAGAAAACCTGCATGTCGTATGTGTTGCATTTCTTGCTTTTTGTGTGCGGGCGCACGATAGTGAAACTCTCTTGGAGCTCAGCGCCGATTTCTTTCTGCACCTGAGCCTCGTAGGCGGCATAGAAATGCTCGAATTCAGCGTTGATGTCGGCAGAGTTTGCCGCGATGTCCTCCACGATGCGGGCCTTCACTTGAGCGCCGGCTCTCTGGGCGTAAGCCACTTGGGCGTTGGTCACAGCCTGACGGCGTCCGACGTTGTTTGATTTGAAATTGTCGGCAGTACCGATTATTTCCTCAGCCACTTCGCCGTCGTTGTACAGTTTTGTGTAGTGTTCAAGCAATGCAACCTCAAGAGTTTTTGAAGAACCGTAGATTTTCCATCTGTCCTTCTCCAATTCTTTTTTCTTTTTCTTATAGTTCTTTTTCAGTTGCTTTACAAGTTCTTTGTTCAGTTCCTTTTGCAGACTGCTCTCTGCGTTTGTAGTTAAAGCCGGTGCCGCAAGAATCAGCACGAGGCACAATGCGATGAGTTTTTTCATAATGCATTTATTTATTGGTTAGTAAAAAATCGTTGTTTTAAAAATATCCGGCATCAATCAGCTTGAATTTCGGGTCGGGTTTAGGCTGCCATGTGCGCACCTTTATGATAGGATTTTCGGGGTCGTTTATGTCCACATAGAGAAACAGGTAGCCAGTGTCGCCGTAGTTTGACGAGTAATAGTCCTGTTTTATCTGGATTGCGTACGACTCCATGCCCTTGCCGAGTTTCTTGACCGAGTTGTCGGAGAAGCGAATGTTGATAAACTCCTTGCTTGCAAAACTGCGCGCCATGCGTGCTATATACTCGTTCTTGCCCTCCCGCGTGTAGCGCACATACTGGTTTTGTGCATAATGCGAGTTGCTGTCGGCGAATCGGTTTCCTCCAGGGGCGATTATGCACCCGGAAATAATCACGGCATTGTCGTCGAACACGTTTCGCAGATAGTCGATTCTTTTCAGTGCGAATGCAGTTTTATAGTTCTCAAGGAAGTTCATCAAAGCCTTTCGTGTGGCTTCGTTCCATTCGTCGTTGTTGAGGATGTCGTGTTCAGCCTTTTCGCCAAGACCGAAAGCAATGTAGTCGATGCGTTTTTTCGAGTCGAACGTAAACACCACGTCCTCGACAAACGATTTGCGCAAGCCGTTGCGGAACGAAAACGACATTTTCGCATTGCGGCACACCACGCGGTCTCCGTTCTGATAGAACGTCAGTCCTGAGGTGTCGAGCACTCGGGCACGTCCGTAGTTAATCAGGCTGCGGAACATTTCGGCGCCCTGCGGCGTGAAATATTTTTCAGCCGCCGCATAGTCCTTGGCTGTTATTGCGGCAAGCACCTTGTCGATTGTTTTGCGGTATTCTGTGTCGTTTGATAAATACTCAATGGCGTTGGTCACAGGAGCGGTCTCGATAGCAGCCTCTGCCTCACGGGTAGCAGCGACTGAAGGGGTGTCGCCGCTGACATTGATGTATGATTTGCGGAACGCCTGACCTCTTACGGTCGACATCACCGCATCGATTTCGCTGTCGATGTGAGCCTCCCCGCGATATTCATACTCGCTTTTCAGTCTCAGATTGTCGGTTATTGCGCCAGGGTTTAGCTCAATCACGCCGCGTCCGTCTTTGGCGCTGTAGATGTTGCTCCAGTTCTGTCCGTCGAAATATGTGTAGTCGTAGCTTGCCACAGGCTTGTCTTTGTATGTCACCGCCACCTCAAGCACGTTGTCCGACGTCTTGCGCATCGGTCTCACCTTTATGCCGTCAAAGATGTCGTTCATCTGAGCTGGAATCCATGTTGACAGCAGATGGTTGTTCGAGTCCCTGACCTCATTCGGATGCTGCAGCGTTTTCAGCATGGCATACGCCCAATAGTAATAGCGCAGCGCATCGTCGATTTTTGCATTTTTTTCAGCAGTCTCCGCAAGTCCGAGCATCTCGTCGATGCGTCGTCGGCGCGCCTCGAAGATGCGTGAAATTTCCGATTTCAGGATGTAGCGTCCCACATGTGCGTCAGGCTCGTATTCAATCACGATTTTCTCAGTGTTGGTGAGCGTGGCTTGTGAGTAGGTCTGCACCTTCGACCGGGCATAAGTCTCGCCGTCCACCTGCCCGTTGTGGCTCAGCTCATCTTCCGTCAGCGTGAACGAGCTTTGCACCTGCACGGAAATCTTGCTTATAAGGTCGGCAAGCGCGTTCTTGTCGGCCTCGGCATCGCTTGATCCCCAGCCCTCGCCGTAGATGTATTGCCGGCTGCTCTTGATTTCTTCCCAACTTTGCGCTCCGCAGGGGAAGAATATGATTGCGGCTATTATGAATGTCAGCAAACGTTTCATTGTTGTCAATATCTTAGATAAGTGTAGATGGAATTGAATCTTGTGTCACCGATATAGAAATCAATCTGTCCGGAAGTTGAAGTCGTTGTCGATGTCTTTTTCGTTGAGATTGTCAAGATTGTTTCTCCAGGCAAGCCCTCCGTCTGCGAAAGCACAATCCACGGCTGTGTGGCCTTGGCAGTCCATTTAGCGGATGAAGTGATTGTCACCTTCTCGATGTCGGTGCTCGAGTAGAAGCTGAAACTGCTTGAGTATTCCTCGCCGTTGATTTTTAGATAGTGCGCATCCTGTTTTGCCGAAAGAGTCTCGTACTGGTTTGAATTACCGCGGTAAAGTCGGCATGTCGCTGTGCGTGAACTTGTCGAGCTGTTTTCTTCGGCAGTCACAGTGATGGTGTATTCTTGCTCGGCATAGCCTTTTGTTACCGAGAAGCGGAGCCATGTCGGGATGTTGGTGATTGTCCAGTCGTCGTTGAGAGCGACAGTCATGGTTTGAGGTGTGCCCGCCGCGTCGATTTTGATGTCGGTCGGCGAGATTGTCTCTGTGGTGTGCGGTTTGTCGGGATTGTCGGGAAGCCATCCGTTGTAGTCGTCTTTGCAGGCGGTAAAGACAGAAGCGACTGCAACTGGCAGGATTATGCTGATAAGTCTTTTCATTGTCGTTTTGCGATTAGAAGATTAAAGAAATCCCGACTTGAAGGTCAAAGCCTTTTAATGCCTTGTCGTATGTGTCAGACACTTTTACAAGTTCCTTCATTCCGTCGGATTTAGCCACGGGAACGTAGTATTCCGGTGTTACGGAGATGCACAGTTTCTTATATACAAGGGCAAACTGCATGGATCCGGTAAACGAGCATGCCGACGGTGCTGTCTCGTCGGCGATTTTCGACCTGTCCTGAAGAGCCAGCACAGCGGCTCCTATTTGAGGCGTGATGCGCACTACGTTGCCGCATCTGAGTCCCCATCCTATTCTGCCGTTTATACGCCAGTTCTTGAAGTCGGAGGTGTGGGCAAGAGAATTTGTCGATGTGTACCAATCGACCTCCTTTGATTCATTGCCGGCGATGAAACTGACTTCCATATTGAATTTTCCGGCAAAAAAGCCCATTATCGCTCCTGCGCCTTGAAAATTAAGACATTGATAGATGGCTCCCATATAGAAAGCGTCGTTGGAGACATAGTTCTCATGGTAACGCTTCTTACGGAAAGAGAAATCCACGGAGCTTTCGTTGCCTTCCGCCACAGTGATAGTCGTTTCTTTTGACTTGCCCTCATAGTATGCGGAAATGGAATGCTCACCGTAGTCGATGTCGCGGGAAATGGAATATCCGCTGCCTGCTATTTTGCCGTCGATATAAAAATTCGCGTTTTGGTTGCATGAGATGGTAACCTTCTTGAAGTTGGGCTTTAGTTGCCAGCTGATGAGGCTTGAGCCTTCGGATATGTCTATGGTTTCCGTGCGACTCTGATATCTGTCGGCGCTCATGCTGATTTCATGTTTGGTGCATGTGAGCAAAGCGTCGCAGGGAGTCAGTCCGATGTATTTTCCGTCGATGTTTACGACGGATGTCGCATTCGACGTGAACTTCACACGGATGGCGTTGTTAAGCACGATGTTAAGCTCCGACGTCTTGCGCTCGTCGATGTCGGCGGTTGCAGTCTCGGTCTTGTAGCCGTCCTTGCTCAGCGTCACGCTGCGTGAGCCTATTAGAACTTCCTTGATGAACAAAGGTGTTTTGCCCATCACCTTGCCGTCGATTGCAACGGTGGCATCCATTGGCGACGAAGTCACTTTCAGAGAGCCGTAGATTGGTGTCGGAGCGGGCAGCGAGATGATGTCGTTTGCCGAAAGGTCGTCGGCATTGATTGTTATGGATCGGATAGTCGTGCGGTGGCTCGGCTTGCGCAGCTCGATGCGGTAGGTGCCCGATGCCAGCGGACCGCTCCACGAACCGTGACCTTTGTATTCTTGATTGATATAGATGTCGGCGTCGGCATCGCCGGTGATGGTGTAGTTTCGGAAGTCGCTTTTCAGAGCTGCGTTGACGCGCAGAGTGTCGTTGTCGGCGATGGTTACCGACTGTTGGAAAATATGGTAAAGCGGCTTTATGATTTTCAGCAAGTGCTTGCCGCTGCCCAGTTGCAGCGTGTGCAGCGGCAATGTGCCATGGTCGGAGCCGTCGACAAACACTCTGGCGTCGGAGCCGGCGTTGGCGCTGTTTACTTCCAGCCATCCGAACATCGGTCGCATATTCACGTTGACGGATGCTTTCTCTGCCGTTACTGTCACCGAACCCACCTCGGTGTGGTAGTCTTTGCGCTCGATGCGATACTGGTATTTTCCGAAAGGCTTGAAGCATGATGCAGAGCCTTCGGCATCGAGCAGCAGCGGTTGCCCGTCAAATTCGAGTATGGCGTCGGCTGGTGAAATGTGGAACACGACAAACTGGTCGGTCTGTGCCTCCTCGATTACGGTGTGCACCTTGCCGGTGACAAGCCTCAGCTCGTATGTGCGTGCGCTTTCAACTTGCTGAGGGATAGGATAATTGCGGAGAACGCCCAATTGTGGATGCGCAATCGTAATGAACCTTATCTTTTCAGGGACGTATACCCAAATTTCTCCCACTTTCTGTTCTGTAGCAACGACACCGAGTATTCCGACGTCGAAATTGAAGCCTTTTTCGGAGGTCACCACTTTTATCAAGGCACAGGTTTTTCCGTTCTGGTCTTTTTTCATTGTGCCGGCAGTGTTGGCTGTCAGGTCGTTTTCAAGCGGTGTGAAACTTTCCACGCTGATTTGCTGCGACAAGGCAGGCAACGCAAGCAGCACCGCGAACAAAATAAGTAAACTCAGTCGTTTCATTTCTGTATGAGAAGTTCGTATCTAAAATCCCGTTTTTCGGTTGAATAAGAGCAACAATGGCGCAAATGAGCGCAATGTGAGCTTGTTCACAAATTGCCTATAGCAACCTGTCTTTTGCAAAGATAGCGCAAAAAAAAAGAAAAGGTGTAAAAAAAGCGCAAAATCTTAAAGATTCTGCGCTTTATGGATCTGTGTAGTTGTGACTATGCTTTCACACGGCCAACGTAAGAGCCTTCGCGAGTGTCGACCTCGATAGTCTCGCCTTCGTTGATGAACAACGGAACGCGTACAGTTGCGCCAGTCTCAACGGTTGCAGGCTTAAGAGTGTTTGTGGCAGTGTCGCCTTTGAGTCCCGGCTCAGTGTAGGTGATTTTCAACTGAGTCTTGATAGGCATTTCAGCGAAAAGTACGGTTTCAGTAGAAGCGTCGCTTACAACTTCAACGACATCGCCTTCCTTCATGAAGTCAACGCCGGTGATCAAATCCTTGTGGATGGGAATTTGGTCGTAAGTTTCCTGGTTCATGAAGATATAGTCGCCAGCCTCTTGGTAGAGGAACTGATAAGGGCGACGCTCCACGCGTACGTCTTCAAGTTTCTCGCCGATGTTGAAGCGGCGTTCGATAACGTAACCATTAACAACGTCTTTCAGCTTAGTGCGCATGAAAGTGTTGCCTTTACCTGGTTTTACGTGAAGAAATTCGATGCAGAAATACAACTTGTTGTCCATACGGATACAAGTTCCGTTCTTAATGTCTTGAGCGTTAATCATATATTTTTAGTGAAATTTTAAAATTCCGTAATGAGACTGCAAAGTTATGATTTTTTTCTTGAAGATTTGCCAAAACATTCAAGAAATCTTTCTATCGTTGAGCTGCGCCTCTGTCTCTTGGGTTTTTGTGTTTAAGGAAATCGCCAATACAGAGGCAAAAATTGACAAGTATAGATGTTTCATAATCTTAATTCATTGAGTAATAAAAGAGGGGGACGCATTCAGTAATGCAGTCCCCCACAAGTTTTGGAGCAGGACTGATGATAATCCTGCATTAAGTCAATGCCTATTGATGAACAGGGCGTACCTGTATGCCGCCGGCCTTCGAGCAGAATGAAGCCTCTGGCTTGTTGAACTTGTTGAGAGCTCCGCGGGAGAAGCGCAATGTGGCAGCGTTGCTGGTCATTTTCAGACCCTGATAATTGGTCCGCACATCGGCGTTGCCTGTCATGTAGTAGCCCGACTGTACCTTGTTGCGCGGAGCGCCTTTGTAGCCTTGCATGCCGCATGCCGGAAGGAAGATGCTGTTTCCGTTAGGACCTGTTACCGTGTATCCGTATTGTTCAGCAGTCCAAGTGCATTTTTCAATGAGTTCCTTTATTTCGGCTTCGGTAGGCAGACGCCATCCGTTGCCCCAAAGCACGTTGGCTGGGTCATATTCAGTTCCTGAAATTTGGTCGCCGATTTCCACATAGTCGTTTGTGATAGGGTCATACCATTTGTAGTTGTAAATGTGGCTGTACTGTTTTTCGGTGATTTCACCCCAGCAGATGTAGTCGCCGGTTTCTGACGCACCTTGAGCTCCGATGTTGAATGGTGCCCATTTCACTGACAGACCGAGGTCGACCATTTCGGTCGGAGCGGTGTAGGATGGCAAAGCTGGCTCAGGCACAGGACCGTATACCGGACGGATTGAGAATCCAACGTCGGGGTAGTCGTAGCCTTCGGCAGAACGGTTGCTCGCGTCGATGTTCGCGCGGTAGTTGCGGCATTCTTGAGTGATGTCAGCCTGCTCGTATTCAGTGGAAGTCCAGTAGAAGCAACCCAGTTGGTCGTGGGTGTGCTCAGTGCCGACCATATTTCCGACGGCAGGCAGGAAAATGCTGTTTCCGTTGATGCGCGATGTGATGAGCGCGCCGGTCACGCCTTCCATGCCAGTCCAAGTGAAGTCGCAGTTGTTTATGAGTTCGCGCCATTCATCGCGGGTAGGTATGCGCCACTGTCCGCCCCATTTCACGTGTGCCACGTCGTAGTTTGTCCCGGTGATTGTTGCACCCAGTTTGTAGTACTCTTCCCATTGGTCGTGATCTTCGCCGTCGTTGTCGCAATACCATTGATAGTTTTCAAGTGTGTATTCTGTTTTTGGCTCAATCTCGCCGTATGCATAGAAATTGCCTCCTTCCCAAGGGTTTGCCGCGCCGACGTTGTATGACGCCCATTTCACCGACAGTCCGAGGTCGACCATCTTTTCGCTTGGGTCTATCTGTCCTTCGCTGACAAATGAGATTTTTGACACGTCGGTCACGTTTTTCATTTCAGTTGTGCCGTCCTTGTATTCGATTTTCATCACTTTCTGTTGGGCGTTGAGAGTGCCGAATCCTGCAGCGGCGATGAGTATAGAGTATAAAAATTTGTTCATAGCTTGTTACAATAAGATTTTGAATGTTGTTTTGTTGATTTTGATGATGTAGGCGCCTTTTGCGAGCAGTGAGCGCTCAACGCTGTAGCTGTCGGGGATTGTGGTGTTGACCACGCAACGCCCGTCAAGGGTGTAGATGGAGAGCATGCTTCCTTCTCCAGCGTTTTCAATCACGATGGCGTCATGGGTGACGCGCATCGACACTGGTGTGCCTGCAATTTCGTTGACAGAGCCATACTTTACGAAGTCGATAAACTCGATGGCTTCGAAATCGAATGTCACCGGATCTTGGCTTGTTGTGGAGATTGTAGCTCCTGTCGCCGTGTAGGTGATTTCCGGGTTGGCGGAGAACATGAACACGACGGGTTCGCCTGTGACGGGTGTCACTCTGACGGCATCGGGAACCTCTGCCGCAGATAATCCTAAGGCGGTTCCCAATAGGGTCAGAAAGAAAATGAATTTTCTCATAAGCATTTGTTGATAATGTTGGTAAATTATTTAGTTTGGTTTGTTGTCCGGAATTTTGTTTCCTGTCCGTTTTTGTCTGCTGCTTTGGAACGGGCGGAGTTAAGGTGGGCAGCCTTGATGAATGCGAGAATTGCCTGATAAATTGTGGATGTCTGTTTGTCCAGTGTTCATAAATGTGAACTGTTGTTGAAAATATATTCACTGCAAAAATAATACTCTATATTACATATTACAAGTAAAATTGCGATAAAATTTAGGAAAAGTAGAAAAAATGTCAATACTGCTCATATATATTAGATTTGTGCATTGGTTTGCTTGCGGTGCGCGCATGCATAAATAGTCATCAGCGGTCGCTATGTATGCAAAAAAAAGAGTGCCGGACGTGAGTCCAGCACTCTTGTGGATATTTTCAGATTGGTGAAATCTATTATCCGAGGAAGCCGAGCAATGCACCGGCAGCTACGGCAGAACCAATCACTCCGGCAACGTTCGGACCCATGGCGTGCATGAGCAGATAGTTGCTTGAGTCGTATTCCAAACCGATGTTGTTTGAGATACGTGCCGACATCGGAACGGCAGAAACGCCTGCGTTGCCGATGAGCGGATTGATTTTCTTGCCTTTCGGCAGGAACAGGTTGAACACCTTGACGAAGAGCACACCAGACATTGAGGCGATGATAAACGCCATTGCACCGAGGAAGAAAATCTTCAGTGTGTCGAAAGTCAAGAATTCAGAAGCCTGTGTCGACGCGCCGACAGTAAGACCGAGCAGCATCACGATGATGTCGTTGAGGGCGTTGCTTGCGGTCTTGGCAAGGCGTGTTGTCACGCCGCTCTCACGGAGCAGGTTGCCGAAGAAGAGCATGCCGAGCAACGGAAGGGCCGACGGCACAACGAAGCAGGTGAGAAGCAAGCCTACGATAGGGAACATGATTTTCTCGTTCTGCGACACGGCGCGTGCCGGTTTCATTTTGATTACGCGCTCTTTCTTTGTGGTGAGCAGGCGCATGATCGGTGGCTGGATCAGCGGCACGAGGGCCATATAGGAGTATGCCGACACGGCGATTGCTCCCATCAAGTTTGGCGCAAGTTTCGACGACAGGAAGATTGCCGTAGGACCGTCGGCGCCGCCGATGATGGCGATGGCGCCAGACTGGTCGGGTGCGAAACCGATGGCCATGGCAACGATATACGCGCCGAAGATGCCGAACTGTGCGGCAGCTCCGATGAGCATCAATTTAGGGTTGGCGATAAGTGCCGAGAAGTCGGTCATCGCACCGATTCCCAAGAAAATCAGTGGAGGATACCATCCGGCGCTCACACCGTCGTATAGAATGTTGAGCACCGAACCTTGCTCGTAGATGCCCACCTCAAGGCCGGCGTCCAACTTGAAAGGGATGTTGCCCACGAGGATACCGAATCCAATCGGCACCAGCAGCAACGGCTCGAAATTCTTCTTTATGGCAAGCCAAATGAACAGCAAGCCGACAGCGAGCATCACGAAATGCTCAGGCGTTGCGTTGGCAAAGCCTGTGTATTCCCAGAAGCGCTGAAAGTTTTGACCTAAGAAACTAACTAAATCCATACGATTATTCGATTATGAGCAGGTCTGCGCCTTCGAGCACAGAGTCGCCCTTGTTTACACAGATGGATTTTACAACACCACCCTTGTCGGCGTGGATGTTGTTTTCCATTTTCATTGCTTCGAGGATAACAACAGTGTCGCCTGCGGCAACAGTGTCGCCAACGTTGACCTTAAGGTCGAGGATTACACCTGGGAGCGGAGCTTTCACTGCGCCGGCGCCACCGGCAGCCGCCGGTTTGGCAACGACTTTTGTGCCAGCCTCGGTGCGTGGAGCGGCTGCAGGTTTAACGCTCTTCACAACAGGAGCCGGAGCGGCAGCCTGTTCGAGTTCCACCTTGTATGTCGTTCCGTTGACCGAAACTTCAGCGATGTTGTTCTCAATGTCGCCTACGGCAACTTTGTATTCTTGTCCGTTGATTTTATATTTATATTCTTTCATAATAAATTCAATGATTTAAAGTGGATTTGGATTATTTGTGAGGAAGCTCGCGGAGAGAATAAATCTTTGAGTTCCATGGAGAATATGCGCGTTTCACCTTGTTGATGGTGAGCACGAAATCCTCTTTGTCGTGCATGTTGAGATGCTCGTGGAGAGCCATGCAGATTGCTGCGATCTCCTCGCCTGAGTCGAGACCTGCCATCAGCGGCTTGCTGTCGTCGACAGTGCCTGTTGCGGCTTGCTTCTTGCGGCGTGCAGATTGAGCGTGGAACAAACCAAGTCCAATGAAACATAAACTAAGAATCAACAGCGAAAGGAATACGATGGTCATTGCCATCACTGTCATTCCGACACCGGTCTTGTCGTGCTTCTCGAAATTCTCGATTTTCTCGTTCTTGTCGATAATCACGTTGTTGCTGCTCGGAGTGATGTATTTGCCATTCTTTCCGTCGCGCACTTCCCATGCTTCGGCGTCGTTTTCAGCCTTTTGTCCGTCGACCTTGCGGGCGAACGAAGCGCCTGCAGGCAGTGTTGCAGGGACGGTTACCTCGTCGATGAGGGTTGTGCCGTCGCTGTCAAACAGGTAGATTGTGTTGTCCTGTCCGGGTTTGAGGCTGAAATTCACGTGGAACGTGCCTTTGTCGGGCTCGTTGTCGCACCAGAACACCACGTGCTGGCGTGGCGGGATCTTGGTGTTGACGTCCATGCGTGGGATTGGATATTTACGCGGGTTTGCCTTGTCGTCGGTCAGGAACATGCTTGAGATGTTGACCGAACCAAACGTGGAGTTGAACAGCTCAACCCACGCGTGGCGCATACCGTAGTCGTCTACATAGTTGCTGTCGTTCTGCACCATCACTTCGTTGATGCAGACGCCTTTGCGTCCTTGGGCAAACAAGCCGGCAACGCAGAAGGAGCAGATCAACAGCAGCGTTAAAAATCTTTTATTCATACACGTAACTATATTATAAAGGAATATTGCCGTGCTTCTTGGCAGGGTTGGTCAATTTCTTTGTAGCCAGTTGCTGCAAAGCGCGGATGATGCGGAAACGCGTGTTGCGCGGTTCGATTACATCGTCGATATAGCCGTATTTCGCTGCGTTGTAAGGGTTGCAGAAGAGGTCGGTGTACTCTTTTTCCTTCTCTGCGATGTAGGCCTTCGGGTCTTCTTGAGTCTTGGCTTCTTTCATATAAAGCACTTCGGCAGCACCCGACGCACCCATCACGGCGATTTCAGCCGATGGCCATGCGTAGTTCATGTCGCCGCGGAGTTGCTTGCAGCTCATCACGATGTGGCTTCCGCCGTAGCTCTTGCGGATTGTCACAGTCACCTTAGGCACTGTAGCTTCGCCGTAGGCGTAGAGGAGCTTCGCGCCGTGAAGGATTACGGCGTTGTATTCTTGGCCTGTGCCAGGAAGGAATCCAGGAACGTCGACAAGAGAAACCAAAGGAATGTTGAAGGCGTCGCAGAAGCGTACGAAGCGGGCTGCCTTGCGCGATGCGTTGCAGTCGAGCACTCCGGCGAGGAATTTAGGCTGGTTGGCAACGATACCTACAGACTGTCCGTTGAAGCGGGCGAAACCGATGATGATGTTCTTCGCATAGTCGCGTTGCACTTCGAGGAACTCGCCGTTGTCGATGATTGCGCCTATGATCTCATACATGTCGTATGCCTTGTTTGGAGAGTCGGGCACGATTTCGTTCAAAGCGTCTTCCACGCGGTCGATCGGGTCTGTGCACTTTACGAGCGGAGCCTCTTCGAGGTTGTTCTGAGGGATGTAGCTGAGGAGTTTGCGGATGAGCTTCAATGCCTCTTCTCCGTCTTCAGTAGCGAAGTGTGCCACACCTGATTTTGTGGTGTGCATTGTTGCGCCGCCGAGTTGTTCTTGAGTAACGTCCTCGCCAGTCACTGTCTTCACAACCTTCGGACCTGTAAGGAACATGTATGAGATGCCCTTTGTCATGATTGTGAAGTCGGTAAGAGCCGGAGAGTAGACAGCGCCGCCGGCGCAAGGACCGAGGATTGCAGAGATTTGAGGCACTACACCTGATGCAAGGATGTTGCGCTCGAAGATTTCAGCGTAGCCGGCAAGGGCGTTGATGCCTTCCTGGATACGTGCGCCTCCCGAGTCGTTCAAACCGATGACCGGAGCGCCCATCTTCATTGCCATATCCATGATTTTGCAAATCTTCATTGCCATGGCTTCCGACAGCGAGCCGCCCCAAACGGTGAAGTCCTGTGCGAAAACATAAACGAGACGGCCGTCGATTGTACCGTAGCCGGTAACGACGCCGTCGCCGAGATAATGTTTCTTGTCTTGTCCGAAGTTGGTGCAACGGTGCTGCACGAACATATCCAATTCCTCGAAGCTGCCTTCGTCAAGCAGTTGGGCGATACGCTCACGTGCGGTGTATTTACCTCTTTCGTGCTGCTTGGCAATGGCTTTCTCGCCGCCGCCAAGGCGTGCTTTCTCGCGCAAGGCGATAAGCTCCTGCACTTTTTCAAGTTGATTGCTCATATTAAAATGCTTAATAGTTTAAGTGTTTGCTTATTCAGGTTTCTCGCAGAATTCAGTAAGAACGCCGTGTGTCGACTTCGGGTGGATGAACGCGATGTTCAGACCTTCGGCACCTTTGCGAGGAGCTTTGTCGATGAGGCGCACGCCTTTGCCTTCCATTTCAGCCAAAGCGTTGGCAACACCGTCTTCAACGGCAAATGCGAGGTGATGGATGCCTTCGCCGCGCTTCTCGATGAATTTGGCGATAGGGCTCTCGTCAGAAGTCGGCTCGAGGAGCTCGAGTTTGGTCTGTCCAACCTTGAAGAACGCAGTCTTTACTTTCTGGTCGGCAACTTCTTCGATAGAGTAGCACTTCATTCCGAGAATGTTTTCATAATAAGGAATGGCTTCGTCAAGGCTCTTGACAGCGATTCCGAGATGTTCGATGTGAGAGATATTCATAATATTTAAAATTTAAAAGTTCTCTAAATAGATTACTTGTTCGCAAAAGTACGAAAAAATATCAAGAACAACTTTTTTATTTGTAAAAATATGGTTAATTGAAGAGTTTTAGCGCAAAATGTCAGTAACAGACTGACGTAATGTCAGCATCGGCGGCTGTCGGATTCGCGCAGCCGGAGTTTGGCACGCGATTTGTTTATCCGAGTGTGCCGCGTCCCGCAAGGGCACGGCAGAGAAAACTTGAATAATAACAAATAAAAATATAGAATCATGGGTAAAATCATTGGTATAGACTTAGGTACTACGAACTCCTGCGTGGCAGTTCTCGAGGGTAAAGACCCTGTGGTAATTCCTAACAGCGAAGGCCGCAACACAACGCCTTCAATCGTTGCTTTCGTCGATGGTGGCGAAAGAAAAGTAGGTGACCCTGCAAAGCGTCAGGCAATCACCAATCCGACTCGTACGGTGTTCTCCATCAAACGTTTTATGGGCGAATCCTACGATGCCGTGCAAAAAGAAATTGCACGTGTGCCATATAATGTGGTCAAAGGCGACAACAACACTCCGCGTGTCGACATCGACGGTCGCCAGTACACTCCGCAAGAAATCTCGGCTATGATTCTTCAGAAAATGAAGAAGACGGCAGAAGATTATCTCGGACAGACAGTGACCGACGCCGTAATCACCGTTCCGGCATACTTCAACGACTCTCAGCGTCAGGCAACTAAGGAAGCCGGCGAAATTGCAGGCTTGAACGTTCGCCGTATCGTGAACGAGCCTACAGCCGCAGCGTTGGCTTACGGTCTTGACAAGAGCCAGAGCGACCGCAAGATTGCGGTGTTCGACCTCGGTGGCGGTACGTTTGATATCTCAATTCTTGAGCTTGGCGACGGTGTGTTTGAAGTGAAATCGACCAACGGCGACACTCACCTTGGCGGTGACGACTTCGACCACAAGATTATCGACTGGCTGGCTGACGAGTTTAAAAACGACGAGGGTGTTGACCTCCGTCAGGACCCGATGGCTCTTCAGCGCTTGAAAGAGGCTGCTGAAAAAGCAAAAATCGAGCTTTCAAGCTCTACGTCGACAGAAATCAACCTGCCGTATATCATGCCGGTAAACGGTGTGCCTAAACACTTGGTAAAAACGCTTACCCGCGCTAAATTCGAGCAGCTTTGCGACAGCCTTATCCAGGCAACCGTAGTTCCTTGCCAGCAGGCATTGAAGGATGCTGGACTGACTGCATCAGACATCGACGACGTGATTCTCGTGGGCGGTTCGACCCGTATCCCTGCCGTACAGGAAATCGTACAGAAATTCTTCGGCAAAGCTCCGTCGAAGGGCGTTAACCCTGACGAGGTGGTAGCCGTAGGCGCTGCAATCCAGGGCGGTGTGCTCAGCGGCGACGTGAAAGACGTGCTTCTGCTTGACGTCGTTCCATTGTCGGTCGGCATCGAGACTCTCGGTGGCGTGATGACAAAACTTATCGAAGCCAACACAACGATACCAACGCGCAAGAGCGAGACATTCTCAACGGCAGCCGACAACCAGCCGTCAGTTGAAATCAACGTGCTCCAGGGCGAGCGTCCAATGGCGCGCGACGACAAATCGCTCGGACGTTTCCATCTTGATGGAATCGCACCGGCACCGCGTGGAATCCCTCAGATCGAGGTTACATTCGAAATCGATGCAAACGGCATCCTCAACGTGTCGGCAAAAGATAAAGCCACAGGCAAGGAGCAGAGCATCCGTATCGAGGCGTCAAGCGGCTTGAGCGACGAGGAAATCAAGCGTATGAAAGACGAGGCGGCAGCCAATGCGGCAGCCGATGCCAAAGAGAAAGAGCGCATCGACAAAGTAAACAAGGCCGACGCCGTAATCTTCCAGACCGAAAAGCAGTTGAAAGACCTCGGCGACAAGTTCCCTGCCGACAAGCGCGCAGCCGTAGAGACGGCGCTCAACGAGTTGAAGGAAGCGCACAAGGCTCAGAACATCGACGCCATCGACCCTGCAATCGATAAGCTTAACGCAGCCCTTCAGACAGCCGCTCAGGACATCTACAATGCCCAGCAGCAAGCCGGAGGCGCACAGCAGGGCGCAGGATTCGACCCTAACGCCGGAGCGCAGCAGGGCGGCAATGCCAACAACAACGGCGACACCGTCCAAGATGCCGACTTCGAGGAGGTGAAGTAAAGAATCGATAAGCGATAGATAAATAAAAATCCGTGTAACTCAAAAGGTTGCACGGATTTTTTTGTTTGTAATAACTTTTGGCATTGGCGTTTTGCGGTGTCCCATTTGGCATTTTTACGGTCGATGCGCGATAAACAGCCGACCGAGTACAAGGCTAAATGTTCAGATGCTTGTTAAGCTTCACCTTCTCAGTCAATCCATTTGGGAAACGGAATGACAAATCTTTCCTGTCCCATCGCGGCTTGACCTTGTGGATTATTCGATGATACGATGGCGATAGAATGATAATGTTTGACGTGTCGTTGTCCATTGATTCGGTGAAGGGGATGATGTGATGTGCCTCTACCACTAAGGCGTCGTAATTGTCGCCTATTCTCTCTCCAGTCATTTGGCAGCGGTAGTCGTAGAGCAGTTTGAGGGAGTCGCCTATAGAACGGTCAAGATGGCGCACTTTCTGCAGGCGAGTGACTTCTTTAAACCCGGCATTCTTGTCTTCGCGAGGCTCGAAAGTCTCGAAGTCAAGCTCGTCCATTTGATGTATCTCGTCAGAAACTTGTTCTTGATCATCGCTGAGTATGCAGTCTAAGATAAATACATCGGGCATTGAAGTTCCGTAGAAAACGATTTCGTCATGATTGTGCTCGGGTAATCGTATCTGTTTTCTTGGGCCAATTGATTCGCGTGCGGCAAGGAAATATTGGTAGTCATCGGCGAATATGGCTTGCAGTTTCTTTGCGATAGGTGAGTTGGGAGAGTATCTTACCTGCAATAAATCCGGATGACCTGGATGTTTTGTTTGGTCAAATCCAATGTTATATAATTTGGTAGATAACTCTTCTCCGTCAATCAGTACCTTAATTTCCCTGCTTTCACCATGTTGTAATATACCTCCAGGCAGGGAATAAACCAATTTATGGAATGCTGTCTGAATGTGAAAACCGTTTGTCAAGAGCGAAATGTCGACTGGATGTTTAAGTAGAAATGTTGACATGATTGATTATAAATTAATGTATCCTTCCTGATCATATCCGCGATGAAATCTATTTATTAGATCTATCAATTGTTGAAGAGAGGGGATGTCGGTTGAAAGGTTCTTGAATTTTAAGTATTGGACATTATATCTCTCGAATGAGCCATTCATCAATCTTATTTCAATATCAGAAGGGATAAGAAACGAAGCTCTGTTGCCAAGGTATTTATGGAATTCAGATAGGAAGATGTGGATGCCGGCAAGGTCAAAGTCCCCGAAGTGAGTGTATTGATTGGGTATTGTTTCAAGCCAGGAGCGTAAATCTGTGGATTGTGGATAGCGTGAGACAAACAGAAGACGCTTGTTTGGAAATATGGAAGAGAATAATTCGTATTGCTGTCTGATTTTACGAAAATTCTCCATATTCTCTATGCCGACAACAACGACATCTGTTGGTACAAGAAAAGACTGCCAGTCGGACACGAAAATGAAACTGCCTTCAAGAGGGTGTATGATAAACTCTTGGCCATTTAGAATACATTCAATTGGCTCGTAAGCATTGACAGGAAACCCGGGGCATGAACGCACAGAAATGAGTTTGGAGTTGCCAGTCGCATAAGCCTGGGAGGATCGCGATGTCGCTTTGTCGGAGTGGCTGTCAAGTATTCGGAAAGATTCGTCTTTCCCATGTAAATATTGCTTTAAGATATTTGTGTCTAGTGCGCGATATGATGTCCTTGAGCCACGAACCACAGAAACCAACAGTCCTTCGGACATCAGTTCCAATACAAAGTCTGTGTTCAGCCGGCTTGAAGCCACAGTTTTGCCATTCAGCAGTTCCTGTAGAGATTTACTTATAGTCATATTATTGCATATTTCGTTTCAATAATTTTTCCACACGTGTTTTGACGTTGTGTTTGCTCAGCAGATACGTGTACTTATAGTCGTACGGATTGTATGATGTCGGAGAACTGTTAATCAGGTAAATATTGCGAGAATTGGCAAATTGTAGTATTCCCTTGATGTTGTTTGGATGAAGTCGTCCAATCTCATCCATCATACAATGCACAATGAAATCACCACTTTTACGAGCTGCCTTCTTTTTGAAAACATTGATAAGCATGATGTTGACCATCGCTTTTACCAATATGTCTGTTCCGTCTGAACCGACATTGTTGATGCGTTCCACCCAGCCAGTGTCATTGTCATTTTCTTTAACACGGAATTGAAGGCGGAAAGAGTCACTTAGAGAGATGGCTTTTCTTTGTGGTTCATCTTGCAATTGGTTTGTTAAGCTTTTTAGGTAACCGATTACCTGACGATTGACATCTTCATGGTCGTCTTGAGAGAATAGGTTCAACTTGCCCATTGATAGAGCATTCTCTTCAGTATATGACTGAATTGATATCAAAAGTTGCATTAATTTGTCAGATGTTGCTGTCGCTTGCAATTCGATACTTTTAATTACGCCTGCAAAGTTTTTCTCTACGAAATCTCGATTGATATCCAATATAACCTTGTCCACATCGGATCTGCGTTTCATCAACTCTCCAATCTCTACCGAAATTCTTCCGAGGATATCTTTATAGTGTTCGCTTGTCCTTTTGCGATATTCCTCAATTTTGTTGTAGTCGAGGAAATCTTGCAAGTTGGCAGCAATCTGTATATAGTCACTATCTACCACAGGCATCGTATTGAAGTGAAACGCATTTTGCGGTTTGAAGTTGCGGTTGAAGTTAACCACCACTTGCTTTAGTGTCTCCATCTCTTCGCGCTTGTGGTTGACTGTGCCTCGCAATTGAGTAATCAACTCTTGACAATCATAGTGTGTCACAGTTTTCTTGTCATTATGCAATATAGCCTCAGAAACCAAATGCTCATTTTCTACCATTTGGCGATAAAGCGATAGTCCATCTTGCCTGTGTTTAAGTTCTTTTTGCTGTCTGTTTGCTTCTTTTTCCAATTCTATTCGCTTTTTCTCAAAGCTGAGTCGTTTGTCTTCAAACATTTGACGTATTTGCCGCAGTTTTTGTTCGGTGTCTGTTATTTCCTTATGGATTGTTGGTTCGATGGCAAATAGTTCGCGCTTTGCGATGTTGTATTCAATTATGAACTGACGTTCGTTTTCAATTTGCGTTAGCAGAGAATCAATGTTTCCCAATGTTTCCTTGTATTGGGTGAGCAAATTGATGTCAACACCTTTGCCAGCCAGTTCGGCCTTCTGCTGGCGGTCAAGCTCTTGAAATTGTTTGTCATATTCTTTGTTTCGGGATTCGGCTTTTTGGAATTGCTCCTGACGGAATTCTTCGAATAAGGCCTGATCCTGTTTGATTTGTTTTTGGAATATTGTGTCAAGTTCTTTCAAATCTTTCAGCATCTTGTTTTCTTGCTTTTTGCAGGAGTCTTGCTCAGCCTTCACTTGGAGCAAGGCGTCGTTAAAAGCTCGTTGGCGTTTCGCTTTCTCTTCAGAGATTAGTTCCTGCTCCTCCATTTCAATGGCGTGTTTTTGGTTCTCCAAGGTCTGACGTTTGGTGGGTATTTGATCACACTCAACCTTTAGGCGAGTGCGTTCTTCTCGTAGGGGCTTAATGCGTTCCGAGAACTTTTTCTCCAATTTTTGAGAATCGTTCTTTAAAGTGATGGGTAATTGATTAAGTTGTTTGATAACATCTTGCAGTTGCTCTTCTAATAATTGCTTTTCGCGGAGCAACTCATCAGGAGTCCGATTTGTAGAGATTACGTTTTCCAGATTCAAGTTTATCCCAAATAAATCCTCGGTAGAAGTGCTAAATGTTGGGTCTAAGCCTTGGGCATAGAGTATCCGCTCTTCATCCACAACTTTGCCGATAGTGTCTTCCCAACCATTCTTGTTTTGAGTCAGCCATTCATAGAGCGAACCTTTAAGATGAGAAAGCAACTTGTCAATTTTATTAATGCGTTCCCTAAGTTGTAATTTCTCAGAGTCGAGTTTTTCTAATTTCTTTTCATTCGAAGCTTTTAGGTTGTCGATGCTCATCTTGTATTCGTTTTGTAGTGTTTCAATTGTATTATCCACAACCTTTTGGTTGGCATCATTTTCACTCTTTAACATCACAAGGCTCTGCAACTCTTCTGAAATTTGTTGCGCTTCTTTTGCCTTCGGGTGCCATTGTTTCAAATCGCGAAGGGCTTTGTCTGCAAGATGTTGCTCCTCGATAAGCTGTTTCAGACGATTGTCGGAATTATTTCGCCAATCGTTGTATTCATTTGTTATCTGATTTCGATTAATGGAGCGATTGTTATCATATGCTTCGCGTTTTGTTTGTAGTTCTTCGCGTTTGCGGTTTAATTCGTCCTTTTGGCAAAGTACGAAATCTTTTCGTGCATTTTCCAGCTTATCCCTAGCGATTTTGTACTTTTCTTCTATTGAATTGTTTGTTTTAAGCAAGTCGTTTAAGAGATTCCTCTTTTCATCGCGTTCTTGCTTCAACATAGGCTCCCGACTGGCTAATAATAACTTTTCATGGATGAGATTCTTCTCAAAATATGTGTGCTTTTGTGTGATTTCTTTCAGTTTTTCTTTCTTGGCGCCGAGCTGTTGATTGAAATTGTCCTTTTCGTTGTTATATTCGTCGGACAATTCTCGCTCACGTGTTTTTTCTTCATTAATACTATTGCGTGTTTTATTTAGCGCGTCTTCAATCAGGGGTAGTTGTTTTTCGCTTTCGTTGACTGCATAGTTAAGTTTTTGCCAAACGTCAATAATTTGCTGATTCAAAGCGATGATAGTGCGACCTTGTTCAGCAATTTTTTGCGCTTGGGTGCGTATGGGATATGTTCCATCTTTAGCTTGACGGAACCAGCAGTCAATCTCATCGTATTCGCGTTCGAAATCGGTAACTTGTCGACGGTAGGTTTGTAAATCCACCGGGATATCTTCCTCTGCCATAGATTGGATAATGGTGTTCTTGATGAAGTCTGCATCTAATTTTGTGTTTAGGAATACATTTTGTATGCTTCGCGGAATGTTTTGATAGTGAGCGCTCTGCACCAATGCAAATTTGGCGTATTTGTGATCATGTGTATTGCCGAAGATAATGTCTTTGAACATTGCTCCAGAATCAATGCGGGCAGAAACGGCAATATGATGGTTTATACGTTCGCGAATCTTTACCCAATCACTCATCACACGACCAGTACTGTCTATAAGCCACTCCTTCTGATATGGTGCATCAATAAATCGCCAAGTGGCACGACCTTGATATCGACTTACAAGCACAGTGAATGCCTCGTTGTCGCGCATCACTTCGTAGAGAATGTGTGAATCTGACTGGCGAAAATAGAACTCATCGAATGATTTTTGTCCTTGTTGAATCCCCAAACGATGTTTGTCGGCATTGTAGAAGAAAAGCAAAGCCCTTAATATAGTACTTTTACCCACGCCTTGTGTGCCGGTAAAATGCACATTGCCATCCACCGAAATTTCAGCGTACGAAATGTTTGCGCTGTTGACAAAAATTATTTTATTCAGGTATTTCATCTTCGTTGGCTATTTGAATCATATTGACTAATTCTTCTGCATAGTTGAAAGCAGATGTCACCTTATAGGTTTCATCTTGCTCGCTTATGCACTCCGCAAAACCCATTGACTCCATCTCTTGTAGCAATTTGTTTATAATCTCTTGATATGAAGACGCTCCGTACTTCTTGAATAGGTGACCGGCTTTTTCTTTGAGTTCGATGTCGCAACTTATTTGCTCTATCAACTGGCTCTTGCGAAATTGAAAGCCAGCAGTGAATGATTGGTTGTAGCATTTCAGAAAGTCAAGGTAGTCAAGCCATTTGGAAAAACTTTCTAGTTTTAGTTCAATGTTTTGTCTTGATTCTCCTATACGCGAGAAGTAGAAGTAGCCGTTACCTCTTTCCATTTGCAGACCAATCTGTTTGAAAAAATCAGAATAGTCTTCGAAATTTTCTTCAACGTCATCATATAGGTGACGTGTAGAGATATCGGAACTGTCTGCTGAAAGGAACTCGCCCTTATTTAGACGTTCGTATATTCTTCGTGTATTATTTAGCATAAACTATTGGATATTCAATGTCTTTGTATGTATTATATTTTTCGGAAATTTCGCACTCGTCGGGATGCAGGATGATAAGTTGACAGAATAGAGCGGCATATTCCTCAATGGTCAGTGCTTTTTTGTAGTCGAAAGTCAAAAGGAAATCAAATAAATTATTCCCTTGTGCGCAAAAGGCATTCCAAATCTCCAAAGGGTCAACCTCGTTTATCTCTTTTATATGTTCTTTCAAATCATCTACAGACAATGGCTCAGACTCTGTCCTCGCCATTTTCTGTAAGCCGTTTCTTTGAGCAATCTTTCTCAACAAGCCTGTTATTTGTTCGTTTTCTTGTAGCTTGTTAAGTGACAGCCTAATCTTGTTGTACTGTCTTGTTTCCATCCAAAGAGGATTCTGTCCGTTCAATACATGCAAGAGATTTGTTTCTTCTTTGATTACAAATTGATCTTGTAAGTATTTGAGTTTCCGTATTTTCTTGTACAGTTGGTTTTGTAGGTCTATCTGATTTAGATAGATGATAATTTGACGGTCAATCTCCATTAGGGCATGGTAGGCTTCAACGAAATCATGGCGCACATCACTACAAGTTTTTGCCATATGTGGATCTCCTGCCATCATAAAGAACGCATGTTCATTGTCTAGCAGTTTCTCGCACTCTCGTATCATTGCACGGATGTTGTGAGCCTTGTCATCAAGGTTCTGCAATTTCTGTTTTTTAATGCGATAGTTCGGTTCCTGTTTGTATGCAATGTCCATATTCCTTTTCAAGTCCACTACGTTCTTTAGCGTTCGAAATCCAGTTTTTCGGAGCAGTTGTCGCACCAAGTCCTGATAATTGGCTTTACGGTTCGCATTTGTTTCTTGTAGATAATAGCTGATGTTTTCCTTCAGGGTGTTGATACACTCTTGTACGCTAAGCACGTTGATTTCTTCATTTACATTGAGCACTTCCTCAAAAAAATTAAGATAATCGTTTTCAATTTCAAGAGTATTTCCGGTTTCTACCAACACACCATAGTCTATCAGGCGATTCAGCCGTTGTCCATTGCCTCCAACAAGCTCCAACGCAAGACTTTGTCCGAATTTAAACAACTTGCGTTTCTCGAACATTTGACTAAGCAGAACATTCTCCTTTGCCAGAGTTTTTGTTAGCTCTTCTATGGAATGGAAATGTGATAGTGAGTCCATAAGAAATTGCTATTTTTCAGTGTTTTCGTAATAATAACTTTACTCAATGTCGTTTAATATTCCTTCTCTGTCCTCGATTTTCTTGACTGTTGATTCTGGAATTGTAATATGCGGATAAAGGTAATGAATTTCGGCCAGATATGAGAAAGAAGTGTGCTTTTTTTAATCATAATTGATTTAAAGGCGGGTTTGTTGTTTTTATTTCTTTTGAAATTGGGGTATATTCAATAAAAATATCTAAATTTGGGGGACTTAAAAAATTTGAGAACGAATAATTTTATAGGGATATGGAAGAGAACGAACTTCAGCGCGCGTTGCCTGTCGGCACTATTCTGAAAAGTCCGAAGTTTGATTATCGGATTGAGGCTGTGCTTGGTCAGGGCGGTTTTGGAATAACATATAAGGTGTCGACAACGGTGATGTTCGACAAGGTGCCTATTTTTACATATTTCACCATAAAGGAGCATTTTATGAAGGATGCTTGCGAGCGCGACGCTTCGGGCGGTGTGGGCTATTCCAAGCCTTTGCAGTCGCGTGTGGAGGAGAGCCGTGGCGATTTTCTTGCGGAGGCTCGCCGGCTGAATGAGATCAGCGGTAAGAATCCTAATGTGGTGCCTGTGAGCGAGGTGTTTGAGGCGAACAATACGGTCTATTATGTGATGGAGTATCTCAACGGGGGTACGCTGCGCGATTTGGTTAAGGCCAACGGCGCGCTGTCGGAGCAGGCTGCGCTCGACATTGAGCTGCCTGTGGCTAAGGCGGTTGCGTTTTTGCATTCTCACCACATCAATCATCTCGACATCAAGCCTGAGAATATTATGTTCCGTGTGGACTATCATACTGGTCAGCGTATGCCTGTGCTGATTGATTTTGGTTTGGCGAAGCATTTTGACGACAAGGGCAAACCTACGTCGACTATCCGTGTGCAGGGCTGCAGCGATGGTTTTGCTCCGGTGGAGCAGTACAGCGGTTTGCAGACGTTTTCTCCGCAGGCCGATGTCTATGCTCTTGGTGCGGTGCTTTACTATATGCTTGTTGGCAGGGTGCCTATCATTGCCACTGAGATGCAGCGCGACACGGTGGAGAAGGCTTTGCCTCCGACGGTGAGCGATGCTGTGCGTTTTGCGATAAGCCGTGCGATGGCTTACAATAAGTATGACAGGACGGCTACGGTCGATGATTTTGTGATGGAGATTTGTCCGACGGCTCAACCGGAGATTGTTCCGGAGCCTGCACCTGTCCCGGAACCTGCTCCTGCGCCTTCTCCCGCTCCGAATGTGGGAGGGGATGATGTGCGTGCCACTCGTGTGATAGGCGTGGGTGGCCGTCGCCGCGGCAAGTTTCCTACGTGGCTGATTGTTGTGCTGGCGGTGGTTGTGGTTGGCGGCATCGGAGCCGGAGTGTGGTCGATGATTGGCGGTTCAAAGCCGTCGACGTCAAGCAATGGCGATGACTCTGATGTGCTTGCGCGGTATGAGAAGAAGTGCATTGCATGCGACAGTTTGATAAACAATGGCGACAATGCTGAATATGAGCCGTTGCTCAAGGCGAAAACGTTGCTTGACGATATCCGTGTAGTGGAGAAGAGCGATGAGGCAGAGCAGAGTGGCGAGGTGCTTGACAAGAGCAAGGGTTTGCAGGAGCGTCTCGACGTGAAACTGAAGGCGGCGAGCCGTTCGTGGGAACAGGCTGGCGATGCTCAGCTGGAGATTCCCGACTATACCCAGGCTTGCCAGTATTATGAAATTGCCAACAAGCTTGCTCCGTCTGACACGTTGCGGTATAAGATTGACATGTGTGTCGGTCGTTGACAATCGGCTGTGAGATAAATAAACGCGCAGCGGAAAACGATACGCTTTCCGCTGCGCGTTTTTATTTATGTGGTAATGACTCAGTGTTCCAGATACCATTTATAGAGCGCCGGGATGCCGTCTTCCAGCTCCACTTTGTGGCGCCATCCGAGGGCGTGCAGTTTGCTCACGTCGGTGAGTTTCCGCATTGTTCCGTCGGGCTTTGACGAGTCCCAGTGGATTTCGCCTTTGAATCCTACGGCGTTTTTCACCATCTCAGCCACTTGTGCTATGGTAGCCTCTCTGCCGCTTCCGATGTTGATGTGGCAGTTGCGCACTTCCGGATTGTCGCCTTTCAGCTGGTCGAAATCAATGTGTTCCATCACATAGACCGAAGCGTCGGCCATATCCTCGCTCCAAAGGAACTCGCGGATAGGCCGTCCGGAACCCCAGAGGTTGAGCGAGCCGTTGAGTATGCCGTATTTGTCGAGCATAGCGTCGATGGCTTCATCTGCCGCCTTGCCGTCGACATCGCCCACCGGACGGCGGTCAAGGTCGCGGCGAATGCCTTCGCGGTCGCCTTCCATGCGCAGACGTGCCAGATGGAGTTTGCGTATCATTGCCGGCAGCACGTGGCTGCTTACGAGGTCGAAATTGTCGTTAGGACCGTATAGGTTGGTCGGCATCACGGCGATGTAGTTTGTGCCGTATTGCAGGTTGAAACTCTCGCACATCTTCAGTCCGGCGATTTTTGCGAGTGCGTAAGGCTCGTTTGTCCATTCGAGCGGAGATGTCAGCAACGCGTTCTCGGGGATTGGTTGAGGAGCTTCGCGGGGATAGATGCACGTGCTTCCGAGAAACAGTAGTTTCTTGACGTTGTGCCGGAAACTTTCGCCGATTACGTTCTGCTGTATCTGCAGGTTGCGCCAGATGAAGTCGGCGCGATAGATGCTGTTAGCCATGATTCCGCCCACGAAAGCCGCGGCAAGAATCACATAGTCGGGCTTTTCGGCGTCGAAAAATTCGCGCACCGCCACTCCATCGAGCAGGTCGAGCTCGGCATGCGTGCGTCCCACAAGGTTTGTATAGCCTTTCTGCTGGAGGTTTTTCCAGATAGCCGAGCCTACGAGTCCGCGGTGTCCGGCAACATATATTTTAGCGTCTTTTTCCATTTTTCTGTATGCTAAATCATTCGTTCGGATTCGGAGCCATGTTTGCGAATCATAGCCATATCATGGTCCACCATAATGTGTACGAGTTGTTCAAACGACGTTTTGCGGGGATTCCAACCTAATTTTGTGCGGGCTTTTGTAGGGTCGCCGAGCAGCTGCTCCACCTCGCAAGGACGGAAATATTTAGGATCCACCTCGACGAGCACACGTCCGGTGGCAATGTCGATGCCTTTTTCATCCACACCTTCGCCTTCCCAGCGCAGAGTGATTCCGGCGCGGGCGAAAGCATGCTCAGTAAACTCGCGTACGGAGTGGAATTCGCCAGTGGCAATGACAAAGTCATCAGGCTCGTCCTGCTGAAGAATCAGCCACATGCACTCCACATAGTCGCGGGCATAGCCCCAGTCGCGACGGGCGTTGAGATTGCCGAGATACAGTTTGTCCTGAAGTCCGGCAGAGATGCGGGCCACGGCAAGCGTGATTTTGCGTGTCACGAATGTTTCGCCTCGCCGCTCGCTCTCGTGGTTGAAGAGAATTCCGTTTACGGCATACATGCCGTAACTCTCGCGATAGTTCTTGGTTATCCAGTAGCCATAAAGTTTGGCGCATCCGTAAGGGCTGCGCGGGTAGAACGGAGTGGTTTCGCGCTGAGGCACTTCCTGCACCTGTCCGAACAGCTCCGACGTGCTGGCTTGATAAATGCGTGTTTTTTTGTCGAGCCCGAGCATTCTTACCGCCTCAAGCAGGCGCAGAGTGCCGATGGCGTCGGTGTCGGCAGTGTATTCCGGCACTTCAAACGACACTTTCACATGGCTTTGTGCCGCAAGGTTGTAGATTTCATCAGGCTGCAACTCCTGAATGATGCGGATCAGCGAACTTGAATCGGTCATGTCGCCGTAGTGCAGGTTGATGAGCCGGCGGCGCTTCATGTCGCGCACCCATTCGTCGAAATAAAGGTGCTCGATGCGACCGGTGTTGAAAGAAGAACTGCGGCGGATTATGCCGTGCACGTCGTATCCCTTATCAAGCAGGAATTCAGCCAGAAACGAACCGTCCTGACCGGTGATGCCTGTGATCAATGCTACTTTTTGCTTTTCAGCCATAGTTTTTTTATGATGATTTTTTGATTAGCTATTTGTTGAAAAACTCTTTGATTTTGTCTGCCACATAGCGTAGCTCCTCTTCTTTAAGTCCGGAACCGCTCGGCAGGCATAAGCCTCTGTCAAACAGAGTTTCGCACGTTGTGCCGCCATAGTAGGGCGCGTCGGCGAAAACGGGCTGCATGTGCATAGGCCGCCACAGACGGCGCGTTTCCACACCGGCGTCGAGCATGAACTGCCGCAGCGACTCAGGGTCTTTCCCGGTTTTCGGGTCGATGATGACCGTCGACAGCCAGAAGTTGGAATTGAAGTCGGCGGAAGGATTCTGCTGAACGCTCAAGCCGTCGATTTCAGCCAATTCTTTTGTGTAGAATTTATGGATTGCCCGGCGCAGTTCCACGTGAGGCTGCAGCACGTCCATCTGTCCGCAGCCAATTCCGGCGCTCACGTTGCTCAGTCGGTAATTGTAGCCGATTGTCTCGTGGTAGTAGTACGGCCGCTGCTCGCGGGCTTGTGTGGCATAGAATTTCACGCGGTCGGCTTCCTCTTTGGAGTGGCACACCAAAGCACCGCCGCCCGAAGTGGTGATAATCTTGTTTCCGTTGAAACTCAAGCATCCGTAGTTGCCGAGAGTTCCGCATTTCTTGCCTTTGTATTCCGAACCGAGAGCCTCGGCGGAGTCTTCTACGATAGGAATGCCGTATTTGTTGGCTATTGCGCGGATTTCATCCATCTTAGCCGGCATGCCATAGAGATAAACTGGGATTATTGCTTTTGGATAATGTCCAGTCTGCTTCTTGCGGTCTATAATCGCTTCTTCCAGCGCGTCAGGCGACATGTTCCATGTGTCGGGCTCGCTGTCGACAAACACAGGGTCGGCGCCCTGGTATTTTATTGGGTTGGCGCTTGCGGCGAATGTGAATGATTGGCAAATCACCTCATCTCCAGAGCCAACGCCGAGGGCAACCAATGCAAGATGGATGGCAGCTGTGCCTGCGCTGAGAGCCACAACGTTTGGCGCGCCGAGATATTTCTCAAGTCTATGTTCGAATTCATCAACATTTGGACCAAGAGGAACAATCCATTCTGATTCGAAGGCTTTCTCCACCCAGTCGCGTTCAGTACCTCCCATATGGACGTACGAAAGTAAAATACGAGGTTTCATAATTTTTGATTTTTCAATGCAAAATTAATGAAAAATCATACAAGTTGGACAAAAAAGAGAAAAGGCTTTCAAAATAAAGGGTCAATAAACCGAAATTCAGCTTTTTAAAGCCCTCATGGCATTGAGCACGGCGATAACCGTCACTCCGACATCGGCAAACACAGCCATCCACATTGTGCCGAGTCCGAAAACGGCGAGAATAAGGATGGCGGCTTTGACACCGATTGCAAACCACACGTTCTGGCGGGCTATGGCTATGGTGCGTCGGGCGATGGCTATGGCGGTGGCTATTTTCGACGGCTTGTCGTCCATAAGCACCACGTCGGCAGCGTCTATCGCCACGTCGCTGCCAAGCGCGCCCATGGCAATGCCCACATCGGCGCGTTTAAGCACCGGCGCATCGTTGATGCCGTCGCCCACAAACGCCAGATTCTTTCCCGCAGGCTTTTCGTTGAGCAGCCGCTCAACGTGTGCCACTTTGTCTGACGGAAGAAGTTCGGAATGATATTCGTCGATGCCCACTTTCTCAGCCACATCTTTTGCCGTGTCCTCGCGGTCTCCGGTCAGCATCACTGTGCGTTCCACTCCAGCCCGTTTCAGCGAGTCCACAGCCTCTGCGCTGTCGGCTTTTATTTGGTCGTTGATTACGATGTGTCCGGCATATCGCCCGTCGACAGCCACATGGACGATTGTGCCGGGAAGATGGCAGTCGTGCCACTCCATATTGATGTCGGCCATCATCTTGCTGTTGCCCACGCATACCGTGTGCCCGTCTACGGTGGCCTTCACGCCACGTCCGGCAATTTCTTCAACGTCGGTCACCGCGCATCCGTCGCTTGCCTCTTTAGGGAATGCGTTGCGCAGAGCCGCGCCGATGGGGTGGGTGGAAAAGTGTTCCACATGGGCGGCGAGATGCAGCAGCTCTTTCTCGTTGTAGTCGGAAGGATGCACAGCCTCGACGGCAAATTCGCCACGTGTCAGCGTGCCTGTCTTGTCAAACACCACTGTTCCCAGCCGCGACAATGTGTCGATGTAGTTGCTGCCTTTTATCAGTATGCCTTTGCGCGACGCTCCGCCGAGTCCGCCGAAAAATGTCAGCGGCACGCTTATTACCAATGCGCATGGACACGACACCACCAAGAATATCAACGCCCGGTGAAGCCATGTGGTGAACGAGTCGATGAAAGCCGCTGATGAAAGCAATGGCGGCAGAAAGGCGAGAATCAGGGCGGCGATGACAACGACAGGGGTGTAGACGCGTGCGAATTTGGTTATGAACGATTCGCTGCGCGACTTGCTCTCGTTGGCATTTTCCACAAGGTCTATGATTTTTGCGACGGTGCTTTCGCCGAAAGTCTTTGTCGTCTTGACGCGCAGCAACCCGGAGAGATTGATGCATCCTGATGAAATATCGTCGCCTTTGCTGATTTCGCGTGGCATGCTTTCGCCTGTCAGCGCCACGGTGTTGAGCGATGATGTGCCAGAAACCACAATGCCGTCGAGCGGCACTTTCTCTCCTGGCTTGACAATGATTGTTTCGCCCACAGCCACCTCCTCCGGAGCTACCGTCATCTCGTCTCCGTTGCGTTCCACATGGGCGGTGTCGGGGCGTATTTCCATCAGGTGGGAGATGCTGTCGCGGCTTCTTCCTTCGGCATATTCCTCAAAAAGTTCGCCTATTTGGAAAAACAACATGACAAACACAGCCTCGGCGAATTCGGTGTCGGCGCCTGGCATAAAGCCGATGCAAAGGGCACCGATGGTGGCTATGGTCATTAGAAAGTCTTCGTTGAAGACGTCGCCGGCGACGATGCCTTCGGCGGCTTCTTTCAATGTGTCGTGTCCTACGAGAAGATAGGGCACAAGATATATCAACAGCAGCTGCCATAGTGGCAGACTGCAGTAGTGTTCAATCAAAGCGGCTCCCGAGAGCAGGATGGTTGTCGCTGCGATGATGGCGATTTTGCTTTTCAGGCTGTCGTGTCCGTTGTGTACATGTTCCATAAATCTACGTTTTATCCTTTTGCCGGTGCAAATTTATGGTAAAATTGTTGCAACCTGGTTGCAACGTTTCTATATGTGCATCAAGTCGCGGTAGATGTCGAGCGCAGCCTCCACTTGTTTTACGTCGACCTCGCAGCCCGTCTCGGCGTTGCCTACGTTGTGGAGAAGCGTGAAGTTGAGTTCGCCGTGCTCGCTTTTCTTGTCGTGGCGCATAAATTCGATGAGCTCTGGATAGTCGTCGCACGTGATGTGGAATGCACCATAGTGGCGGCACACGTAGTCGGCAAGACGATAGAGTTCGGCTGATGGAAATCCCTTTTCGGTGTGCGACAGCACAGCCTCCACAACCATGCCCCAAGCCACGGCATATCCGTGGGGCACAGGCGAATTGCGTTTCAAGGCGAGGCTCTCGAAAGCGTGTCCTGCAGTGTGTCCGAGGTTGAGGGCGCGGCGCAGTCCTTGCTCAAACGGATCCTGCTCCACAATCCGGCGTTTCACGTTGACCGATTCCTCGACGAGGCGCAGCAAGGCGTTGCCTGCCACGTTGTCAAAATCGTAGTCGAGCAATTTGTTGTAGACCGCTTCTCCGTCGAGCAGCCCGTGCTTCAACATCTCGGCATAGCCTGACTTCAGTTCGCGTTCGGGCAGGGTGCTGAAAAAAACAGTGGAGATTATCACAGTCTCTGCCTCCTTAAACACTCCGATTTCATTTTTCAGACCGTTGAAATTCACGCCCGTCTTTCCTCCCACAGCCGCGTCGACGGCGCTGAGCAGCGTTGTCGGGATGTTGATGAAGCGGATGCCACGTTTGAATGTGGCGGCGGCAAAGCCACCGAGGTCGGTCACTACGCCTCCTCCGATGTTGACAAGCAGAGATTTGCGGGTGGCGCCACCTTTCTGCAGCGCATTCCAAACGGCTTGTGCGCTGTCAAGGTTTTTGTTGATGTCTCCAGCTGGGATGACAATTTTCTGCCATTCAGAATGGAGGCGGAAAGAAGCGAGACTCTCGCGCTCCACATTCTCGTCGGTCAGAACAAACACGTTGCGTGGCGACAGTTGCTCGACGGCTTTGTTCAAGGCATCGCCGACAGAGTTTGTGAAAATAACGTTCTGATGTTTCATAACTGTTGCTTTCTGAGGTTGATGATAGATGGCAGAGCGTCGGCAAACGCTTCCATGGTTGGATATACGATGTCGGCACCGTTTTCAAGCATGATGTCTTCCGGAATAGGTCCGGTGGTGATGCCGATGGTGAAGCATTTTGCCGCACTTCCGGCCTTCACGCCGAGAGGCGCGTTCTCAATCACGATCGACTGCCATGGCTGCACTCCAGCTTTGTCCATTCCCATAAGGTATGGTTCTGGGTCTGGTTTGCCGTGACGCACGTCGTGGGCGGTCACCTTCAGCGGTGCGGAGAAAATTCCTGGATAGTCGGCGTTCAGACGGTCGAGCAGGGTGGCTTGTCCGGAGCCCGTGACAAGCACGCGGGCGATGTCGGCATCGCGCAGCGTGTTGAGCATCCGTGCAGTGCCCTGTATCTGACCCACCTTGCCCAGAGCCGTGAAATATTCGGCTTTCTTTGCATATATCGCCTTGCATTCATCATCGCTGACGTTGTCGCGGTTGCATTCGCGCTCTTCCATAAGTCGGATTATCGCCGCTCCGATCATACCTTCATACAGGAAAAACTCATTGTCGGCATAGTGCCATCCTCTTTCCGCGGCAAGGCGTTTCCATGCGCGCGAGTGGTTGGGCATTGAGTCGTAGAGCACACCGTCCATGTCGATCAGGGCGGTGCTTATCGGCGTGGCGGAAAAGCCAGTGCGTTTTAGGTAGTCGGCGTATGCAGTTTCTTCTCTTGTCATGATTGTTTGTCAGTTTTTAGGCTTGACCGCCTCTTTTTCGCGTATCGCTGCAGAGCTGCGCGTTGAGCGGCGTTTCTTGCCTTTTTTATCTTTTGTTTTCTTGTCGGTCTTTGATGGTTGAGCCACCGCTGTCGTGTCGGGAGCCTCAATCAGCCCGTTGGCAATCAGTTGCAGACTGTCGGTGGCTGTCAAGCGGTCGTCTTCGGTGATGGCATAAAAACCTCGGCGGCGGTTGTTGGTGTCGGGCACCGGACCGTTGTGATGGTGCCGTTCCTCACGCAGCCCGGCTTCGGCTCCGCGTCTGAAAATCTCATCCATCTGCCTGAACAGATTTTTTTTGGTGGTTTCTGTGATTGATGAGGTCTGAGCCACCTCGTTTTCCTTTAGCTTCGCCTTTCCTAATCGGAACTTCATATTGTCTCTGAGGATGTTTCCGCTCAGATTGATTCCGAATTTAAACGGAAGCGGAGAGTCGAGTACGGAAATGTGGTATTTATAGTTGGTGTCGAAGTCGTTCCATCCAACCACGGCGAGTTTGTAGCGGTCCATGCGCAGGATGAAAGGGTAGACGTCAAGTTGCGAGTTGAGTGCGGTGGCCTCTACCGAGAGACTGTCGATCACATTGCGGTTGCGGTTCTTGAAACGCAGCATTTTCGATACTTGTCGGAATGTCTCGGTGTCGAGCAGCACAAGGTCTTTTCCGCTGATGTTGAGGGCGGCGCTCGTCGTTGGCAGTATCACGTTCATCAGAGTGTCGATTTTTGTCGTGGCTGCCAGTCGGGCGTTGATTACACCGTCGATGCCTTTCATCATTGGCATTATAGAGTCGAGTTCGGGCATTATCTTCATCAGTCGTCCCACTTTGATGTCGTGCAGGTCGAGCATCAGCCCGAGCCCGATGTCGTTGCGGTTGGCTGTGGCATAGATCATGTCGAGTTTCATCGAGCCGTCGTTGCTGTTTGCCGACAGGTCGCGCAGGCTCAACACGCCATTTTTCATGCCGATTGATGAGTGCAGACGGTTGAGCACAAGGTTGGCGTAATAGGTGGTGTCGTTCATCAGGTCGATGTCAACCACCACGTTGCTTGGCACGAGGATGGCATAGCGTATAGTGTCGGCGTCTTCCTGTGTGGCGCTCTCCACATTGCGTTGCATGCGCTCGTCATCGTCGTTGGCATTGATTGAGAACGAAGCTTTTTGCTCCTCGTTGTTCGCAAAATTGTTGCCCTTGTACAATGCCGCCATTAGTTCGTTGAGGTCGAGAGTGCGAGAGTTGGCAACAAGCGAGATGGTCAGCGGGTTGCGTCGCGAGCCGAGCAGCGTGCTGCGGATATTGTCAACCGCACCCGTCAGCTGCAAATCGCTTTTGCCCACACGATAGGTTATGTTGTTGATGTCGAGTTTCTGGGTGTTGAATGTGACGTCGACGTCGCTCAGACGGTTTCTGAGCGGGAAATAAGGAGTGAACAGACGGCCTCTGAGGGCTGTTATATTTCCGTTGAAATCCCAGTTGCGTATCAGCCGCTGCCACTGCCTGTCGATGGCAAAGTCGGCGCGGAATGAGGTGTCGGCTGCCTCCTCAGCCAACCGCCTTTGTCGGCGTTCTTTTCTGTAGATTGTCCTCAGGGAGTCGCGGCTGAGATTGGGATACAGACGCTGCAGAGAGTCTATCCGAGCCTCTGTCCGTGAGTTTTGTTTCTTCACGCGCTTGTTTGCGCTCAGCTGTATGTTGCCTTCACGCAGACTCATCATCGTGGTGCGGTCCCAATAGCGTATGCGGTCTGCTTTGATGCCGAAGCTCAATATCGGAGTGCGACCAAGTCCTTGGAACCGTCTTATTGAGGCATTTGTTTCCATCCCCGACATTTGCATCTGTGTTGAGTCGGGGAGGCTCAGCATCGTAAAGCGTCCAAGCGTGATGCGTCCGCCGAGAGGCGTGATGGCTGTGGTGTCCATCAGGTTGTGCATTTCTCCGGTGCTGCCCACTCCGGCTTTTAGACGGCTGGCGGTGACATGTCCGTGCGGGTCGGCAATGATTGCCGAGTCTATTTGTATGGAAGCCATGAGAAGGTTGCGTGTGATGTTGTCCTGTCCTTTGATTTTGCTGTCGGTGCCGAAGCGAATTACGCTGTGGTCGACAAACATGCGCAGCGAGTCGGAAGGCACGGAATAGCGCACATTGCTCAGTGTGGCGTTGCCGTTGGCGCGGATGCGGTGGAAGGTGTTGACAGAAAAGTCGCTGACGTGGAATTTCACGTCGGTGTTGAGCGAGAACAGTCCGGAAATCGTGAACGGCAGTTGCTTTGGAGCAAGCCGAGATGCGCGTGCAAGGTCGAGCCGACCTTTGATTTTGGCTTTTACCGACGGGTCTTTTATTATTTCTGTAGCAGAGCCTGATATGTCAAGACTGATGCCGAATCCTTCCATCAGAAGTTTGTTGAGAGTCAGTTGGCTGGCATCGGGATTCTTCCCGTTGAACGCAATCTTTGCATCAGCGGCAAACTTGTCAATCCTGGCATTGTGGCGTGTGTTGGCAACGTAGCATTCCGGGATGGTCAGTTGCGCTGCGAATGTTGGCAGGTCTTTTCCGCCTATGACGTATGGCTTTTCAAGGTGCAGCGCCATCGACAGTTGCAGGTTGGTGCTGTATTCGTCAAGACTTTTGCGGTATTTGTCGGGGGCGTTTGCCAATACCTTGTCGTAGACCACAGGGCCTATGCCTATGTCGAGCTTGTCGACCGATGTCTTGTCTGCCATCTTTATCGCCGCGCTTATTGTGGCGGGCACATCTGCTATGTTGATTGAAAAATCGTCAAGAGCCAGATTCTCGGGTTTGGCAATGTCCCAAGCCACGTCGCCTCCAAGACGGAATGGCACAGAATGGTTTATATCGGCTTCGGGAACGCTTGCTTTGACGTTGCCTCCAAAGGCGAGGCGATAGCGTTTCTCCTTGTCTTTGAAATTTAGCGAAAGGGTGTCGGTGTGTAGCGTGAAGTCCATGCCGCTTTTGAGGTCACGGTAGCGGATGCCGCGGTTGTTAACGATGTTGAGGCGCTCAAGCACGAGCGACTTCAAGACGATTGGCGTGCTCTCGCTCTTTTCCTTGCTTGGCGGCACAATCATGTAGTTGTTGAGGGAGTCGTTGACCGTCACAAGGTTGACTTTCGGGGAGTCGACAAAGATTTCTTTTATCTCAACGTCCATCAATGCAAGACGCGCAAGATTGAACCGTGCGCGCATGCAGCCCACGTCGAGCAGCGAGTCTACGCCTGCTGGCAGCGAAGCCTTATGCTTGTCGAGCGTGCGAGAGCGCACATTTAGACCATCGACATCGACGGTCATGTATGGGAACGTTTTCCATACGGTAAGTTCCATACGCTTGATTTTAACATCCGCGTTGAGGTTCTCGTTTGCAAGGCGTTCGGCAATAGGTGTCAGCCGGTCGGGTGTCAGAATCCACACCGTCAGGCACAGCGCCATTACCAGCAGCGCCGCCACCGACCCGACAGTCCATGCTGCCGTTTTCAGTGTTAGTGCAAGCCATCGAGGCATACGCTTGTCTACTGGCTTCGCAGCCTTTTCTGTCGCTGTTTTCTCTGATATGTTTTTGTTTGTATTCTCTTCCATAATCGATTGATAGTGCAAAAATACAAAAAAAATGGCGAATGAAAAGGGATTTTAGATGTCTGGTATGTCGGTGATGTAGCCGTTCATTATGGCATATACGCTCAGTCCGGAGATACTGCGTATGCCGAGTTTGGCTGAAATATTCTTGCGATGGGTCAATACGGTGTTGATGCTGATAAACAGACGGTCGGCTATTTCTTTGTTGGTCAACCCTTTTGCCAACAGGCAAAGCACGTCGATTTCACGTTGCGACAGCTCATTGCCGTCGGAGCGGTTGTGGCGCGACATCTCGATTATGTCGCCGAGTTGCTTTAGAAATGCAGTCTCGTCGCAATGGCGGTTGAGCGTAAAGCCGATATTGTCGTCGGTTGAGTTGGACAGCAGGGCAAGCCGGTTGCGCTTGGGAATGAAAAATCCCGGCAGGGAGGCGAAGGCGTCGGCGTCGGCAATAAACAGGTCGGCGGCAATGTCGGGTTCTGCTGCCACTGCCGATGGCCTTGTCCACGAAGCTTCCACGTCGAACATATTGGCAAGAGTCTGTTTCAGGCCTATTGCCACAGCCGTGTCGTCGGTGATGATTCTGACATTCAGATTTGTCATAGCGTCACGTCGTTAAGAGTTTCGCGAGTTGAGCGCATCGACAAGCGGTCGGAGCACGCGGTTGCGGATGCGGTTGTTCTGGCGAATGTCCTTTTCAAGACTGATGACGGCGAAAAGCACAGCGTGGCAAAGGTTGCGGTCGTAGTCGCCACGCAGATGAATCACAAACATGTTTATCAAGTCGCTCAATTTGTCCTCGATTGAGTCTGATTCCGCCTGTACGGCATTGCCGGCAACAGAAACTTCGGAGTTCGACTGCTCGGCAGAGATTATGGCGTCAAACCACTGGTTGTCGCTGTCGATGCGCCGCTCTATCTCCGTTTTCACCTCTCTGTAGAAATTAAACAGCAACGGAAGGTTGTTGTTTGAGTCGCTGCGCGATATGAGAGCTGCGAAATGACGTTCGATGTTTGGCAGCTGGTTGCGCAGGTAGGAGTTGTTTGTCTTGCGCAGATAGTCGACCACGTCGCCGGCATTGAAAGCTCCGGTCACATTTTCCAGAAAAAACGATTCGTGGATGAACGCGTTCAGGATTGTGATGAAAAATGATGTGTCAATGCCTTTTTCTTTGCAGATTGACTTTATGGTGCGGTCGCCCACACCGAGCACGATGTCGAAGCGGTTGATTACTGGGACAACCGAAGGCTCGTCGACAATCACTTCGCAAAGCTTGGTGTCAGGAGTTACTAATGCCATATTGCTGAATTCTTATGGTTTCTTCGTCGGTGACGATTGTTGGAATCTTTATGTCGTGAGGTTCTGCCGGAATGTGCTCCACTATCTGGATGGCATAGGCGGCGCCTATAAGCGGGCAGGTGGCGTTGTGCAGCAGACGGTCGTAGAATCCGCGTCCGCGTCCGAGACGGTTGCCGCGGCGGTCGAATGCCATAGCCGGAACCACAACAAGGTCAATCTCTGAAATGTCGCGGCATTCGTTGCCCGTTGGCTCGTCGATGCCGAATGCTCCTTCTGCGGTGTCGCCGGGTCGGTAGGGCAGTATGTCGAGGTCGTCGCCGTTGACGCGCGGCAGGAAAATCTGCTTCCTGCCATACCAGCGGCTGATGAATTCATCGGTGGAGATTTCATCGGGCAGGGAGGCGTAGACGAGTATGCGGTCGGCATCGATAAACTCCTGGCATTGCTCGAGCCGTGAGAAGCATTTGCTGGCGGCAATTGCCTTCTGTTCATCGGTAAGCATGCGCTTGAGCTGACGGATGTCGCGTCTGATGTCGGTTTTTGTAGCCATCACCGTTTCCCTTTCTTTTTCTTGGTGCTTGTCAGAGTGATTGGAAACTTGCCCTTGCCGTCGTTGAGCGCTTTCAAGGCGGCGTTGACTGTATTGTCGGTGCGGTTGTAATAGCGGTAGAACTCTTCCGAGCCGAGCACGTCGCGAATCACGAGGGCACGCAGCTGGCGTGCTATCAGCGAACGGCTAAGGTTTATGTAGTACCAACGCATCGGCACGCCGTTGTCGCGGGCATAGCATACAAAATCGTATGTCAGGGCGTCGTCTGACGGCATCATGCCCATCAGCTGCTTGACGGTCTTGACGTTTTTCAGTTGGTCGCGGTTGATGTCGACGTAGGTGTAGACATACTGCTGCAGCAGCCCGAGGTTGGCGACGGCGCGGTAGTAGGTGGTGATACCAGTGGTGTCGTTGGGCACAAATATGTCGGGCACGATTCCTCCGCCACCGTATACGATTCTTCCGTTGGCAGTGCGGAAAATCTTGCTTTTGTCCACCTTGATGCTGTCGGCGCTGTAGAGCTCGCCGTGGGAGTATCTGTCGTAGAGCTCCTTTGAGTAGTCGTCTTCGTCACCAAGCGTGTAGTCTTTCTGTATGCATCGGTGCGACGGCGTGTAGTAGCGGGCTATGGTCAGACGGATTGCGCTGCTGTCGGGCAGGTAAATCTGCTTCTGCACCAGTCCTTTTCCAAACGACCGTCGACCCACAACAAGTCCGCGGTCGTTGTCCTGCAACGCTCCTGCCATAATCTCGCTGGCGCTTGCCGAATACTCGTCGATCAGCACGGCAACCTGAGCGTCGTGGAATGAGCCTTGGTCATCGCTCCACACCTGTATGTCCTCACGCTCTTTGCGTCCTTTTGTGTAGACAATAAGTTCGCCCTGTTCCAAAAATTCGTTGACCATCAGGATAGCCATTTCCATATATCCGCCGGGGTTGCCGCGGAGGTCGACGATGTAGCGGGAGGCGCCGTCTTTTTTCAGCTTCGACAACGCTGCGAAAAACTCATCGTATGTGTTCTTTCCGAACTGTGCGATTTTGATGTATCCTGTCTTGTCGTCAAGCATATACGACACGTCGATGGTGTTCATCGGGATGTCGTCGCGTGTGATGGTGAAAGTCAGCGTCTTCTTTGATGTGTTGCGTTTCACTCCGATTCTCACCTTTGTGCCTTTTTCTCCGCGGATTTTGCTGCGGATGCCCTCTGCCGTCAGCGTGCCGCCGACAATCGACTCTCCATTGACCGAGATTATGCGGTCGCCGGCAAGCATTCCCACTTTTTCCGCCGGTCCGTTGGGAATCACTTGGTCAACGTTGGCGGTGTCGTTCATCATGAAGAACGACACGCCGATGCCGCTCATCGAGCCGTCGAGTTTCTCGTTCTCTGCACGGATGTCGGAAGCGGGAATGTAGTATGAATGCGGGTCGAGGTTGCCGATGATTGCCGGAATGGCTTGCTCCACAAGGTCCTTCACGTCGATGGAGTCGACATATTCACTTTGGATCAGGTTGAGCACGGCATTGATCTTGCGGTCTTTGTCGAGTGTGAATTTTTTTGTTGATATGTAGTTGCCTATGACGATACCGAGCACAATCGCTATCGAGATAACCAATGGATACCAAATTATGGAATTATGTTTAATTCTCATTCTATTGTTGTTTGTTATAGATTGTTTTCCGCTTCAGTGTCAGTGTCGATAAAAGAGCATTCCACTCCTGCCTCGCGCAAAAGGTCGAGTCCGTCGCTGAGCCGGTAGAGCTTGGAGAAGACCACGCGCTTGATGCCGGCTTGGATTATCAGCTTGGCGCACTCGATGCATGGAGAGTCGGTCACATAGAGCGTGGCACCGTCGCTGCTGTTGTTGCTTCGCGCCACTTTCGTGATGGCGTTGGCCTCGGCATGGAGCACGTATGGGTAGGTGTGGTTGGTCTCGTCCTCACAAACGTTGTCAAAGCCCGAAGGAGTGCCGTTGAACCCGTCGGAGATAATCATTTTGTCCTTGACCAGCAGCGCGCCCACTTGGCGGCGCCGGCAATATGAATTTTCCGCCCATATCTGAGCCATCCGCAGGTAGCGGTGGTCGAGCAGATGTTGCTTTATTGAATTGTCCATTTCTTACGCATTGAACATCAAAATGTTGGCAATAATACAGTTGCCTTGTATGCATTGTTTGCAATCAGTCTGCAAAAATACGAATTTTCAGCGTGATATTGACCGCCTGACACTACTTTTTTGTTAAATTCTCGCTATCTCGCAGATTTTTCGTATTTTTGTAGATTGAAAAAAATGCATAATATGGCTCAGAACAAAAAAATACGCGTTGGCATTACCCACGGGGACATCAACGGGATTGGATATGAAGTGATAATGAAGGCGCTTGAGGATCCTTTGATGACGGATCTGTGCACGCCGATTGTTTATGGCTCGTCGAAGGCGCTGTCATACCATCGCAAGGCTTTGGAGATGGGAAACGTGAACTTCACGCTTGTGCCGCGGGCGGAGGATGCCGCCGACGGTGTCAACAACTTGGTGGAAGTGGTCGACGGAGAGGTGAGAATCGAGCTCGGATCGCCGAGCGAGGCTGCCGGAAAGGCTGCGCTGGCTGCGCTGAAACGTGCTGCCGACGACCTGCGCAACGGCATCATCGACGTAATGGTGACGGCGCCTATCAACAAAGACTCCATCCAGGGCGACGATTTCCATTTTCCTGGTCACACGGAGTTTTTGGAGTCGCGCATCGGCGAGGGCAACAAAGCGCTGATGATTCTTTTCGACGACCATCTGCGCGTGGCGCTGGTCACCACCCACTTGCCTTTGGCTCAGGTGCCTGAGGCGATAACAAAAGATGCCATCGTGGAGAAACTTGAAATCTTCAATGATTCCTTGAAAAAGGATTTCGACATCATAAAGCCGCGCATCGCTGTGCTGTCGCTCAATCCGCATGCCGGGGAGAACGGTATGCTCGGCACGGAGGAGAAGGAGGTGATAACGCCTGCCATTGAAGAGGCTTATTCAAGAAAAATCATGGCATTCGGACCGTATGCCGCAGACGGATTCTTCGGCAGCGGGCAGTATACGCACTTCGATGGTGTGCTTGCCATGTACCACGATCAGGGTCTGGCTCCGTTCAAGACAATCGCGATGGACGACGGCGTGAATTTCACTGCCGGACTCCCGTATGTGCGCACTTCGCCCGACCACGGCACTGGATATGACATCGCCGGAAAGAACCAGGCAAGCGAGGCCTCGCTGCGCTCTGCGATTTTCAAGGCTATCGACATCTTCAGAAACCGCATGCGCTTTTATGAAATGAACGCACATCCGTTGCGTCGCCAGTACTACGACAAGAGCGGCGACAAGGAGGTGCTCGACTTGACAAAGGACGATGATGAGTCGTCGGAAATCCTTAACGCTTAAAAACGAAAGAAAAATGAACTATGCGATAATAGCCGCCGGCGAGGGTTCGCGCCTCGCACAAGAGGGCGTGGCAAAACCAAAACCGCTTGTCGACATCTGTGGCGAACCGATGATAGGCCGCCTGATAAATCTTTTCTGCCGCTGTAATGCGGAGAGCATCAGCATAATCGTCAACGAGCAGATGACTGAGGTGCGCGAATATATTGAGAGCCTCTCGCTCGACATCCCGCTGAACCTGGTGGTGAAGACAACTCCGAGCTCGATGCACAGCTTTTTCGAGCTTTCAAGGGTAATCCCGAAAGGACGCTTCTGCCTGACAACGGTCGACACTATCTTCCGCGAGCAGGATTTCCGTCCATATATCGATGCGATGGAGGCTGATGAACGTTATGACGGAATGATGGCGGTGACCGACTATATCGACGATGAAAAGCCCCTGTATGTGCAGACCGACGACGATTTGAACATCACGGCTTTCCGCGACGAGCGATATGATGGCGCAAAATACATTTCGGGAGGCATATACGCTCTCAATGAGAAAGCCATCGATGTGCTTGCCGACTGCATGGAGCGAGGCGTGGCGCGTATGCGCAACTTCCAGCGCGCGCTCGTCGACGCGGGTCTGAGACTGAAGGCGTATCCGATGGGGAAAATTCTTGATGTAGACCATGCCGGCGACATCGAGAAGGCGGAAAATTTCATCAACAGCAAATAAAGTTTAGAAACAACATACAAATGGCAGAAATAACAATTGCCGGCATTATGAGAGCCGGCGCTTACTCGCCAAACCATATCGGCAACGACGCTGCGATTTTCAACGCTACGGCAGACCAGCTGCGCAAGCGCGGTTGCACGGTCAACATCTACAGCGAGGAGCAATTCAACAGCGGCAAAGTGAAGGAGCGCGTAATCCTCAATATGTGCCGTGAACAGGAGTCGATAAAACGCCTTCAGGACATGGAGGACGATGGCTGCATTGTGGTGAACTCGGGCTACGGCATCGAGAACTGCACACGCGAGCGCATGACACGCATTCTGATGGGGCACAACATTCCGTATCCCGACAGTGTTATTGTCAACACCGACGAGGCTGTGGTAAACCAGCTGAGAAAGGCGGGCATCAACAACTGCTGGATAAAGCGCGGCGACTTCCATGCCATGCATAAGGAGGACGTGAGCTATGTGCGCCATGCGGAAGAGGCGCAGGAGGTGCTGCAGGAATATTTCTACCGCGGCATAAAGCGTGCAGTAATCAACCGTCATCTTGTGGGCGACCTTATAAAATTCTACGGCATCCATAACTCGCCGTTCTTCTTCTGGTTCTATCCTTTCGACGAGGGGCACAGTAAATATGGACTTGAGGCTATCAACGGCAAGTCGAAAGGCATTGATTTCGACATCGAGCGCTTGAAGGACATCTGCCACGACGCTTCCGAGGTTCTCGGCGTGGAGATTTATGGCGGCGACTGCATCGTGTCGCCGGAAGGCGACATCCGCATCATCGATTTCAACGACTGGCCAAGTTTCGCGCCTTGCCGCAACGAGGCTGCTCCGTTTATTGCCAAGGCGGTGCTGAATTATGTCAAATCAAAACTTAAATAACGACGTCGATGAATATAAAAGAATTGAAAGCGTCTTATAAAGACACCCTCAAGTCGATGGACACGGAGGAAACGATCGACCTTTGTTTCTATCGCCCGATAGGTTATATGTGGGCTGTGCTGTGTGCGAAACTCGGCATCAAGCCAAACGCCATTACGATTGCTTCTATATTTATAGGTGTGGCGGCTGGAGTGATGTTCTATTTCGACGACCTTTGGCTGAATATTGTGGGGGTGTTGTTGCTCGTTTGGGCAAACTCTTTCGACAGTGCCGACGGTCAGTTGGCGCGTATGACGCAGCAGTACTCACGCCTCGGTCGTATACTCGACGGTCTGAGCGGCGACTTCTGGTTTGTGGCGATCTATTTGGCTATATGCTTCCGTGAAAACTGTACCAGCGTGTTCTTTATGGAACACCAGTGGGTCATTTGGGCGATAGCCGTAGCCGCAGGTCTGTGCCATGCGAAACAGGCTGCAGCTGCCGACTATTATCGCCAGTTCCACTTGTATTTCTTGAAAGGAAAAGAAGGAAGTGAGCTCGACAGCGTGGAGCAGCTTGACAAGGCGTATGCCGCTGTGCCATGGAAGGGAAACTTCTGGAAGAAGACCACGATGTTCTTCTACCGCAACTATACCGCAAACCAGGAGGTGCTCACGCCACGCATGCAGCAACTGCGCCGCGCCTTGCGCAAACGTTTTGGCGAGGGGGAGGTGTCGCAGTCGTTCCGCGACACATTCCGTGCCGGCAGCAAGCCGTTGATGAAATACACCAACTGGCTGTCGTTCAATCTGCGTTCGATAGCGCTTGTATGCTCGCTGCTCGTCAAGATGCCGTGGCTCTATTTCGCTTTCGAGCTGGTCGTGCTCAATCTGATGCTTGTATATATGATTTGGCGGCATGAGCGCATGTGCCGTAAATTTACGGAGGAGGTTGAAAATGGCAAATTCTGATATTAAGGGTGTGATTTTCGACTACGGCGGCACAATCGACAGCCGTGGCGACCATTGGAGCGAAGTGATCTGGGACGGATACCGCGAGGCTGGTGTGCAGGTGACGAAGGAGCAGTTCCGCGACTGCTACGTCTATGCGGAGCGTGAGCTGGCGAAGACTTGCCATATACTGCCCGAGCATAATTTCTACGACCTGTTGCTCATCAAGATGCGTATCGAGATAGGCAACCTCGTTGAAAACGCAGTGCTCCCTTCTGATTATCCCGTGGAGGAAAAGGCGCTTGCCGTGGCGCGCTATTGCTATAACCGTGCGAAGGAATCGGTTGAGGAGGCGCGTCCGGTGTTGGAGTTTGTGCATGAGCGGGTACCAATGGTGCTCGTCAGCAACTTCTACGGCAATGTGGAGACGGTGCTTGCCGATTTCGACTTGGCACGCTATTTCAAAAAGGTTGTTGAAAGCGCTGTGGTTGGCATACGAAAGCCCGATCCGCGCATTTTCGCGCTCGGTGTGGAGGCTCTTGGCGTCCCGGCAGAGAATGTGCTTGTCGTTGGCGACAGCTATAAGAAGGATATCGTGCCGGCTGAGTCTATTGGATGCCAGGTGGCGTGGCTCAAAGGAAAAGGATGGACGGCGGAGGAAGATGCCGTCACGCATCCCGAAATAATCAAAAAACTCGAGGAAATCGAAAAACGCTTCGTTTAGGAATTTTTACAAAATAAGGCGCAATCAGATAATGTTTAACAAATATTATCTGATTGCGCCCTTTTTTACCAAAGTTTAGACCATTTGGACCATTTATTTATTTAAAAATAATTTTGCATTCAGGAAAATAGCAGTACTTTTGACCCGTGGATTTTGGTCCGCAAGACAAATTTGAAAACAACTCAAAAGAAAAATATTCTGAAAAATGGAAAATTGCAACGTTAAAAAAGCAGAAGGCAAACTTGGCGTACTTGTAGTAGGTCTTGGTGCCGTTTCAACAACATTTATGACAGGTGTATTGATGGCTCGTAAAGGTTTGGCTAAACCAGTGGGCTCAATGACACAATACGACAAAATCCGCGTTGGCCGCGGTGCTGAAAAGAAATATCTTCACTATAAAGACATCGTGCCTTTGGCAGATTTGAACGACATCGTTTTCGGTTCTTGGGACGTTTATCCTGCAAACGCATACGAGTCGGCTATCAACGCTGAGGTGCTTAAAGAAAAAGACATAGAGCCGGTTAAGGACGAATTGGTTAAAATCGTTCCTATGAAGGCGGCTTTCGACCATAATTATGCAAAACGTCTTGACGGTGACAACGTGAAAACTTGCGCTAACCGTTGGGATATGATGGAGCAGGTTCGCGAAGATATCCGCAACTTCAAGGCAGCAAACAACTGCAGCCGTATCGTTGTGCTTTGGGCGGCTTCTACTGAAATCTACGTTCCAGTAGACGAGAAGATACACGGCTCTCTCGCTTCTCTGGAAGCAGCTATGAAGGCTGACGACAAAGAGCACATCGCTCCTTCTATGTGCTACGCTTACGCAGCTCTTTCTGAAGGCGCTCCTTTCATCATGGGTGCTCCTAACACCACTGTCGACATCCCTGCTATGTGGGAGCTCGCTGAAAAAACCAAGATGCCTATCGCCGGTAAGGACTTCAAGACTGGTCAAACTTTGGTTAAGTCTGGTTTCGCTCCTATCATCGGAACCCGTTGCCTCGGCTTGTCAGGATGGTTCTCTACAAACATCCTCGGTAACCGCGACGGTCTTGTGCTCGACGAGCCTGCAAACTTCCACACTAAGGAAGTCAGCAAATTGTCTACTTTGGAGTCAATCCTCGTGCCTGAGAATCAGCCGGATCTCTACAAAGACTACTATCACAAAGTGCGCATCAACTACTATCCACCGCGCAACGACAACAAGGAAGGATGGGACAACATCGACATCTTCGGATGGATGGGCTACCCAATGCAGATCAAAATCAACTTCCTCTGCCGCGACTCTATCCTCGCTGCTCCTCTTTGCCTTGACCTCGTGTTGCTCAGCGACTTGGCTGCACGCGCAGGACGCTACGGCACTCAGCGCTTCTTGAGCTTCTTCCTCAAGAGCCCGATGCACGACTACACTCAGGGCGAGGTGCCTGTAAACCACTTGTTCCAGCAGTACGTAATGCTCAAGAACGCTCTCCGCGAAATGGGCGGTTACGAGGCTGATGAGGAAATCGATTAATCTTCCTAAAAAAACATAATAAAAGCGAGGCTGCGTCGAAAGATGCAGCCTCGCTTCATTTAGTGGGTGATGACCCTTATTTTTTTCGAAAAGATGTTACAATGCTTTGTCGAGGTCGTCGATTAGACGGTCTACATTTTCCGACAGCGTAGCCCAGCTGGTGCATATACGCACTTCCGTCATTCCGGGAGTTAGGTGCTCCGTTGTGGAGAAGATGTAGCGGTCAGACAAATGCTCGATTACGCTGTCGGGAAGTATGGGGAATTGCTGGTTTGTGGTCGAAGCATAAGCAAGAGCCACACCTTTTGCCTCGAGCGCGCAGCGTATGCGCATCGCCTGTTCCACGGCGTGGCGCGACAGCTGCATGTAGAGGTCGTTTTCAAACAACGTCTCAAACTGGATGCCAAGCAGCCGTCCTTTGGCAAGCAGTCCGCCGTTTTGCTTTATCATGTATCTGAATCCCGGCGTGATTGACGGGTTGTTTATGACAACGGCTTCGCCGAAGAGTGCGCCGATTTTTGTTCCACCGATGTAGAACACGTCGCAGAGGCGTGCGATGTCGGCGAGCGACGTGTCGTTGTCGCTGGCGGCGAGTCCGTAGCCCAAACGGGCTCCGTCGAGAAACAGCGGCAATTCAAGCTTGCGGCACATCGCGCTGATGGCTTCAAGTTCGTTGAGATGGTAGACCGTACCCACTTCGGTCGACTGCGAGATGTAGACCATTCCTGGCTGCACGCAGTGCTCCAACCCTTTGTCGTCGAAATGGCGGCGATACACCTGCTCAATCAGTTGTGGCGTGATTTTTCCATTGATGCCTGGCACGGTGATTACTTTGTGTCCTGTCGACTCGATGGCACCGGTCTCATGCACGGCGATGTGTCCGGTTTCCACACATATCACTCCCTGGTATGGACGCAGAATGGAGGCTATGACAGTTTTGTTTGTCTGTGTGCCGCCGACGAGAAAATGCACATCGGCATCGGGGGCATTGCAGACGCGTCGGATAATCTGGCGTGCATTCTCGCAGTGGTGGTCTTTGCCGTATCCGGGGGTCTGCTCCATGTTGGTCTCTGCAAGTCGTTGAAGGATGCTTGCATGCGCTCCTTCGGTGTAGTCGCATTCGAAGTTGATCATAAAAGCCAAATTAGATGTTTCCGCAAATTTAGTCAGAATTTGCGGAATATTTGAGTCCTTTGATGAAAAATTACCGGGTGGAGTGACCGGTAATAAAAAAAACGGGACTCAACCAAAAGGATGAATCCCGCCCCAAACCAAATTTTATGCTTCTATTTTCTTATGCGTTTATTTGCGTTGTGCAAGCTGAGAGTCGAGGAAGAGGATGCCAGCCTCGCCGGCTTTTGCGAATTTCTCTGCCAAGTCTCTTGCAGTGGCTTCTTCCTCCACTTGCTCGCGGACAAATCCCCAAAGGAAATCCTGGGTGGCTTTGTCTTTTTCTGCCGATGCCACATCTACGAGCTCGTCGATGAGTTTCGACACGTGGCACTCGTGGTCATAGACGTTTTTAAACACTTCTGCCACATCGCCCCAGCCTGTAGGAACAACATCGACCATACCTACTTCTGCTTTCTCTCCGCGTTTGTTCAGGTAGTCGGCAATCTCGTAAGCGTGGTTAAGTTCTTCCTTCGACTGTTTCATCAGCCAGTTGGCGCATCCGTCAAGACCTTTGTTTTTCAGATAAAATGCCATTGAAAGATAAAGGTTTGAAGACCACATCTCTGCATTGATCTGCACGTTAAGCTCTTTTTGTAATTTTTCGGTCATCATAGTTGTATGTTTTTTATATATTTATTTAGTTGTTTACTTGCCGCTCCTTCAAGCGGTCACTATTGGTTTCTGCCAAAAATGTGCCAGCGTGCGGATGGTGTCAATATGGCGGTTGTGGCGGTCGTTGTGTCACGAGGTGACTGCCATTTTGCAGGTTCGTGGAAAAACACTACATTTGCATTACAATGGAAAAAAAAGAAATGCAACATAAGGATATTGTCGCTGAACTGGCACGACGCTTGGAGCGTGGAGAGGCTGATGTGGAGGCTCTTGCCGACGGTTTTGCCTCTTTGCTGAAGGAGCATTGCGGCGCTCTCGAGACGGTCGCTGTGCCGGGTTTCGGCAAGTTTGAGGGAGAGAAGCTGATGGAGCGTGTGGAGGTGGATTCCGCCTCTGGACGCAGGATGCTTTATCCGCCCGAAATAAGAATGACGTTTGTGCTGGGCACTCGGCTTAAAACCCGCATTGCGGAGAAAGGAGAAGCCGGCGATGAGTAACCGAGTACTTGTGTTGCAGGACATTGTCAAGGCGTTGTCGCATGAGACCGACACGTCGGAGGCTTTGTGCCAATCTTTTGTCAAAGAATTGTTTGCCATTGTTGCCGAACGGCTGATGGATGGTGAGTCGGTGACGCTTAAAGGTGTGGGCCGCTTCGATGTGGATGGCGGCGAGGTGCGCTTTGTTGCCGACCCGGATACGGCCGCTGCAATCAACAGTGCGTTTGATTGTTTTGAGGCGATAGAGCTTGCCGATGATTTCGACGGCGATGAGCCAGTGGCGGAGGATGAGACTCCTGACGCTGCCGAAGAGGAGTCGGCGACAACTGCTGATGAGGCAGCCGGAACAGAGGACGTGGCGGATGAGAGTCCTGCCGACGGAGCGGAGCCGGAGGAAAAGGAAAGTCAGACTGACGGGCTTGAAGAGAGTGAGGCTGACAGCGAAGAGAACAAAGAAGAATGCACTGCTGGGGCTGACGCCGATGATGAGACTGTGGCGGAGGAAACTGCCGAAGAAGAGACGGAGGAAACTGCCGAAGAAGAGACGGAAGAAACTGCCGAAGAAGAAGTGGAGGAAACAGTGGAGGAAGAATATGATGATGAGCCACAGCCGAAACGTGGCGGATGCCGTTTCGCTTGGGGATTCCTTGCCGGATTCGTGACGGCTGCGGTTGTAGCCGCCGTTGCGTGGTTCTGTCTGTTCGGAGTTGTCAAAAAACCGTCGTCTCAGCCTGCTGTAATTGCCGATGACACTGCCAAGGTGGCTGCGGTGGATTCCGACTCGACGGCTGCAGTGGAGAAGCCGCAGGAACAGTCTGAGGAAAAAACGGCTGAGCCGGAGAAGGAGAGCAAGAAGGCTGAACAGACGTTCAAGGTTACCAATACGGCATATCTGAGCAACATTTCCCGCAAATTCTACGGACATTACGCTTTCTGGGTATACATTTACTTGGACAACAAAGATATAATCACCGATCCCGACAATTTGCCTGTCGGAGCCGAGCTGCGCATTCCTGCGCCGGAGAAATACGGCATCGACAAGAATAATCCCGAGAGCATCAAACGTGCTGAAATAAAAGCGCTTGAGATTAAAAACGGCAAATAGGGTGACGACCGTGGATTGACAAGGAAACGAGGGGCTGTGTCCCCATAATATATAGAAGACCATGAAATGGCCATACGCGCGATTATGGGCATTGTTGGCAACGGCATTTGCCGTGATTATGCTGTTGTCAACGTTTGACGACTTGCGGATTTTCGGGCATCAGATGGCTAAGGTAAAGACATCTCCCGAAGTCGGCGGTCAAGCCGTCAGGAGTGTTGCCGTGTCTGAAAAGAACGTTGCAGCAACCGATACGTGCAAGTATACGCTGCTCTTTGTGGGCGATTCTATGTTGGAGGGATTGTCGCCGCGTCTGGCTGCCTATGCCGAAGAAAACGGGCATTCGCTTTACACGGTGATTTGGTATGGGTCGACAACCGAAAAATGGGGCGCGACACATAAGCTGAGGGCATATATTGAAAAATTCAAACCTGGTTACATTGTGGTGTGTCTTGGAGGCAACGAGCTGTTTTTGCGCAATGTGGAACGCAGCCGTGCGGCGATGGTCGACTCCATCATTGCCGATATCGGTGGATTGCCATTTGTCTGGATCGGTCCTCCAAACTGGAAGCCAGATACGGGCATCAACCGCCTGATTGCCGGAAAGGTGGGCAACGGGCATTTCTTCCTTTCTTCAAATCTTAGTCTTGACCGCGCTTCCGACGGTGCTCATCCGACGCGCGAAGCCGCGGCGGTGTGGATGGACAGTGTGGCGGTGTGGATTTCCACAAAATCGGTATGCCCGATGCGCCTTGACGTTCCGCACAAACGCAGTGCCAAACCAGTGAAAACCATAGTTCTTACACCTGATGATTGACCGGCTCACCGACATATCCAGCACCTTTGGCGCATTTCTTGACAGCGAGGCTTTCTGGCTGGTGCTTCTTGTGTTTTATCCAATCTATGGGTTGCTTTATCGCCGGCGGTCGGCAATGATGGCGTTTGTTGTGGCATTCAGTCTGCTGTTTGCCTATAAGGTGGGCGGATTGATTGCATTGTCGGTGCTTGTCAAAGCCGTGGTCGACTATTGGTTGTCGGTATGGTTGTCGAATATCCGCAGTCGCAGCCGCCGTCGGGCATTGCTCGTTTGCTGTGTCCTGTTGTCGGTGGGAGTGCTTGTGTGGTTTAAGTGCGACGGGGGAATGATGCAGTCGGTGGCATCGATTGTCGGTGCAAACTTCCGGCTGACAGACATCGTTGTTCCTGTGGGCATCTCGTTCTACACGTTCCGCTCGGTCAGTTATATGGTCGATGTCTACCGTGGCGTGATAATCGCTCCGCGGCGTATGCTCGACTATGTGTTTTATCTCACATATTTCCCGGTGCTTGTGGCCGGACCGATTGTGCGTGCGGCGGAGTTTTTTCCGCAGTTGGAGGGCAACCGCCGCATCACGCCCCCTATGCTGTATGCCGGACTGTTTCTGATGATGAAAGGACTGCTGAAGAAGGCGGTGGTGGCCGACTATCTGGCGCAGTTCAACAACCTTGTTTTCGACAATCCTGCCGGCTATAGCGGCACGGAGGCTTTGCTCGCGCTGCTGGGTTATAGCGCGCAGATATATCTTGATTTCTCGGGCTATTCCGACATCGCCATCGGTATGAGCCGCACGCTCGGCATCGAATTGCCGCTCAATTTCCGCTCGCCATATAAGTCGGTGAGCATCACGGAGTTTTGGCGCAGATGGCACATTTCGTTGTCATCGTGGCTGCGCGATTATATCTATATCCCGCTTGGAGGCAGCCGCTGCGGACGGTGGCGCACGAGATTCAACCTGTTGCTGACAATGGCTGTGGGCGGGGCATGGCATGGCGCCGGCTTTACGTTTGTGGTCTGGGGGTTGGCACACGGCATGGCATTGGTTGTGCAGAAGGCATTCTCACCGCTGGTGTCGCGGTTGCGTGCGCCGCGGCAGGTGTGGATAGCCGCTACGTTTGTTTTTGTCACGGTTATGTGGCTTCCGTTCCGTTGCGTCTCGCTTGCCGACACAGCGGTGATGTTCTGTCGCATTTTTACGGATTTCAGACCGGAAGTAATCGAGGCATTCGTGCGGGAACGTGCCGTATGGACGCTGATGCTGATTGCTGCCTATGTGCTTATGTTCCTGCCCGACCGGATGTCGGAGTGGGCGGAGCGACGCTTTGTCGGGATGCGTTGGTTTGGCAAATTATTGCTGCTTTGCCTGTTGTTGCAGCTCATCATTGAGTTCAGTGCCGCCTATGTAGCCCCGTTTATCTATGCCGGGTTCTAAAAAAGTGGACGTGCAATCCTAAAACTATGATATTTTTGGAAGTTCAAGGAGTGTCACGCCTAAAACTTTCGGTTTTTAGGTGGTTTTAGGATTGCCATTCCTAAAAAATATGTATATTTGCGAAGTCGAAACAAAAAAATCTGGTAGATGAAAAAAATAGAACGGCAAGTATATTTGAATAAGTTGATATCCTATAAGGATAAGAGTCTGATAAAAGTGATAACTGGAATCCGTCGTTGTGGAAAATCCACGATTATGGAAATTTATCGCGATTGGCTTAAGGACAGCGGTGTGTTGCCAGAGCAGATTGTTTACCTGAATTTTGAGGATTATGATTATTACGAACTTCGGGATCCAAAGAAACTGTATGACTATGTGAGGCAAAAAATACAACAAGACAAAATGACTTATCTGTTTTTTGATGAGATTCAGCAAGTCAAGGATTTCCCGGATGTCATAAACAGTCTTAATCTTAAACCGACTGTTGATATCTACATAACCGGCTCCAATGCGTACATGCTGTCGAGCGAGATTGCCACGCTGCTTTCTGGGCGTTATGTTGAGATTGCAATGTTGCCGTTGTCGTTTCGTGAATATGTGGCGGGAACAGATGGAGGACAGAATCTTCAGCAAGCCTATTCCGATTATATTGGCAGAAGCAGTTTCCCTTATGCGTTGGCTCTTGATTCGTCAGCGCAAATTGTTGATTATCTGAATAGTGTATATAATACGATTGTGGTAAAAGACATTATGGCCAGAAAAAAGTTGTCGGATGTGATGATGCTTGAAAGTGTGATACGGTTTGTCGCAGACAATATAGGCAACATACTCTCGACAAAACGTATCGCTGACATAATGACTGCTGATGGGAGGAAGATTGACCAGAAAACAGTGGAACGCTACTTGTCTGCCTTGTGTGAAACATTTTTTGTCTATGAGGTCAAGAGATTCAATATTAAAGGTCGGCAATTACTTAAGACTCTCGGAAAATACTATCTTGTTGACACGGGTTTAAGGAGGATGCTTTTGGGATCACGGTCGTTTGATGCCGGGCGCATTCTGGAGAATGTTGTTTATCTTGAATTGTTGCATCGGCAGAAAAAGGTCTATATAGGCAAACAGGATGATTTGGAAGTGGATTTTGTTGCCATTGATGAAAGCAATATCGCTTATTATCAAGTGGCGGCAACGGTAAGAGATGAAATGACATTGAAACGGGAACTGGCATCGCTGCAGCGTATAAGCGACCAATATCCGAAATATATACTTACTCTTGACGACGATCCTTCTGCCGACTATGACGGAATTAAGAGGATAAATGCTCTTAAATGGTTGATGGGGGAGTTTGATTGATGGTGATAAAGCAAATAAGACACGTCACTTTTGCAGTGGCGTGTCTTATTCGTTATGTCTTGGGTCGTTTGAAACCCCGTGCTGTTTCTACATTCCTACAACGTTGGCATAGTAGGCACGCACGTCGGTCCAGCGGTAGTAAGGGAACTGGGTGGTGGCTACTGGGATATGCACCTCATGCTCGTTGAGCAGCACTTTTACGAGAATGTCGTCGGTTGTGCCGCCTTTCTTGTTGAAGAACACGATTTGGAGGTTGGCGCACATTGGCGAAACCTTGAAGTCGGTCCAGTGCTGATAGAGAGTTTCCGGTTCGCGCCATGCCACATCGTAGGTCTCGATGCCCATCAGAGCAGCGAGTGGAGTGATGTTGGAGTCGTGGGCGAAACGCAGTGTGGCTGCCTGCGACGGATTGGCGATAGCTGCATCGGCGCTCTCAATGATGTTGCGGAGCAGCGGTTTCGAGCTGTCGCGGACAGAGCCGTTTGAGTCGGCGTGGTTTGCGCAGGTGGAGTAGAACTGATAGTTGAAGCACTGCCACAGGTCAAACAGCTCCTCGCTGGTGAACAGGTCGTAAAGACGTATCGGTGTCTCCATATTCTGGAGGTCGGCTGCAACCCAGTAGAATTGCCACATAAGTTCTTTTGGCTCTACATATTGTTTGGCATACTGCTTGTCGGCAAACAAAGCGGCGATAAAGCGGTCGGCATTGGTCTGCGACGCGCGGAAATTATTGTAGGCAGCGCGCCAGATGCCCTTCTTCCCGCAGAAAGCGTTGGCCTCGTCGGTGCGTCCGGTCAGATAAGGCATGTATTTCTGCGACGACTCGTAGGAAATCTTCAATTTGGGGTTGAGCTCCTTGAGTTGGTCGCCGAATGCCGCCATACTCATGGCACAGCGCAACACTACTGATGATCGGGCTTCGATGGAACGGTCGCCCTTGAAAACCTCAGGGAATGCGGTGAACATACGTTCTGCCACACCGCGGTGTTGGCGCACGCCAAGCGGAGAGAGGTCTTCGTTGCGTCCGGCTGCCTCTGCATAGATTTCGTGCAGTCGTTTGAGTGCGTCTTTGCCCAACGGACTGAGGGCGCCGGCTTTGTCGGCACGTTCGAGTGTCTCCATCGGGTTGGTGTATTCCGAGTCGCTGATCAGGTAGCGGGAGCCGTGGCGTCCGAAGTGGCTGATGTAGAATGGAGTGTAGCCTTTGGGTGCTTTTGTGTAGTGGTCTGTTGACTCTGGAGCCGGATAGGCATAATACACGCCGGCTGTTTTCTCAGGAGAAGCCAACATTTCCTCCTTTGTGGTCTGTGCCGCTGCTGGCAATGCTGCCGCCAGTGCCACGCAAGCAATCAATAATTGTCTCATAGATAATATAAAAATAGTTGGTTGTTTGTCTTTCGTCTTTTAAGTCGCTTTCTACCAGCCTCCAGAAGCGCCTCCTCCACCAGTGGAGCCTCCGCCGAAGCTTCCTCCGCCTCCGAAGCCACCACCTCTGGAGCCGCCACCCATCGGAAGGATTACCACAGGTGCAGCAGTCTTGGGGATTTCGTAGTAGATTTCCGATTTCTTTCCGCAGTTGCGGCAAATGTATGTGCGCATGCCGTAGCCGCAGCTGGTGGTGTCTGGTTGTGAGAAAATGCGGTCGCTTTCAAGATACGATGTGCGGGCGTGGCATTGCTGACATTCGCTGTATATGGTGCGCTTGTTGGGGAATGGGTACACGTCAACTTCGCCGCACGTGTCGCAGAGCCACACATCGTAGTCTATCGATTCGAGCTGTTCTTCAAGATCCTGTGCCGGAGTCAGATATTTGTTGTCTTCGTCTTCCTGCAGTTTGTGCATCTTGGAGTGGCAGTTTGGGCATATACGCCGTCTGTTGCGGCAATAGTGCATTGTGGCGAGCAACACAATCAGTGCCGGCAGTGCCATGCCGAGAGTGAAGAATGTGGCGCAGATGTACAGTAGTTTGATTTTGTTAAGACGGTTGTAGCGGTCGAAACGGTTTTTGATGCTCGGTGTGAATGCGAGAAAAAGCACATAGAGCAGCAGGATTGCGGCAGCGGAGCCTGCCAGAGACATATAGCCATAGAATGCATTGTAGTTTTCTTGCTTCTCGTCGTTCTCGTATTTTGATTTGAGCTCAGCCACAGCACCGGGGGTGGTGAGCAGGGAGTCGATGCGGGCAACCGCTGAAAGCATACCGCTGTCGTAGTCGCCTTCGCGGAAATGCGGCACCATGCTGTCGCGGATTATGCGTCCGCAGATGATGTCGGGGAGAATGCCCTCTGCTCCGTATCCGTTGCGTATCACGGCTTTGCGTTCTTCTGTGCTGACAAGCACCAGCACGCCGTTGTTGTTGTCCTTCTTTCCGATGCCCCAATGGCGGAACAGTGCCGTTGCATAGTCGTCGATGTCGTTGCCGTCGATAGAGTTGACCACCACTGCCACTACTTCAGCCGACGATGACTGCCAAATGTGGGCGATGCTTCGGTTGAGACTGTCGACGGTGGCTTGGCGCAGCACTCCGTCGGGGTTGGACACATATTGGGTCTTGTCGGTCAGGTGCACGTTGGGTATTTCCTCAATGCTGTATGCCATGGCTGCGACCGCAGCCATGGTGATAAGAATTATTGTGGTTGAAAGTCTTCTCAAGTACATAGTTTTGATATTGTTTATACTGCCGGCAGGCTCAAGCCGTTGAGCTTGCGGAAAAGGTCGAGGGCATAGACGTCGGTCATGCCGGAGATGTGGTCGAGCACTGATTGTATCTTGCCGTAGGTTGTCGGCGAGCTGGTGTCGTATTGGTGTGGTATGCGGCTGAGCAACAGGCGTGAATAGTTCTTTTCAGGAAGCAGCACTGCGTCAATCAGCCGGTCGAGCAGGAACGTGATAATCTGGTTTCCGGCAAGCTCGATGTCGACAACGTCGGGCGAGTTGTAGATTTTTCTCCAAGCCGTGCGTGAGCATTCGGCGTAGCCGTTGCGTGCCACCAGCGATATGTGGTCGATCAGGCATCCTTCAAATTCACCGTTTAGGATGCATTCTTCGTTGTCGACAAACACTTTTGCGCATTCGCCAACCAATTCTCCCACCACACACGACCGAAGGTATGCCACTTTCTCATTGTCGTCGTCGATGTTGTCAAGCACACCGGTTATGTGCCTGCAGCGCTCGGGATTGAAAAATCCGGTGAGCAATGTGGTCACTTCCTCGATGCCTAAGATTTTAAGCTTGTGGGCGTCCTCTATGTCCATCACCTGATAGCAGATGTCGTCGGCAGCCTCCATCAGATATACAAGCGGATGGCGTGCAAACACGTCGGCCGATTTCTCGATGAGCCCGAGCTCGGTGGCAACCATGCGGAAGCAGTCGAGTTCTGACTTGAAAAATCCGAATTTGCCGTGTTTTGGTGTTGTTGACGACGTGTATGGATATTTTACGATGGCAGCGAGCGATGAATAGGTCATGGCAAGTCCGCCCTCGCGCCGTCCGCGGAATTGGTGGGCGAGCAGACGGAATGAGTTGGCGTTGCCGTCGAAGTTTACAAAGTCGTTCCACTCGGCTTCGGAGAGCAGAGGCTTAATGGTTTGTCCACGCCCCTCTGAGAAGTATGTCGCTATGGTGCGTTCGCCGGAGTGTCCAAAAGGGGGATTGCCCATATCGTGGGCAAGGCATGCGGCGCCTACAATTTCAACAATGTGGCTGAGCTTCTCGGCGGCGGCAGTGCCTGCATATTTTGGTTGCAGCTGGATATACACCTCGTTGGCGAGCGATTTGCCCACACTTGACACTTCCAGACTGTGTGTCAGGCGGTTGTGGACAAAGATGCTGCCAGGTAGCGGAAACACTTGCGTCTTGTTCTGCAATCGGCGGAAAGGGGATGAAAAGACAAGACGGTCAAAGTCGCGCTGGAAATCGCTGCGCGTTTGTGCCGACGAGGTGCGGTAGCGCTCCATTCCGAGCCGCTTGTTGCAGATGAGGCGTTCCCACTGCATTGCTTGTTTCGTGGAATCTGTCATTTACAAATAAACTATTGTTGTTTTGGCAACTATAGTGCAAAATTAGCGATATGCGTGCAATTTTCCAAATTGCATAAAATGAAAAAGTGACGCCTACTTCTCCACTGTGATGCGGATGTCGTATGCCATAAGTTTGTAGCTTATGCTGTAGGGTGTTGCCGGACGGTTGGGCTTGCGTGAGTTTGCATAGTAGAAGGAGTGCTGCTTGTCGAAAGTGCGGATGCTCAGCTGCCGCATTTGCCCGGAAGGAATGTCGCACGGCACTTCATAGGTTGCTTCTTTTATGATTTGTCCGGTCAGTGCGTTTGTATACTGGAACTTCAGCGTCAGGTGTGAAATGAGGAAAGGCGTCTGGTTGTCGACAAAGAACGACTCAAATGCGTCGTTGACCGTCTTCTTGTAGCCCGACAGGATTATTTTGTCGGCAAACGAAGCGGTGTCGTTTTCCGCATTGATTGTCTTCATCAACAATGCCTTTTCCGAGATGCCTGCCACAGGACGTGTGGTGTTGGTTTTAGCCGACGCCAAAAGGGCAATGACTGCAGAGAATATGATAAACGCTTGACGCATAGTCTTAGAATATTAAGATTTCTTTTTTGTCTTCAATTTTGTGGAGACCGGGCGTTATTTCGGTCGATTGGATTTGAGGGTAAACTCTCACTCCTCCGAACACCGATGGCAGAAAACGCGTCAGGTTTACGGATATGTGCATTTTCAGACGTCGTTTTTGGATGAGTATCGATCCGTTGCCCAGTTCTGCCACGCATTCCACAGGAGATGTCAGCCTGTCACCGTCGACCACAGAGTAGAGCCACATTCGCATCTTTGATTTGTTTGCCGTTGTGGTCAGATAGCCGATTACGGTGCCGCAGTCGATGGCTTCGTTTTCCGCCTCTACGGCAATAAGCTGATAGTTGAATTCCGATGATTTCCTGATTGCCACCACCATTTGTTCCTCTGGATAGTTCCATAGTCCGGTCAGGTTGTCGGTCGCTCCGTCGAGGATGCTGCGCGTGGCGTCGATGCGCGAGGCATAGCCCGGCAGCACCGTCGCTGTGTCGGGGATTTCAATTGCCGCTGCGCTTTGGAAGCAGGCAATGAATGCAGCCAGTATGCAGGCGGCAGCGAGGCGCATTTATCGGAATTTATATTGAAGGCCGAAACTGAACACTTCCTTGAATTGCCAATGAGAATTGTTGCTGTCGGAAAGCTTCTGTGAGTCGTCGAAGCGCACGTGGGCATAAATCTGCGTTGACAGAAATTTGTTGATTGAGAAGCTCAGAGTGGTTTCCCAGTCGCCTTGCAGATACGAATAGTCGGAGAATGCGAATATGCGCGAGTTGAGCGAGATGTTGCGGGTCATTGCCCATCCGAATTTCACTTCACCGCTCGAACCGACCTGATGCTCTAATTTGTCGGGGTGGAGCATTTCGCCGTTGTCGTCGAGCAGCTTGTAGTTGGCGCGCCACATTTTCATATTGTAGGAAAGTGGCGACAGCGAGGCGTCGAACGCCACGTTGCCACGTTTGTTCTTTGTGCTGTATGCCATACCGATACCGGCGTTGAGTTCGCCCGGAGTGAGCAGCGACGCCGTCATCTTCCACGTGTTGGTCTGGAAGTTTTGCAGCAGCTGTGTCTTGAACTGCATGTTCATGCTGTAGTAGAACTTTTTGGTAGCCTTGACACCGAACTGCAGGTTCAATTGAAACAAATCCTCATTGATGTTGTAGCCTCTCAGCTCGTCGGCGGGAGCCGAGTTGACACCGAGTTTGTATTGCGTGGTCAAGTCAAACAGCAAGCGAGGGTGCAGTGTTTGGTTCAGTTTTAAATTGTACCACAGATGAGCCAGAAGGTTGATGTTTTTTTCGCCGCCTTGATACCAGTTGTCGGTCATATACGCTTGTGAGAACTGTAGCGTGGCGTCGAAGGCGTGTATCCAGTTTTTGCGTTTCAAATTATGTTCGGGAGCGGCTTCCGGAACTTCGAGTTTGCGCACCTCGATGGTAAGGATGTTTTTCTTCACGTCGAGTTTCGCCTCATATTGTTTCGGAGGCTCGGGCAGCATGCTCAGGTTGTAGGGGACGAGCCATGGCGATTCCACGGCGAGACGTTGCAGATGCTCGTTCTCGAAGCGGTTTCGCCAAGAGAGGTTTTCAATCCATTCATTGTCGATTTCTATTGTCGGCATTTCGTGTTTTGTCAGCGATGCGACTGTGTCGGGCTGTTCCAGAGCCATCGGCTGTATCATCTTGTATGACGTGAACACCACTGGCAGAAACATGATGTCTGGACGGTTGTTGTCGGAGAGGGCGGCGATGGAGTCGGCGGTGTGAAGGAGAGATTCCGAATTGTCCACAGCGACGATTTTGCATTCGGGTGTTGTCCCTTTCTTCAACTTATTTGCCAGAGAGCGGCTGTTGAAGTAGTTTTGGGCGGATGCTGTGACAGCCATTGCAGCCAGCAGCGTGAAGGACAGTGCGTATTTTAATATTCTCATTGTTTTGGATTGTCGTTTTTTTGTTTGTAAAGCACTTCGAGTGCCTTTTCAATATCGCGGCGGAAAACGAATATACGGGTCATTCCCAAAGACGTCCCTGGCATGGCGAACACTGTCGACAGCGTTTCGCCAACTATTTCCGAAGGTATGCCGTATTCATCCAGCACGCCCTTGACTATGTGGGCGTCGGGGATTGGCATAGAGCCTAAAAGAATCAAATCATCGGGTTTGTTCATATCGCAGATATTTTTATGCAAAGATAATGCAAATTGAATGCATTATATCAAGCTTGCTCAATTTTCTTTTCCGAAGCGCCGCCTATTTTATCACGAGTTGGTGTCCAGAATAGTATATCATAAACAACTCCGCTCGCATAATATGTTTGCAGGCGGAGTTGTCTATGTCGTTGATGTAATAAACCTGTCGGCTCTTATTTTATGCCGTTGCGGTCGAGCGCGCGGCGATAGCGTGCGGCGTTTTGCTGATGTTCGGCATACGAAGCTGAGAAATTGTGGCTTCCGGAGAAATCCTCCTTTGCACACATATAGATATAATCGTTCTGAGGCGCGTTGAGCACAGCGTCGAGTGTTGATTTCTCAGGCATTCTGATAGGACCCGGCGGCAATCCCTCCACGAAGTAGGTGTTGTATGGCGACTGCGTTTTTATATGCTCCAGCGTGATGCGTCGCAGGGTCGGGTCGCCGACTGCAAACTTGGCGGTCGGGTCGCTTTGCAGTTTCATGCCTTTCTCAAGACGGTTGAGGTATAGCCGCGCTATGGTGGCTTTTTCCGGTTTATAGGCGGTTTCGGAGTCGACGATTGATGCCAATGTTGACACCTCCACCTTGGTCAGACCCAATTTCTGAGCCTTCTTTTCGCGGTCGGTTGTCCAGAAAGCCTTGTATGCCGAGTTCAGTTTGTTCAGCAGATTGTCGGCTGTTATCGACCAGTAGACTTCATAGGTGTCGGGGATGCACATTGCTGGGATTGTTTGCTGGTTGAATCCGAGCGACTGGCAATAAGTGCTGTCGGTCATCAGTTTCAGCAGGTCGTCTTTTTTGAGAGCCAGTTGCTTCGACGCATTTTCAGCAAATTCATCCACCGTGCGCACATTGTTGAATGTGAATTTAATTGGAGTCTGCGCCCCCGACGACAGTGCCTTCCACAATGACAGTGCGCTCATTCCTTTTTCCACCTTGTACGCACCGATGCGTGTCGACGGGTCGATGTCGCGCACGGCAGTCAGCAATTCCACTTTGTCGGCAATGCTTTTCCCGAATCGTGCGGCGATGGTGTCAGTCAGTTGCTCTTTTGTCATTTCCGGACGCACATACAGCATTCCATCCCGCTCGGCGCTTGCCGTCAGCAGAGAAATCAGCAATGCCGCGCCTGCCATGATGATGACAAGCGCGACAATGAGTGCGATAAATTTTTTACGTTTCGTTTGTTCTGACTTTTTCAGAGTCTTTTTCTTCTTCATATTTCAAATATAGTAATAACCTAAATTCCGTAGCACAGAATCGTATAGTAGCGCGGATATCCTCCGTCCGATGTCATGTGGTTGTAGGCAAGCGACACGTAGTGGCTGCCGTTGCGGTCATACCAAGTGACTGTTTTCTCTCCGTTGCGGTATTTTTGCGTTGCCGGCAATCCGTATTGGCTGCATATTTGCGAATATAGATTGTCGAAGCGCGAAGAGTCGTAGCCATAGGTCGACTGATAAAGTCTGGCAGACTGCATTCGTCCGCTTGAATCGTAGATAACAACACCGTCGTCCCACGAATAGTTCATCTCATAGACATTTCTCAGATAAACCTCGTTGTTGTTGTAGCCGTCGATGTAGTATCCGTCTCTGCGCAGATTGTCGATGCTGATGTTGATACTGATGCCGAACGGAAGTCCGAACACGGCGGTCAACATAGGTGCGGTAGGACATGGTCTGAACGCAGGCGGCGGCACTGGACGCGGGGCTGGCCGTACTATAGGCCGGTATGGGCGTGGTGGCGGTGGCGTTGGATGAAATCCGTGGTGATGGTTTGTCGAGCCTGGATTCCCCGGATGTCCGTAATGCCCGGGATTTCCAGGATTCCCCGGATGTCCGTGGTGGCTGCTGTTCGGGCGGTCGTAACGGTCGTTGCCTGGACGGTCGTAACGGTTGTTGCCTGGACGGTCATAACGGTCGTTGCCTGGACGGTCATAACGGTCGTTGCCTGGGCGGTCATGACGGTCGTTGCCCGGTCGGTCGTGATGCTTGTTGTCCGGACGGTCGTGACGGTTGTTTCCTGGTTGTCTTTGCGGATTGCTGTCGGGACGGCGTCCTCCGCCGGGGTTTCCGGTGGTTGTTCCTCCGCGGTAGCCGGTGTGCTGTGCTACCATATCGGTTGCCGGCATCGATAATGCCAGAGCCAGTACCATTGCCAAATAATTCATCCGTTTCATAATTCTATAATTTGGGTTGTTAGTATCTATGACCACGAAAAAGTCCGATGGTTTAACTATGAATTGTTAAAATGTTAAATTTTACGGATGGTCGGTTTGTATTGTTGCGCACTGTTGTCAGTCTTCAAAATTTGCTGCAAGTCCGCCTTGCGACGTTTCTTTGTAGAGGCTTGGCAGGTCGTGTCCTGTGCGCTTCATCACCTCAACCACTTGGTCGAAACTCACGCGGTGGCGTCCGTCGGTGAAGTTTGCATAAGAGTTGGCGTCGAATGCACGGGCGGCGGCGAAGGCGTTGCGCTCGATACAAGGAATCTGCACAAGGCCGCACACGGGGTCGCACGTCAGTCCGAGGTGGTGTTCGAGTCCCATCTCGGCTGCATATTCAATTTGCGATTCGGTGCCGCCAAACAGCTGGCAGGCAGCGGCTGCTGCCATGGCGCATGCCACGCCCACTTCTCCTTGACATCCCACTTCCGCACCAGATATTGATGCGTTGGTTTTGGCAACGTTGCCGAAGAGTCCGGCGGTGGCAAGAGCCCGCACAATGCGCTCGTCGCTGATGTCGTGGGCTGTCTTGATGTGGTAGAGCACGGCTGGCATCACGCCGCACGACCCACATGTTGGAGCGGTGACAATCCGTCCGCCACAGGCATTCTCTTCAGATACGGCAAGGGCGTAGGCATAGATGAGTCCGCGGCTTTTCATGCTGCCCGACATTCCGCCGGAACGCACGTAGTAGGTGAGGGCTTTGCGGCGCAGCCCGAGTCCGCCGGGCATCACTCCCTCGGCGTTGAGCCCGCGTTCCACGGCTTTCTGCATGGTGTCCCACACTTCGCGCAGATATTCAATTATTTCTTTGCCTTCGCATTGCTCCACGTATTCCCAAAAGGAGTATCCTGTCGAGTCACACCATTGGAGGATGTCGCTGATGTGCGACATTTCGTAGACTTTGCGCTCTGTTTGCTCGTTGAAATGCTCGTTGGCGAGAGTGCCTCCGCCGATACTGAACACCGTCCAGGAGTCTACGGTGCTGCCGTCGGTGCCAAGAGCTTCGAATTTCATGCCGTTGGGGTGGAATTTAAGGAATACATCGGGTTTCCACACGATTTCCACTTCTCCTTTTTGCGACAGGGTGTCGATTATTGCCTGATCGGTAAGGTGGCCGCGTCCGGTGGCGGCGAGGCTTCCGTAGAGTGTCACTCGGAAATGGTCGGCATCCTTGCCCTCCGCGCTTTTCAGAAAGATGCTTGCTGCGCGTTTCGGACCCATCGTGTGGCTGCTCGACGGCCCGTGGCCTATGCGGTAGATTTGTTTTATCGAATCCATAGTGTTCTTAATAAAAAGGTCAATCAGTCGGGACGCGGCTGATTGACCTTGGATGTCGTTTTATTGTCCTGTTTTTATTTTACTCTCAGCACCTTTCCCGGATTAATGCGGCTCTTGGTGCTGATTCCGTTGAGTTTGCAAAGCTTATTGACTGTCGTGCCGTGGGCGTTGGCGATGGAGTAGAGCGTGTCGCCCTTCTTCACGCGGTAGGTTTGGCGCGAGCCGTTGGCATACGGATTGTCCTGCTTGTGCGCTCTCTCGGCATATGTCACGCTGCTGCTTGGAGCATAGTTGCGTGCCTGTGTGTATGTGCCTTTGTTAAACGTATAGTAGTCGGTATGCGTAGTCTGGTTTGCGAAGTCGAAGATTGCGCAAGGGTTGATTGCGTAGCCCATGAAACGCGTTTCGAAGTGGAGGTGCGGACCTGTGCTGCGTCCGGTGCTTCCGCCTAGGGCGATAGGGTCGCCGACATTCACTGTCTGGTTAGGCTTCACGAGGAAGCGCGAGAGGTGGCCGTATACGGTTTCCAAACCATTGGCGTGGCGCAGGATTACGTAGTATCCGTATCCGCCGCGTTCAAATCTTGTCAAACGCACTTTCCCGGCAAATGCCGCGCGCACGGTGTCGCCGGTGTTGAGTTTGAGGTCGACGCCTTTGTGCTGTCGTCTGAATCGTGGACGGTAGCCGTAAGGCGAGGTGATGAAGCCAGGGACAGGCATTGCGTAGTCAGACACGTCGATACGCACGTTGTTTGGCACCGCCTGGTGGGCGTAAGGGTTGACGAGATTGCTGTTCCATCCTTCGGTATAGATGTCGATTTCCGGTTCCTGTTCGTCTTCGAGGAGCTCGTTCATGAATTCGCGTGTCTCCTGCACCTTTATCTGGTCGCTCATGTCGCGCTGTGAAGCGATGAGGTCATGGTGCATGTTGCTGTGGGCAGAAACTGAACGCAGTTTCTGAGCCGCTATTGTCAGCGAGCAGCAAAGAAATGCGCCGATGCCTATTAGTTTTGTTATCCTGTTTATGATCATCGTCCCGATGTTTTCTTTTGGTTTGCTGTTTTTTAATGTTTAAAGTTCGTCGTCTGCATAGAGATACCTGAGCATCGGTGTCTCGTAGTCGGTGATTTCCTCCGGCTTGAAGAAGCGTCGGATTTCAATCTCGGCATTCTCTACAGAGTCGGAGGCGTGGACAATGTTCTGCTGTCCGCTCATGCAAAGGTCGCCGCGGATGGTGCCGAGCTCGGCGTGGCGTCCGCGGGTGGCGCCGGTCATTTTGCGCACCACGTCGACAGCCTCAAGACCTTTAAGGCACATCACAACTACAGGTGAAGCCTGCATCGACTTTACGATTAATGGGAAAAACGGTTTGTCTGCCAAGTGAGCGTAATGTTCGCGGAGGATTTCATCGGAAAGAGTCATCATTTTCATACCGATAATGATGAGGCCTTTCTTTTCAAAGCGTGAGATAACTTCGCCTGCCAATCCTCTCAGCATAGCGCTTGGTTTAAGTATGACTAATGTTTTTTCCATGTTTTGCGATATTGTATTTTTTCTAAACGACTTCCAAAGATATATATTTATCTGCAAACGGCAAAATAGTAAAAGTGCTAAATCGATTGATTTTCACATTATTTGTGATTTTCACAATCGATTTAGCACAATTTTTGCCGAAAAACCCAGCCTATTTAAGCGCCACTTTTTGGCTGAGCCTTCTTCCTTTTGCCGTCTCGGCGATGGCGGTTTTTAGGATTCGCGCATGTGTTGTTATGATTGTCGCTATTGCAAATGGTGCGGCTTTCCCCTCGTTTTAACTGATTTTGCTCCAATCCACTTTTTTGTTGAAAAAGCGGTGTAGCTGCTCGGCGAGGATGCGGTTTTGAGGCGTCTGGAGATTGGGGTCGTCGGCGAGGACTGCCTCGGCAGCTTCGCGGGCGATGTTGAGAATCTGACCGTCGGAGCCGAGGTTGGCTATGCGCAGGTTGAATGCGATGCCGCTCTGCATGGTGCCCTCGATGTCGCCCGGACCGCGCAACTGCATGTCGGCTTCGGCGATTCGGAATCCGTCGGTGGTCTCGGTCATGATTTCAAGACGCTGGCGTGTTTCTTTGGCGATGTTGGGTTTCGTCATCAGGATGCAGTACGACTGGTCGGCTCCGCGTCCCACGCGTCCGCGCAGCTGGTGCAGCTGCGACAGTCCGAAACGCTCGGCGTTTTCAATCACCATCACCGAGGCGTTTGGCACGTTGACGCCCACCTCGATAACCGTAGTAGCCACAAGAATCTGTGTCTGCTTGCTGGCAAACAGCTGCATCTGGCAGTCTTTTTCGGCGGGTTTCATCTTGCCGTGCACAAAGCTCACTTTGTAGCTGCGGAACGTGTTTCTGATATATTCAAATCCCTCCTCGAGCGCTTTCAACTCGAGCTTCTCGTTTTCCTGGATAAGAGGATACACGATGTATGCCTGTCGGCCGATCGACAGTTCGTGACCGATGAGCCGGTTCACCCACTCGCGGTTGTTCTCGTAGCGCAGGATGGTTTGTATCGGCTTGCGTCCGGGCGGCAGTTCGTCGATTACCGACACGTCGAGGTCGCCGTAGACGGTCATGGCAAGCGTGCGCGGGATAGGCGTGGCTGTCATCACAAGCACGTGCGGCGGATTGAAGTTTTTCTTCCACAGACGGGCGCGTTGCGCCACGCCGAAGCGGTGTTGCTCGTCGATAATCACCAGCCCGAGGCATCGGAACTCCACGTTGTCCTCAATCACGGCGTGTGTGCCGATGAGAATGTGTATGGAGCCGTCGGTCAGTCCGGCGTGTATCTCGTCGCGTTTTTTCTTTTTTGTGGAACCGGTAAGCAGCTCCACGCGCACGCCTATCTTGCCTGCCATGGCGCTGAGCGACTCATAGTGCTGTGTGGCGAGAATCTCGGTGGGAGCCATCAGGCATGTCTGGAATCCGTTGTCGACGGCAATCAGAGCCGACATCAGTGCCACTATTGTCTTGCCGCTTCCCACATCGCCTTGCAGCAGGCGGTTCATCTGACGTCCGCTTCCGAGGTCGGCGCGGATTTCGTGCATCACGCGTTTCTGCGCCCCAGTAAGGGGGAATGGCAGCACGTCACTGTAGAAACGGTTGAAAAATTCACCGATGCGAGAGAAGACAAAGCCTTTCTGCTGTGCCTTGCGGCCGTTGGCTATGCGCAGTATGTTGAGCTGGATAAGAAACAACTCTTCAAACTTAAGCCGCAGTTTTGCCTTGTTGAGAAGGTCGACCGACTTCGGAAAGTGGATATTTTCCAGCGCGTCGCGCAGCGGAATCAGGTGATAGCGTTCGGTCACGGTCTGCGGCAGCGTTTCTGGAATGAACGCGGTCTTTGCCAGCAGGTTGGAGATGAGCGTCTGGAATGTTTTTGATGTGAAGCCGCGATTGCGCAGCTTGTCGGTCAGATTGTAGGCTCCGCGCAGTCCGTGCGGCTCGTTGCCGGGCACCGACGTCTCTATTTCAGGATGCGCGAGGTTGAAGCGGCCGTTGAAGATTGACGGTCTTCCGAAAATCACGTATTCCACTCCGGTGCGGTAGTTTTCAGCCACGAATTTTATGCGGTTGAACCACACCACGTCGATGGTGCCGGTGCCGTCGGAAAACAATGCCTGCATTCTGCGTTTCGCGCCTTCGCCTACGGTTGTCATCGTGACAAACCGCCCCTTCAGCTGAATGAACGGCATGCCCGATTCCAGCTCGCGTATCTGGAATATCCGGCTGCGGTCAACATATCTGAACGGGAAGTAGTAGAGCAGGTCGTAGAACGTGTGGATGTGGAGCTGCTCGGCAAGCAACTCCGCGCGTTTCGGACCCACTCCGGTCAGAAATTTTATGTCTATTTCGTCAAGCCTGCTCATTGCTGTCGGCGGAGAGTATCCATTCGGCGGTGTTGATGTCCATAGGGTGTGTGATTTTGATGTTGTTCACATCGCCGGGATATAGAGTCACCGGTGTGCCTCTGAACTCCACTACCGACGCATCGTCGGTGAAAAGCGGGCTGAAGGCGGTGGTGTAGGCTTCTTTCAGAATCTCAACGCGGAATGTCTGCGGTGTCTGTACGGCTACAAGCGACTCGCGGCTCACGTTGTGGCTGCCGTTGCGGTCAAGCTGGCGTATGCTGTCGGTGACGGGCACTGTGGGAATAGCCGTGCCACACCGTGCCGCTGTCTCGAAGCCGGCGGCAATCACCTGTCGGCTGACAAGCGGACGCGCTCCGTCGTGCACGGCGACAAGGCATTCTGTCTCGTTGACGGCAAACAGGGCGTTGCGCACCGACTCGAAGCGGTTTGCTCCGCCTTCCACCACTTTGTGGGGAACGTCGAAATTGCGCAAGGCGCAGAGGTCGCCCCACAGCGTGAGGTGCTCAGAGGGAAGCGCCACAACAATGTTGATGTCCCGGTCGTAGTCGGCGAATGCCTTGATGGTGCGCATCAGCACAGGCACACCGCCGAGAGGAACGAACTGCTTTGGCAGTGTCGAGCCGAATCTCGTTCCCGAACCGCCAGCCACTATGATTGCGTATTTTTTCATTTCTGTAAAAAATTAGTCTACAAAATAAAGAAAAACTAATGAATTTGCCAAATCCTGAGTCTATGCTGTGGAGATTGTCAACTTTTTCTGCTACCTTTGTCGTTATGGAAAATGAATTTTCGTCGTCGTTGCTTGAGAATGCGGTCAATGAGATGGCCAAATTGCCAGGTATAGGCCGTAAAACGGCGTTGCGCCTGATTCTGCATCTGTTGCGTCAGGACAAGACAGCCGCGTTGTCGCTCGGCGATTCGATTATAAAATTGCGCGAGGGCATACGCTATTGCTCGGTGTGCCACAATATATCGGAAACCGACCGTTGCCCGATATGCTCCGACACGTCGCGCGACGCGTCGACCGTCTGTGTGGTTGAAAACGTGAAGGATGTGATGGTGGTGGAGAACACCCGCCAGTATCATGGCCTTTATCACGTGCTCGGCGGACTGATTTCGCCGATGGACGGCATCGGACCGCAGGACGTGGAGATTGAAAGCCTCGTGAAGCGGGTGGAGGCCGGCGGCGTAAAAGAAGTGATATTGGCACTGAGTGCCACGATGGAGGGCGACACGACGAATTTCTACATTTTCCGCAAACTTGCCGGCAGCGACGTGCGGATCACGATGCTGGCGCGCGGTGTGGCTGTGGGCAACGAGATTGAGTATACCGATGAGGTTACGCTCGGACGGTCAATCCAGAACCGCACGCTGTTTACCGACAGTTTCAACAACTCTACTAAATGAAAGGAATGGAAGCAGGACACAGTGATATAGACGTTTCGATAGTGATTGTCAACTACAGGGTGAAGTATTTCCTTGAGCAGACGGTGCGTTCGGCAAAGGAGGCGCTGGCTGGATTCTCGGGCGAGATTATTGTGGTCGACAACAATTCCGGTGACGATTCGATAGAACATTTGAGAAAGTGTTTTCCTGATGTGATTGTGATAGAAAACAGGGAGAATGCCGGTTTCGGACGTGCCAACAACCAGGGGTTCGCCATTGCCCGCGGCAAATTCACGCTGATATTGAACCCTGACACTATAATCGGCAGCCACACGCTGCGCGACTGTATGGATTTCTACGACAAGCATGCAGACGACTGTGGCGGTATCGGGGTGTGTATGCTCGACGGAAACGGACGGTTTCTGCCGGAGTCGAAGCGGGCGTTCCCGACACCTTGGGTGTCGTTCTGCAAAATTTTCGGACTGTCGTCGCTGTTTCCGAAATCGCCGCTGTTTGCCAAATATCATTTGCGCTATCTGCCTTACGACCGTCCGCATCGTGTCGACATCCTCAGCGGTGCGTTTATTTTCATACGCACCGATCTGCTGCGCAGCATTGGCGGATTTGATGAGGATTTCTTTATGTATGGCGAGGATATCGACTTGTCTTACCGCATTGTGAAAGCTGGCTATTCAAACTACTATATTCCGTCGCCAATAATACATTACAAAGGCGAGAGCACTCAGAAAAATTCATATCGCTATGTGAAGGTGTTCTACGAGGCTATGCAGATTTTCTTCCGCAAGCATTATCCGCACTACAGTCTGGTCTATGGAGCGGTGATACGCTTTGCCATCAGTCTGCGCTCATGGATGGGGCTTGCTCACAGGTTTGTGGACCGCTTGCTGCCCAAAAAGCAGCCTGAGGTGGAATACTATGATTATGTGGAGGCGGTGACTGATGAATATCTTGAAATCAGAAATGCCTTGAAGGTGCCTTATGATGAGTATTGCATTGTGCGCGACTTGAGCACACACCGTTTTTTCAGCAGCAGGGTTTTTGTGGTGTTTGACAACCGCAAATGCTCTTATTCGGAAACGATAAAGGCGATATATCGATTTTCGCGAAGGAATATGTACTTTGCAACCTATTTGTCGGAGTCGAAGGTGATTATAACTCCTAAAATGTAGAAACCGACATGCTTGACAACGGAAAGGTTTATCTGCGGGCTCTCGAGCCTACCGACATCGATGTGATTCATCGGTGGGAGAACGATTGCGACTTGTGGCGTTTCGGATGTGCGACGGCTCCGTTCTCGCGCCATCAGATTTGGGAATATCTTAAAAACTACACTGCCGACATTTTTGCACAGAAGCAACTCCGGATGATGGTGTGCTTGAAAACTGCCGACAATGCTGTGGGGATGATTGACCTTTTCGATTTCGATCCGGTGAACCGACGGGCGGCTGTCGGACTGTTGATTGACCGTGAATATCAGCGGCAGGGAATAGGCGGGGATGCGATGGCGCTCTTGTTGGAGTATGCCCGCGACGTGCTTCATCTGCATCAGGTGTATGCGGTTGTGGCTGCCGACAATGCTCCGAGCCTGTGGATGTTTGAAAAGGCAGGTTTCCGCAATGCGGGCACTTTGCACGACTGGCTTCTGCGTGCCGACGGCGGATATGTCGACGCTTTGCAGATGCAGCTTATTGTTGACTGACGGCCTTTTTCTGCGTGTTTGGAAGAAGTCCTGCCACGATGCCGAGCAGCGGCGAGAACGAACTTATAAAGAATATATACTCCACACTTGTGCGGTCGGCAAGCCATCCGAAGAAAGCCGAACCCACACCGCCGAGTCCGAACATCAGTCCGAAAAACACCCCTGAAATCATACCGATTTTGTCGGGCATAAGGTCGGTGGCATAGACCACTATGGAGGAGAATGCCGATGAAATCACAAGCCCTACCACTACGGCGAGTGCGATGGTCCATCCGAACGACGCAAACGGAAGCATCAAGGCAAACGGAGCGGCGCCGAGGATGGATGCCCAAATCACGTATTTGCGGCCGAAACGGTCGCCGAGCAGTCCACCGCCGAGTGTGCCTATGGCCGACGCGCCGAGAAAGGCGAAGAGGCAGAACTGCGATGCTTGTACCGAAATGTGGAATTTGTCAATCAGGAAGAAGGTGAAATAACTTGTCATACATGACAGGTAGAAATATTTCGAGAAAATCAGTACCACAAGAATTGCAAGAACCCAATGCACGCGTCGGCGCGACAGGTGGATGAACGGTTGCGGTGTGGCTTTTTTATGCAATGTGGCGTTTAAAAGCCGGCGCTTGTACCAAGAGCCGATGTGCAGCATCGTGAGGATGGCTATGACAGCCACAATCGAGAACCAGCCGATTGAGCGCTGGCCGAACGGTTGTACCACGAGTGCCGCAAGAATTGGGCCGAGGGCATTTCCGCCGTTTCCGCCAACTTGAAAGATTGACTGCGCAAGGCTTTTTTTGCCGCCCGACGCCATCTGTGCCACTCGCGACGCTTCGGGGTGAAACACCGACGAGCCGAGTCCGATGAGGCTTACAGACAGGATGATGAGTGAGAATGTGCCGGCAAAGGCGAGCGACAGCAGTCCGGCAAGCGTGAAGCACATGCCAATGGCGAGGGCATAAGGGCGCGGATGGCGGTCGGCATAGAAACCAGTGAACGGCTGCAGAATCGACGACATCATTTGAAAAAACAGTGTGATGATGCCTATCTGCGCGAACGAGAAGCCGTAGCTGTCTTTTATTATAGGGTAGATTGACGGTATGACCGACTGTATCATGTCGTTCATAAAGTGGGAAAGCCCGGCGCACACCAGAATGGAGAATGCTGTGCTTTCGGCAGCCTGCTGATTGCTTGTTTTTTGATTGTAGACCATTGTTTGTTATTGCTCTTTTTCTGAAAGTTCGAGCCAGCGCATCTCTTTTTCGTCGAGGGCGTCGATGATTTCCTGCATGCGCCTTGACCGTTCGGTAATCTCGTCAACGCTGAGCGACGCGCCGCTGAGGTCGGCCTCTATTTGCTTCTTTTCTTCCTCAAGCGAGGCAATGTCGGCAGAAAGCGAGTCAAACTCCTTGCGCTCCTTGAATGTCATCTTGTTGGCATACGTGCGTTGTTGGCGTTGAGCTTTGGGCTCTTCTTTCTTCGGCTTTTCCTCTTCTTTTTTCTGGAGCGTCTTCCACTCGCGGTAGTCGGAATAGTTGCCGGGGAAATCCTTGACCACGCCGTTGCCTTCAAACACAAACAAATGGTCGACGGTGCGGTCGAGGAAGAAGCGGTCGTGGCTCACGATTATCACGCAGCCGCGGAACTTTGTGATGTAGTCTTCCAAAATGCCGAGAGTCGTGATGTCGAGGTCGTTGGTCGGCTCGTCGAGGATGAGGAAGTTGGGGGTGCGCATGAGCACGGTGGCAAGATACAGCCTCCGCTTCTCGCCTCCGCTGAGCTTGTAGATGTAGTTCTGCTGGGTTTCGGGGCTGAACAGAAACAGTTGCAGAAACTGCGATGCGGTGTAGCGCGTTTTTTCATCGATTACCACCACTTCGGCTATGCGTCTTACGGCGTCGATTACTTTGTCCTGCTCGTTGAATTGTATGCCGTCTTGGCTGTAGTAGCCGAATTTCACCGTCTCGCCGATGTCGAAATGTCCGGAGTCGGGAGCCACCTCGCCGAGGAGCATTTTTATGAATGTCGATTTGCCCACGCCGTTGTTGCCCACGATGCCCACTTTTTCATATCGTGCGAACGTGTATTCGAAGCCGTTGAGTATCACCTTGTCGTCGTATGCCTTTGTCACATCCACAGCGTCAAAGATTTTGGAGCCGATGTAGGTTGACTTCACGTTCAGCTGCACGTCGGCGTCGTCGCGTCTCACCTGTGAGCGCCGCGTGAGGTCGTGGAAGGCATCGATGCGGTATTTCGCTTTTGAGCCACGGGCTTGTGGCTGGCGGCGCATCCAGTCGAGCTCGGTGCGCAGCAGGTTTTTCACCTTTGCCAGTTCCGCACTTTGCGCCGACAGGCGTTCCTCGCGTTTCTCCAGATAGTAGTCGTAGTTTCCGTTGTAGGCATACACCTGACGGCTGTCGATTTCCACAATCTTTGAGCAAACCTTGTCGAGAAAGTAACGGTCGTGGGTCACCATCAGCAGCGACATGCGGCTGCGTTGCAGATAGCTTTCCAGCCATTCGATCATATCGATGTCGAGGTGGTTGGTGGGCTCGTCGAGAATCAGCAGCTCGGGCTCGTTGATCACCACTTTGGCGAGAGCCACGCGCTTCACCTGTCCGCCCGACAGCTGACCGACGGGCTGGTTCATATCGATGATTTTCAGTTGCGTCAGTGTCTGGCGTATGCGGTCTTCATAGTCCCATGCTCCGGCAGCGTCCATCTGCGACATCGCTTTTGCCAATGCGTCGGCATCGCCGCTTGCCAGCGCGCGCTCATAGGTGCGTATGGCTGCCGTCGGCTCGTCGTCGATCGATAGGCACGCCTCGATTACCGACAGGTTGGGGTCGAGCTCCGGCAGCTGCTTCAAGTAGCCTACGCGCAAATCGTTTCTGAACACAAGACTGCCTGAGTCGTAGGGTTCTTCGCCGGCGATTATTCGCAGCAGTGTGGTTTTTCCCGATCCGTTTTTCGCTATCAAGCCAATTTTGTCGCCTTCATAGATGCCGAACGTAACATCGGAAAACAGCACTCTGTCGCCAAACGACTTGGTCAAATTCTCTATCTGCAGAAATGATTTCATACCTATTTTTTAAACTGTGCAAAGGTACGAATTTTTATTCTAAGTTTTTTTGACGTGGCGCTATTTCCGGCTCTTGAATTTCTTGATTTCTTCTTTTACTTTGGGCGCGAGGCAGAACACGGCAAGCATATTCGGAAATGCCATAACCGCAAAGGCTATGTCCATGACGCTTACAGTCAGACCGAGGGTCATCACGCTGGAAATCACAAGTGTGAGAAGGTAGAAATACAGATAGTATTTAGTGTTTTTTGAGCCAAATAGATAGGACGTGCATTTGCAGCCATAGTATGAGTAGGAGAACATGGTCGACATGGCAAACACCACAACCATGACAAGCAGCAGGTACTTTCCGACAACGGGGATGAGGATGTCGTATGCCTCAAGGGCTATCGAGAGTCCGGCAATGCCTTCTGTGTGGAAGTTGCCTGCCATTATGATGGGTATTGCCGTAAGGGTGCAGACGAGTCCGGAGTCGATTGCCGGTCCGAGCATCGCTACGAGTCCTTCGCGCACGGGTTCGGCATTCATCGACGCTCCGTGCATCATTCCTGCCGTACCGACACCTGCCTCGTTGACATACATGGCGCGGCGTGCGCCGACGATGGCTGTGCCGACAATGCCGCCGATGCCTGCCTGCATGTTGAACGCGCCGTTGATGATGGCGGCGAATGTGGATGGCAGCAGGTCAAGATTGGTGACTATTATGTAGAGCACCATCAGAAAGTAGCATCCCACCATTATGGGCACTATCTTTGTGGCGACGTTGGCTATGCGTTTCAGCCCTCCGAGCACCACGACCGACACGATGGCGCAGATACAGACACCGATGATGAAGCGCATGGTTGTGGAGTCGGCGATGCCGAGCAGCGGACTTATGCAGACGGTTGCCATTGCTTCGGTGAGCTGGTTGGCTTGCATCAGGGCAAAACTGCCCACCATTCCCGCTACGGAGAACACCACCGCAAGCGGCTTCATACGTTTGCCGAGACCTTTGGTAATCATATACATCGGTCCTCCTTGCACTTCGTCGCGATCGTCCTTGCCCTTATACATTATGGCAAGTGTGCCCTCGAAAAATTTTGTCGCCATTCCGAGAAGTGCGCTCACCCACATCCAGAAGATGGCTCCTGGACCGCCGACAACCAGAGCTATCGCCACGCCGGCGATGTTGCCCAGTCCTACGGTCGACGAGATGGTGCTCATCAGTGCCTGGAATGAGCTTATTTGACCTTCTCCCTGTTTTTTTACGCGGAGCGAATGCAGCGCAAGGCTCAGCCAACGGATTGGCAAAGCCTTGGAGTAGATGAACAGAAACAGTCCGCCGCCGATTAGCAGCACAAACAGCGGATATCCGCATATAAAGTCGCTGAAAGCGATGATGCCATCGCGTATCTGTTGTAGAAACGTCATTTTATAGATTGTGTATTTAGTCTGATTAATAATACTCTGTCAGTTCCACCGGAATTGCTTTCCCTTTTGATGCGGCAACGTCGACGATGCGCTGGTTGGGGCTGCCGCGGAAGCGCAGCTGCGTGTCGCGCAGAGCCTCGATAAAGCGTCCTTCGACCACCACGTCGATCCATTGCAGCGGAAGCTGCAATGCCGGGTCGGCTTGTATCTCGTCCCAAGTGAAACCCGTAAAACACCAAACGGTTTTTCCCAGTTCCTGCTTGATGCGCCGGCACAGTTCCGCCACCTCTTTGGGGTGGTAGAGCGGATCTCCGCCCGAGAGGGTCACGTTGAAGTCGTTGTAGCGAATGGTGTCGAGCAGCTCATCGACAGTGGCCTCTCTGCCGCCGTCCATTGCCCAGGATTCCGGATTGTGGCATCCTGGGCAGCGGTGGTGGCATCCGGCAAGGTAGATTGACGTGCGGAGTCCCGGTCCGTCAACGCTTGTGCCTTCAACAATATCCAATACTCTTATTCTCATCTGTGGTTTTTATTTGTGAACCACGCGGTCGTTAAGTTCTGCCAGTTTGGCGCTGTTCCAGCGGTCGGTGGTGCCTACGAGGTAGCCCGTGATGCGCTGCAGCTTGTCGATTCTGTGGCTGCCGCACTTAGGGCATGTGTCGAGGTTGTCGGTGGCGTCTTCATATCCGCAGTCCATACAGCGGTTGCGGTTGTGGTTGACCGATCCGTATCCGATGTTGTACTTGTCGATGAGGTCGACGATGTCGGCGATAGCCTCTGGGTTGTGAGTTGCGTCGCCGTCGATTTCCACATAGAATATGTGTCCGCCGCGAGTGAGCTCGTGGTAGGGAGCCTCCACTTCAGCCTTGTGGCGAGGGCTGCACTTGTACCATACCGGCACGTGGTTTGAGTTGGTGTAGTACTCTTTGTCGGTCACGCCTTTGATTATGCCGAACGTTTTGCGGTCGCGCTTGGTGAATTTTCCGGAAAGGCCTTCTGCCGGAGTGGCGAGCACGCTGAAGTTGTGGTTGTAGCGTTCTGAGAACTCGTTTGCCTTGCTTCGCATGTAGCCCACAATGCGCAGACCAAGCTCCTGGCTTTCCTTCGACTCTCCGTGGTGTTTGCCGGTGAGTGCCACAAGGCATTCAGCCAAGCCGATGAATCCGATTCCGAGTGTGCCCTGGTTGATAACGCTCTCTACGGTCTGGTCGGGTTTCAGCTGGTCGCCTCCGTTCCATAGTTTCGACATCAGCAGCGGGAATTGCTTGGCAAGAGCCGTTTTCTGGAAGTCGTAACGCTCGCAGAGTTGTGTGGCTGTGATTTCAAGCATGTTGTCGAGCTTCTTGAAGAAGGCGTCGATGCGCTCTTTCTCGTCTTGGATGCCCATGCATTCGATTGCGAGTTTCACGATGTTGATTGTGGAGAACGACAGGTTGCCGCGTCCGATAGATGTCTTTTCGCCGAAGCGGTTTTCAAACACGCGCGTGCGGCATCCCATTGTAGCCACTTCGTAGTGATAGCGTTCCGGGTCGTCGGCGCGCCATTTCTCGTGGAAGTTGAAGGTGGCGTCAAGGTTCACGAAGTTGGGGAAGAAGCGGCGTGCTGTCACTTTGCATGCCAATTTATACAGGTCGTAGTTGCGGTCTTCCTTCAGATAGTTGACGCCGCGTTTCTTTTTCCAAATCTGGATAGGGAAGATGGCTGTGGCTCCGTTGCCCACTCCTTCGTATGTTGAGTTGAGGATTTCGCGGATGATGCAGCGTCCTTCGGCACTGGTGTCGGTGCCGTAGTTTATTGAGCTGAACACCACTTGGTTGCCTCCACGAGAGTGGATGGTGTTCATGTTGTGGATGAATGCTTCCATAGCCTGGTGTACGCGGTTGACGGTCTTGTTGATGGCGTGCTGCAGCGCACGGTCCTTGCCTTCGAGTCCGTCGAGCGGCTTTTTGATGAAGTCGTCAAGTTTTATGTCATACAGGTCGCTGAAGTCCTGACCGAAGATGGCTTCGGTGTTTTTCACTTCTTCAACAAACGATGAGCGTACGTAGGGAGCCAGATAGAAGTCGAATGCGGGGATTGCCTGTCCGCCGTGCATCTCGTTCTGAGCTGTTTCGAGGGAGATGCAGCCGATGATGCTTGCTGTCTCTATGCGTTTTGCCGGGCGCGACTCTCCATGGCCTGCCGAGAATCCGTATTTAAGCACTTTGTCGAGCGGATGCTGCACGCAGGTGAGACTCTTTGTCGGATAGTAGTCTTTGTCGTGGATGTGCAGATAGTTGCCTTTTACGGCGTCGGCTGTCTCTGGTGAGAGGAGGTAGTCGTCGACAAACGGTTTTGTTGTCTCGCTGGCAAATTTCATCATCATACCGGCTGGCGAGTCGGCGTTCATGTTGGCGTTCTCGCGTGTGATATCGTTCGACTTCGCCTCGATGATTTCAAGGAAAATGTCGCGTGTCTTGGCGCGGCGTGCGATGCTGCGCTGGTCGCGGTAGGCGATGTAGCGTTTTGCCACTTCCTTGCGCGAACTCTTCATCAATTCAAGCTCAACGTTGTCCTGAATTTCCTCTACGCTCATTTGCTCTTTGCCGTTCATGCCGATGCGGTCGGTGATTTTCTGGATAAGCGATTCGTCCTCGCCCTTCTCCGTCGTAATCATCGCTTTGCGGATTGCCGCCTTGATTTTCTCTTCGTTGTAGCCCACGACTCTTCCGTCGCGTTTAATCACTGTCTGTATCATATTCTTGGGTTAATTATTTCAGTTTTGGATTGTGGGTTCAAAGGTAGATATTGTTTTTCAAATAACAAAGCAAATTTTTATTTTTGGAAACTTTTTGGCAATTGTTAATTTTTAACTTGCTTATAATGAGCGGAATAAAAATATTTTTGGAAAACTTTGTGTCTAAATAAGGATTTTTAGGTTTGAAAAAACGGGAAAACGGGAAGTTGGAAAACTCGGTGTGATGCGCCGTTGAAGGCTGTTGGTCACCCATCTGCAGGGATGCTGTCAAGGTATGCTGTCCCGGCAGTTTTTGATGAGTTGTGTAGATTGTTTTTTTTCGGGAGTCTTGGATTTTTTGTAATTTTGCAGTCCGCAAACAAAAATGATGAGAATCAAGAAAATTTTAATGGTTTTGACAGCGATGGTGTGTGTTGCCGTTCCGGGCAAGGCATTGTCGTTTGCACTTGATTCGGTGGCGGAGTGGGGTAAGTTTCCTCGTTTCTGTGTCAAGACCTATCGTTGGGGCGACCGTTTCTTCAATTCCTACGATTCTGCATACGTAAAAGGTACGGGCTATAAGATGAACGTGAAATTGCGCACCAACAGTTGGATTGACGACAATCGCTTTCTGATTGACCATGACTGCAAGGTGGAGATGCGTTCGCCGTCGACCAACACCATCGGTTTCGACATAACGTATCTCGCGGTGTCGCTCGGCTATGATTTCAACATCAACAAGCTGTTTGGCGGCGTTGACCGGCGCAAGTCGAAGTTCAATTTCGATTTTACGTGTGCTCTGTTTACAGCAAGCCTTTATTCTATAAAGAATGATGTGGGGATGAACCTTAAGCGGGTGGGCGACATGAAGGGCATCAATGAGAAGTTTGACGGTGTGCGCACGTCGTCGTGGGGCATCGAGGCGGTTTATTTCTTCAACAACAAACGCTACAGCTATGCGGCGGCGTTCTCAATCAGCAAACTGCAGCTGCGCAGCCAGGGCTCTTTCTTCGTGGGTTTCTCCTACAACAATCAGGACCTTAATTTCGATTTCGCGAAACTGCCGGATTATCTGAAGCCTCAATTGCCGGAGGAATGGCACTCGAGGGTGTTCACCGTCAAGGAGCAGACCTGTGGCGTGAAAGGCGGTTATGCCTACAACTGGGTGCCGGCGAAGCACTACAACATTGGCGTGAGCGAGGCTGTGATTCCGTCGGTGTCGAAAGGCAAGCAGTCGAGTGTCAATCCGGGGTGTTCGTTCCGGCTGTACAACCGCCTGAATCTTTCTGTCACATGGAACAACCGCCGATGGTTTGCCGGAATTGTGGGCAAGACGGATGTGGCTGTTGTGGCCGACAAGAAAACGATTCTTGCCAACTCGCTGTTCAGTGTGGAGATGAAAGTGGGATGGCGCTTCAATCTGTGGTAGACACACACAGGAACGGTTGGTTTTGATGCTTCAGCCGTGCCGCTTTTTTAGTTCCCGATATTTTGGTTTTCAGGAGATTCTTCCGGTTTGCCTTCGTGCAGCACGTAGGTGTTGTAGTATGACAGAAGCAGTGTGGTGAGCGGCAAGGCGATTATCAAGCCGAGGAATCCGAGCAGCGATCCCCAGATTGACAGCGACAGAAGGATGATTGCAGGGTTGAGCCCCATTGTCTTTCCCATGATTTTTGGCACGAGATACAGGTCTTGTATCAGCTGTACCACGCCATAGACCACCATTGCCAAAGCGAAAATCACCCAGAAGCTGGAATTTGTCTCGGCGGCATAGACCACGCACAGCAGTGTGGTGGGCAGCAGCGAGATGAGTTGCAGATACGGCACCATGTTGAGCAGTCCGATAAACATGCCCATAATGATGGCGAGCGGAAGGTCGATGATGAGGAAGCCTATGCTGAAAAGCACTCCGACGCACAGCGCCACGAGCGTTTGTCCGCGGAAATAGCGGTTCATACTGTTTTTGATGTCGCCGGCGATTTTCAGCACCGTCGGTTTGTATTTTTGAGGAATCAGGCTGCGCATGCTGTTCATGAAGCGGTCGTAATCGAGCAGGATGAAGATGAAGTATAGCAGCACGATAAACCAACTGCACACTGTCAGCAGCATTGAGATGCTTCCGCTGACCATGGTCCATGTGCCCGACAGCGATTTTTGCACTATGTCGCTCCACTGTTCCTGCGTCAGCACGGATGCGAGTGTCTTCATGTCGACATATTTCATGACAAAGTCGTGTACAGCCTGCGGAATGTAGCGGCTGCTGCTTGATGTGGCATAGTCGTTGAACAGGTTGCCCACGGTGACAATCTCGTCGATGATGCGGGGGATGAGAAACCAGCCGAGCAGGGCGATGACTCCGAAGAGTTCGACAAGAAAGAGGAATATCGGCAGCACGTTGCCGCGGCAGCGAAGCAGCCGTTTGTTGAAAGCCACGAATGGTTCGAAGATGTAGGCAAGCAGGCAGGCTACGCAGAAAGGCAGCAGCGCGCCGCTGATTGCTTTGAGCAGCCAGTAGGCGCCGATAAGCGTGGCGATGGTGATCAGGATGCGCACCACGCGGTCGAACGTGAATGGTCGTGACGTGTCAAACATTGTCTTATAGTCTTTTATTGTCTTTCCAAAATTACATTATAATTTGCTCTGCGGCAAATAAAAACGGCATAAAAAAGCACCCTTGCCGAATAATGGCAAGGGTGCTTGACACGGATTGGGTGTCGTTATTTGCGTTTTTTCAATTTCTGCGTGTGGTCGTCGACGGGCATAAGGCTGATGGCGAAGCCTCCACCGCGAGCCATAAAGATTTTCTCCTTGTCTTTTGCAGTCACCACGCGGCGCGAGATCACATACTTTTCAGGATTTATCTCATAGTCGGCGTCTTTTGCGTCGGCATATATTGTTGCCATATATTTCTGACCCTTTGTAAGGAAAGAGAAGTCGACGGTCATTGTGCGTGCGTCCTCGTTGGTCACACCGCCCACAAACCAGCGCTGTCCGCCTTTCTCACGGCGCGCTGCAATGATGTATTCACCCGGTTCGGCCGCGAGATAGCGGCTCTCGTCCCAATCTACAGCCACATCCTTGATGAAGCGGAAGGCGTCGGCGTAGCGCATATAGTTTTCTGGCACGTCTGCTGCCATCTGCAGCGGAGAGTAGAGTGTTACGTAGAGTGCCAGCTGGTTGCACAGCGTGGCGTTGACATGTCCGTGGTTTTCAGGATTGAGTTTCGACACGTCCATGCAGAAGATACCAGGAGTGTAGTCCATAGGGCCGCCCTGCAGACGCGTGAACGGCAGAATAGTCACGTGGTGCGGCATGATGCCTGCCGACTGCTGATATTCCGTTCCGCGGGCGCTCTCGTTGCCCACAAGGTTTGGGTATGTGCGGCAAAGTCCGGTTGGGCGAGTCGCCTCGTGCGCGTTGACCATTATTTTGTGTTTGGCAGCCTCTTTCACGCAGTAGAGATAGTGGTTGTTTGCCCATTGTCCGTAGTGATATTCTCCACGCGGCACCATATTGCCCACATATCCGCTCTTTACGGCGTCGTATCCATATTTGTTCATCAGCGAGTATGCTGCGTCGAGGTGGCGCTCATAGTTGCGCAGCGAGCCCGAAGTTTCGTGGTGCATCATCAGTTTGATGCCTTTGCTGTGAGCATAGTCGTTGAGCATTGCAATGTCGAAGTCGGGGTTTGGAGTGACAAAGTCAAACACATAATCCTTTTCGTGGCCGAACCAGTCTTCCCATCCGATGTTCCATCCTTCCACCAGCAGCTGGTCGAATCCGTTTTCGGCGGCAAAGTCGATGTAACGCTTCACGTTGTCGTTGTTTGCACCGTGGATGCCGTTAGGCTTCATGGTTTTGTAGTCGATGCTGTCGAGGTTGACAGCCGAAGCGTTTGAATAAGCCCATGAGCTTTTGCCCACAATCATCTCCCACCATACGCCCATATATTTCGTAGGGTGTATCCACGACGTGTCTTCAAGTTTGCACGGCTCGTTGAGGTTGAGGATGAGCTTTGAGTCGAGGGCGGCGGTGGCTGTAGAAGTGACCATTACGGTGCGCCATGGAGAGTGGCAAGGAGCCATCAGATAGCCCTTGTCGCCACGGGCGTCGGGGGTGAGCCACGACGTCAGCACCATGCGTTTCTCGTCGAGGTTGAGGTGCATTGTGGAGTAGTCCACACACGCCGCCTCATGGATGTTAAGGTATATTCCGTCGTCGGTTTTCAGTTGCAGCGACGTCTGCACGCCGGTGTCGGAGAACACTGTCGACGACACATTGTAGCTGAACTTCACGGCAGGCATTTTCTCGCGCACCTCCGACAGGCGGCTTATGGTGTAGTCGTATTCCTGAGTGTCGTAGTCGCCCGGAATCCAATAGGCAGTGTGGTCGCCCGTCATGGCAAATTCCGTGCGCTCTTCCTTTATTGTGAAATAGGTGAAATTGTCTTGCGCAGGCCACTCATAGCGGAATCCTACACCATCGTCGTAGAGTCGGAAACGCACAATCATCTCGCGCAGATGCCCGTTGTCGTCGGGTTGCGACAGGCATACAGCCATCTCGTTGTAGTGGTTTCGGATGCTCGACTGCTCGCCCCATACCGGTTGCCACGTCTCGTCGAACGACGAGCGGCTGACGCGTTCCATCTTGAACCCGTCGAGCAGTGATTTTTGGTTTTTAAGTTCCAGGCCGAGCCGGCTTGTGGCGATTACCGGCTTGTTGTTGTAATCCATTTTGTAGGTTGGCGTTCCATCGGCGGTGAGGTCGAACGACAACTGCAGTCGTCCGTCGGGCGACGTCAGCACCTCCGTTGCGCCCAGCGAGGCTGATGCGGAAAGCAGAGCCGCTGCAGTCAGGATAAAATGCTTCATAGAGTGTTTTGTTAAGTGTATTATAATTTAGTCATAGGGTAATATCTCGTATTTAAGCTTCAAGTTCGGCAAGGATTTTTTTCAGTTCCTCGTCGGTGGAAAGCAATTTAGCCTTGCACACTTTCAGCAATTCAAGGGAGCGCGACGTGAGTCGCGACAAGTTGTCGATGCTGCAGGCATCGCTCTGCATCTCACGCACAATCTTCTCCAATTCGGCAACCGCCTCAGAGTATGTCAGTTTCTGAATCTCGTCTTTCTCCATAAATAGATAGTTTTTGCAAAGATAGTGCAAGCCGAGCGGAAAGAAAAGAGCTTGCTAAATTTTCTTTTCCGAGGCGCCGCCTATTTTATTGAAAGATAGTGCAAGCCGAGCGGAAAGAAAAGAGCTTGCTCAATTTTCTTTTCCGAGGCGCAGCCTATTTTATCAAAAGCAGCCCAACAGTCCTTGTTGTGATGAGGAAATAAAAAAATGCGGGCAGCTGATAAGGCAGTCCGCATTCAGATTGTTTAATAGGCGCAAATTTTATTTCACCGGAATCTTTTCGATGCGACGGATATGTCGTCCGCCCTCGAAGTCAGTGTTGAGAAACGTCTTCACCATCTCGATGGCTTGCTCGTTGCTAACGAAGCGACCAGGCATTGCAAGCACATTGGCATTGTTGTGTTGGCGCGAAAGGGCAGCCACTTCAGGAATCCAGCAAAGGGCTGCACGGATGCCCTGGTGCTTGTTGAGAGTCATGCTGATGCCCTCTCCGCTGCCGCACACGGCGATGCCGGGATAGCATTCACCCTTCTCCACAGCCTCAGCGCAAGGGTGGGCGAAGTCGGGATAGTCGCAACTGTCGGTAGAATAAGTGCCGAAATCCTTGTAGGCTATGCCTTCTGATTCGAGGTAGGCTTTTACAGCCTCCTTTGTGTCGTAGCCGGCATGGTCGCTGCATAGCGCCACTGGGCAATTTTGTTTCAAGATACTCATATTTTTGTTCTGTTTATTTCGTAGTGCAAAGATAGTGCAAATCGAATGCAAAACGGCAAATTTATTTGCACGATTTGCTAAGATGCCGCCTATCTTATCCAAAATAGTGCAAGCCGAGAGGAAAGAAAAGAGCTTGCTCAATTTTCTTTTCCGAGGCGCCGCCTATTTTATGAAAAGAATTTTGAAGAGAAGATGACTTTTTACAAAAAAATTCTTGGAAATCGGGAAAATAGTGCTTAACTTCGTTGGAAATAACTAAATAAACCTAATAATTATGAGAATCATCAATTGCTTGAAGGCTGCCGTGCTGGCAGTGTTGGTGGGCAGCTCGTTGTGGAGTTGCTCGGGTGACAAGGGAAAGACCCGTTATGTGCCAGTGGTGCTCGACGGCGAGGAGAAGTGGAGTATTCTGGACACGAAGACAGGCGATGTGCTTTGCCAGAATGATTTTGATGAAATGCCGTCGGTTGTTGAAGACGGGATGTTTGTGGTGCGCACGAAGAGTGGCTACTATGAGTGCTATAAGATTGACGACTCGAAAAATGCCATAGGCAAGGGCAAATATACGCAGCTCGGCACGTTTGGCGATGAAGACGTGACGTTTGCTGTGAAAGAAGGACAAGGCATAATGATTGTCAACAAGAAATTTGAAGAGGTGAAGAAACTGCCTAAAAAAGTGTCGCGGACAAGCGGTTTCTCTGAAGGCCTTGCCGCATTCTGCAAAGACGGCAAGTGGGGATTTCTCGACACGAAAGGAGAGGAAGTTATCCCTGCAAAATACGATCAAGCCACTCCGTTTTCCGACGGCCGGGCGTTTGTGTTGAAGAATGAGAAGATTTTGATTATCGACAAAAAGGGCGAGACGATAAAGTCGATGAGCCTGGATAAATACAACCCGATTGCATTCTATCACAATGGCTATGCACCGATTGCGAAGGGCGACAAGGTCGTGTTTCTTGACAAGAACGGCGAAGAGGCGTTCACCAACAGCAAGATGGAGAGTGACGGTTGCTATGAAATCAACGACGGCAAGACGGTGTTCCGCAGAGACAACAGATATGGCCTCATCTCTACCGACGGCGAGGTGCTTGTGCGCCCGAAATACTTATCGTTGGAGTATGCAAACAAGAACCGCTACATTGCCTGCAACGACGACTTTAAATTTGGCGTGATTGACGCTAAAGGCGATGTTGTTATTGATTTTGAATACAGCGGACTGAAGCAGACTTCTGTTGTCGCCGACCGCTATTTTGCCAAAGACGGCAATTCGTGGGTGCTTATCAACGAGAAAGGCGAGGAGCAGACAAAGGATTCCTACAAGGAGCTGAATTTAGCCGGGTCGCATGTCGACGTGTTCTACAGCGAGGTTGCCGAGGAGCCCGTGTTTGAGCCAGAGCCAGACGATTATAGTGTTGACTCTGCTGTCGTAGAAGAGGTGGCGGAGGCATATTGATGTCATTATAAACATATAAAAAAACAGTCGAGGCGTGCGGATTACCGCATGCCTCGATTGTCATTATTTTGTGGCGCGGAGTATTTCGCGCTTGCCTCCGGGCGGTCCGGGCAGGCGTTCGACGGTGAACCCTACCGACTGCAGGAGGCGGCGCACAGCGCCTTTGGCGCAATATGTGGTCAGGATGCCGCCGTAGGCCATCGCGTCATAGATGCGGATGAAGATGCTTTCCGACCACATCTCCGGTTGCTTTTCAGGAGCGAAAGCGTCGAAATAGACCACATCGATGCCTTCGGGCAGCGGTGTTGTGGCGACATCGCCGAGAATCTTGTGGAGTGTGAACTGAGGCGTGACGGCTGTCGGTGCGTCCCACGCCGCTGCGTTCAGCTGTCTTATCATACCGTCGAGAGGAGTCTCCACCGTGCGGCTGTAGGCAGCGGCGTCGTCGGCCGACAAGGGGTAGCGCTCCACGCTGTGGTAGTCAATGTGCCGGTTGTCGGTGCTGAGAGCCGTCAGGGCGGCGTTGAGCCCGGTGCCGAAGCCCACTTCAAATACAGTCACGTCCGACTTGCGGCAGTGTCGTAGCCCGCAGTTGATGAAAATGTGGGTCGATTCTGTAAGCGCGCCTTTCACAGAGTGGTAATGCTCGTCGAGGTCGGGCAGATATATTGTTGAAGAACCGTCGGCTGTCTGTTCCAGCCGACGGTTCTGTATCGTTGCGTTGTCCATTGCGTTTACTTGATTACCCTTTGCCGGCGCACTTCCTCCACATCGCGCCAAACGTAGAGTTTGTCGCTCGGGCGCACACGCTCGTCGACTTTTATTGAGAATCGCTCTCCACGCACCGTCTTCTCCACCGGTTTCAGGTCGACGCGTATTTCCTCCACTTTCATGATGATGGCGCCGGTTGTCGGTCCCGATATTACAATCTCGTCGCCAACGTGCAGCTCATCGTTCTCCATAAGGAATTCTGCCACATGGATGTTGGAGAAATAGCGCACGCCTTTTGCAGCGTAGATTTTCACGCGAGTCGCCGAAGAACCGTATTTTGATGTCCATTCGCCGAGACGCTGACCGAGATAGTAGCCATTCCAGAATCCGCGGTTGAACACCTTCTTCAGCCGTTCGTCCCATCCGGCAACCATCTCCTCCGAATATGTACCGTCACAGCAGGCGTTGATAGCCTCGTTGTAGCACGAAACGACTGTGCGCACATATTCCGCCGAACGGGCGCGTCCCTCGATTTTGAACACTCGCACGCCGGCATCGATCATCTTGTTCATAAAATGGATGGTCTTCAAGTCTTTGGGCGACATGATGTATTTATTCTCTATGGCGAGCTGGTCGCCCGTCTCGCGGTCGGTCACCTCGTATCCGCGTCGGCATATCTGCGTGCATGCTCCGCGGTTTGCCGACGAGTTCATTTCGTGCAGACTCAGATAGCATTTGCCCGACACCGCCATGCAGAGCGCGCCGTGGCAAAACATTTCGATGCGCAGACGTTCGCCGTGCGGTCCGCAGATGTTGTCGCGCTGGATGGTGTCGTAGATGCCCGCCACCTGTGTCAGGTTGAGCTCGCGCGCCAGAACAAGCACATCGGCATACTGCGCGTAGAATCTTGCAGCCTCGCTGTTTGACACGTTCACTTGCGTCGAGATGTGCACTTCCACGTCGATGCTGCGCGCATATAGGATTGTGGCCATGTCGGAGGCTATGATTGCCGAAATCTTCGCTTCCTTGGCGGCGTTTACAATCTCGTGCATCAGAGCGATGTCCTCATCGTAGACAATCGTGTTGACTGTCAGATAGCTTTTCAGACCGTTCTCGTCGCAGATGCCTGCAATCTTGCGAAGGTCGTCGGTGGTGAAATTGTTGGCAGAGCGGGCACGCATGTTCAACCCCTCGATGCCGAAATATATAGCGTCGGCACCTCCCTGAATCGCAGCGTAGAGCGACTCGTAGGAGCCTACCGGGGCCATTATCTCAAAGTCTTTTCTGTTCATATCCTTAAATTTAGTGCAAATTTAATGCAAATTATACGCACTTGCGAACTTTTCTGATTAAACTTGTGCCATTTGCGGTTTTACCGATAAAAATAGTGTGGTGAGGACAGCGATTTCGGCAAAAAGAGTTAAATTTGTAAATTAATCAAAAGCTGAAGCAGAAAGATGAAGATATTGGATAGAATTCCACGGTTTCTGACATCGGCGGTCGTAACTGCTGGCGTGCTTTATCTGACGTTGGCACCGCGTCCGTTCGGGAGTGTGCGCATTCCTCTGTTTGAGGGAGCTGACAAGGTGGTGCATTTTATGATGTTTTTCGCCATGGCTTTTGCCTATCATTTCGATTTCCGTCGTGGCAAGAAGCCGGTCGACGAAGCGCGTCTTATGGGCTGGATATTTGTCAGCCTCTCGGCTTTCGGCGGATTGATTGAATTGGCACAATGGAAGATGCGGATGGGGCGCAGCGGCGATTGGTATGACCTGCTTGCCGACATCGCTGGCGCTGTCTACGGCATCATTCTGGCTTGGCTGATTTCAGCAAAAAACAAACATTGATGACAGACGGTAAAGAGACACAACAGCAGCCTGTAGAGAAGAAAATTGTACGGCACAAGACGGCAAAGCGCATATTGAGAGCGGTTGCCGCCGTTGCCGTTGTGCTGTTTGTCCTGCCGTCGTTGCTTTATATTCCAGGTGTGCAGCGCGCCGTCAAAAATTTTGTGGTGGAGAAGGTGGCAGAGTCTACCGGCTACACTGTCGAGATTGGCGAGCTGTCGCTTAAGTTTCCTTTGCGTCTTTCCATCGACAATCTGCTTGTGCTTGACGAGCATCGCGACACGATGATTCAGAGCCGCCATGTGGCAACCAACGTGCGCCTGCTGTCGTTGCTGACGGGCGATGTCGGGATTGGAGGAGTCAGTGTCGACCAGGCATATTACAGGATGCTGAGCAAAGACTCGTCGATGCTTCTCACGGCGCGTCTGCGCAGCTTCTCTTTGTCGCGCAGCCGCTACGGACTGTTGTCTGACCATATCGACCTCGGTGAGGCGATGGTTGACGGAGCCGACGCGGTCATTTTGTTTGACAACCGCAAGGCAAAGCCTGAGCCGAAGGACACATCGGCGCAAATTCCTCTGCTCATCACCGTGGACAAACTGGGCATCAGAAATCTGCACTACCGCATGGCGATGATGCCGACGATAGAACGTCTTGATGCGGCGGTTGCCGAAGGAGAAATCCGTGATGTGTGTGTCAACATGTCGACAAACCTTGTGCGCGTGGCGTCGCTTGGTGTGGCGCGTCTGAATGCCGAATATATCCAGCCTACTGAAAAATCAGCCAAGGCATTTGAGGCGCAGCTACCTCCCGACACAATGAAAACCGATGCCGCCGGAAAGCCGTGGACGGTGGTGGCGCGGCATTTCAGGATGGCAGACAGCCGTGCGCTTTATGCCACGAGCGGAGCAAGTGGGGGAATAGGTTTTGATCCTGCCTACATACAGCTCGACAGCATCAACATTGCTGTCGACAATCTGTATAACCGCGGCTCGATGATTCGTCTGCCGCTAACTGCGTTGACGGCGCGCGAGCGTTGTGGGCTTAAGGTGGTGTCGACATCGGGAATTGTGGCCATCGACGACAAGAAAATGAGCGTTGAGCAATTCCGCCTGGCTACAGCCGACTCTGAGTTTGGCATCGACGCATGGCTCGATGCATCGGCGCTGAGCGGCGACGACAATGCCCGGGTGGATGCGAAGATAACATCGAAAATCTCACTTTCCGATGCCGGAAAGATTATGCCGCTGCTGAAGCCTTTGTGGAAGTCGTTCGGCAGTCGCACTGTGGACCTCAGCGTCGACGCGGGAGGCACGATGCGCGCTGTTGATGTGAGGAGGGTGGAGGTGAGTGTTCCTAAAGTGCTAGACATTAAGCTCAAGGGCCGGTTCAGCAACGTGATGAAGCCACAGTATATGCGTGGCGCTGTCGACATTGACGGGCGCATGACGGGCGGCAGCTATCTGAAGCGGGCACTTGCTCTGCCGGCTGATGTCAACGTGCCGGCGGTGGCGTTGAAAGGAAAGATTGACTACAGCGATGAGAAGGCCAGCGGCATCCTGCGCGCCACTTCCGGTGGCGGCAAAGTGGTTGCCGATGGAAAGATAAATCTCAAGAACGAGCATTACGACGCAGAGGTGAATCTGGCGGGATTCAACGTGCGCAGGGTGCTGCCGGCGGGCGATATAGGCTCTGTCAGCGGCTCTGTCACCGTCGAAGGTTCGGGCTACGATATCTATAAGATGCGCACTGACGCGTTTGCCGATATCGCAAGCATAGAATATGCCGGAGTGGAATACCGCGACCTGTCGGCATCTGCCAGTCTCGATAACGGCAGCTACGATGTGGCGTTGTCGTCTAACGATGAGAAGGTGATGCTTGGTATGAATTTGCATGGACAGATGACGCCTGATGAGTATCATGTGAAATTCAACGGCCGTATCGACAATATCGACCTTGTGGCGATGAATATGGCAACAGAGCGTCTGTCGGGCGGAATGAACATACAGGGCGTAGGACTTATAAATCCGAAAAAAGAAGAATATGCCGGCTATATGCGCTTGTCCGATTTATTTGTGCTGCTTCCGGGCAACACGTTCCGCACAGACAGCATCGACATGGGGTTCCGTTCAAATCCTGAACACACTGGGTTTCGCCTGCGCAACAACGATATGCGCATGTCGTTCCAGACTCCGGTGGGGCTGACAGCTCTGTCCGACTCATTGGCACAGATAATGCCGGCTGTCGACAGTATGCTTGTGGCGCAGCGTCTCAACCTTGTACAGCTTAACCGATGCCTGCCGCTGTTCACTCTCGACTTCAAGTCGAAAGACCGCAACATCGTGCAGAAATATTTCTCTGGTATGGGCGCAAGCTACGGCGAGCTCAACATTGGTGTGGAGAAGCGTGAAGAGCTGAGGCTACAGGCGTCGCTTCGTGATTTCGGCGTGGGCGACGTGCGTTTCGACGAGATAACAATGGAAAGCCACACCGACTGCGACTCGCTGATATACAGCCTCGGCATCAACAACAAGCCGGACAATGCCGAGTTTCTGAAAACGGCTACGATAAAAGGGTCGGTGAGCGCAAACTGTGCCGACATATTCATAACGCAGGTGGACCGTTACGACGAGACGGGATTCAAGTTCGGACTGCGGGCGGAAATCGCCGACAGCATCGTCACGGCACGCCTTTATCCGCTGAATCCACGCATCGCCTTCCGCGACTGGACGGTCAACGAGAGCAACTACGTGGCATACGACATGAACAAGAATCTGTTTAAGGCAAGTATGACGGTCAACAGTGCCGGCAAGAGCCTTATCAAGCTCTACACAGACCGCGACGGGTTGTTTCACAACGGCATCAATACCGAGCTTGTGGGCATCGAGCTGCGCGATTGGCTTGTGTTGTCGCCTTTTGCTCCGCCGATCGACGGCACGCTGTCGGGCAATGCGAAAATCAATTTCAACGAGCAATATTATTGGGGCGACTGTTGTATAAGGGTCGACCGTATGTCGTACGGCAAGAAGCTTGTGGGCAATCTCGACCTTGACGCCAAGCTTGCCATGACCGATGATGCGACAAAGACATACGCGCTTGCCGACATGGAGCTTGACGGAAAGGAGATAATGACTCTGCGCGGCATGAAAAACGATTCGTTGCCAACTTCGGAATACAATCTCGACATTGCCATCAAGCGTCTTCCGCTGTCGAGGGCGAGTGCGTTTCTTCCTGACGGCACCGGCGACATGTCGGGCTATCTTAACGGCTCGATGAAAGTGGTAGGCCCGGTGGCTAATCCATCAATCAACGGCTATCTGCAGTTTGACACCGCACAGGTGCGCATACAGAACTATGGGTCGGCGCTTACGTTTGACGGCCGCCGCATCCCTGTCGACAACGGGCGTGTGAGGTTTGACTCTTATGAGTTGCGCGGTGCCAACGGCAATCCGATCACTCTCGATGGATATGTCGACTTGTCGATGGATGTAGACAAGATTTATTCAGATATAAAGCTCAAAGGGCGCAACGTGCAGGTAATCAATGGAAAGAAGCGTGGCAGAGTGGAACTTTACGGCAAGGGATTCGTAGACATAAACGGCGCCGTGAAAGGCTATGCCAACAATCTCGACATGCGTGCCTCGGTAAGCATCCTTGCCGGAACCAATCTCACCTATGTTTGCCAGACATCGTCGGTGGCGCTGACGGATGGCGCTGACGAGGGCGTCGTGAAATTTGTGAATTTCTCCGACACCACCCGCCATGCTGCCGACAGCCTTGCCGCACAGCCTTATGCCATGCGCATAAAGGCGGCGCTGATTGTGCAGCCTAACGCTGTGTTCAATGTCAATCTGTCGCCCGATGGCAAGGACAAAGTGCAGATTGACGGGGAGGGAATGCTCAGCTATTCGCAAAACGACCAGGGCGACGCATCGCTCATAGGCCGATATGCCATCAATAGCGGTTTTGTGCGCTATTCACCGCCTATGATGTCGGAAAAGAATTTCAAATTCCAGGAAGGCAGCAGCCTGACGTGGAACGGAAATCTGCTCAACCCGTCGCTCAACATAAAGGCGGTGCAGGAAATGAAGGTAAACGTAAACGGTGGCAATCAAGGTTCGAGAACCGTGCCGTTTGACGTGATTCTCAATGTGGGCAACACGCTTAGCTCGCTTGCCGTTTCGTTCGACCTCAGCACCGACGGTGATATGACGATAGCCAACGAACTCAGCGGCATGACGGCGGAGCAACGCGCCACGCAGGCAATGAACCTGCTGCTCTACAACACGTATACCGGCACCGGAAGCAGTGTGGGCAATCCTGCCGGCGGACTGTCGGGCAACATGGCTTTCTCTTTCCTTGAGTCGGTGGTCAACAAGTGGGCTGCAAGCAACATCACGGGTGTTGACCTGTCAATAGGCATCGACCAGCAGGATCGTCTGACGTCGACAGGCACATCGAAGTCGATGAGTTATTCCTACAAGGTGTCGAAAAGCGTGTTTGACGATCGTTTCAAGATTGTTGTCGGCGGCAACTACACCAGCGATGCCTCCGCCGAGGACAATTTGGCGCAGAATCTGCTCAACGACCTCTCGTTTGAATACAAACTCAACAAGACGGGCACAACCAACGTGAAACTGTTCTACCACAAGGAATACGAAAGCATTCTCGAGGGAGAGATAACCGAGTATGGAGCCGGATTTATGTGGAAACGCAAAATCTCGTCGTTTAGAGATATGTTCAAATTTTTGAAAAAGTGGCAGCGCAAGCCCAAAGAGAATAAAGAATGAAAAAACTGTTGTTTGCCATATTGATGTTGCTGGCGATGTCGGCGTGCTCAACCACTGCAAAGTTGGCTGAGGGCGACGTGCTGTATACTGGAGTGAAGAAACTCGACGTGACAGCCGCCGACAGCGTAAAGATTCCGTCGGGCATATCCGACAACATCGGCGAAATCATCGATGTGCCAGCCAACAACTCATGGTATTCGCCCTATGTGCGTTCGCCGTTCCCGCTTGGGCTGTGGCTCTACAATCACTGGCCGGAGGACTCCAAGGGGCTTAAGGGATGGATCTATAGAAAGTTTGCCGAAGAACCGGTGCTGATGTCCGACGTGCGTCCCGACCTGCGGATGAAGATGGTGGAAGACATGCTCGACAAGAACGGATATTTCGGCTCAACCACGTCCTACGACTTGAAATACAGCAAGAAAAACAGCCGCAAGGCACGCGTAAACTACTATGTGCGTCTGGCGCCGCCAAAGCGCATAGCCGAGATTATATATCTGCCTGACTCTTCCGAGCTCAACGTGATGCTCAACCGCTATATGAAGCGCGACAAGTATATGAAACTTGACGCTATCATTTGCAACGACTCTCTTTCGGTGGCACGCAACCGTGTGACAAACCGCCTGCGCAACCACGGCTACTATTATTTCCGTCCGGAGTATATCACGTTTCTTGCCGACACGCTTCAAGTGCCGGGCAAGGTGGTGGTGAAGATTGACTATGCCGACAACATCCCCGACAAGGCGTTGTGGAAATACAAGGTAGGCGACGTGAAGACACTCGTGATGCGCAACGACAATGGAGGCACGCCCGACACGCTTATGACTGACAAGGGAATCGTGGTGAAGATGGCGCCGTCGCGTCTGCGCAAGAGCCTTATCCCGTCGTGCATCACGTTGAACAAAGGCGACGATGTGAGCGTGCGCCGTCTCACCAACACACAGACCTACCTGTCGAGGCTCGGCATTTTCGATTTCATTTCGGTGAATGCCACGCCGCTCGATTCAGTGAAGACAGCCACCCTTGATTTCGACATCACTTGCCATTTCGACAAGCCTCTTGAGACGCAGTTTGAGGCCAACTTGACTTCAAAATCCAACAACTATCTCGGTCCGGGAGTCTCATTTCAAGTGCTTAACCGCAATATCTTCGGAGGCGGCGAGCGGTTGACTGTAAAGTTTGACGCTGCTTATGAGTGGCAGATAGGCAAGGTGGATGGCCGTCGCAACGACTTCAATTCTTATGAGTTCGGGTTGCAGACCGAGTTGGCGTTTCCGCGTCTGCTCGCACCTCATTTCATCCCGTTTATCAAGCGTGAGCTGGCGTGGACGCGCTTCTCTCTCGGAGCGACGGTGATGAACAGACCTAAATTTTTCAAGATGGTGCAGTTCGACTTCGGCTGGAACTACGATTGGAAAGGCTCGCGCTATTCGCAGAATCAGGTGACGCTGTTTGGCTTGAAATACAACAAATTGCTGAGCACCACTGCCGATTTCGACAAGACAATGGAGGAAAATCCGGCAATAGCGCTTAGCTTCCGCAACCAGTTCATCCCGAAATTTGCATATACCTACACTTTCGACCGCGGCTTCGGCAAGACTCGCGACGACCAGCACTTCACGCTGCAGGCTGGATTCACTGAAGGCGGCAACCTGTTTGCCGGTATCTGGTCGCTCGCAGGAAACAAAGGGCAGAAAGAACTTTTCGGCACGCTGTTCTCGCAGTTTGTCAAAGCAACGTTGCAGATGGTCTATTCCAAGCGCATCACGGGCGAACAGCGCATCGTGGGACGCGTCTATGCCGGCGCGGCACATGCCTATGGCAACTCGCAGGAGGTGCCTTATGCGGAGCAGTTCTATGCCGGTGGAGCCAACTCCGTCAGAGCTTTTGCCGTGCGCAGCATAGGTCCGGGCAGTTATCACAACAACGTCGATGGCAACGGATATTACGACCAGACGGGAACGTTCCGTTTCGAAATGAATGCGGAGTATCGTTTTCCCATTGTCAGTGTGCTGAAGGGCGCCGTTTTTGTCGACGCCGGCAACATCTGGTTGTTGAAAGACGACCCTATGCGTTCCGGAGGTACGCTCAACAGCAATTTCTTCCGCGAGCTTGCCCTCGGCACAGGCTTGGGTTTACGTCTTGATATGGGTATGATTGTGGTGCGCGCCGACCTTGGCGTAGGTCTTCACCTGCCTTACGACACAGGCAAGTCGGGTTATTACAACATTGGTCGTTTCAAAGACAGCCTTGCCCTCAATCTTGCCATCGGCTATCCGTTCTGACGCAGAAATGCAACGAAAAAGCAAGCGGCTTCAGCATCTACTTGATGCCGAAGCCGCTTGGCTGTATGATGGCTGGGGGATTATTCCCACTCAATGGTTGCCGGTGGCTTCGACGAGATGTCGTAGCATACGCGGTTCACGCCTTTCACCTTGTTGATGATGTCGTTTGACACCTTGGCAAGGAATTCATAAGGCAGGTGAGCCCAGTCGGCTGTCATGGCGTCGGTGCTGGTCACGGCACGCAGGGCCACTGCACGCTCGTATGTGCGCTCGTCGCCCATCACGCCCACGCTCTGCACAGGCAGCAGAATCACGCCAGCCTGCCAAACCTTGTCGTAGAGGTTCCAGTCGCGGAGTCCTTGGATGAAAATGTCGTCGGCATTCTGAAGAATTTCCACTTTCTCGCGAGTGATGTCGCCGAGGATGCGCACTGCCAAGCCCGGTCCAGGGAACGGATGGCGGCCGATGAGATGCTCGGGCATGCCGAGCTCTCGTCCCACGCGGCGCACTTCATCCTTGAAGAGCAGTCGCAGAGGCTCGCAGAGCTTAAGATTCATCTTCTCAGGCAGTCCGCCCACGTTGTGGTGGCTCTTGATGACCGTTCCTGTGATTGACAGCGACTCGATGCAGTCAGGATAGATTGTGCCTTGAGCAAGCCATTTCACGTCCTTGATTTTATGAGCCTCTTCGTCGAACACGTCGATGAAGCCTTTGCCGATGATTTTGCGCTTGCGCTCAGGGTCGGTGACGCCTTCCAGCTCGCTGAAGAACTTTTTGGAAGCGTCGACGCCGATAACGTTCAGTCCGAGGCACTCATAGTCGTGGAGCACGTTGCGGAACTCGTTTTTGCGCAGCATTCCGTGGTCTACAAAGATGCAGGTGAGATTCTTTCCGATGGCGCGGTTGAGAAGCACAGCCGCTACCGAAGAGTCGACACCGCCCGACAGTCCGAGCACCACTTTGTCGTTGCCGATGCGCTCTTTGAGCTCGGCTACAGTGGTCTCGATAAACGATGCGGCGCTCCAGTCTTGTTTCGCACCGCAGATGTTGACCACGAAGTTGCTCAGCAATTTTGTGCCTTCCTCAGAGTGGTACACTTCCGGATGGAACTGAACGCCCCACACCTTCTCGCCCTCAATCTGATAGGCGGCGATTGCCACCTTGTCGGTCGAAGCGATTGTTTTGAAACCCTCAGGGATGGCTGTGATTGTGTCTCCGTGGCTCATCCACACTTGTGTGTTGTCGGAAAGTCCGGCGAGCAGCGGGTTTGTCTTGTCGATTGTCGACAAGTGGGCGCGGCCATACTCGCGAGAGCCTGCCGGCTCCACTTTGCCGCCGTTGGCGTAGGAGATGAACTGCGCGCCGTAGCAGATGCCCAGGATAGGGTATTTGCCACGGATTTCCGACAGGTCGATTTTGAAAGCCTTCTCGTCGTAGACAGAGAACGGGCTGCCGGAAAGGATAACGCCGATGACCGAAGGATCATCTTTCGGCATTTTGTTGTAGGGTACGATTTCGCAGTACACGTTAAGCTCGCGGACGCGTCGTCCGATAAGCTGTGTGGTCTGAGAACCGAAATCCAGAATGATTATTTTTTCGTGCATAAATAATAAATATTATGTATCTAAACAAAATTGTTTCATTAATAGTTTGTTGCCCACAATCCACAGGTTGTCGCCAACGGCAAGCACGCTGTCGGGCGAGGGCGTCTCGAAGCTTCCGTCAATGCGTTCGATGGCTACAAGCATCGCGGAGTATCTGACTCTGAAATCGAGGTCGCCGATGCGTTTTCCGGCAAGCGGCGATTCGGCTTGCAGCACAACGCTTGTAAACTCCATTTCTCCGGTCTTGGGCTTTTCCACCGGTTTGCTCTCAACCTCGTTGATGAGGTTCTGAATCTGTTCGTCGGAGCCAATCACGCCGATTGTGTCGCCGGGAAACAGGCGCATGTCGGCGGTAGGCACGGCAATCAAATCCTCTCCGCGCTGTATGCTTGCCACGTTTACGCCGAAGCGTTGTGCCAGTTTGGCGTCGGCGAGGCGCTGGCCAACAAAGGGGCAGGTGTAGCCGATGGTGATGTATGCAAGGTGCATATTGCTTACGAGGTTGTTGTTGCGGCCGCTGCGGCGCAGCTCGCGCTCATTGAGGTTGTCGACAAACTTGGTCTCGAATTTAGAGGTGTGACGCCGCACGACTTTGGAGAAGTTTATGCCCACAAAAATCAACAGCGCCGTTCCGACAATGATTGAGACGCTGTGCGACGACGTGTCGAGCAGGAAGAACAGCAGGAAGCCTGCTGCAATGGCGATTCTCACCGCACGCATGGCGATAAACGGAGCGTCGGTCTGGACACTGTGGCGCAGTTTCTCGCGTTCCCATCGCTTCATGCTTGGATAGCATAGGGCGAGCATGAATGGCGACATTGCCAGGAGTGTGGCTGCCGTGGCGAGCGGTTGTCCCCACTCGTTTCCGAAAGTGCGGTCGGCAAAAGGAAACATCCATATTGATGAAATCCAAAGTATCGCCGTGAGGAGCACACTGTAGAGCAGCACGCGCCAGATGTTGCGGCGAGCCACGTCTTTCCACAGCAGCTTGATTTCCGACTCATTGCGTGTCGACTGCTCGCTGTAGCGTCCAATCCATTGCGACAGCCATTGCGGGGCGCCGCGTTCAGCCCAAGCGCATATCGGGTCGGACGCTTTGATGAAGTAAGGGGTGAAGAATGTGGTGATTACCGACACGGAAACGATGATAGGGTATATGTTGCTGTCAATCACTCCGAGCGACATGCCGAGCGTGGCGATGATGAATGAGAATTCGCCGATTTGCGGCAGGGCAAGTCCCGACTGGAGCGCTATGCGCAGCGGCTGACCACCGACAAGCATACCCATGACTCCAAAAATGAATTTTCCGACAATCACGAGCAGCGACAAGATTACGATTGGCATCCAGAATTCGCCGAGCACGTGCGGGTTTACCATCATTCCGACAGAGATGAAGAAGACGGCACCGAAGAGGTCTTTTACCGGGGCTGTCAGTTTCTCAATTCGTTCAGCCTCGCTGGTTCCGGCAAGGATGGAGCCCATGAGGAATGCTCCGAGCGCGGCGGAGAAGCCGGCGTAGGTGGAGGTGATTACCATCAGGAAGCACAGCCCGATGCAAAGCACCAGCATAAGTTCGTCGGAAAGAAACCGGCGTTGGCGCGACAGGAACGAAGGTATGGCATAGACGCCGACCACATACCATAAAATCAGGAAGAACGACAGCTTCATGACGCTCCATAAGAGCTCTTCGCCGCTGACGCTGTTGTTGATTGCTATTGAGGAAAGCAGCACCATCAGAATCACGGCTATCAGGTCTTCCACAATCAGCACGGCAAGCACTTGAGGCGCGAACCGCCTGTGGCGCATGTTGAGGTCGTCGAGGGCTTTCATGATGATGGTTGTCGACGACATCGACAGCATGCCTCCGAGAAACAGGCTGCTGATGAACGAGAATCCCATCAGTTTGCCTGCGAAATATCCGGCCACAATCATTCCGGTGACGGAGAACAGGGTGGTGACGGTGGCTGATCCGCCAACATTCATAAGTTTTTTGAAACTGAACTCAAGTCCGAGCGAAAAAAGCAGAAAGATAATGCCGAGCTCTGCCCAGAATTCGATGTTCGACTCGTGGATCACCGTCGGGAAATATCCGAAATGCGGACCGACAAGGAAGCCGGCAACGATGTAGCCAAGCACCACGGGTTGTTTCAGGCGTTTGAACACAACAGTAGCAATGCCGGCCACAATCAATATCAAAGCGAGGTCGGATATCAATCCTGTGGCAACATGCTCTTCGCCGCTGTTTGGCGCGGTGTCTGCCGCAGGCACCGACGTGCTTAGCGAGGCAGATTCCACATCCGCCGGAGTCGACACCGAGGCGTGGAAGAAATTGTCAAGGGTTGGTAGGTTGGTGAAATTCATTTAAACTACTGTTTTTTATTGTTATAGTTAAGCGAGTTTAGGTATTTGCCGTTTGTCGCCGACAAGCCAGATGTTGTCGCCTTCGTGCATCATGCTGTCGGCTTTTGGGTTCTCAAATGTCCCGTCGGCGTGCTCAATTGATACAAGCATAGCGGAGTATTGTCCGCGCAGGTCGACGTCGGCGACTTTCTTGCCGTTCAGCGGCGAGTTTTCCGACAGCAGCACACTCGTGAATTCAATGTCGATATTTTCCTCGGTGTTTGCCGCGCCGGTGTTTGCCTGCTCTATCGTCTCAAGCAGATGCTGTATCTGCTCGTCGGTTCCGACCACACCGAGAGTGTCGCCCGGGAAGATTCGTGTCGAGCCGCCGGGAATCGGAATTGTGTGGTCGCCACGCTGGATGCTTGCCACGTTTACGCCGAAGAGGTGGCCGATGTTTGACGATGCCAGTTTCTCACCCACAAACGGGCAGTTGTAGCCCACGTTGACAAAGGCGAGGTGCATGTCGCTGACAAGGTTGTTGTTGCGTCCGCTGCGCCGCAGCTCCCGCTCGTTGAGGTTGGCGATAAACACATTCTCGATGTAGTTCATGTGTTTCCTTACCGACTTTGAGAAATATATCAGTACCAGCACGAACAGTGCCGCGCCGATGGAGATTGCAAGAGTGTGGGAGTAGGACGTGAAGAGGAAATAGACCAAGAAGCTGAAAGCGATGACGATACGCACAAGTCGCATGGCTATGAACGGCACGTTGGAATGCACGCTGCTTTTCAGTTTTGTGCGTTCCCATTTCTTGGTGCTCGGATAGCAGAGCGCAAGCAGAAACGGTGCCATTGCTGCAAGGGTGATGCCCACGGTGAACGCTTTTGCCGTTCCTGTACTCATAAACGACTCCATCAGCGGTGCCAGCAGATGTGCCGACAGCTGTAAGATTGCAACGAGCACCACGCAGTAGATCAGCAACCGCCATATCGTGCGCTGCAAAGCCTGTTTCCAGAGCAGCGTCACCTCCGACTCGTTGCGTGTCTGCGACTGGCTGTAGCGCGCGATGAGAGCGAGCAAGCGTGCCGGCAGATGCTTTTCCGCCCAGCGGTCTACGGGGTCGGCGAATTTTATGAAATATGGGGTGAAGAACGTTGTTATTACCGACACCGACACGATTATCGGATACAGCGTTTTGTTGATCACACCGAGCGACGTGCCGAGAGTGGCGATGATAAACGAGAACTCTCCAATCTGCACCAGCGAGAAACCCGACTCGATGGCAATGCGCAGCGGTTGTCCGGTGATAAGCATGCCTCCTGTGCCGAACACAATCATGCCGACAATCACTATTGCCGAGAGGATGAGGATTGGCACGGTGTAGGTGGACAGCACCTGTGGGTCGACCATCATGCCTACCGACACGAAGAAGATTGCTCCGAACAAATCCTTTACTGGAGCCACTACTCTTGACATGCGTTCAGCCTCGCTGGTGCCGGCAAGAATAGAGCCCATGACGAAGGCGCCGAGTGCCGACGAGAAGCCTGAATAGGTGGATGCTATCACCATAAGAAAGCACAGCCCGATGCACAGCACGAGCAGCAGCTCGTTGGTGAGGAAGCGGCGTTGGCGCTTGAGAAACGTGGGGATGATGTAGACACCCACAAGAAACCACAGGATGAGGAAGAATGACAGTTTGAACACGCTCCACAAAAGGTCTTCGCCGCTGACACTGTTGTTGACGGCTATCGATGACAGCACGACCATCAGGATGACGGCAAACAAATCTTCCACAATCAGCACGGCAAGCACCTGTGGCGTGAACCGCCGGTGGCTCATATTCAAGTCGCTGAGCGCTTTCATGATGATGGTTGTCGACGACATCGACAGCATCGCGCCGAGGAAAAGACTGCTGATGTTGGTGAAGTCCATCATCCGTCCGGCAGTGTAGCCGGTTGCCATCATTCCCACCACGATGACAAGCACAGTCACCGCAGCCGAGCCTCCTACGTTGAGCAATTTCTTGAAACTGAACTCCAGACCGAGCGAGAACAGCAGGAAGATGATTCCCAACTCTGCCCAGAAGTCGATGTTGGCCTCGTCGACAACGGTGGGGAAGTAGCCGAAGTGCGGACCCACGAGAAAACCGGCAAGAATGTAGCCCAGCACAACGGGCTGCTTCAGCCGCTTGAACAGCACGGTGGCAATGCCCGCCACCACGAGAATCATACCGAGGTCGGAAATCATGCTCGTTTCGCCGTTTGACGGCTGCTGTTGCTCTGAAATTTGTGCGTTTGATGTTTGTGCCGTTGTGGTTTGCGCCAAAGGCAATCCGCTGGCAGAAAATGCCTGGTTGAACGCAGGCACGTTGAATATCTTTTGAGATAAAAAGTCGCTCATTATGATAGTCGCTGAGTACTGTCGGTTTCTTCTGCAAAGGTACGAAGAAATAATGTAATCTTCAATCCGTTGAAACAATTTTTGGATGTATGCGTTTTCTTACTGAAAATCTTTGTAACTTTGCGGTGATTTTTTACGTTTACGGATATGAAATCTGAAAAATTTGAAAACAAGGAAATGAAAAAGGCTGCCGGCATGGTGCGTGTCGGAGCGATATTGGTTGTAGTGGCTCTGATTGGTCTGCTTGTAATGGGTGTGTCGTCGTGTGGTGGCTCTGACAAGGACAAGATGCAGCAGCAACTTGACTCTTTGAAACTTGCGAACGAGAAACTGCAACTCGCGGGTGAGACAGAAGCGCTCAATCAAGAGTTTCAACAATATGAGAATCAGGCGCAGTATCTGAAAAACGATTCGCTGCTCGAACAATATTCGCAGGCTAAGGACAAGGTGGAGAAACTGCTTGCGGAACTGAAATCGGAGAAGGCCACCAACAGCAAGCGCATAAAGGAGCTTAAAGGCGAGATTTCAACACTCAAAGGATTACTCCGCCACTATGTGGAGGTTATTGACTCGCTGAGCAAGGAAAACACGGCGCTACGGAGTCAGAACGAGGAGTTGCAGTCGCGCAACCAGCAGCTGTCGACCACCGTTTCTGACTACAGCCAGAAAAACCAGCGTTTGAACGAGCGTATGCAGCTGGCGGAGAAGCTCAATCTTACGGGATTGTCGTTTGTCGCTGTAAACAAGAAGGGAAAGGTGGAGAAGAAGATTGACAAGGCAAAACAACTTGTAGTGTCGTTCACAATACCACAGAACAACTCAACTCCGGTAGGACATAAAACGTTCTACGTGCGCATCGTGAGTCCGGAAGGTACGGTGCTTGGTGGCGGACGCACATTCCCGTTTGAGGGCGGCAATGTGGTGTATACAGAAAAGAAAACGGTGGAATACGACCAGCGTGAATTGTCGCTTACCGTCTACCACAACATCTCGACAGCCTTGTCGAAAGGCTCATATCAGGTGGAAGTGTTTGTCGACAATTATCGGATTGCTTCCCGTTCATTCTCAATGACAAGATAATGACTGTCTACCGGTCGAAAGTTGACGTGTGGCTTGTGGCGCTGTCGGTAGGTATTATGGCTGCCGCATGCGTGCCGGGGCTGTTCTTCGATTTTTCGTGGGGTGCGCTGACGGCGTGCCTGCTGTCGCTGGCACTGGTTGTGTCGGTTGTGTTCAGCATCCGTTATGAAATCAGCGGCGACAAGTTGCGCGTGGTCTGCTGTTGGATATTCATTGAAACTTTCGACATCCATAAAATCACGTCGGTAAAGCCGACGCGCACCATCCTTTCGTCACCGGCGGCGTCGCTCGACCGCATAGAGGTGCGTGCCGGTCGCCGCTCGGTGGTAATCTCACCGCGGAGCAAACATCAGTTTGTCAAGCAATTACTTGACATAAATCCGTCGATTGACGTTATCGGCTTGCTCTCATAGCCTGTATCTTGCTAAGCATATTCAAAGCCCAGTACGATTCGGAATTACGATAATTGAACTGGTCTTCAGTCGGCTTGTCGGCGTCAATTCCAAGAATTTCAAGATATTGATGCAATAAGGTGATTGCAAGGTCGTAATTGTCTTCTCGGGTCAAACCGAAATTGCGGTGCATATGTTAAATTGAGCCGGATGGAATGTTAA